>WNGP01003105.1_pt1 | contig 17671 bp, 12 predicted proteins | sample 5407671 | NCBI WGS metagenome assembly WNGP01 (sample SAMN13153381, study PRJNA577476) | soil metagenome | isolation source: 40 cm soil or saprolite under Garry oak tree replicate 2 | place: USA:California | collected 2016-06-15 | reverse complement strand
AAAAATGCCTTGCTGGCCGGCGTTACCTCGATCGAACATGGCATCTACCTGACCGATGAACTCATCGACTTGATGCTTGAAAAGGACGCCTATCTCGTACCAACATTAGTCGCTCCGCTGGCTGTCATTAAATTCTCGCAAGATCACCCTGACCTGCTGCCGGCTATGATGGCGGTGAAGGCAGTGAGTGTGGTGGAGGCTCATCAGAAGAGCTTCCGCAAGGCAGTCGAGGCGGGAGTAAAAATAGCTATGGGCACCGATTCAGGCGTAGGTCGTCATGGGGAAAACGGCCAGGAGTTGCAGTTGATGGTCGAAAATGGTATGACTCCTATGCAGGCCATCCTGGCAAGTACATCCCAGGCGGCTCAATTGCTACACCTGGAGAAAAACCTTGGCACACTTGAAGTAGGGAAACTCGCTGACGTGATCGTCGTAGAAGGCGATGTGCTGAGCAATATCAGTAAGATAGCCAATCCGGCCAACATAAAACTGGTTCTCAAAGCCGGACAGGCGGCGAAGAATCTGTTGGATATACCTGTGCCAATGCTGGCAGGGTTAGCATAAAATGCAAGGAAAAGCAAGGCAGGTTCTGATGACGACGAAACAGGATCAACTGAAACAGCTTCGTGATCGTATGCAGCAAGATACGAGCCTTCCGCTTCGTGCAGATGCGACACAATTAGTTTTTGGAGAGGGCAATGCAGACGCAAAACTTTACTTCCTCGGTGAAGCGCCAGGTCAATCAGAAGACAAACAGGGAAGGCCATTTGTCGGGCGGGCAGGAAAATTATTAGATACACTTCTTGAGCGCATTGGTATGCAGCGAGCAGATGTATATATCTCCAATATTGTCCGTTTCCGTCCTCCGAATAATCGACCACCGACACCTGCTGAAATTGCAGCATTTTTACCTTATGTCAATGAAGAGATCGCCATCATCAAACCCTTGCTTATCGTAACCCTGGGACGATTCTCCCTGGCAAAGTTTTTGCCAACGGAAAAAATTACGCAAGCGCATGGAACGCTGCACACTGTGGACTGGCAAGGAAGGCGCATTCATGTCTTCCCTTTGTATCATCCAGCTGCTGCGCTCCGCAATCCACAAATGCGCAGTGCCCTGGAAGAGGACTTCGATAAAATTCCTTCTGTTCTGGCACAGCTACAATCTCTACATCAAAAAGGACCATAGGTGTGATCACAAAACACGAGAGACTGAATGCCCTCGAAAATCAAATCAGCCGCTTGCAAAGGCGCCTGGCTAACTTAAATCGTCGCAGCGACCGCTATTCATGGATCCGGCTGGCTATCTTCCTGGTTGGGGCTTTGCTTAGCGTCGTTGCTTTTTTCCTGCTAGGATGGTTGTGGGGCCTCATACCTGGTGCGATCACCCTGATCATCTTTAACATCGTTGCCTACTATCACCGTAAGATCGACCGGAGCATCACCCGGCACAAAATCTGGCTGCAGATCAAAGTGACACAGGTAGCACGCGTACAACTGGACTGGCCAGATATTCCAGCAGTCAACTCCAGAGCGCCCGTGGCAGATCACCCATTTGCCACCGACCTGGATATTACCGGAGAGCGATCACTACACCAGCTTATCAATACAGCTATCTCATACGAAGGCAGCCAGCGTGTGTGCGAGTGGTTATTGAATAGCAGGCCAGACCTGCAAACAATACGCAACAGAGAGGCACTTGTCCAGGAACTGGCTCCGCTGTCCCGTTTTCGCAGCAAACTCACCCTGAAATCCATACTCGCTGTAAAAAACGTCGCCGAACAATGGGAGGGAAAAAGACTACTGAGCTGGCTCGATGCACATGCTGCTGCTCCGCCCAGATCACTTCGTTTAACGTTTTGGGTTGCAACAATACTATCTGCTCTGACCATCATCCTCTTTCTCTTAAACATCTTCGCGCTGCTCGGTCCCCAGTTCTGGATAATCTCCCTGCTGCTCTCTATTGGCTGGTTCTATGTCAAAAGAGGCGAACGAGGCGATCTGTTTGAGGATGCCTATTTTCTGAGAGACGCCTTTGCCCAACTCAGCATGGTGTTTGAGTACCTGGAAACATACCCCTATGGGAAGCATGAGCACTTGAAAAAGCTCTGCGAACCTTTCTTCAGCAACCGCGAACATCGCCCCTCGAAGCTTTTGCAACGTCTCTCGCGTATTGCTTCAGCGGCCACATTGGAAAAGAACCAGGTGCTCTGGCTCATCGTGAATGTCCTGCTGCCCTGGGATATTTATGTGGCCCTGCGGCTCAATCACTACAAATCGCTGATAGCAGGACTTTTACCTACCTGGCTGGACACCTGGTTCGAGCTTGAAGCCCTTAACTCGTTAGCCAATTTTGCTTATCTGAACCCGGAGTATGCTCTACCAGAAGTGATACCAGACACAGATCAAACTAATTCTTACCTCTTTCGTGCACGCGACCTGGGGCATCCTCTCATTCCAGAAGAGCAGAAAGTCGTCAATGATTTTGACATGAGCGAACGAGGTGAAGTTGTCATCATCACTGGCTCTAACATGTCGGGCAAAAGCACCTTCCTACGGACGCTGGGCATTAACCTCTGTCTTGCTTATGCTGGCGGGCCGGTTAATGCCAGCGCCCTCCAGGCATCTCTCTTCAAGCTCTACACCTGCATCAAAGTCAGTGACTCCGTGACCGATGGCTACTCCTACTTCTATGCTGAAGTGAGACGTCTCAAAGGGCTGTTAACGGAACTCGAGCGGAGCAGCGATTTCCCGATTTTCTTCCTCATCGATGAGATTTTTAAAGGTACGAACAACCGCGAGCGACAGATTGGCAGCCGTGCCTATATACATGCCCTGGTGGGCCAAAACTGTATGGGAGTAATTTCGACACACGACCTGGAGCTGGTCAAACTGGCCGATACGCTGCCTGGCATCAAAAACTACCACTTCAAGGAAGACGTGATAGACGGACGTATGGTCTTTGATTACGTCCTTCGCCCTGGCCCAAGTCCGACAACCAATGCACTAAAGATTATGCAGATGGAGGGATTGCCTGTTGATGTGCCCGTGTAGACAGGCCTGGCAGCCCTCGTGGCTGCCAGGCTCATTTATATACTAAGAGCCGAGTATATCTCTCCGAAAAAGCGACTGGGCACCGTAGCTAACAGCTGAGTACCGGAAAAACCATTCTGGCGTGCCAGTACTTCCCAAGTATGGTACGAGAACGGATACGGCACCCACATGTTGCCGCGATCAGCGTTATATTCCACGATGAGCAGCCGCCCACGGGGCTTCATATAGGTGCGTATCAACTGCAACACGGGATCTTTCTTGCGCACGTAATGGAGCGAGTTGGCCATGACTATTCCATCGAGAGGGGGTAGGTCAAGCCGCTGGGTGAAATCTGCGGTCAGGTAGTGGACAGTTGTGCCGGAAAAGCGGCTGCGCATGGCCCTCTCCTGCTCCCTGAGCGCACCGCGATCCTTGTCCACCGAATAAATATGTCCTGTCGCGCCAATCAAATCGGCGAGCGCCAGCGTAAAAGCTCCACTGCCTGAGCCAAGGTCAGCCCATACGCCTCCTGGCCCAGGTATGCCCTTCTGCAACAGGTACACATGGTCATTATGGTTCATAACTTCTTCCGTTTCATTGTTTCTTTTACGAGGGATTTTATCACCATTGACGAGGTGGTAAATGCGCTACAATGGGGGGGGATTACGTAGAGGCTGGATGCTTCTACTCAGAAAAGCCCACACCTCTTGCCACCTGGTCTCAGCTGTTATTGTTCTGTTACAGGGCTGGTGCAGCGAGCTTCACTACTCCTCTACCTCTTTACGCAGGGCTACATCTACCGCATCATAGGCCTTTGCTAGAAGAGAGGCCATATTCTGCCCTCCAATTGTAAAGGGCGCGTCTCCCAGGCGCTTAAGAATCGCCTTATCAACCTGAGGAGCCTCGAGATGCACGGCAAAGGTATTCAGCGCCTCAGCCGCCTGCCAGAAGGTGTCCAGGTTTTCTTCAAGAGGAGGTCCGGCAGCGTCAGTGGAATCTTCTGCGCCAGCTACAAACGCGGAGCTTTCGCCAGAGGAAGTCCCAGCGCGCTTTTCCCGCAGTACCTCAATAATCTGCTCCTTTGTGCGACCGCGCAGCTTGAAAATCAGGAATGGGTCCCCATCGAAACGCTCTGCTAACAGGTAATAGACAGCGGCGATATGCTTACAGGGATTGGCCCAGTCGGGACAGGAACAATCGGTATCCAGGTCTGTCGCTGCGGTTGGGAAAAGTGATACGTTTACCGCGTCAAAGGCCTCCTCTATATCCTGAGGCATCTCTCCGGCCAGCAATTTGGCCGCAAAGATTGCCTGAGAAGCCATGGCCTCCGTAACCCTGTCCCAATCATTATCTGAAAGGGGTTTTAACTTTATCTTGATGTCATAGGGCCTGGGTTGTGTTCCCTGAACTTTGGCCTTCACAATACCAGGCTCAACATCAATCGAGATCACCTGCCCCTGTCGTGCATAGGAACGGCCACGCGTCAGCCGCGTTCCCAGGCTGAATGACTCTAAAACGCCTACCCAGCGTTTGGACCACCAAGTCTCGCCAATTCCTCCTCGCTCGCTTTTGGCCTTAATGCCATCTTTTACTCTTCTGGGCTGCGCTGGTTCGTAATAATCCCAGTAATCGCCTCTACCTCGCCAGTGTCCCATACTCTACTCTCCTACTGCCTCGCGGCTCAGTGCAAACAGTTCCTTGAGCTGGTCTGTCGACATTTCGGTCAGCCAGTTCTCCCCACTACCAACAATGCTTTCTGCCAGCACCTTCTTGCGCTCGATCATCAGGTCGATGCGTTCTTCCAATGTTCCGACGCAGACAAACTTGTGTACCTGTACGTTCCTATGCTGCCCAATGCGAAAAGCTCTATCCGTGGCCTGATTCTCTACTGCCGGGTTCCACCAACGGTCAAAGTGGAAAACATGGTTGGCAGCCGTCAGGTTAAGCCCCACTCCACCGGCCTTGAGTGAAAGGATAAAAATCGGGGCTCCACGGCGGTCTTCTTGAAAACGCTGCACCATTGCATCGCGCTGCTTCTTGGACGTGCCACCATGCAGGAAGAGCACTTCGCATCCCAGGGTTTCCTGCAGGTGGTGCCGCAGCATCGATCCCATCTCCGCGAATTGCGTGAATATCAGCGCCTTGTCACCTGCTGCCAGCGCCTCTGCCAGCATCTCCTCCAGGCGAGCCAGCTTACCAGAGCGGCCAGGCAAACTACTGCCATCACCCACGAACTGGGCGGGATGGTTACATACCTGCTTCAGTCTCAGGAGCGTAGACAGTATCAACCCCTTGCGCTCGATACCCTCCTCCGCCTGCTCGATCTTCTCGATCATCTCCTTCACCACCGCCTCGTAAAGCGAGGCCTGTTCCTGGGTCAGGTTGCAGAAGACCTTCATCTCCATCTTGTCGGGCAGGTCCTGAATAATCGCCTTATCCGTTTTCAAACGGCGCAGGACGAAGGGCTGTATCAAGCGTTTGAGCGATTCCGCCCGGCTGGCATCATGGTACTTCTCAATGGGAATGCCAAACTTCTTACGAAAATCTGTACCAGATCCCAGATAGCTTGGATTCAGAAAATCCATGATCGACCACAATTCGGAGAGCCGGTTCTCTACCGGTGTACCTGTCAAAGCAATTCTATGCCTGGCATTGAGGCTGCGTATAGCTCTGGTCTGCTTGGCACTCTCATTCTTGATATTCTGCGCCTCATCCAGCACAACGTATTCCCACTCAACAGGCGCAAGGTGCTCCTTATCACGCAAGGCAAGGGCATACGTAGTGATTACAATATCATGCTTTCTTGCCTCTTCCCTGAACGCCTCATCCGAAAGCCTTTCCGCCCCGTGATGAACCATGACCGAGAGTGACGGCGCGAAACGTTGAAGTTCCCTGTGCCAGTTGCCCACGATAGACATTGGGCAAATTACAAGTGTGGGACCAGGCCGTGATGCACCATTTTGTGCGCTACGATCATGAAGCAAAAGAGTGATGAGCTCTAAGGTCTTGCCCAGTCCCATGTCGTCTGCTAAGCAAGCCCCAAACCCGAACTGCTTGAGAAACGCTAGCCAGGAAACACCCTTGAGTTGATACGGCCGCAGCTTGCCGTGGAGCGTTGAAGGGGACTCGATAGTAGTTATCTTCCTACTATTGGTGAGTTTGTCCATAAGCTCCTTGATCCACCCCTGGCCCTCGATGTCTATCACCTGCAGACCGACTGCGGACTGCTCCTGGCCCAACCCAAGCCGCAGCGCCTCACCAAGGGTCATGTCCCCATTGCTATGTTTTTTCTCGAAGAAGGCGATGGCAGCCTCAATCTCCTCCGGGCGCAGCTCAATCCATTGGCCGCGCACCTGGATGAGCGGCATTTTCAGTTTGACTAACTTCTCAAATTCTTTCTCAGAAAGCGTCGTGTTACCAACAGCAACCATCCAATCATAAGTGACAATACTATCGAAGCCCATCAGGCCTGCACCCGTTTTTGCATCCTCCTTCGGCTTAACTTTCAACTTGACCTTGAGACGGGCCGCCGGTTTTTGCCACCATGACGGAACGAGAACGCCAAACCCGCTTTGTTCCAGGAGTGGAACGGATTGGCGCAGGAACGTATACGCTTCCTCAGTGGTCAGGCGCAGGTCCTGTGGGCGGGCCGTTCTCAAACTTTCCTCAATAGCAGGAAACAGGCGGGAAGCCTTGCCAAGGTCGGTCAATAGTCGTTCCTGCGGATTCTCAAACTGGCGTTTGAGAAATGTCAGAGTACTCGAACGCTCTTTCCACACCTTCTCTGCCGGAACCAGCAGGCTTCGATCATCGTTCGCCTGGAGATAATAACTGACTTGCCATGCTGAATCTTTCTCGTTATCCCCTGAGGGAGGGTCGAGCCGGAAACAGGTACGGAACGGCGCATTCGCTGCAACAGGCTGGAGTTGATTGAGCCAGGCCTGCATGGCGCCGGCAAAACCATGCAACTCTTCAGCAGGCGCCTTGAGCGTTGCCGTTGCATCATCGGCTGCCAGCGCTGGCAGCCATTGTTCCGCCAGGGATGCGACCGCAGAGCGACGATTACTATGTCGAGACGGGTGAAGATCTTTCTCAGATAGGTTTTCTCGTACAAAGGCATCAATAGTTTGATTGAGAACATGCGATAGCATAGCTTGTGGCAGCGAAGAAAACCTTTCGCTGGGCGATACATGTGCCCAACAAATCGCTGGCATCAAAGTTGACAGCAGGTGCATGCGCTCATCATCTTCACCCACAAGCACAGCTTCCCAGGCCGCTCGATAGAATGGAGCATTATCGCGCCGGTATTCCTGGAGAGCCGGCACAAAGGACTGCTTTGTAAGCAGTTCAAACGTGAATTTTGCCGCTTCTGCCCAGAAACGCAGGGAGCTGCCAAAAGCTACTCCGTGCGGAGGGTCATTGGGCAACTGGAGGAGCAAATCCAGGGCAAGCTTCGGGTCGAGGGCCAGCGTTGCAACTTCCCACGTCTGAAATTCAGTTGGCCGCACATCGTCATCTTCCCTCTCCAGGATAAGCTCTGGAGAATGGTGCGGTCCTTTTGCTGTTGAAGGTAAGCGCAGTGTGAGTGTACCCGTATCCACGCCTTTGAGCAGGGAGGTTTCTAAATGTTCTTCTACTGCTGCCTTCAGCGCTTCATGAGCGAGAGCATAGGGATGGTGCTGTTTGTCTTGTTCTTTCGTTTGCTTTTTATTAGTACCTGTACGCCTGGGAGCTGGCAGGCTAGATGTCTCTGCCCAGATATGAAGTTTACCCGGCGTCAGGCTCTCCCAATTTGCATGTAAAACTATCAATACTCTTCCTCATTTATTAAATTGTTAATTCTCATGATGATATCCCACTTAAAAAGGTGAAGACTGCCAAAAAAGATGGGGATGGAATTATGGACATCCGTATGTCATCATAGGTTATTATTATATCACAAATATGCGCAAGGAAGAAAATTTATGCAGCATCTTTTTCTACGGGTATGGAGTATAATTCTTTCAAGACTATGGTAACTCTTCATGGCTCCTCGCCGCCTACGGCGGCTCGGCCCATTGAGGTGTGAGTTGCGGATATTGCAGCCTGTAGGCTGCAATATCCGCAACTCACACCAAATGCTTGCGAACTGCCTGCGGCAGTGAGGAATCAAGAAGAGAAGAGACCTGAATAGTTACAAGAGGATCAATATGCCTGAGATGGAGCCTACAGAGGAAGAGTACCAATACGAAGACGACAGCCAGGAGGTCGAGGATGAGAGCATGCGCGCTAAGAACGAGCAGAGCGCTCGCCCTTTCTTCTCGCTGCTGAGTTTCCTGATGGCGGTAATTTGCCTGGCAATCTTCCTCACCAAACCTCTCGATAGTATCACCGGTGTGCTTTTATTATTTGGCGTCCTCATTTTTGGCATTGGCGGCATGCTCCTCCTGGAACGAAAACCTGCCCAGGAACACCATGTAAGCACTTACAGACATAGAGGTGACAGCGAAACCGGGCTTACCATAGTCGACAGCACAATAGTTGATGTCGATCGAGAGGATGAGGAAGACAGCGAGGACGATGAGGACGATGAGGAACTGAGTCAATTCAAGCTGCTGGTTGAAGATGCCCTCTCCTCAATCCCCTTTGAGTTCCATGAAAAGATGGCAAACCTGGTGATACTGGTAGAAAGCGAACCGGATGAAGAAGTGCTCAGGCGCGTGGGTGTGAAAGAAGGCTACACCCTCCTGGGCCTGTATCAAGGCGTTCCATTGACCGCTCAAGGGCATGCCCGGCCTATGCTACCAGAGAGCATCACCATTTACCAGCGTCCCATCGAGGACTACTGCCTTGGAGACCCCGAGCGCATTCGCAAGCAGGTACGCAGCACCGTCCTGCACGAAGTCGCTCACCACTTCGGCATGGACCATGAAGAGATGCCTATCTGGGTCAAATGAGATAGGCCGGGCAATCTACGCCTGAAGCTGCCCGCTGCCCAGCCAATGACGAATAGTCTCTGAATTGTGCAATAACTGTTCGAGGATGGTGCAGCGCAAGCGAGAGATTTCTTGCACATTACTGAACTCTTGCGGACAGGTACGTACTATTTCTCCCGGTTTGAGGCCACAGTGATAGAGCAAGTAGGCCAGCCGCTGCTCGCGTACATCTGAAATCAGCTTCTGTATCGTCTCCCAGAACTTAGCAGAATCATCAAGGTCTTCTCCAGGCGAAACTGGCCGGTGTAAGGAAGCTCGCAGGGTATCTACCAGCACGCCGTTTAAACTCGCGTACAGGTACTGGAGCGCACCATCCAACGTATCGAATTTCAACTCCTGCTTACCGGTCGAAGCTTGCCAGAAACATGCAAAGGTTTGAGACACGTAATAATTCTCATCGTAAAAACGGTAGATCTCTTCTTTATGAGGGTGGCTGTGCAGCCAGTCAAGCACAGTCTTCCAGTAAGAGCGCTGCACCCATTCCCTGGCCTGAGAATCACCTTGTATAAGGGCGCGGCGGAACATTTGTAAAGGATACGGATCTTTGAACATGTCAAATACTCCCTTGCTCTCGGTGAGGAGCATAGATGTCACCACTAACTCTTTTGCAAGCTTAGCACAGTAACCGAAGCAATACTATGAAACAATAAACAATTGCACAGTGATACAGGTCACAAAACAAACGGTAGATGTAATTTGACAATGACCATTATCTCATGCTAATATTTTGTAGGTGATTAATAACTCAGCGCAGAAATCAAAGTAGGATACACTTAATGACAATGCACATCTCTATAACAATCCAAATGAGCTCTCCCGCCGTCTAAGCGATCACGCCGGGCTTATGCGGCAGGAAGTGGCACTCGTTGATGCATCTGCTCACTTTGCAGTTTATAAAAGATTAAGTGAGTAGCTTTTTACATTAGTCTTCGCATCTCCTACCTTCCCTTCCTTCCTCAACTATATCTGGCGTGCGTCGCATCGCCGGGCACCGATTTTCTCGTTGCTGACCGTCTCGCGGCAAAGTGCGCCACACCGCCCGCCCATCACATCTCTGCACGAGAGCGTGCACGGCAACTATTACACCTGCCGCCTCGTGCTGGCACGTACGCGCGCAGGTTATAAATTCAAAGACTCTTTAGCGGATGCATACAACAATAAAAAAGGATTAAAATACTGTGTTACAGGTTAACAATGTTTCTCTTTCATATGGCCCACGTCTCGTGCTGGATGATGTATCGTTCACAGTGGCACCTGGAGAAAAAGCCGGGCTCATCGGTGTGAATGGCGCCGGTAAAAGCTCGCTGCTCAAGATAGTTGCACGCGTGCAAGAGGCTGATAGCAGTACAGTCATGTTACCGCGCAGCCACGGCTACCTGTCACAGGATGTCGCCCATGACTATGAGACCGCAGCTGGCCAGGGTACCAGCGTGCGCAATTTCATCTTTAGCAGCACCGGCTTGAATACAGCTATTGATTCCTATGAGACACTGACCCATAAGATCGCGGAAGCGGCGAACGATGCCGATTTACCCATCCTGTTGAATGATTTTGAACAGGCACAGGACACCCTCGACCGCCTGGGCTACTATGATGCCGATGCGCGAGCCGAGCAACTGCTCGCTGGCCTGAATCTCGGTGGTGTGACATTAGATCGGCAGGTATCGACGCTAAGCGGCGGCCAGAAGACGAAGCTAGCCCTGGCAAGGTTACTCTTCCAGGCTCCTGATCTCTTGCTGCTTGACGAGCCGACCAACTTCCTCGATGTAGAAGCAACGGCCTGGCTGATGGACTTCCTGGAACGCTATCAGGGCGCGCTTTTAATCATCTCGCATGACCTGGACCTGCTCGACCACAGTATCAACAAAATATTGCGCCTCAACGAGTTCACTCACAAACTCGAAGAGTACAAGGGCAACTATAGCAGCTATATCAAGCTGGCTGGAGACGCCCTGGCTCTGATGGAGCGCACAAGGACGCAGCAGGAACGCGAAATCACACGACTACGCAAAACTTCTGAGAAGCTGCGAGGCTATGGCGCGACCCGTGTAAGCCAGCGTATCGCCGTGGACAAGCGCATCGCCACGCTTGAAGTGAGTAAGCCAATCTTGCCACAGACCAGTCGCCGCATTAAGATTGACTTCCCGGTGCGCCAGCAGAGCGGGCAGATTGTCCTGCGTGCCGACCGTCTCGCTAAACGTTATGGCACAAAGGAAGTCTTCCGCAACATGAGCTTTCAGGTTGAACGAGGGCAGCGTTTGGTAGTCGTCGGGCTAAACGGTGCAGGTAAGACGACGCTTTTGCGCACATTGCTTGGCATCACATCACTGGATACGGGTACAGTATCAATGGGAGACCGCGTGCACGTGGGCTACTATGCCCAGGAAAACGAAGGTCTCGACTATGACAGCACACTGTTAAGCGAAGCGACAGACGTATTGCAAGAAGACCCCAGGCGCGTACGCTCAATACTGGGACGCTTCCTGTTCAGTGGCAGCAGGGTCTTTCAGCAGGTCGGCACCCTGAGTGGTGGCGAGAAGACGCGCCTGGCCCTGGCAAAAATGGTCCTGGCCGGGCCCAATCTCCTCGTCCTCGACGAGCCAACAACCCACCTTGATATGTTGTCACGCGATATCATCGGTGAGGCCCTGGGCAACTACAACGGCACTATCATCGCTGTAACGCATGATATCGAATTTGTGCGCTACTTGCAGCCCGACACGCTGCTGCTCATGCCTGAAGGCCGCACCATGTTCTACAAGACCGAACATGACGAGTTACTGAAACGGGCCTGATTTTTGATATGACCGGCAGCTCTGGGCCAAAGCTGCCGGTCATCATAGCCCTATTATCCCTTCTTTAAGACAAATATGTTGAATGTCACAGCCCCGGCAGATCCGGGGTTCAGGGGGAACAAGAACACGAAAATCTTTCTTTTGAATTTTGCCAATCACAGCATCAAATAAGCGATTGGTCTGCCCCATCACTTCGGGGTCGCAATGTACTTCCATCAAAGCATCTTCTTTGCGCAACTCCTCGGTCCAGTAGAGAAAAAGCCTGGCAGGCCGCTCTCCATAGCGACGTTCCAAGGCCCAGGCATATGTGTACAATTGTCTCTTATAATCCTCAAGCCCATCAGGAGTATCGCCATCGCCAGGCCTCCTGCCAGTCTTGAAATCAAGGACTTCCAGCCTGCCATGTCTCTTCATAAGGAGGTCAATTCTACCTGTCAGAATGTATCCCTCCATCTCCGTCGAGACGTCAATTTCGGTTCCTACGGTGGACTGTATCTCTTCCCGATTTTGTAAAAAGTAATTCATGATATGGCCGAACGCCTGCTCTTTCCCCATAGGATCAATCGGACGCATATCTGTGCGTAAGAGTAGAGAAAACGTTTTTTCAAACGTTTCTCGAATGGTAGCCTCATTAAGAGTGGCAAACTTTCCTTTAAGGCTGATCCGGTGCATCTCTTCAATGGTGTAATGTACAAGCTGACCGAAGAAAGCCTCTCTGGAACGAGCCGGCTTAAAGTCGTACTCACGAAAGAACTGATACTGGCGCGGACACGTCTCATACATCTTGATATGACCTGTAAAAGTATAGTGGTTCATTGGAAGAAGTTGCTGCTTCGTCTCAGGTAATGGCATCTTACTCAGATCACTATGTACATCTCGCCACTGAGGTAAACCATTCCAGATAACTCTAAAGTAATCCTTTGGTGGCTTACGTTTATACGATGTCAGTACAAGTAACTTTTGAGCACGAGAGAAGGCAACATAGTAAAGGCGCATTTTATCAAAATATGACATGCGGCTCTCAGGCTCAAACGACTTTCGCTTATAAAAGGGTTGTAGCTCACTATCCACCTCATCAGCCTCTGATAATCTTTCATTGAGGCTACCAACTACTACAACTGGAAACTCTAAGCCCTTCGATTGGTGAATGGTCATGATCTGGACATGGTCCTTTGGAAACGGCTCTTGAGAATCCTCATAATCATAGACACCGGCATTGTGTAGAGGACGCAAGAAAACATGAAAAAAATGAGCTTTGATATGCTCACGGCCAGCTCCAGCAATACTTGTATGGCGATAGAAGTACTGAAATGTATTCAGGGCTTTCGAGAAGATCACCAGATTACGCATCTGATGCTCATTTTTGAGAAAAGTTGTAAACGGTTCTATTGCAAGAATCTGGTAGAAGTTGCTGCTTTGGTTCAGGTAATGGCATCTTACTCAGATCATTATGTACATCTCGCCACTTAGATAAACCATTCCAGATAACTCTAAAGTATTTCTCTGGTGGCTTACGTTTATGCGATGTCAGTACAAGTAACTTTTGAGCACGCGAGAAGGCAACATAGTAAAGGCGCATTTTATCAAAATATGGCATGCGGCTCTCAGGCTCAAACGACTTTCGTTTATAAAAGGTTTGTAGCTCACTATCCACCTTATCAGCCTTTGATAATCTTTCATTGAGGCTACCAACTACTACAACAGGAAACTCTAAGCCCTTCGATTGGTGAATGGTCATGATCTGGACATGGTCCTTTGGAAACGGCTCTTGAGAATCTTCATAATCATAGACACCGGCATCGTGTAGAAGACGCAAGAAAACATGGAAAAAATGAGCTTTGATTTGCTCACGGCTACCTCCAGCAATACTTGTATGGCGATAGAAGTACTGAAATGTATCCAGGGCTTTCGAGAAGATCACCAGGTTACGCATCTGATGCTCATTTTTGAGAAAAGTTGTAAACGGTTCTATTGCAAGAATCTGGTAGAAGTAGTCAGCTAGACGAACAGCAAGCTCCTCCCTCAGATCTTCTTCACCACCTATAATCTCTGCCTCGAGTTTTCGCATTGCTACAAGCAACGGATGGGATGACATGTAACCATTATTAAGTTTCTGAATACAGTCCTTTACATACTCACAGAAGTATCCTTGATCTAAAAGATCATCTTGTTTTTCACCTCGATAGCCAAAAAGTTCAGCAAAACAGGCCACCATAAGGCTGACTTCAATTTGATTAAAAAAGGATCTAGAACGAGGGCTGAAGGCCTGAATACCTCTCTTTTTGAGAGCTTCTACATACACATCACAATAGGCCGGTTTCACACTATACAAAAGCAAAGCTACCTGGCTATAGTCACTAATGGTGCCGCGAGATTTCAGTGACAATACAAATTCTGCGAACTGCTCAGCCTCATCGTAGGTATCCTCACCGTAAATGGAGAGCACGGCGGGATAGTTGAAGTGCATTGTGTTTAAATCTGGCCGAATGGTTTTGTCAAAGCGGAATCTTTGGTCATTCTGACTTGACCAATCAGCAGATTTCATCCAACGATCGTTGGCATCTATAATTTTGGGATGTGAGCGGTAATTCGTGGTCAATTGTATACATTTACAACCATCGGTTAAACCAAAAAACTTATTGGCTGTATCAGGAAATTCAAGAATGTTGCGGACGGTTGCCCCTCTGAATCGATATAATGCCTGATCTTCATCACCGACGACACAAATGTTTCCAGTAGCAGAGGCAAGCCTCAAAACTATCTGCTCCTGAATATAATTCGTGTCTTGATACTCATCAACAAACACGTATCGAATCCCTTGAGTAATTTTACAAGAATGCTCAGCATTACGCAGAAGTTTATGGGCAATTTTCTGTACGGAGGCAAAGCCCACGCAGTTTTCAAGCATCAGAACTCTTTGATACTTTCGATAGGCGCGAGCCAGGTGAGAGCGGAAAGAGTTGCTCCGAAAACAAGATTGATCAACATCGACATCCTCTTCCATGATCTTGTCGAAGTACCTTTGCAATTCTTTAGCAACATACCATGCTGATCCCCACTTGTTTTTGAAAAGGTTTATTGCGTCGTTCGAACATATCTCATTTAAGTGGTCAAATAGAAAGAACCATTGAGAGAACTGATCTAGAGTTTCATAACCATTCCCTAGCGGAGTATGATGCCGGTATTCCATAATAAGCCGGTTGCATAAGCTATGGATTGTACCTATCCGCATGAAAGAAAGGTCTTTTCTATAATCTATTCTCCTGGCTAACGCGGTCATACGAGTCAGCATCTCATTGGCCGCTTTCTCCGTAAACGTACAGAGCACAAACTCCTCCGGCCTGGCCTTATCAAGCAACAATAAATTCATAGCACGAAGGATGAGACTATGCGTCTTGCCTGATCCCGGGCCAGCTATGACAAGCAGAGGACCATCATCATGAGTTATGATTGCACGCTGTTCATCATTTAAATCCAGAGACTCCGGGAGCAATTGCAATTCTGGGGCAATGTCCATGAAGATTTTCCTACGGAAACTCTAGTCTCTTCCGCTGAGACACTAAACGCAACAGCCATTTCTTTAACTAATACACATCCTTGATGAATAAGAGGAAATATGTCCTTGACTTTTCACCAGGTCTGGTGTACTGTACTTTTGTACCAGATAATCCATAGGAGAGAACAAACAATGAGGACCTTCGTCTAATCTAACCCGGTTCGCGGAACACGACCAACTGCAATACGATGCCCATGTAGCCGTGGCGCCTTGTTTGCATTGCACGTGTCTCACACGAACGGTAGATAGTAAAGAAGGCTTCCATCGTTGTTGACTGCGGGATACTCCGGATAATAGCATCAAAATCATGCCTGCAATCTACTCCCATTGCACTCCAACTTTGAAACTGCTTCTATCTTTCAGACTATCTGCCCTCGCTGCTGACAGGTATGTGCAGTCTCGCGTGGTTCTCAACTGCAAGGTATACCTGAAAAACTACATTCAACCAAAAGACTAGGCCGAGATAAAACGAAGAATTGGAGCTATCGATGGCAGAACAATTTAAGCCCTTTGCAGGTGAAGAAAAACAATCCAGTACCCTGCTTTCACGCGCACCCGAGCGGGCTATCCTGGTCGGCGTGGATATGCCTGGCGTCGACTGGCCTGTCGAGGAGTCACTGGACGAACTGGCGCAGTTGGCGGAGACGGCGGGTGTGGTTTGCGTTGATCGGGTCATTCAGCGCCTGGCACGTCCTCACCCCGGTACACTACTGGGGTCGGGGAAAGTACAGGAAATTGCCGACCTTGTACAATTTCACAACTGCGATGCCGTTCTCTTTGACCTTGAATTGACGCCCGGACAGCATCGCAGATTGGAGGGCGCACTAGAAACACAGGTGCTTGACCGGACTGCGCTGATCCTCATCATCTTTGGCCAGCGCGCCCATAGCAAAGAGGGACGCTTGCAGGTTGAACTGGCGCAGGTCGAGTATGATCTGCCGCGCCTGGCCCGACAGTGGTCGCACCTCTCGCGCCAGAAAGGTAGTGTGCAGCAGCGCGGTGAAGGTGAGAAACAGATCGAGGTAGACCGCCGCCTACTGCGCCGCCAGAAAGATCAACTGCAAGAAGAACTTGAGCATGTACGTACCCACCGTCAATTGCATCGCGAACGGCGCAAACACACGGGAGCGCCCGTGGTGGCCCTGGTTGGCTATACCAACGCCGGCAAGTCTACCCTGCTCAATACGCTTGCCAGCTCGCACAGCCTTGCCGAGGACAGGCTCTTTGCCACTCTTGATCCCATGACGCGCCGTGTGCGTCTCACAGGAGGGCAAGAAATCCTTTTGACGGATACCGTAGGTTTCGTCCAGCGCCTGCCCACTACCCTGGTAGCTGCATTTCGGGCCACCCTGGAAGAAGTTGCCGAAGCAGATCTTCTCGTACACGTGGTCAATGCTGCCTATCCTGCCGTTAACCGCCAGGTCGAGGCCGTCGAACAGGTACTGGAAGAGATTGGAGCAGGCGGTCGCCCCATGGTCATCGCCCTCAACAAAGTCGACCTCCTGTCCGCCGGTGCACCCCTCGAGCTGACAGGCCTGGCCGCAAAGTTGCCTGCCGTGCGCGTATCGGCCCTTCAGAAATACGGCATCGATGACCTCTTGCGCTGCATCAGCGAGAATCTCGTCTTGCAGTTCGTGTTCCTCGACGTCCTTATCCCTTACGATCGCGGTGACCTGGTAGCCCAGTTCCACCAATTTGGCACAATTGAACACGAAGGTTACGAGGAAGGCGGTACGCACTTATGCGGGCATATGCCAGCTAACCACAGCGGGCCATTTATGCAATTTCAGAAGGTATCGCTCAAAAAGTAGATAGCGTTGGCGAATGCGAGTTCACACGGCACCCCTTGCAGATAGCGTGTGAACTCGCATTTCTGTCGCATATTGAATCCGCTCCATCTTTTCACAGTACGTATTGATTGAGTGATCCATATATTATTTTGTCCCGTAAGTACAGATAACAACACTCTTGAAGCCTTCACAAAGTGCTAAAGGGGTTGGAGACAAGTGCGTATCGTCATTCTCGCTGCTTTATTCAGCAGGATTATGAAGAAAGGATTTTTATGAACAGCATTCGTTTCGTCCCAACAGGGCTGCATGGCTACTTCGATTATATCGGGGGTATTGGCTTAATTGCTGCTCCGTTCATCTTTGGATTTTTCAGTGTGGGTGGAATAGCCGTTATTCTCCCCATGGTTCTCGGTGTCGGCCTTATTCTCTACAGTCTCTTGACGAACTATGAGCGCGGCATTCCTGCATTGAAATTTATCCCCATGCCAGTGCACCTGCTGCTGGACTTTGTTGCTTCCGCGC
>WNGP01001810.1_pt1 | contig 17675 bp, 21 predicted proteins | sample 5407671 | NCBI WGS metagenome assembly WNGP01 (sample SAMN13153381, study PRJNA577476) | soil metagenome | isolation source: 40 cm soil or saprolite under Garry oak tree replicate 2 | place: USA:California | collected 2016-06-15 | reverse complement strand
TCTGTCGCTCAGATGAAGGAGTCTCAAGCTGCACTATCGAGGGAAGAGATTGTGTCGAACCAGGTAGAATACAGCCTTGTAGATCGAACAGTGGAGGAGGAGATTCTGCCTTATTGTCAGCGGGAGAAGCTCACACTCATCGCCTACAGTCCTCTCGGTCAGGGAAGAATCGCGAGAGGCAGAGGCGGGCCGTTCACGATCGTAGACGAGATTGCTGCGAGACTTGGGAAGAGTCGGAGCCAAGTTGCTCTAAACTGGCTTCTACAGCACGAGTCTGTCGTGGTTATTCCGAAGGCAGGTGACAAGAAGCATGTTGTTGAGAACGCCGCGGTAAGCGGCTCGAAGCTGAGCACAAGGGATTTTCAGGAGATTAACAAAGCGTTCCGATGAGCTCCGAGTTCTATTACGAAGCTTCAGATTTGCGGACGGGGTGGATCCCAAGCGATTTCTGAGGCAGCTTTCTTCCAAAGACCTGTTTTGTGTCGCGGGAAAGATTTATTTTGTAAATTCTAGGACGGGTCCGTTCGCTGTCTGAAACGTTTCTGGGCGAGATTGCTGGTTTTTCGCGCAGAACAGGCGAGTCGGCCGTTTTTCGACCGGTCTCCATCTGTACCAATGCATGCTTGAACTGGGCTTCATATGAAATGCTCCTCCCAGATCGTTGATCGGGGTTTGTTCTGAACGATTTTGTGTCCGTAGTCTCGGCTGAACCCTCGATCCAGAAATCGATTGGACTGGGTCTTAACCGCTCGGTGGCGTGAAACGAGTTTGAACCTATAGATCCTTTTACCGCGGAATATCTTTCTGCGAGTTTTCCGTAGGATTTTCTCAGAACGAGTATCATCGCGAGATAGCATATGGTAGCGGCCAGGCCGAACCAGAAGAGACCCGCGTAGGTGTCTGAGCTATTGACCCTGTTGCTCTGGAGAGCGGAGATCCACTCTAGGATAGCCAGGAATTTCGCCCCCAACCAGTAGCCGACAAATCCAGAGATAGCCATGCCCGACAGCGTAAACGCCCACTTCCAACCGGCATTGGCAACCGATGATACTGCCAGTATGACGACTAGAACACCGAGGATTCCCTGGAATACAAGAGAGTTCAGGAGAAGAACGAGAATAATCCCCAGAACGCGGCCATAGCTAGTTATCAACGTGGATGTCCCAGGGTCCACCGGGAGATACGATGCGACCGCGCTGGAGACCGCCAGATACTGGGAAGCGGTTAGAAAGGCGCTGGATAGGGATCCGAGAAGATAAGTGCCCAAGTGTTCTCTAAGACTACTGGCAACGGATTCTCGACAGAGCACACTTTTCACATCGGAAGGTTTCAGGATATCTCGCAGCGGCTTCTCATATGAGGGTCTACCCTTGCCGAGGCCTCTGTTGAGGGTCTAACTCTTAAAAGCGGTGTCGCAGCCTTGTTCGGCGGGTCTTTTGCAGTTGTCAGTAGATGATGCACGGCTAAGAAGAGCGCGAATGATCGCAGAAGCGCGTTATGGTTTCCGGTGGCACCTTGCTATCTACATAATCGTCAACCTTGGGTTGGTCGCGATCTGGTACTACACGGGCGCCGGATTTCCCTGGCCTTTGTTCCCAATCCTCTTCTGGGGCCTCGGCGTCTTGGGTCACTACTGGGGCGCGTACCACACCACCGGAGGGGGCTGGATTGAGAGGGAGACCCAGAAGATTCTGCTAGAGGAAGAGGACAAGAAAACCTAATGCCGCACTCGGATTAAAGCGAGCAAAAGTTTGGCAACGAACGCACGAGATTCTTGGTGAATCACTACCTTGAGGAGATCGCCAACTGATGGGCGTGGACTAACGGCCGAATAGTCGAGTTCATATCCCTAGATAATGCGGTTGCTGCTGATCAGCAATGAGTGATTCTGACAAGTCCCTTCAAGATATGGAAGAAGGCGGGGACGGTATGACAAAGTACGGCAATATGATGTTAGAGTTCATCAAGAAAGAGATCTTCGAGGAGAGAATGAACGTCTCTGTTGAAGAGGTCGTGACCCTGGTTGCTGCTCTTACCGACTTATCCGTGAGCCTTCTTGCTAAATTCCGCAAGGACCCGATAGACCCCTCAAGAGCTACCGAGATAGGGAGGGACGTGTTCAAGCACATGGTCGGCAAGATCGGATTCGACGTGGGACAGCTCGGAAAGTCATCACTCTACGCATAGCGTCCCAGACTAGTGATTCAAGTCCACGATTCGAAGCCTCTCGACATTCGCTAATCCAATTCCTACTTGACAATGATAGAACTGCGATCCTTCTCCAACTTTGGATAGTGAAGATCCATCTTTTCCATCGCCTTTACAATTATTCGCGAATCACCGTATCATCTTCGGAGAGTAATCTTTCGAAGTCGTTGATCTCTCGATACCGGCACTGCCAGACATTCTCTTGCACAAGTTTGTGGACTCTTTCTACTAGTACGCCTTCGTAGTGGCTTCGGTTGAAAATAACCAATTCTCCCCTCCCAGGCACTCGTTTGTGGTGCCGCCACAGGAAATCATGGTCAAGCTCATCCAGGGTGGGTACTCCAAAGTGTGCGACTTGGACGCCCTGAGGGTTGACTCCGTCAAAGACACGATGGATGATCCCGTCTTTACCTCCCGTATCCACGGCCTGGAGAATAACTAGGACTTTCGTCTTGTGCTCCGCGTAGAGCATTTCCTGAAGCTCCCGCAGCTTCTCGTTGAGCCTTTTGGACTCCTCACGTTCATCATCACCCTTCCCTTCGAAACCAGAAGTATCGTTGGGATCGACCTTGTCCAAGTGAACCTCTTCTCCTGGCTCGATCTTGTGTCGGCCGGTGTGGACACCGCTTGGCAAATCGAAAATCAGTGTCTCCAGACGAGTTCTTTGCTGTTTTTCGCCACATGCGCCTCGGAGCAAGGTCGCAGAAAAATCGTCGACTCTGAGCCTTTCCCGCTTTTTTGGAGGGAGGGCTGACTTAGCTTTGAAGTTGCATTCTATGCATGGACAACCGTCCTTGAATCCCGGATTGGGGCGGAAGGCGTGGAGCCATGTTTGGGATTTGCAGCGTCCTCCTCCAGCATGCGTTGAAGAGCTTCGAGAGCCAGCGAGGCGTCTTTATCGGCCACGACTAAAGTCAACTCTGGGGCGCACTCTACAATTCCTGCTAAGTTGATGTCGTTCAGGAATAGTTCTGTCGTGACCTTGGCTACTATACCCTTTGTCGTGTGCGCGGCAGGGGGAAGATGAACCGTGATCTCAGTAAGATCCTCAGAATACGCGGTAATCTCTCCGGGGTGGAGCGACTTACGGAAGCTTTCAAGAGCGTTCTGGCCAGCGATGATTCTGATGAATCGGAGCCCAAGGACCAGCTTGACGTTTTCTCCTCTTGCGGTCCTGTGATTGCTGGCGAACTCGGTAACTAGCCTCATAGTGTCAGGATGGTATCTGACTTCCAACTCTCCAATTTTGTTGCGTAACGACAGCTCGCATCCCTTGAAAATGTGCCGGATGTCTGACGATTCCCCGTCGGAGAGAGGGTAGCGACGAATGATACCTAGAATGGCATCTGGAGTCGAGTCTACGTCTTCGGTGTCTCGGATGTATCTAGCCAGCGCCCTCGAGTTTACGATTCCTCGTTGTAGACCCTTCTTAATGACAGGATCCGCCTCAATGACGCGCTCGATTCGCCGCCTAATATCAGCCATAAGTGGCACGTATGCGCTACGCCTATTTAATCTGGCCCAACTGCGACAGCAAGCTTAAACCAAATTTCACCGATTAGGATGCTTAGGATAGAAATGCCTCATTCGTACATCTCCAATCGTCGGTGGAACCATAAAAGAGTCTTCGCAATTCCGATCTCAGTCATGATATTATCATCGATCATGATTGCGACCGCGGTTGTTCATGCCCAATCTCCTGACTTCGCCTTCAACGCGACCCCATCGAATCTCTGCGTCAATCCAGGCGTGAATGGAGCTGCCGTAATTACTGTCCAGAGCGTTGACGGGTTTGCGGGCACAGTGAACCTCGCAAGCAGCGTTGACCCAAGTGTGAACAACGGTCCAACACTGTCTCCAATTCCGTCAAGCGAGACCCTTGCACCGGGTCAGAGTGTAAGCTTCGACCTTGCAATCTCGACAACGACATCGACCCCGCTCTACACATACTCCATACGCGTATCCGGCCTCTCTGGGGCAACGTTCCACCAAACAACAGTCCTGCTCACCGTCGCTGCTGGCTGTAGCGTAGGAGGAGTCGTCCTTCCAACAGTTGGGCTCGCACCAACGACCTCATACATGGTCTATGGCTTAATCATCGCAGGACTAGTCGGAATCGTCGGAGCCACGCTCGCCATTCGCAGGAGTAGCCGGAAACCCATTCCGAACCCGTAAGCACCCAAGCCCGACGTCCGCTGAAGACCATCCCGTTCTTCTTTTTTTTCGTTATGCTCAGCTACATCTAACCCGTCGCCAGGGCATACTGCCGCGAAAGGGTCCACCGTAGTCCTCAAAGCCTAGGAAGCCCATCTCCGTGGTGGGCAGCGAGACAGTGCCGAAGCTCAAGTTCAGCAAAGAATACCTTCAACGGGCTACGAAACCCATTCCGAAAAAGGAGCCGGGCAAGAAAGATGAGACGACGACAGAGGTCCAGTCTCAGCCAAGACACGCAACGGGGTTCGTTCAGTACTGTGGGACCTGCGCGAGGAATCAGAAATTCAAAGTTGATACGCTAGGCTGGAAGACATGCACTGTCTGCCACAGCACGGCGCCAGATAGAAGCCAGAGCCCGCTCTGATCGCTAGTAGAACGTTCCCCGACCCTGCTTCCTTTCTTCTGGTGTCTGGAGTGTATGCCCCTACCCCTTTCACGAACAGATTTCATGAAGGGAGTTTCGCTTTCCTAGGGGAAACTGTTCGTTTAGTGCATGTTTGAGCGGTATTTTTGATCAAAGCTGGCGTTGTAGGAGGCCGTTGTTGGCGATGTTCCTAGTCAATACGGGGAAAAGGGTTGATTCAGATGCCTTCACGTTCGGACTGTGCCCGGATCTCTACGCGATAGTGTAGTTAGTATGACGTCTACGAGTTTCCTTGCGGACTCTGGACTGAGCTCGACCGCAACACGAGCACTAGGACCTTCTTTCTCGTTGACGAAATCGATGTTCAAAGCATGCTCTAGCTGCGCGTCAGTGGGATGATCATAGGAGACGTTGACCTGTTCCAGCTTGAACCATCCACGCGGACCCTTGCCGCTACCCGATACTTCCGCGGTCTCGACTATGCCTGTGCACATCTTCTATCTCCCCATTCCCGGCGTTCCAAGATACTTTTCGAAAAACGTGAACATCTTCTTCCAGCCGTCAACGGCCGCTTCCGGACGATAGGCGACACTGGGATAGTAGAAGAAGCCGTGTCCTGCGCCTGGGTACATGTGAAACTCGTAATTCTTCCCATACTTCTTCAACTCCTCCTCCAACTGGCTGACACTCTCGGGTGTCGGGTTCTTGTCCTCTTCTCCAAACAAGCCGAGTAGTGGACAGGACAGGTCCTTCGTATAGTCGATGGGTGCGACCGGCTGTGCCGGCGTCAGCTTCTCCTTTGGCTGTACGACATTTCCGCCCCAACAATTGACCGCTGCATCGAAGGACTTTGTCCTGCACGCGACAAGGAAGGCTTGACGACCACCCGAACAGGTCCCGAAGACTCCGACCTTCCTATTGCTGAGCGGCAAGGACTTGAGGTAGCGAGCAGAGGCGTCGATGTCTCCCACTACGCTCACATCAGGTACTCCTCCGGACCCTCGAACCTTTGCCGACATATCATCAGGGCTGCCGTGGCCAAACCGGAAGTAGATGTTCGGACTAATTGCCAGGTAACCGTGGTGGGCGAATTTTCGCGTAAACTCGCGGTACAGCTCGTCCCAGCCTGGCATGTGGTGAATCAGCACTACCCCGGGGAAGGGTCCGGGACCCAGTGGTCGCGCATAGTAGGCGTTGATTATCTCTCCATTATGGCCTGGCAGCATAATGGTCTCGGCAAGCATTCCCTCATACATGTCAGTCGTATACGGATGCATAGCCCAACGCTTACCATTGACCCAATTTAAGGCGAACCAAGAGGAGAAGGGGATTACATTCTGTTAATTCCCTCGAATACCAGGGTTCTGTGTCGGGAGACTCATACGCATACCCAATTTTTCCCGAGCCTCGTTAGCTCAGCAGATCTTAGCACAGATCGCTCAACCAGTCCGTATGACCGATCGCTAGTCTCTCGCAGACCTTTACATCGTCATGGCCCCTCAGCCGTTTTCAAGGCGTTTCCTAGGGACGATCAGGCCGTTGACCGTATCCATCTGCAATCAAGGGACACAGATTGAAACCTGCAACCTCCCTCCATAGAACTTCCCAAACACGAGGATTGATTCCCAGACGCAACTGCACTCGACAGTTCTCGACTGGTAACGGGTCTGGTAACCGCAAACGGTAACAGTCAGGCTGCCAACGGCGAGAACACGAAGAGAAGAACACGGCTCAACCCCACGGTTCGGATGGGAACTACACCACGACACACGCAAACAAAAACCATCAACATGCTACAACAACCCGAGAGAGACCACCCAAGAACAGCCGGATACCACAAACCCACCATCACCATCTCCGACACCTCGCACTCTCACTCAAGCTGTCCGAAAGAGCCGTCGCAGCATTGGGAGGCCCTACGAAGGTGGTTTCAGACGATCTTTCGAGGCTTAACTTTGTGTCACATGTAATACAAGTACTCTTGACGCGGTTGTTTGTCGAGGGGCACGTGCGACATAACCTCACCGACTCGATCCGAAAAAAGCAGGGTAATCGGTTCGGCGATACTGAACTCTGCGCTATTCCAGTTCATCTTTGACAGCGCCAAGATCTCTGCGAGAATTACATCGGAGGGGCTGTCGCCTTCATGCGAGACGTCAAGAGGCCACGGGGTCCTAGCTCCAGGGTAGGTTTGTAGATATGGGATGTATCCTCTTGTGTAGAGCAGGTAGTTTTTCTCACTGAGCTTAACGGCGGTACCTCGAAGCGGAGGATATTTACCGAACCTGAAGAATCTAATGCGTTTGTCTCCGAAAGAAACGAAATCTCTTCGAGGAATGTTCACCAAGGCCTTGGCAAAACCAGTCTTCTCTTCTTCCCAAAATTCGGAACTCTTGTGAACGACTACCCGCGATGGCAATGTGCCCATCTTGTCTTTGTATAGACTCAGGGCAGCGGAAAGTAACTCCTTTGCTCCGTTTTCAGTCAAATGAGGCGAGCGTCCTAATGAGCGGTTCCATTCGAACGACTGCCCTCGTAGTACAAGTCCCTCGCCAGAATAAGTAAAAATCTGGGCCAGTGAGGTTCGCAGTCGAGTTTCGTCGTCTCGAGAATCTTTGAAGAACGATACCCCGACAAAGCATGTGCCCGGCTGCAATCTCGTCATCGTCCAAGGAAAACCGCTTCCCTTGTAGTAAATACCTACGGATACATTCCAGGCCACAGAAGATTCATCTTGCCGAGCGAGTCCGGTCTGCGTAAGTGTGCTTGGCCACATGATTTGCGTCGGCATAGGAATTTGCATTGCACGTGCCTTCAAACTGCGCCAAAAATTGATCGTTTCAGGGAATGAGGACTCGATTATCTTGTTGGCTTGTTCTTCAAACTTGTTGTCGAGGAACTTTTGTCCGACTTTCTTGTAGTCCCTGAATCTGCCAACTAGTTCGATGAGTCGTGGCGGAAGCCTCCCTGTGGTTTCACCGGAGGACGCTCGTTTAACCACGCAGTATTTCACGATCTCATCTGGCAAAGCACACATAACGACGTCTGGCCTGAAGCTTCCTAAGGATACATTTTCGATTCCGCGCACGAAAATTTCGACCGCTTCTTCTACTCGGTCCTCGAAAGTTGGGAACCCTAACAGATTGCGAATGACCTCCGCCGGTATAATGTGATTGTATTCTTCCGATCGCACTAGTTCGCAACCGAAAACGTGTCGGAACCCTGGGAAAGACGGCTTTTGAATAGAGTTTGAATTGCTCTTGATCGGGCCGCTCCTTACGCTGTCGATCCAACGGTTTGCTTGTGCGATTGTTTCGCCGGTTCCAACGATTCCAAGCTTGATCGAAGCGGGTGCAGGAATTCTAGCTTCAGATGCTTTGAGGGGACCATATAGAGTAAGGCCGACCTTTGGGTCAATGAAAGTCTTCCCATCTCCGAAAATTAGCAATGGCTCTGGAATGTACCAGCTCTCAAGCCTCAATGAGTCGTCGAATCCCGTTCTAACCGCCGAATCGAGATTCAGCGTCATTGTTGCTCCTGAGAGGGGGGTTGCTCTTGTCCACTCCTATCATCTGAATTTGTTAGAAGGTAATCGACTGGCGGTGTCTCTCCTTCAGCGACCTCGTAGAGCCTGGTCAGATTGAGATGATCTCCATCAATTCCGACGCTCATGGACGCTGTCACGGGAGTGGAGTCTACGTAGATTGAAGACTGGCCGCTGTCGAGGACGATGTGCTTTCTTGCTTGGGCAAGCACAAAAGTCCAAAACCGCAGATGATAGAAGATCGACGGGTTATACTCATCGTGCATCCATCTCGTCGAGATTGATCCGATCTCGTTTCGAGGCAAAGATGTAACACCATCCCGTGTAAAGGTCCAACCAGGTTCCATCCGGAGAAAGACTCTTGAACCAATCACCATAAATCTCAAAACGACCGACTGATGCGCCCAGAAGATTTCCCCATTCGGCCCTCTTTGATAGCGCTTCACAACGGTTCTGCGGGATTTCCGCAAGCCTGTATCCCATTCAATAATTCGATCTCGACCAATGTCAGTAAGGAAATATGTCCTATTGTGTTCTCGATCATGAAACAGACCTAGGCTTTCGCAATTATGATTTAACGCCCGATTTAGCAGTTCAATGAGATCATTTTGACGGCTTCCCTCTATCAGCCACCGGGCCGCGTCTTCTCGGTCAACAATTCCTAGAGGTGGAATTAAGCCACTAAACGGGGATCTGGGATCGTGGAGATTGTAGAATGTGTAAATTCTATTACCGCGTAAGATGAATGTCGGTAGAGTCTCGGTTGCGGAAATGTTTCGAAGATGATGATATACTTCCCGATAAGACTGAACGTTCGTTTCAGCGCTCCAAATGGACTGTGGGAATGACCTGACAGGGAAGATGTTGCTGGCAATGGTCTCTTGGATTTCGTCAGCAAATTCGAGTGGCTTGGCGAGGAATTCGGGACTTGAGGCCGTCGATGCTATTTCGCTTGAAGGATCTCCTCGCGGCAGGGGTTCGTTCTTCAGGACAGCGAGGAGTCTTGTGTAAGAACGCTCATGTTTCTCAGGGGTTCTGAAATCCAGAATACTTCTAATTCGGAGAGAAGGTGGAATCTCGCAGTCTCTCTTGAGGATCGGAATGACCTTCCCCTTTCTGCCGCTTGGGTCCTGATAGACTGCCATCGTCCATTCCAAGGTTGGCCATTCTGCGACCAACATTTCGGGCGAAAGCACTATCCCTACGAATCTTGCTTTTGACACTCCATTCTCGAGAGTTCGGACAATGTTGCTTCCAGGTCTAATTTCCCATTCATCGAAGAAAACATTGAGCCGGCGACCATGGAACGACTCTCTTTCCAATTGCTTTGCGAGTTCTCGTACCCAGTCTTTGTCTACCTTTGTATGGCATAGAAAGAGGTCACAAGGCAGGTAAACTTCATCATCTCTCCTTGTAAGCTTGGATGTCGGTAAACCCAGACTCGAAACTATCCGTCCCAGCCTATTCTACAAAGATCGGAATGGGGCCAATTCCATCTACCATTTCTGAAGTAACTTGATCGCTGCCTTTGTACTCGACGTACCGATAGAGTTCCCTTAGATATTTGATAACACTTCTCGGATTTCCAGAGGTTTTCTTGAGAACAACATCTAGAACATCCTGGGAGAAGTGAGGTTGGGAAATCTTCCACAAAGCGTACCGATGTTGTACGATCTGCGTAATATCGGCGACTTGAAACGGTACAGGCTGGAGCGTAAAGTCCGAGATATTTTGTATTCTGAGGGAATTTTTGAAATTGTCGAAAGTCGCAGATCGGCTTGCAATAACCAACCCAAAGTGAGGAGTATCCATGGTCAATAACTCCCTCAATTGTCTCAGGGACAACGGCTCGATCAGCATTCCTGCGTGCAAATTCATCGTTCTCGGAAGCGAATTCTCGAACTCGTCGATTACTAGTACTAGTCCATTGTACGAGTGTGTTATCGCGATTGTGACCAATTGATCAATGACGGGAATAAGGTCTCTTAGAGAAGAGAAACTACTCTGTAACTTTATTGATCGCACTTCACTTTGCAATTCTGGTGGAAGGTGGGGTGCGTTTAGAATGCCATCTAACAGAGATTCAACAATGTCCTGCTTTAGTGGACAATCGACAACGATGGGAATTATCCCCTTCTTCTCGAGCGCAGGAATCAATATGTTATGCAACGAATGAGACTTTCCAGCGCCTTCCTTCCCGATGACAAATCTAAACCCTGTACCTGACCCCTCAGCAACTCGAGACGCGAAACCGTCGAAATTAGACCGCAGATTATCTTGTCCAATTGCAAACGATCCCTCTGGTTCGTAGGGAACTGTGAAAACGAATGGATTAACAGAACTCAATCTGCGTGCTTTGGGTCTGACGGAGAATAGCCTCGGAAATACCTCTCGCTCAAGACACTTGATTTCAAAACCTATTGCTTCCAATTGAACGCTAATTCTGACTAGTTTCTCGTCAAGTCTCCTAACCGTCTCTGCCTGAGGGAGGTAGACTCTGCGGCTAAAACTGGAGATTCGATCCTCTATGTCGAGCGACAATCGCATGTAGTCTTGTTTGACTAGGTCGAGGCTTCTTTTTTCACGATTAACGATATTCTGAATTGGCTCTCTTATTTTCGCGACAAGATGAAAGATCTCATCGTAGTCCTTACCGACTGGAAAGGCATCCCGTCCCACGCGCGTTCTTTCGATGATGTTCTTTGCCGATACTTCAGCGTCGAGCATCGTCCGCTCAATATTTCCAAGGGTCGAATGAACCTTGTTCACTTGCTCTTGGACGAGCTTTCGTTGACTCCGTATGTCCGCGATGGCTTTCTGAACAATCTCCTGAAAGTTTTCGCCTGTCCTTGCAATAATCGGAGTCTGGCCCTCAATTCCAAAAAACCTCTCGGAGCTCTCTATGGGAGATATAGGGACGGTCACGTTAATGGTTCGATCAAGCTTCGCCGTTTCATTTTTCAAGGAATTGTAAAGACGATCGCTTCCTTCGAAATTGCTAACGAGGATAAAGTAGTCTACGCATCCGATTTGCGAGGCTGCCATACTGAGCCAAAATATTCCTGCAGGGTCAGATAGTGCGTGGGCCACCCTTGACTTAGTCTTGTCTATGATCGACACACAAAAGCGATAGTCGTCTTCAAGTAGGTAATCGAACATGATTCGAGGGTTGTAGGATTCCGGATAGAAATCTGTCGAAACATTGGGAATGTCAGTGAGACTGTACCCTAGCGATTCAAAGACCGAACGAACTTCTCGCGCAACCTCTTCGTCCTCTTTGGGTCTTACCTTTGATAATTTTGTGTTGATGGTCTCATAGAGCTTGCTGAAGGAATCCTTCACTTCAACGACAAAGTGATCGGCCAGAACATAATTCGACGGCCGGTCGTTGGTGCTCCGGATTTTTCCCTTGCCTTCGAGGTTCTTTAGTACTTGGTAGACTTTGCCTCTCGAGAGTCTTGACTCCTCGATGAGAGCATCTGCAGGCATCAGATTGTTATCGAGAAGAAGAGAGAGGATTCTCGCTTCGCTCTCATCGTAACCCAATGCTTTTAGGACCGTATCGTACCCTATAGCTTCCAGCGGTAATCACCTGGAGCCGGGGTCGGGATTTGAACCCGAGTTGGAGCCTACCGAAAGGAACAGCTCAACAGGCTTGCCAGCACTGTTACCTTCACCTAGCTCGGTCACCCCGGCATCCTCGCGTGGTACTTCCACGTGTAAGTAATTATGCTTTTCCATGGTGGAAATACTGTCCACGGTGGACGTATTTCTCAAGACCACCCCGAAGAAGTATTAAAAGACTTTAATATGTTACAGAGTATATTGACTTAGGCGAGCATTTGGATGACAAGCGTTTACGGGACTGGAGAAAGGCTCTTGGAGCAACTGGCCTTGAATGAAGATCTCAGTATCAGCCAGCTTGCCAAAGCATCAGGTCTATCATATCCTACAGCACTTTACTCAGCGTCTTCGCTCCCATGCTTGGAATTTGAAAAGACCGGTAGAGAAAGGAGGGTTAGAATAAAGGACAACCAGGTTGACGCCGTCTACCCCTTTCTGATAATGCTGCAAACTAACAAAGCAAAGAGAACACTGTTGATGATGGCTTACCTTTCCAGAAAAGGATTCAAGGATGCGCTAGTTGGCGGAGAACTCGCGCTCGAGACCCAATTCCTCGTAAAAGACAGTGATCCTGATCCACAAATCGAAATCAGGGCCGGAGATCAAGATAGATTTGCTGATTTTGTCCACGGTATGCCCAACAAAGGAGCAGTCTCGGAACTTCATCAAAATGTGATAGTCGAAGACAGCAATATTCGGCCCGCCAATACAATGGGTCTCGTAAAGGTATCCAAGCCTGAGAAACTATTGACTGATGCGATTGCGGAGAAGCGGTCTCGTATTTTCGTTGAAAACATTCTTGAAACAATTACAAGTTCTCATTATCAAATGGATCTGGTTCTCCTAAACGCGTATGCTCAAAGTCGAGGAGTATTAGACGAGGTACTTCACGAACTTGAGGCGATGAAGGGGTATGGGTTCCCGTAGTATCTAATCATCAAATAGTGCAGATAGCAAGAAAACTTGGATTAGCAGAGTCGCTAGTAGAGAGAGAGTACCATCTTCTCGTGGCGATAGAAGAACTTCGATCTAACGGCCTAATGGATCCTCTAGGATCACTGTGCTTGGGTGGTGGACATGGAGTACGTGCATGTCTGCCGCAAGACATTCAAAGGTTTAGCATCGATTTGGACTTCTATTCCAATTCGATTAACATTCAAGACCTTTCAAAGAAAATTAGCGCTTTGGAGAAGTTCGAGCGGGTGGGATACGGGATCGAGGTTGAGGGGCGGTTCAAGACCTATGATTCCCAGCCACCCGACTCACTCAAGAGAGGTACGATTGCGTTCACCAAAGAATACCATCAAGCATTCCAAGGTTCTGAGGTAGATCCGAAATTCTTTGTGACGATCTGCAACTCAATTGCACCAGTGACATTCGAACCAAGAAAACCGAAGTCATATATCGGAATCGAGTACGTGAAGGGCGAGATCCCGATTCTTTCCCCAGAACTAATCATTGCTGGCAAGATTCTAGCTTTGCAGCACAGAAAAATCAAAGATTTCTACAAAGACGTATTCGACATCCATGCTCTCCTAAAGCTAAGTGGAACAACCGTTCATATCGACAAGGTAATTGGACCCTTGGCTACCTCAAACTTGATTTTCACCGAAAATGAAGTTCACGACAAATTCAAAGAATCATCGAATTATGATAACGCGAGAAATGCCATCAAATTACCGTCCCAGTCGAGAGAGAAGTATCTCAAAGATTGGGGGACAATCAACTCATTCGTGAAGGGATGGACGATTGGTGTGCTTACCAAGGCCGGGGTCTTGAAGGCTTAGTCATCGCTCTCATCAGGACCCCTAACTTCAGCTGTGTGTCTGCAAGATATCTCTTAGACTATACACCAACGAAAGCTAACGGGGATCTAGCTTGGGCTTACTCGGAGCGTCGCCCTAGAGTAAGCAGTTTCTCTCTCGTGTCTGAGCAATAGCCGAAAGACTCCTCAACCCTACAGATGTCGAGTCAGCGGAGCGACTGGCGCGAACGATTACACGTCAACCCCTCACGGATGGAAGAGGAATTAGCAATCAAACTACAAGACAACCGAATAGACTATCAAACGCAGGTTGAGATCCCCATAACCACGGCCGACCTCTATTTCCCAATAGAGCCGAGACCTCTCGTTGTGTTTGTTGACGGCCGGGTCCACCTCAAGATCTCTCGGGTGGTGAAGGACGAAGAACTACGTACTCTCTTACGGAGAAAGGGATACAGGATCCTCGAATTATCCTACGACAATTACTCGGACAAGAAAAGGGACGAACTATATGACAAAATCCTGACTAGCCTAGGAAGAGTGTAGTTTCAGAATCTGCTACCTGTGGACAAAGACGGGATCTGAAGATCATGATTGGTCAAGGACAGTTTGGTTCTTTTGTAGGTCAAACCAATCACTGAGTAAGAGTTAGTCACCTGACAGGAATAAAGGTAGCGGACCCAACACATTGGGTCTGGGTTACAAGTTGAGAATTCGACGGTATGTTCTCTTAGGATATCTTCCCATCTTCCTTGGATTCGCTGTCTACTCAATATACGCCTATTTCTTCGCCCAGTCTACACTCATAATCGTCATTCTTGGTTTGTGGCTTCTTTCCCTGTTGAGTTACACTTTTGGTGCCTTTCTTGAATCTAAAGAGGACAAGCTTGCTCTTGACGCCTCGAACTACTTCACTAAGCTCGTTGAGAAGCACAATGACCTCACAGAGGGAGACCTCGACCTAATCTTCGAGAAGCAATCTGATATCCTGTCAAGTCTACTGATTTTCCTGGTCGGGCTTATAGCGATAGAGGTGCCAAGAGAAATTGCCGGAATTCAGCCATTTGGGACGGCGCTAATCTACACCCTGAGTATCGGCGGGCTTGCTACCATGGTCTTCGCATTGGCAACCCTCGCTATCAAGAAACTCAATCCACTCAGAGTACAGAGTAGGAATATCGAGGATTTCCTAGCGGCAAAAAAGAAGATTCGAGAAAGAGAGAAAGGGGTCCAATCTTAATATTGGAGAAATCGGAAAAATAGGGTGATGCACCAGACCTCTAAGCTGAACAATGAAGCGGCACGAAGGGTTGCCGCTATTGGAGCGCTCGCCGCGTTTCTCTACACCTTTCTTATCCCTCTTACTAAGGATGCTACTTTTGGATTGGGCAAACTTCCGATTACGGTCTCACCGTTTTTCAATACTATACTCATTCTGTGGACTCTCGCGGGAATCTTTGCCGGGCTTCAGTGGTATGGCGTTCCTGACTGGACTCGTCCGGTCGTCCGAGCCTTTGAGTCGTTATTCTTCTGGGTCGCTCCCGGACTGTTCATCTATATGGTTGTCTTTGTGGGAGTAGCTTGGAATTTCCCCTTCGTTTGGGCGAACTTTGTTCCGCTGTTTGGTGTTGGACTCTGGGCAATTGCTCTGGGATTTGGGTTCTGGGTTCTACTTCTCAAGGAAGATTATGAGGGAGACGGGTCTCAAAGCCGCCATAGAACGCAAGTTCGCCAAGAAGGAAAAGCGCGCATAGGGAATCTGTAGGCTATGGAACCCCTTTTTGCTCCCGCTTGACTACGTGGTCTTCTTCGACATTGAGACCGAAGGGGTTTGACCCTCGAGCGAATTGAATATTCCCATTCCACAAATCCGATGATGACTTCACAGTCAAAGTGCTTATAATGCTACTTGGAGAATGACGGTTCAGTCCTTGGTTCTGTTTCTTGAAGTCCGGGTTGTGAAGCCTGAAACGGAAAGGCTGGATTGAGTTCCACGGGCATTTTGGAGGATGTTGGTGCGTTTCTTCTTCAGAGATGGTCCGACATAGGTCTGACGATTTTCACAGGGGTTTTGACGGTGGTAGCTGTCCTTACTCTTCTTGGCTCAATTCAAGGTCCGAAAATAGTGCTACTATTGGATGACCTTATTGAAGTGCCTACAAAGCCATTATCACGTACAAAGCCCCCCGACCAAGAATTCCACGAGCTTATGTCCCTCGAACTTCCAGTAGTGTTCTCGAACACGGGACCAAGAGGCGGAGCAATAAGGGACATCGATATTGTCATGGTCGAACCGCCTTCAATTATTCCAACTACGAAATACGGAAACTCGTATGATACCGTCGAGTTGAAAGGGAGAATGGGAGAAGTGCCCTACCAGCCCAAGTATTTCTTCGGTCGTCATAACGTTCTGACGATTCGCAATGCTGAAAGTGTCGGGTTAGTCGCACAATTGGAAATCTACCTTAGAGAGAAGGACAAGGACACGAGAGCACCGTCGAACACATTATTAGAAATTCAGCAGAAGTATCCTTACTTCAAGTTCAAGATGAGGTACCTGACTACATCAGGAGAGAAATTTGTCCAGCATGAGCGAGAGTTCAGCATTAGACCCAAGTTCATCCCGTAAGAGGGGGCACACGCTTCCGAGCCAAGTGTGAGTTCTGTGGTCAACGAGTCGCGATAGAGATACGAACCAGAGGTCCGCACAAAGGAGAGTATTGTTCTAACTGTGGACATTGGTTGAGATGGATTCCTAAGAGGGTCGCGAAAAAACGCATAGGTAAGCTGTAATGACTGATTTTTCCGATCCGTCTTTTTATTTGCCAGTAATTCTCGGAATCGTTGCGGTCATGCTTGCAGGTTATGCGCTCTGGAGACAAAAACAGGATAGAAGTGTTGCCAAAGCGACTTTCAATTTACTAAGAACCATGAGGAAGGAGCTTCGTACTGCTCCTGCACCACAACCTGGGATATCGCCTCAGCAGGCAATTGTCTCTCAGGCAGAGCTTCGAAAACGGGATGCTTTGGAATGGAAGAAACTCAAAGACGTTGCGAAAGCGTTAGGTTGGGTCTGGGATCGAATGAACGAAGACGATTAGCTTGCGGAGGAAGGGGAAAGCTTCCTACTCTCAAGTTTCGCTAGGAACGGGACAACTATCAAGCCCAAACCAATCGCTGTCAAAGCTCCTCCGATAATTTCTAGTGGAACACCCCACGAAATGACAGGTGTGTTCGAGTTGCAGTACGTAACGAAGAAGCCCTGTTTCAGACAAGTCTGATAGTTCGTGTTTGAGTCCTGATAACTGGAATATGCAATCCCGAATACGAACAGTCCAAGAATGGTGAGAACTACTCCCAATCCTAGGAACCCGTTTCTCCCGATGCGATTCATTGTTTCGGCTCGTCCCATAGATTTCCGAGTTTGTCCACTGCGACTCCGAAGGCTCTGAGCTTGTCTCCAGTTTCGGGATAGACTTCACGAAGCGATTGAAAGTCGTCATAATCGAACCACTTGGTATCTTGCGGACCAGGAATGAGGTTGTCAACGTCTTGGCAGAAGAAGCGATCTCCAAAGGGACTGATCAGAGCGATTACAGACTCTGCCCAGTAGCGTCTGTATCGATTGAGGTCTGAATTTTTCATAATTACTCCTGGATGTCCCTCACGGTCTGATCTCTTGCGAAATTTCACTTCTACAAGTTTCAGACCTTTCTCTGATGATACAACGTAGTCGGGCATGGAGCGAACTCGTTCTACTTCGTTGGAATCATGGAAGTGTCTGTCCCAGATGTGCATCTTGAGAGAGGAGAGTGAACTTTCGTATCCGAAGGGATATACCTTGTACTGGCTTGCTTCGAGAAGGCTTCTAAGAATCTCCTTTGCTGCGGCACCTATTATCAACGACTGGCTGAAGACTTGGCTGTGGTGTCTCGGAAGCTGTACTTCCAACAGTG
>WNGP01001809.1_pt1 | contig 17679 bp, 14 predicted proteins | sample 5407671 | NCBI WGS metagenome assembly WNGP01 (sample SAMN13153381, study PRJNA577476) | soil metagenome | isolation source: 40 cm soil or saprolite under Garry oak tree replicate 2 | place: USA:California | collected 2016-06-15 | reverse complement strand
CTCACCGTCGCCCCGACGCGGGCGGCCGCGCTGACCATCACCGACTCGCTCACCGAACGGTTCGGGGCGTTCATCATCATCGTGCTCGGCGAGACCCTCACCGGCGTGGTCGGCGGACTGGCCGGCCAGCCGGTCAGCGTGCTCACTATGGCCGTGGGACTGGTCGCCGTTGTGGTCGGCTTCGGCGCCTGGTGGACCTATTTCGACTTCGCCGGACATCGCCACCCCAGGCCGGAACCGGTGGCCAGCCTGCAATGGATGTTCAGCCATCTGCCGCTCACGGCCGCCATCGCCGCGATGGGCGCCGCGATGGTCAGCCTGGTCGACCATGCCCATGACGGCCGCACCCCCGCCGCCACGGCCTGGGTCCTGTGCGCGGGCGCCGCTGTCGTGCTGAGCACGACCATGCTGATAGCCGCGAGCCTGCAGGCCTGGCATCGTGACCGCGGCTTGTACCGGCCACTGTCCCGCACCTGCGCCGCGGTGGCCGTGGCGTGCGTCGGCGTCGCCGCCGCCCGGCCGGCGCCACTCATCCTCGGCCTCGCGCTCGTTCTCCTGCTCAGCATCCCCTGGGGACTCGCCATCGCCCGCCGCCTGGACACCTGACCTAAGTCCGCCTGTGCATCGGCTCTGGGCGGGACATACGTTACTGGCATGTGGTCTATTGACCGGGCACCGCAATGGGTGGGCCGCGAGCAGGAGCTCGCGATCCTCCGTGCTGGCGTCGAGGCCCTCGGCTGCGGTGAGGGAGCGGTGGTCTGGGTCGAGGGCGAACCCGGCATCGGCAGGCCGACACGGCGCAGATGCTGCAGACGGCCGCGCTGGTCGGCGGAAGGTTCGCGGTCACCGATCTAGCCGTGGTGCTGCGCAGGCCAGCGTCGGGACTGGCGGCCGGTGTCCAGGAGGCGGTGGCAGCGGGCATCCTGATCGGCTCCGGTCCGGATCTGGCGTTCCGTCACCTGCTGATCCAGCAGGCGCTCTACGAGCGCATGCCGGCTGCGCTGCGTACCGCGCTGCACGCCGAGGCGGCACGGGAACTCGCAGCCACGGGCGCGGATGCACTGAGCGTCGCGCAGCAGCTCTCCGCCGCGAACAGGCCGGGTGAGGCCTGGGTTCGGAAGTGGCTCATCGAGGCCGGGCCTGCGCTGGCCATCCGGGCCCCGCAGCTCGGGGTCGAGATACTGCGGCGGGAGCTGGATGAGACGCCCAGTGGCGACGAAGCCTGGGACGGGCTCATGGCCAGCCTGGTATGGGCTCTGCTCGCCGCCGGGTCCTATCAGGAGGCGGCCAGCTTTTCTGGCTGGCCGTACTCAACGCCGTCCGTCAGGCCTCCGGCACAACCCGGGACGAGCTGCCGGCCGCGACGCCTGCCTTCAACGGGCGGGCGATGGTCGACCGGGTGCTATCGGAGCTCGCAGAGCACCGTGGTCGCGTCGCGCTGGTGATCGACGATGTCCACGAGCTGGCCTCGACGGAGGCGCTCGCTCAGCTAACGCGCCTGCTGGCGAACCTCCCATCGCAGGCCCACGCCATCGTGTCTACCCGCCGCGATCTTTGGCTGGGCCTGCATCAGCTGCGCCTGGCGGATGAGCTGGCCGAGATTCGCGCGGCGGATCTGCGGTTCACCGAGCGGGAGACAAGCGAGCTTCTCGCCGCCTCGGGTGTCCCGCTGTCCGAGGCCGGGACGGCGCTGCTGCACCAGCGGGCCGAAGGGTGGGCCGCGGGCCTGCGGCTGGCGGCCCTGTTCCTGGCCGGCCACCCCGACCCGGAACGGTTCGTGACGGAGTTCTCCGGCACCAACCGCGCTGTCGCGGAGTACCTGCTCGCCGAGATGCTGGACCGCCAGCCCGGCGACGTCCGGCATCTGCTCCTGCGGACCTGCCTGCTCGACCGGGTCAACGGCGAGCTGGCCGACCTGCTGACCGGGCGCCCGGGCTCGGAACGGACCCTGCTGGACCTGGAAGACGCGAACGCGTTCGTGGTATCGCCTGACCCCGAGCGGACATGGTTCCGCTTCCACCACCTGTTCGGGGATCTGCTGCGGCTGGAGCTGCGCCGGACGCTGCCCGAGGAAATGCCGGCCCTGCACCGGCGGGCCGCCGGGTGGTTCGCGCAGCATGGCCACGTGGTCGAGGCCATCCGGCATACGCAGGCGGCGGGCGACTGGCATGATGCGGCCCGGCTGCTGGCCGATCATGCGTTCAGCCTGACGCTCGACGGGCAGGCACGGACCATCCAGGTGCTGTTGCGGGCCTTCCCGCTGGGCGTCGGCGCAGACCCCGAGCTGGCCCTGGTGCGCGCGGGCGGTGACCTGGTCCAGGGACACCTGGACGAGGCGGCTGCCCATCTGGCAGTGGCCACGTCGCACGCCGGGACGACACCCTCAGATCGTCAGCGCCGCCTCCGCATGGCAATCGCATCGCTGCGGCTGTGGCTGGCGCGTCGGCGCGCTCACCTGGCCGGCGTTGTCGAGCAGGTCGGGTTCCTTGCCTCTCCGGTAACCGGGCAGTCCGACGAGGAAATCGCGCTCGGCACCGATCTGCGAGCAGCCGCGCTGATGAACCTGGGAACCGTCGAGGCGTGGTCCCTGGCGCTGGAGGATGCTGAACGTCACCTGCAGGAGGGCGCCATCCTGGCCCGGGAGATCGGCCGGCCCTACCTCGAAGTGAGCTGCCTGGCGCAGCTCGGGTTCACGTCGAAGATCGGTTCCCTTGCCACTGCCCAGCGGCGCTGCCGCGAGGCTATAGCGCTCGCCGAGCGGCACGGCTGGGGACGGAACCGGTGATCGCGCCCGCACTGGTAACGCTCGCCGAGAAGATGCTGCGCCGGTCATCGGGTACGTCACGATCGTGGAGGCGCACCTGCTGGCCGGGCTGGCCTGTCGTGAGCTCGGTGATCAGCGCGCGGCGAACCAGGCTGCCGAACGGGCGCTGGCTCTCGCCGAGGCTGACCGGCTCGTGCTGCCGTTCGCGATGACCGGTTCCCGGGAGTTGCTGGAGGCCCTGCCGCGGCACCAGACCGCGCACGCCGCCCTGCTCACCGACATCCTCGACCTCATGCACGGCGCGTCCCGGCCAGCCAGAGACCAGCACGTGTATCTGCAACCGGAGGAGCTCAGCCCGGGCGAGCTGCGGGTGCTGCGGTATCTCCCGACGAACTTGTCCCGGCCGCAGATCGCTACCGAACTGTCGGTGTTGGTGAACACCGTCAGCACGCACATCCGCAGCATCTACGCCAAGCTCGGTGCCGACGATCGCTCCGCGGCGGTGCGCCGTGCCCGCGAGTTGCGGCTCCTCTCAGCCGTCCGCACGCTAGCGCTCGCCCCTACGTCCCAGTTGTCCGGCTAACGCTGGTTGTCAGTGGTGGCGCCTCGAGGCCGCAATACATGCATTCCTCGGGAGCGGGCGTCCCGGCTGGCCGGGGGGCCCTGCGGGGGTTGACGATCGTGACCGCGGCGAGCAGCCCGCCCGCGGCGCACAACCCGCCCGAGATGAGCACCGCGGTCCTGAATCCGGCGGCAAGCGCGTGCGGGTGCAGGTAGACCGCGCCGGTGATGCCCGCCAGCGCCGGCAGCACCGCGACCGCCAGCAGGCCCCCGAACCGGGCCAGGTCATTGTTGATCGCCGAAGCGATGCCTGCGTGCTGCGCGGGTGCCGAGCTCATCGCAGTCGCGGTGAGCGGCGCGACCGTGATCGCGATCCCGAGCCCGAAGACGACGACCGCTGGCAGCACGTAGATCACGTAGCTCGAGCCGGACGTGCTGAACGTGAGCATGGCCAGGCCGGCGCCGGCTATGAACGGCCCGGCGCTCAATTGCAGGCGCGGCCCGATCTGAGCGGCAAGCTGCCCGGAGCGGGCAGACAGCGCCAGCATGATGACAGTCAGCGGCACCAGCGCGAGGCCGGAGGCAAGCGGCGAATAACCCGACACGACCTGGAGGACCAGCGGAAACAGGAAGGTCGCCCCCGTCAGCGCCGCGTACACGATGAACGTCACGGCGCTGGTCGCCGCGAACTGCCGCTCCCGGAAGATCGAGAGCGGCAGCATCGGCGCGGCCGCACGGTGCTCACGGATCAGAAAGGCGGTCAGCCCGGCCACGCCAAGCAACGCCATCGTGACCACGGTCGGCGACGCCCAGCCGAGCGTGGGTGCTTCGATGAACGCGAATGTGATTCCGGACAGGAATACCACCGCAGCCAGCGCGCCCGCGTAATCGAGCTTGCCGGTCATAGACGGGTCACGCGACTCCGGGATGTGCCGTGCGCCCAGCGCGACAACCGCGGCCGCTATCGGGACATTGATGAAGAAGATCCACCGCCAGGACGCGGCCGAGATCAGGTAGCCGCCGATCAGCGGTCCGGCGGCGATGGCGACACCGCTGAGGCCGGACCAGGCCCCGATGGCCCGGGCCCGGTCGTCGGGCGTGAACGATGCCTCGAGGATCGCCAGGCTTCCCGGCGTGAGCAGCGCCGCGCCGACGCCCTGGAGCACCCTTGTGATGATGAGGACAACCGCGCTGGGGGCGAGCCCGCACGCCGCCGAAGCCAGGGCGAACCATACGATGCCGATCAGGTACACCTTCCGCCTGCCGAACCGGTCGCCGAGCGAACCGCCGATCAGCAGGAACGCGGCAAGAGTCAGGATGTAGCTGGTCATCACCCACTGCAGGGCAGCGATGCCCGTGTGGAAATCACGCCCGATGGTCGGCAGGGCGATATTGACGACCGTGGCGTCAAGCGCCGCGATCCCCGAGCCCAGCACGGTGATCGTCAGCACCCACCGCCCCGGTGCCGAGGAGTAGGAGAGAGCGGGAGCATCCGCCGTGGTCATATATCGCCTCGGCTCCGGTCGTTGTGATGTTCTCGTGCGGGCGATACCTGCTCAGGGGTGAATGTCCATGCGGTAGCCGAGGTAGTCCTCCTTCGAACGCTGAGGTTCGTCCGCTCAGTTGCTGGCTGGGTCTGGCCGAAGTTAACGGCCATCACGGTGAGCAGCCGTCACCTGGTTCTAGTGATCCGCGGTCCGGCTCGAGCTGGCGGACCTCGAGCAGGTCCAGGCCGAGCGCGTCGATCTCGGCCAGCACGCCGTACAGTGCCGACCGGTCCAGCAGCCCGGTGAGCACGGTGTCCGCGCCATGCCACTGCGGCACCATCGCCGGGAACGCGGACAGCATCATGGCGCCGAGGTGCCCGTTGATCCGGATCGTGTACAGGGCGGGTGCCAGGTCCATGCGGCCATGGTGGGGGGCGGGCAGGTGAACCCGCATCACCGGGATCCGGTGAGGTCTTCTCACCTGGCTGGCGGCGACGGTGGGCGTGTCGCGCAAGATCGCACGGCCGCCAGGGGACGTGCCCAGATTCCAGGGAGATACCGTGACATCACCAGCCGCTGGCGCCGGCAGCGCCCCGGACCTGCCTGACTACGCGCCGGTTCCCCGGTCCGCGCTCGGCCCGGCCCTGAACGAGCAGGGGTATTACGTCGGGCGCGTGCAGCGGAACCTGTACTGGGTCACCGACGGGGTCTACCAGTCGGCGTTCCTGACCACCCCGGACGGCGTGGTGCTGTTCGACGCGCCGCCGACCATCGGCGGTAACCTGCGGCGTATTACATGAGGTACGGGGAGAACGCCTGGGCCGGGGTCAAAGCCCACCTGGACACCGTCACCGAGCGCGCGGCCGCGCCCGTCATCGCCAAGTACACCGGCGTGCTGGCCGCCGCGGACATCGAGATCTTCACCACCACCACCACGTTCGCCATCATGCAGTCGCTGCGCCTGGACAGCGGGCCCGCCGGACCCGTCCACCCCTGACCACCCCACACCGGGACCGGCCAACACCGACCCCGGTCCGGTGTGGGAGGTGCATCGCGCCGTGAGAGGACCTCACCGGATCCTGGTGATTCGCCAGGACGGGACAGCGCAGAACGGCCTGGTACCGAGAGGGAAGGTGCCGGTACCGCGTCACCGGCGTTAGGGTGTCAGGGGTAGATACCAAGGCAGGCCCGTGACGGTGGCTCCAGCAACCCCCCGGCTGATCGACCGGGCTGATCTTCTGGCCGCCTTGGACCGCGCGTCGGCGCGGAAGGTCACGATTATCTCGGCTCCGGCCGGCAGCGGGAAGACCTCGCTGCTGCGCACCTGGGCCGACCGTCCGGACCGGGCGCACCGGCTCGCCGTCGTGCGGGTGCGCCGCGATCAGCACGACGCCCAGGATTTCTGGCTGGCCCTGCTCGACGCCGTCCGGCATGCCAACGGCGCGACCAGCGGCGCGGAATCGCCGGCCGCCACACCGGATTTCAATGCGTCGGCCATGGCCGACAGGGTGCTATCGGAACTCGCCGGTGCTCGCAGCGACATCACACTGGTAATTGATGATCTGCACGAGCTGAACTCCCCGGAGACCCTTGCCCAGCTCACCCGCCTGCTGACCCACCTCCCCCCAGACGTGCACGCGGTGCTGACCACGCGTCACGATCTGCGGCTGGGCCTGCATCAGCTGCGCCTGGCCGGCGAGCTCGCCGAGATCCGCGCCGCGGACCTGCGGTTCACCGAGCGGGAGACCCGCGAGCTTCTCGCCGCCTCAGGTGTCGCTCTGTCGGTGGCCGGGACGGCGCTGCTGCATCAGCGGGCCGAAGGGTGGGCCGCGGGCCTGCGCCTGGCGGTGCTGTCCCTGGCCGGCCACCCCGACCCGGAACGGTTCGTCAAGGACTTCTCCGGCACCAACCGCGCAGTCGCGGAGTACCTGCTCGCCGAGATGCTCGACCGCCAGCCCGGCCACGTCCAGGATCTGCTCCTGCGCACCTGCCTGCTCGACCGGGTCAACGGCGAGCTGGCCGACCTGCTGACCGGCCACCCCGGCTCGGAACGGACCCTGCTCGACCTCGAAGACGCGAACGCGTTCGTCGTGTCCCTGGACCCCGAACGGACCTGGTTCCGCTACCACCACCTGTTCGCGGACCTGCTCCGGCTGGAGCTGCGCCGGACCATGGCCGAGCACATGCCGGCGCTGCACCGGCGGGCCGCCGAATGGTTCAGCGAACATGGCGAGGTGCTCGACGCCATCTGGCACACGCAGGCGGCGGGCGACTGGGAGGATGCGGCCCGGCTGCTGGCCGATCATGCGTTCAGCCTGACACTGGACGGGCAGGCGCAGACCATCCAGGTGCTGGTGCGGGCCTTCCCGCCGGGCGCGGACCACCCGGAACTGGCCCTGGTGCGCGCGGGCGGTGACCTGGTGCAGGGACGCCTGGACGAGGCGGCCGCCCACCTGGCGGTCGCCGAGACCTACACCGAGACCGTGCCGCCGGATCGTCAGCGCCGCCTGCGGGTGGCGATCGCGGCGCTGAAGCTGTCGCTGGCCCGCCGGCGCGGTCACCTGGCCGGTGTCGTCGAGCAGGTCAGATTCCTGGCCTCCCCGGTCAGCGGGCAGTCCGACGAGGACATCGCGCTGGGCAGTGACCTGCGCGCGGTGGCGCTGATGAACCTGGGCACCGTCGAGGCGTGGTCCCTGGGCCTTCCGGAGGCCGAACGCCACCTGCAGGAGGGCGCCGCCCTGGCCCGGGAGATCGGGCGGCCCTACCTCGAAGTGAGCTGCCTGGCGCAGCTCGGGTTCGCGTCGAAGATCCACCCGTTCGCCACGACCCAGGCGCGCTGCCGCGAGGCGATAGCGCTCGCCGAGCGGCACGGCTGGGGGACGGAGCCGGTGATCGCGCCCGCGCTGCTGACGCTGGCCGGCACGATGGTCTGGACGGGGGAGTTCGACGAGGCCGAGTGGTGGCTGCAGCGCGCCGTACGGGCTCTGCAGGCAGACACCGGACCGGACATCAGGCTGCTGCTGCACCAGACGACCGGGATACTGCAAGCCTGTCGCGGCCGCCACCGGGAGGCGCTCGAGGAGTTCACGGTGGCCGAACGTCTGCAATCGCGGCTCGAGGGGTCCCACGCGCTGGCGGGCCAGGTGACCGGCTGGCTGCTGGCCACGCAGGCCCGCCTCGGGATGGCCGGCGAGGCTCGTGCCGCGCTCGCGGCGCTGGCTGATGAGATGGCCGGCTCGGGTGAGATCGGTAATGCCCGCGCGGTGATCTGCCTGGCCGGGGGCGATCCGGCCGGGGCTCTGGGGGCGGTGCGGGACGTCCTGGACGGCACGGCGCCGGTCATCGGGTACGTCACGGTCGTGGAGGCGCACCTGCTGGCCGGGCTGGCCTGTCGTGAGCTCGGTGATCAGCGCGCGGCGAACCAGGCTGCCGAACGGGCGCTGGCTCTCGCCGAGGCTGACCGGCTGGTGCTGCCGTTCGCGATGACGGGCTCCCGGGAGTTGCTGGAGGCCCTGCCGCGGCACCAGACCGCGCACGCCGCGCTGCTCACCGGCATTCTTGATGTGTTGCGCGGTGAATCCCCGGCGACCAAGAACCAGTCCGCACCGCCGGAAGCAGAGGAGCTCAGCCCGGGCGAGCTGCGGGTGCTGCGGTATCTCCCGACGAACTTGCCCCGGCCGGAGATCGCCAGCGAGCTGTCGGTGTCGGTGCACACCGTCAGCACGCACATCCGCAGCATCTACGCCAAGCTCGGTGTCCAGGACCGCTCCTCTGCGGTGCAGCGCGCGCGGGAGCTGCGGTTGCTCGCGGGCGCTCGCGCGCGCTAGGCCGGCGGTCACCGAGCCGCCGGACCGCGAATCACCGGAACTAGGTGACGCCCGTTCACCGCGTCGGCCGCTAACTTCGGCTCTACACGGAAACCGCGTGACGAAAGGTTTGACCAAGGTGGCCATTCCGGACAGCACGGTTGCCATCATCGGCACCGGCAACATCGGCACCAGGCTCGCGGCGGCGGCCTGGACCAGTCCATCCACGTGATGTCAACCTTCGCGCTCGGCCACATGCAGGTCAGGCGGTCGGGGTACGGTGCGATGCAACTCGCCGGCCCATTCGCCTTCGGAACGCCGCCCGACCGGGCATCGGCTATCGGCGTGCTCAAGGCCGCGGTAGCCGCGGGAGTCGATCACATCGACACGGCCCAGTACTACGGCCCCGGCGTCGTCAACGATCTGATCCGCGATGCGCTCTACCCCTACCCCGAGGGGCTGGCGATCGTCAGCAAGGTCGCGGTCCGGCGAGACGACAGCGGCGCAATCCTTCCGTTCGACGAACCGGACCAGCTGCGCGAAGGCATCGAGGACAACCTTCGCAGCTTGCGGGTCGGCCAGCTAGCTGCGGTTAACCTCCGCCTGCCCGGTGACGGGCGGGTCGACGCACGCTTCGATGACCAGCTCGCCGCGATGGTGGCGGCCCGCGACGAGGGCCTCATCGCCGGGGTAGGCCTGAGCAATGTCAGCCTTGAGCAGCTACGGCACGCCACGGCAGGGACCGACATCGTCTGCGTGCAGAACCTGTTCCACCTCGCTGACCGCCGCGGGACCCCGGTTCTGGCGGAGTGCCTCAGCCGCGGCATCGCGTTCGTACCGTTCTGCCCGCTTGGCTGGCCGCGCGGCCAGGACAACCCCGTGCTCACCAGCCCGCTCGTCATCCTCACCGCCGCCCGCCTCGGAATCACGCCGACGCAGGTCGCACTCCAGTGGCTGCTGCAGCTGGCCCCCAACGTGCTACTCATCCCCGGGACCGGCTCTGTCGCCCACCTGAGGGAGAACCTGGCCGCCGAAGGCGTCACGCTCGATGACGAGGCGCTGCGCCAATTGGAGGCCGTTGCCGCCTGACTCAGGCAGCAGCAGGTCAGTGCGCACGCGACCCGGGATCGTGGTTTCGGTCGGCGGCAGCCGGTGCCGCACTGGGCCGCAGTACTGACGAGCCAGTGGCTGGCCAGCCGCGGGATCAGCTTTGTCGCCGTCCCGCCGAGAATTGCCATTCGCTCGCTGGTGGTGAGTTCCGGATTGGCCTCGATGTGCTGGCGACAGGAGACGGCTAGGTCACGGCGCAGGTAGGGGTAGTCGGTGCCGAATAGGACGCGGTCGATTCCCGCGACATCGCGCAGCATGCGCAGCACCGGGTTGCTCCAGGACAGGGCCGTGTCCCAGTACAGGCGGCGAAATGTCTCGGCCGCGGTCGCGCGGGCCTCGGATCCCGGGATGACGCGCATCTCGTCGACGATGCCGAACCGCCCGGCCAGGTACGGCACGGTGCCCCCGGCATGGGAGAAGACGAACTTGACGTCGGGGGTGCGGGCAAAGGTGTTGCTGTAATGCAGCTGGGCGATGGCCCTGGTCGTGTCGGCGGTGAAATCAATAAGCGAGTCGGGCAGCCCGAGTGCGTGGGCGCTGGGGTCGGGCGAGGGGTTGGGGTGCACGAACACGACGGCCCGGCGCCGTTGCAGCTCGTCGAATAGCGGAGTGAAGCGCGGGTCGCCCAGGTAGGTGCTGCGGGCGTTGCTGAACAGCACGACGCCATCCAGCCGGAGGTCGTCGAGGGCGTAGGCCAGTTCGGCGAGCGCGCCGTCGACGTCCGGCAACGGCAGGCAGGCGAAGCCGCCGAACCGGTCGGGGCGGTCGCGGATCATCTCGGCGGCCAGTTCATTGCACCGTCGTGCCAGGCCGCGCGCGGCGGTGTCGTCCCCGGTATGTACACCAGGGGTGCTGACCGAGGTGACGGCGACGTCGATGCCGGCGTCGTCGAGGAACGAGAGCGTACTCGCGCGCGACCAGGGCGGCGGCGCGATACCGCCGACCGGGTGGTCGCCCTCGTTGGTGGCCCGCCAGAAGAAATCGGGCAGCATGTGGTGGTGGATGTCCACGGTGAAGGTCACAGCAGATCAGCCTGCGTAGACGCGCTGGTAGATGCGCTCGGCGAGCATGATGACGGTATAGCCCAGTCGTGATCCGGGTCCGCGAGAACCGCGCCGGCGGAGCCGCCGACGACGACAACGACGTCGGCGGTCTCGGCCAGGTCGGACATGCCAATCTCCTTGTGTTCGCGGTGGTCGAGTCCGTCAGTCGGCGAGGATGACTGCCTCGGGCATGTGTCCGGTCCGGTTACACTCGGCGGCCTGTAAGTCCGAGCGCCTGCTCGACGACGGCGGGCAGCTGCTGGGCGTTGTCCGGGGTGTAACGCGCGGATCGCCAGGCCACGTGCCGGTCCGGGCGCACTATGACACAGCCGGTGCTCTCCACCTCCCGCAGTGAAGCCCACTCGCCGTAAGGGTCGGTCACGCCTTCCCGGCCTCCGATGGCATGGACGCGGACAGGTACCCCCGCGCGTGCGGAGATTTCCGCCGCCGCCTGCGCCCATGCCTCGCCGCCCACCCCGGTGAGCAGGGCGAAGCCCAGGTCGTCGACGAGGTCGAGCGAGGAGACTGGGACGCCGCCACGTTCGAGCCGGGCGTGCGGGACGCGGGCGCCCGGGCGAGTGGTCGGCTGGTAGTACAGCTGGGGGTCGCGCGCCGGGGTGGGGTCCGGGCTGCCGTCGTCGACGAGGGCGCCGCTCCGATAGCGGTACCCGAGCTCGATGCCATGGGCGTTGAACTGGTAGTTGCTCAGCTCGATCGCCTTGCCCAGCGCATTCCTGCGCTCGTCCCCCGCTGGCCCGGGTTCGTACAAGGTGCCGAGCGCTTTCCAGCCGGCCTCGGCAGGCTGTCCCGGCTCGTACCCCAGGGCAGCCTCGATCGCGGCGCCTTCCTGCAGGCTGGTGATGGCGCGCTGGACGCCCTGCGCCCCGACAGGCTGCCGTTCCGCCGAGTAGCTGTCCAGCAGCACGGCGCCCGCCCGCCCGGCCAGGACGAGAGCCAGCTTCCAGCCGAGGTTGTACGCGTCCGCGATGGACATGTTGAGCCCGAGGCCGTTGGTCGGCGGGTGCCGGTGAACCGCGTCGCCCATGCAGAACACGCGCCCCGCGGAATAGGCGGGCGCGATCTGCGCCCGCACCTGCCATCCGGCGACACCGAGGATCTCGGCGTCGACGTCCTCGCCCACGAAGGCGCTGATCTTTCTCTGCAGCTCGCCGGTGCCCAGCGCGTCCAGCGACACCTGCTTCGGGTCGTACATGAAGGCCAGCACGAACTCGGTGAACGGCTTATGACAGATCAGCGTGCCGAGCCGGAGCGGCGGCAACGGTCCCGGCATCACGTTCCAGGTCAGGACCCCGGGCCGGTGCGCCAGGTACCGGGACAGATCGGCGCGGAACCAGATGTTCGCCGCCCTGGCCAGATCGTCGGGTCCTTCGGCGGTCAGCCCGGCCTGGCCGAGTACCCGGCTGCGGGCGCCGTCAGCGCCCATCACGTACCGCGACCGCACGGTCAGTGTCGCATCTGCGTCACGCTGCCGGACGACGCTGGTGACCCCATCCTGGTCCTGCGCAAGGCTGGTGAACTCCCACCCGAACCTGATGTCGGCGCCCGCGTCCCGGGCGGCCCCCAGGAGCATCGGTTCCAGCACGGTCTGCGGGCAGTTCGCCATCGGCTCGGGACTCGCCGCACGGTAGTCGGCGGCCCGCTCGGCGCTGGTCCCCCACGTTTCCGATCGGGCGACCTCCAGGCCGGCCAGGGTGGTCACCCACAGGTTGTTGGCCATCAGGTGCTGCGGCGTGGCGACCGCGTGGAACCGGTCGCTGATCCCCAGGTGCCGGAGGATCTCGACCGTGCGCTGGTTGATGATGTGCGCGCGCGGCGTGTGGGCGGTACCCCTGTGCCGCTCGACGACAAGATGCCCCACCCCGTACCGCGACAACGCGACCGACAGGGCCAGCCCGGCCGGCCCGGCCCCGACGATCAGGACGGGCACCTCGACAGTCTCTGTACCGGGAATCAACATCGGCCGCCTCCACCTCGGGGCATCACCCGCCGGTGGTGCCGCGCTTCCTGGCCAGTTAACCAGGTAAGTCTCGACAGAGCAATGGTTTATCGATATTCTCTCACTAAACCGTTATCTAGTTAAACGAGCTATGATGTAGGCGTGACGACCACTCCCGCAACTCGTACCGAACAGGTGTACGACATGCTTCGGTCTGAGCTGCTCAACGGTGTCCTCCATCCCGGCCAGAAGCTGAAGATGGTCGAGCTCACCGAACGGTTCGGGGTAAGCCAGTCCGTCATCCGGGAGGCGCTCACCCGCCTGACTGAGCAAGGCCTGCTGGTCGCGACACCGCAGCGCGGCTTCCGGGTGCGTGACCTGTCGATCGAGGACATCGCCGAGCTGACCGAGAGCCGCATCCAGATCGAATCGCTCGCCTTGCGCCTGGCGGTCGAGCGCGGCGACCTGGAGTGGGAGACCGGGATCCTGGCCGCGCACCACCGCCTTGAGCGGACGCCTGTCACCCGGGACGACGGAACGGTCAGCGAGGACTGGTCCGTTCAGCACCGCGACTTCCACGTGGCCCTGCTGACCGGCTGCGGCAACCGCCGGCTCGAGACCGTCGCCAACTCACTCCGGGACAGCGCCGAGCTCTACCGCCGGTGGTACTGGGTGCTCACCGACGATCACCAGCGCGATCTCGCCCGGGAACACCAGCAGCTCAAGGAACTCGCCCTCGCCCGCGACGCGGACCGGGCCATCGAAGTGCTGACCGAACACATCGACCGCGCTCCGTCTCTACTGATCGCGTACGCGCGTGAGTACGGCGTGGACGACCTAACACGCCAGCCCCCCAAGGCCCAGTTAAGCGATTCTGACGGAAAGACCGGCTCGCAACGCCGAAGGGACTGAGCCGTTGGCTGCGGCCGTCACCGAGGACGGGGCTCCGGCCGGGCAGGGTCGATATCGACAACAAAGCAGAATATCGATATGATTGGCGAACGTAGCGTCCGTTCCTGGCTGACCCGAGAACGGGTGTATGTGGCAAGACCGAACTATTCGGTGCTTAGCTAGTTCCATGCGGCAGACAGCTTCCGATCCCGAGGAGTGGCCCGTGAGCAGTTCGGACGCGACGATGACAACGGCCGGGGCAGCCGAATCAGTCGGCGGGGGTGAAGCGGTCGGGATGCCCTCGCTGCGGCAGGCGGTCGGCGGCCTGGCCGCGGCCTTGAGCCAGGGCACGACGGTGGCCCGGGAGGCCACTCGGCTGGGCCTGGAACTTACCCGCATCGCGTGGGGGCGGTCCGACGTGGCTCCGGCCAAGGGCGACCGGCGTTTCACTGATCCGGCTTGGACGTCCAACCCGGTGTTCCGGATGATCCAGCAAAGCTATCTCGCCTCGGCCGGGGCGATGGACAGCATCGTCGCCGAGATGGGTGATGGGCGCACCGACGCCCGGGCGGAGCAGGCCCGGTTCGCGGCCAACATTGTGACCAGCGCCGCCGCGCCGACCAACTTCCTGGTGACCAATCCGGCCGCCCTCAAGCGCGCCTTCGATACCGGCGGCGTGAGCCTGGCCCGGGGAGCCCGCAACTTCGCCCGCGACGTGCGCCACAACGGCGCGATGCCGTCGATGATCGAGCCCGGCGCCTTCGAGGTCGGCCGCGACCTGGCGGTGACCCCCGGCGCCGTCGTCGCCCGGGACGCGGTCGCGGAGGTCCTGCAGTACGCCCCGGCCACGGACACGGTGTTCGGCCGCCCGGTCCTGGTCATCCCGCCCCCCATCGGGCGGTTCTACTTCCTGGACCTGCGGCCCGGGCGCAGCTTCGTCGAATACGCCGTCAGCCGCGGTCTGCAGACATTCATGCTCAGCTGGCGGAACCCAACCTCCGAGCAGGGCAGCTGGGACCTGGACACCTACGCCCAGGCGGTGCTGGCGGCCATCGACACCGTGCGGCAGGTCACCGGCAGCCCGGACATCAACCTGATCGGCTTTTGCGCTGGCGGCATCATCGCCACCGCCCTGCTCAACCACCTGGCCGCCACGAGCGATGACCGCGTGCACAGCATGTCGTACGCGGTCACCCTGCTGGACTTCGGCCTACGCGCCCCGATCACCGCGTTCTCCGGGCGGAGCCTGATCGCCTTCGCCGGGCGCCGGTCCCGGCGCAAGGGCATCATAACCAGCCGGCAGATGGGCAGCGCGTTCACCTGGCTGCGGCCCGATGACCTGGTGTTCAACTACTGGGTGAACAACTACCTGATGGGCGAGCAGCCGCCGGCCTTCGACATCCTCGCGTGGAACGCCGACGGCACCAATCTTCCCGGCGCAATGCACGGCCAGTTCTTGGACATCTTCCGGGATAACCTGCTCACCCGGCCCGGACAGCTCAGCGCGCTGGGAACCCCGCTACAGCTGGAGAACATCAAGCTGCCGACCTTCGTCACCGGAGCCGTCACTGATCATCTGACACCGTGGAAGGGCTGTTACCGGACCACGCAGCTGCTCGGCGGGCCGTCCACCTTCGTGCTCAGTTATTCCGGGCACATCGCCAGCCTGGTGAATCCGCCGGGCAACCCCAAGGCGCACTACTGGACCGGCGGGACACCCGGCGCCGACCCCGAGCAGTGGCTGGCCCGAGCCGAACGGCACCAGGGCAGCTGGTGGGAGGCATGGGCCGACTGGATAACGGCGCAGGCCGGTGACCGGCGGCCACGACCCGAGACGCCCGGCAGTGAGCGGCACCCGGTCCTGTCCCCAGCGCCCGGGCTCTATGTGCGCGACATGGTGCCGCCTGACGCGTTGGCGGTTGGCGTCGCCCGATCCTCGCGGCGCTGAGGCCGGCCTACGCGGCGACGGCCGCATGCAAGGTCGGGCCAAGGTCAGTGCCGGTGATGTTGGTGATCATCGGGTTGGTGGCGCCCGCGGCACGATAGCGGGCCACGCCCGCCGCTACGTCTTCCGGTTTCCCGATGGCGCAGAGGTCCTCGATGAACGCGTCGCTGATCGCGGCGCGCTGCGCATTTACGTCGGCCGCCGCGTCGTAGGCCGCGATGTCGGCTTCGTAGCCCGCCTGGGTGAACATCGCCCGGTAGAAGGGCAGACCGAAGTAGCGGTGCAGCTCCGCTCGTATGCCGCGCTGGGCGGCGGCGGGATCGGCGACGACAGCGCTCGGGATGGCGGCGCAGACATCGAAACCGGCGAGCGGCTGGCCGGCGCGCGCCCTGCCCGCTGCGACCTCCCGCATCACCACGTCCCCGACGTAGGAGGCGGGGCAGGCCCACAGCACCACCCCGTCGGCGATCTCTCCCGCGAGGCGCAGCATGGCGGGAGACAGGCCGGCCAGGTAGACAGGAATGTCTGCCCGGGCCTTGAAGCCGTTGAACGCGAAGCTCGAGTTCCAGCGAAGGCCGGCCGGCGGCTCACCGCCGACCAGCAGGGCACGGACCAGCGCGACGTACTCGCGCATCTCGGCCACCGGGTTTCCGATGTCCTGCCCGTGCCAGCCGCCCATCGTGGCCCGGTGACCGGTGCCGAGCCCGAGCCGGAAGCGACCGCCGGACAGGTCGTCGATCGTGGCGGCCGTCTGTGCCATCGACGCGGGCGAGCGGTGGTAAATCGGCGCCACTGCTGTGGCCAAGGTGACCGACGGGGCGAGATGGGCCAGTCCGGCGAGGGTGGTGAACGAGTCGCGGGCGGCGATGTGCGAGCAGTTGATCGAGTCGTAGCCGAGCTGATCGGCAATCGCGGCGTGCTCACGCACGGTAGCGATGTCGCCGGTCGTGGGGATCAACACGCTTGTCTTCATGTCCTCGCCTCCGTGTGCCAGCCCGCGAACCATCGCAAGGCGTCCGGGTTGTCCACCGCGCCCGCATCCATGACCTGGCGCGGATCGCCTCCCTGCAGGATCCGTTTGACCGGGATCTCAAGCTTCTTGCCGGTGCGGGTGTGCGGGATGGCCGGCGCGGCGATGATCTCGTCCGGCACGTGCCGGGGCGAAGCTCCCTCGCGGACGGCCCGCCGGATCTTGCCGATCAGCGCGTCGTTGAGTTCGTATCCGGGATTGAGCACTACGAACAGCGGCATCCAGTATTCGCCCTCCGGTCGTTCGACCCCGACCACCAGGGCCTCGGCGATCTCGTCGAGCTGCTCGACGACGTGGTAGATGTCCGAGCTGCCCATCCGGATGCCGTGGCGGTTCAGCGTGGCATCGGATCGCCCGTGCACCACCACTGAGCAGCGGTCGGTGATCGTGATCCAGTCGCCGTGCCGCCACACTCCCGGGTAGGTTTCGAAATAGGCCTCCCGGTACCGCGAACCGGCCGGGTCGTTCCAGAACACCACGGGCATCGACGGCATCGGCTTGGTGACGACAAGCTCACCGACAGCGCCGCGGACCGGCTTGCCATGCTCGTCCCACGAGTCGAGGGCCACCCCCAGGCACGGCGCCGACAGCTCACCCGGCCACACCGGCATGATCGGCGAGCCGCCCGCGAAGGCGCTGACGACATCCGTCCCGCCGGATGTCGAGTTGACGCGGACTTGGCGGCCCACATGGTCGGCGACCCAGAAATAGGAGTCGCTTGGCAGCGCCGAACCCGACGACCCGAGCGACCGCAGCGCGGACAAGTCGTGATCACGCGCCGGTTCCAGGCCGGCCTGGGCGCAGCCGCGCAGGTGCGCGGGGCTGGTGCCCAGCAGCGTGACGCGGTGCTCGGCGGCCAGCGCCCACAGCGCGTTCCACGACGGGTGGCTCGGGCTTCCGTCGTAGCAGACGATCCGGGCCCCGGCCAGCAGGCCGGAGACGAGGTAGTTCCATACCATCCAGCTCGGCGAGGTGTACCAGAAGAACGTGTCCTGCTCGCCGAGATCGAGGCTGAGCGACATCGCCTTCAGGTGCTCCAGCAGCACCCCGCCGGTGCTGTGCACGATCCCCTTGGGCCGGCCGGT
>WNGP01001808.1_pt1 | contig 17680 bp, 17 predicted proteins | sample 5407671 | NCBI WGS metagenome assembly WNGP01 (sample SAMN13153381, study PRJNA577476) | soil metagenome | isolation source: 40 cm soil or saprolite under Garry oak tree replicate 2 | place: USA:California | collected 2016-06-15 | reverse complement strand
TCCCGCATCGACGAGCCCCAGCACGCGCTGCTGGCCGACCGGCCGGAACAAAGAATTCTGGCCATCGTTCTGGCGGGAGAGCGCGGGCTGGCCGGCGCTTTCAACGCCAATATTCTGCGCAAAGCTCAGGATTTCTTCCGCGCCAGGAAAGGCAAGAAACTTTCGACCATCCCCATCGGCAAGAAAGGCCGCGACGCGCTGAAAAAAGCGGGTTTCCACCTCATCGCAGAATATGTGAACGTTCTCGCCCGTGTGGACTTTCTGACTGCGCGGGAGATCGCTCTGCTGGTCACCGACCTTTATGGGAAGGAAGAGATCGATTCGGTCTACATGGTGTTCAGCGAATTCAAGACGGTGATGACGCCGAATCTTGTGGTCACCAAGCTTCTGCCGGTCGAGGCCGTTCCGGCGGATGAAGAATCCGCCGCCGGGAGTGCGACTTCCGAGGTAGATTACATCTACGAACAGCCCGAGCAGCAGCTCCTCGGCAAGTTGCTCCCGCGCTACATCGAAACGCAGTTGCTCCGTGCCATGCTGGAATCCTCCGCCGCGGAGCACGCCGCGCGCATGACCGCCATGGAGTCGGCGACCAAGAACGCCGGCGACGTTATGGAAGCCTTGACGCTGCACATGAACAAAGTGCGTCAGGCGGCCATCACCAAGGAAATTATTGAAATTGTCAGCGGCGCTTCCTACGGCGCTTAGGAGAAAGCAGCATGGCAGAGAAATACGCAGGCGTGGGGCACGTAGTACAGGTCATCGGACCGGTCATGGACGTTCAATTCGAAGCGGGCCACCTCCCCGCCATTTATAACGCCATTCGCATCACCAGCGAAGGCTACTCGATACCGGAGCCGCTCGAGGTGACCGCGGAAGTCCAGCAGCACCTCGGCGAAGGCCGCGTGCGCGCCATCGCCATGGAGCCTGTCGAGGGTATGGTTCGCGGGATGAAGGCCTACGATCTCGGAAAGGGGATTGAAGTTCCGGTGGGCCGGGCAACCCTGGGCCGGGTGATGAATGTCCTTGGGAAACCCGTTGATCAACTTGGCCCCATCGTGAGTGACACCCATTACCCGATTCACCGCCCGGCGCCGTCGCTTGAAGATCAATCCACCACGCTGGAAATGTTTGAAACCGGAATTAAGGTCGTCGATCTGATCGAGCCCTATTTGAAGGGTGGCAAGATCGGTCTGTTCGGCGGCGCGGGTGTCGGCAAGACCGTTCTGATTATGGAGCTCATTCACAACGTGGCCATGAAGCACGGTGGCGTCTCGGTATTCGCAGGCGTGGGCGAGCGCACCCGCGAGGGCAACGACCTGTGGCTCGAAATGTCCGAGGGCGGCGTGATCGTGCCCGGCAATTCGGAGAAGTCGCGCGCCGCGCTGATCTACGGGCAAATGACCGAGCCTCCCGGCTCGCGTCTGCGCGTGGGCCTCACCGGCCTCACCGTCGCCGAATATTTCCGGGACCAGGAGCATCTCGATGTGCTCCTGTTCATCGACAACATTTTCCGATTCGTGCAGGCAGGCTCCGAAGTTTCCGCGCTTCTCGGCCGCATGCCCTCTGCGGTTGGCTACCAACCGAACCTCAACACGGAAATCGGTGAATTGCAGGAACGCATTACTTCCACGAAGAGCGGATCAATTACTTCGGTGCAGGCCATTTACGTTCCTGCTGACGACTACACGGACCCCGCTCCCGCCGCAACGTTTGCGCACCTGGATGCCACGACCAACCTCAGCCGTCAGATCGTCGAACGCGGCATCTATCCGGCGGTCGATCCGCTGGCCAGCTCCTCGCGGATTCTCGATCCGCGCATTGTGGGCGCCGAGCACTATGCCGTGGCGCGCGGCGTGAAGTCGATTTTGCAGCGCTACAAGGACCTCCAGGACATCATCGCCATTCTCGGTATCGAGGAACTTTCCGACGAAGACAAGCGCACCGTGGCGCGCGCCCGCAAAATCGAGAAATTCCTTTCGCAGCCCATGTTCGTGGCCGCGCAGTTCACCGGCCTCGAAGGAAAGTACGTGAAGATCGAAGACACGGTACGTAGCTTCAAGGAAATCGTGGAAGGGAAGTACGACGACATTCCGGAACAGGCGTTCTATATGGTTGGCACGATTGACGAAGCGCTCGGGAAAGCTGAAAAAATGAAGGCCAGCGCGTAAAGGAAAAAATGCTGCCGGAGGCCATCGAACTGGTGATCGTCACCCCGGAGAAGCAATTGCTCCGCGAGAAAGTCGTGGAAGTGCAGCTTCCGGGGGAGAACGGCTATCTCGGCGTCCTCCCAGGGCACGCACCGCTCATCACCGAACTGGGGATCGGTGAACTCCGCTATCACCATCTTGGTGGCAAGGAGTCTCTGCATCTCGCCGTTGTTCGCGGATTTGCCGAGGTTCTTCCCGATCGCGTAACGGTTCTCGCAGAAACCGCCGAGCGCGCCGAAGAAATCGATTTGCAGCGCGCCAAAGATGCGCTGGCTCGTGCCGAGAAGCGCCTGGCCTCGAACGATGCAAATATCGATTGGGACCGCGCCAACGTCGCGCTGCAGCGTGCCTTGATCCGCATCCAGGTTGCCGCCAAGCAGCGCAGCGCTCTGGTGGCCGGCTCTTGAGCCGCTTGGCCGACCGCGCTCGGTGCGACTTCGCGCTGCGGCCCGCATCTAATCACCCGTGACGAGAACATGGAACCTATCACCATGTACAGCACCACTTGGTGCCCCGATTGCCGCCGCGCAAAATCCTTCTTGAAGGAGCGCGGCGTCGACTTCCGCGAGGTGGATATCGAAGAAGATCCGTCGGGGGAAGCCATCGTCATCCAGGCCAACCACGGCAAGCGCACCGTTCCCACGCTGGAAGTCGGCGGGCGCTATTTCACCTGCAGCCCTTTCGATGCCCAGCAACTTGCCGAGGAACTCAACATTCCGCTGAATCCCTAGTTCAGCGCAACACCTCGGGCCCAGACTCTTGCTAGATGCAAGTCTCGATCGAGCAACAAAATGTCCGCATCCGCTCCCACGCGCAGTGAACCTTTTTTGAATTCTATTCCCAGCAAGACGGCGGGATTTAGTGTCAGCATGCGCACGGCGTCTGGCAAAGATGCCCCCAGCGCCACGATATTTCGCAGCGCGCGGTCCAGCGTCAGCGTGCTGCCCGCCAGTATGCCTTCGGCATTCCGGCAGACGCCGCCGCTGACGGTCACTGCGAAGCCGCCGAGGGTGTAGTTTCCATCCGGCATGCCGGTGGCGGAGAGGCCGTCGCTCACCAGTGTGACGTGTGCGGCTCCTTTGGCCAGCAGAAGCAGTTTCATGGCGGCTTCCTCGACGTGCACGCCGTCGGCGATCAGCTCGGCATTGACTTCCGGCGCAGTCAGCACGGCGCCGATGACGCCCGGATCGCGATGCGAAAACGGGCGCATCGCGTTGTAGACGTGAGTGGCGCTGCGCGCCCCCCGGGCCATGGCCGCACGAGCCTGCTCGTAAGTTGCGTCGGTATGCCCCATCGAAATGACCAGGCCGGCTTCTCGCGCAGCGTCGATGCACGGGGCGGCCCCCAGCACTTCCGGAGCGATGGTCAGAATCCTGGCATTTCCCGCTGCGGCCTTGAGGAAGCGGCCGAGCGTCTCCGCCGACGGCAGCTGAATCCATTCCGAGGGATGAACACCGCGACGCTCCTTGCTGATGAAGGGCCCCTCGAAATGGATTCCCAGAATCTCCGCGCGGGGTTCATCGGTCTGATGTTGTTGCCCGATGTAGCTGGCGATTCCCTCGATGGCCCGTAGGGTTTCCTCCGTACTGGCCGTTACCGTAGTGGCCACCAGGGAAGTGGTGCCATATTCGGAAACTTTGCAGGTGATGGAGCGCAACGCCGGGCCGGTTCCCTCCATCACGTCGTGGCCGCCGGCCCCGTGGATGTGCAGGTCGATGAAGCCGGGAATGGCGGTCTGGTCGGTGGCCCGGATTTCCAGCGCCCCCGCAGGCAAGGTCATCCCCGAGCGTGGTCCGATGGCCTCAATGGTATCTTCGCGAACCAGGATGCCCGCGTCGTTGATTTCTGTGGTGGGGGTTAGCGCACGCCCGGCGTGAATGAGCATCGTCAGCATCGCAGCACAACATCGTAGCGGAAATACTTCGCAGCACAAAACAAAACGGGCGTCCCGACCGGGACGCCCGTCATGAAAAAACTGACCAAGACTTACTTGGTTGAAGGGGCCATGTCGATGCTGTCCAGCTTTAGCGTTTCGCCATCTACTGAGCCCTTCACGGTCACGTGATGGCCGGCATGGGCCGCCACCTTGTCCTGCGCATCAACGACGTACACCTTCTTGTCGGCGTCGTTCACGAACACGTACTTGGCGCCATGTTCCTTGACGCACTTGGTCGTGCACTCACCGGCCTTGTCGTTTGCGCCCTTTACTCCGCACTGGCTGTCCGAAATCCAGCCGGTCCATGAGCTGTCGGCCGCCATCGCGAATGCCCCCGCGAGAAGCGTTGCTGCCATTGCCACTGCAAATCGTACTTTCATGATTTCCCCCTCCAGAACTTCATTGCGGTTCTTGATCCCCTGGGCCGCCTATTAGCTTGTCACAGGAGCGGTCCAGTGTCCAGACTCTTCCAACTCTTGCTAAGACCCTCTACGGAGTGTTCTTATTCCCGGTTGAACAGCAAAAAAAAAAGCGGGAGGATTCTGTTTGGAATCCTCCCCGGTCTTTCTGTGCCTCAAGGGGTCGGCGCCCCTAACGGAACTCGCTTACTGCCCGGGCGTCGCGGTGCTCGCCGAAGTTGCTGCGGTCGCCTTCGGCACGCTCATGTAGCCCGTGGCCGTCGATTTGGTCACCTTGTTGACCACCAGTTCGATGGCCTGGCGAGTGCCGCCGGTGTAGAAGAAGATCGGTTCGTTCACCGAGCGATCCTTCTTTTCGAAGCTATTGTCATCCGCCAGGACGTTGATGGTATAGCGGTTCTTCTTGGTGTTGGTGTCCTTCAATTGGATCTGAATGGTGCCGACCTTAGTGGCCCCGCTCTTGCGTTGCACGGTGAACTCGAAGTAATCGCGCTGCCCCATGCGACGGAGCTGATCGATTTCATCGTGGTTCCGCGCGATAAGCGTGCCCATCTCGCTGCGCGCCATCTGAATGCTGTTCTTGGTGGCGTCCAGGTCGGTCCTCACACCAGTGACGTCGCCGTTCAGCTTGTTCACGTCATCGGTGTTGGCCTTGGTGGCCAATTCGGCCTTCACGGAGGTCGCCAGGTTGGTCACCTTTTGGTCGACCGCGGTGGTGGCGTTCTTGTTCTGTTTGCGTGCGGCGATGAGTACGCTCTGAGTTACTTTGAGCTTGTCGGTGACAACTCTCACGTCACTCTGCAGTTGCTGGTTGATCTCGTCGGCCTTGGCCACCCTCTGAGTCAGCGCTTCGTTGGCTTGCTTCACGGCTTGTGTCGATTGCTCGATGCCCCTGGCCTGATTCAGGGCGCTCCAGCTTACCCCCAGGCCGAGCAGCGAAATACCGCCCAACACGGCTACTGCCAATCCAACCCAACGTGGTGTCGCGGTGGTGGCTGTTTCCTGAAATTCGCTCATATACTTCGTTTCTCCTTTGGCTTTTCGCCCTGTACCAGGGGAGTGAGCATCCACCGCGCCAAAGGGTTTTTTCACCCTCCGTTTTCAAGTAAGTTATTTAAATACAATCGATTAGGAGCGATCAGAAAGGCCGGGCACGACAGTCGTATTAGTACCAAGACAGGTAAAAATTACGCTGTCCTCTCGAAAATCGTATAATTTGCTGTCAGTACTGATAGGAACTCCCCGCGAACCAGACGAACAGACCAGTCGATGACCTGCGGCCTTACAGTAGACTCTAATTCTTGAGGTCCAAAGGGGGAGGATTCCTTGCGGAGTGCGTTTCTCCCCGAGCGCCTTTGCTTAAGGCCAGGACAACGAAGAGGCTTAAGCTTTGAGCTATCCGCCCATAGGTCTTTTTGACGCGAGGATGATGGAGGAAACCGCCCTATGTCGTCGGCCTGAACGCTGGGGATTTGCGGCTAAGACGGTGAATTCGGTGGCGCAAGAATGAATCAGGCGGCGCGAGAGCCCGCTTCGGTACCGGCAGCGCGCTCGGCGTTAAAATAACGCTCTAGCGTGTTGATGGCGGCGTCCAGAACCAAGTGGCAATCCGAGCAAGTCGCCAGATGGCTCTTGATCTCGCCTTCGACGGACGCGGAGAGTCGCCCCTCTAAGTACCAGCAAATCAAATGGATGGTGTCTTTACAGCTCATATCCCCCGTCCCTCAGGTGCCCCATTACGACGCTGCCACCTGGCCCTCAGGTTGCATTTCCAGCGCCAAACGGCCAGTGCTCAGGTGAAAATATTATATGCTGATAATTCAGAGACTTAGGGGCGATTACGGATTCTCGATGCGGTCGGTAGGGACGATTTCTTGAAAAGATTACACGTCGAACAGCACAAGTGTGCAGAATCTGTCTCATTCGTCTCGCTGTGGGGTGACGGTCATTTCCCGCAGAGCCTGGATGCGCTTCTCGAGCGGGGGATGGGTGCTGAAGAGCGACGACCAAGCGCCCCCGCCGAAGAGCGGTTTTACGATACACAACGCCGAGGTCGACGGGGAAAACGAGGTGCTCGGAAGGCGTTGGTTGTAGGCTCCCAACTTCTCGAGCGCGCTGATCAAGCCATAAGGCTGGCCCACCATCCGTGCACCGGTAGAATCGGCGGAGTACTCCCGCGCGCGCGAAACAAAAAGCTGCAGCAGTAAGGCGGCCACCGGCGCCAGGAAAATCATCAACAGTGCCGCGAACCCGCCGCCCTCGCGGTTATCGTCCCTGTCTCTTCCGAAGCCGCCAAACAGCATGCCCCACCGTGCCATTTCGGCGAGATAGGTAATTGCTCCCGCGATGGTGGCGGCAATCGAGCTTGTCAGGATGTCGTAATTTCGGACGTGAGAAAGCTCGTGGGCAATCACCCCTTCGAGTTCCTCATCGTTCATCAATTCCAGCAATCCCCGGGTTACCGCCACCGAAGCATGCTGCGGATTGCGCCCGGTGGCGAAAGCGTTCGGCGCCGCTTCGGGAATTACATAGAGCTTGGGCATGGGCAGGCGAGCCTTCCCGGCCAGACGTTCCATCACTTGGTAGAGTCTGGGCACCTCGTCGGGCGAGACGCGCTTGGCACCGCTGGAGGCTAGCGCGATCTTGTCCGAGAAAAAGTAGGAAATGCCGTTCAACAAAACCGCCAGGGCCAGAGCGATTTTCAGGCCGCTATGCCCGCCAATCGCTCCTCCCACGACCACCAGCAACACGCTCAGTAGAATGAGCAGTACGCCGGTTCTCAGAATCTTCATGTGTCCCTCACCTCCGTCCGGGGTGCCGAAAAAGGCGTTCAAGAATGTCGAGCAGCCGTCCAGCGTGCAGTTTCAACAGCGTACCCTCTCTCTGTTAGATTCCCGCGGCAGCTGCGGGTTGTTTCGATGGCGCGCGCTCAAAGCGCATCGCGTCCCTTTGCCCATGGCGGTCCACGCGCACATGATCACCGGGCAACACAGCTCCTTGCAGAATCTGCAAGGCCAGAGGATCCTGGATCAAGCGCTGAATGGTCCGGCGCAGCGGCCGTGCCCCATAGGCGGGCTCGTAGCCTTGCTGCAGCAACAACTCTTTCGCCGCGGGCGTCAGCTCCAAGGTAATCTGCCGCTCGGCAAGCAGCTTGTCTACATTCTTCAGCAGCAAACCCACAATGCGCTCCAAATGCTCTTTCCCGAGCGGGTTAAAGGTCACGATCTCGTCGATGCGGTTGATGAACTCCGGCCGGAACGAAGCACGCAATGCTTCCGTCGCTTCTCTGCGCGCCAGCTCCGCATCTTTGTTCGACAATTCGAAGATCGCGGCCGACCCAACGTTGCTGGTCATCACCAGCACGGTGTTCCGGAAGTCCACGGTGCGGCCTTGGCCGTCGGTGAGGCGCCCGTCCTCCAGAATCTGCAACAATACATTGAATACCTCCGGGTGGGCTTTCTCAATTTCGTCAAACAAAATAACCGAGTAAGGATGACGCCGGACCTGCTCGGTGAGCTGCCCGCCCTCCTCGTATCCAACGTAGCCAGGGGGTGCGCCGATGAGCCGCGACACGCTGTGTTTCTCCATGTATTCGCTCATGTCGATGCGGATCATCAACTTCTCATCGTCGAAGAGAAACTCCGCGAGCGCTCGCGCCAGTTCGGTTTTCCCCACGCCGGTGGGGCCCAGGAAAATGAACGAACCGATGGGCCGCTTGGCGTCGGAGAGTCCTGTGCGGCTGCGCCGCACGGCGTTCGACACGCGCTCGAGTGCGTCGTCCTGGCCGACCACCCGCAGCCGCAGCCGCTCTTCCATGTGCACGAGCTTCTGTGCTTCGGCTTCCAGCAATCGGCCCGTCGGAATGCCCGTCCACTTGCTCACCAGTTTCGCGATGTCTTCCTCATCGACTTCTTCCTTCAGCATGGGCGCGTCCTGCTGCACCGCAGAGAACCTTTCCTGCGCCTGCTGCAGGTCACGCTCCGCCGCGGCTATCTTTCCGTAGCGGATCTCCGCCACTTTCGCGAACTCGCCGGTGCGTTCATACTTTTGTTCTTCCGCCCTTAGTTGTTCGATCTGTTCTTTCAGCTTGCGGATCTTTCCGATCGCTTCCTTTTCCGCTTGCCAGCGCGCCTTGCGCCCGCTGGAATCCTCCTTCAGCGCCGCCAGTTCCTTCTCGATCTGCTTGCGGCGTTCCTTGGAGTGCGCATCGTTTTCTTTCAGCAGCGCTTGGCGTTCAATTTCGAGTTGCATGATGCGTCGCTCGATCTCGTCAATTTCCACGGGCAAGGAATCGATCTGCATGCGCAGGCTGGCGGCGGCCTCGTCAATCAGGTCGATGGCCTTGTCGGGCAGGAAGCGGTCCGAGATGTAACGGTTGGAAAGTGTGGCCGCCGCGAGAATGGCGGCATCCTTGATGCGCACGCCGTGATGCACTTCATAGCGTTCCTTCAACCCGCGCAGAATGGCGATGGTATCTTCTACCGTCGGCTCGCTGACCAGCACCGGCTGGAATCGGCGCTCCAATGCGGGGTCTTTTTCGATGTGTTTCTTGTACTCGTTGAGCGTCGTTGCGCCGATGGCGCGCAGCTCGCCCCGTGCCAGCGCTGGCTTGAGCATGTTGGAGGCGTCCATCGCGCCTTCGGCGGCGCCGGCGCCCACCAGGGTGTGCAGCTCGTCGATGAAGAGAATGATCTGGCCTTGGGCCTCGGTGATCTCCTTCAGGACAGCTTTCAGACGGTCTTCAAATTCACCGCGGTATTTCGCTCCCGCCACCAGGGCGGCCAGGTCCAGGGCCACGATGCGCTTGGTCTTCAGCACGTCCGGCACGTCGCCGGAAACGATTCGCTGCGCTAAGCCTTCCACAATGGCGGTCTTCCCGACGCCGGGCTCGCCGATCAGCACCGGATTGTTTTTTGTGCGCCGCGCCAGAATCTGCATCACGCGGCGGATCTCTTCGTCGCGCCCGATCACCGGATCGAGTTTTTGCCGGCGCGCCAATTCCGTGAGGTCGCGCGCATATTTTTCCAGCGAGGCGTAGGTGGCCTCGGGATTCTGCGAAGTGACGCGCTGTGTTCCGCGCACTCCGGTCAACGCCTGCAGAATTGCTTGGTGGGAAGCGCCCTGGCGTTGCAACAATTGACCAGCGGGGTCGCGGTCCAGCCCGGCCATGGCCAGAAACAAGTGCTCCGTCGAAACATATTCGTCTTTGAAGCTGTCCGCCTCTTTGAACGCCCGCTCCAGGACGTCATTGAGCGGTCGTCCCATGTGCTGCTGGGCAAACCCCTGCACCTTCGGCAGCCGGCCGATCTCCCGCTCAATGTCTTGCGCTAACACTTCGCTCCGGATCCCCAGACGCGCCAGCAGCGGCGGCACCACGCCGTCGGGCTGGGCAGCCAGAGACGCCAGCAGGTGCACTGGCTCGATCTGCTGATTCTCGTGGCGCGCGGCGATTTCCCGCGCGCTTTCGACGGCTTGCTGCGCCTTCACGGTCATTTTTTCAAATCGCAACATACCCACCTCGTTTCGAGCGAGTACTACAGAAAGGGGGCCGGCGCCCCAGCCAGCCCCCTGATTTACTCCGCTCGGCCAGAATTACCTTCCGGCGGCAGACGCGGCCATCGGCGCAGTCCCGATGTTGACCTTGATCTGCTTCGGCTTGGCTTCCTCTTTCTTGGGGATGCTCAGCGTCAGCACGCCGTTCTGATAGTCGGCCTTGATGGCTTCCGAATTCACGGTGTTCGCCAGCGTGAAGCTGCGGGCGAAGGAGCCGTAGGCGCGCTCCACACGCAGGTAATTCTCCTGCTGCACATCCTTGTCGAACTTGCGCTCGCCGCGAATCGTCAGGATGTTGTTCTCCACGCGGATGTCTAGATCTTTGGGATCGATCTCCGGCAGATCGGCCTTCACCACCAGTCGATGCTCGGTCTCGTAGATGTCAACGGATGGCGCCCAGGCAGTGAGGCTGGATTCCTCGCCCGTCCGCTCCAGGACATCATTAAATAACCGATTGACTTGATCCTGAAGGGCAGTAGCCCCGCGGAAAGGTTCCCAACGAGTAAGTGTTCTCATGTTTTGGCCTACCTCCTTAGGTGACTGCAGGAGAATAATAAAATATGAGTGTGTACCTGTCAAGTCAAAAATTACGATTCTCTTGAGTGCAGATAAGTGGCTATGTTTTAACACCGTACAGGCTTATCACGCCAATCAGAAGAGCCCTCCGACCACCCCAGTGCGGACGAGAAATACTCTCTGGAAAGCCCCTTTTGGGTTGTTTTGTTTGTCTAGGCTTTGCTGGTAGACTGCCGCTTCCGATGCGTTTGGATGAACTCGACTACCTTCTCCCCCGCGAGCAAATCGCGCAGCGACCCCTGGAGTGTCGTGAAGCGTCACGTCTCCTGCTCCAGGATCGCTCCTCCGGGAATTTCGAAGACCGGCTGTTTGCGGAACTTCCCAGTCTCCTCCGAGGCGATGAACTCCTGGTCGTAAACAATGCGCGGGTCATCCCCGCGCGCCTCTTTGGGAGACGCGCCGGCGTCCCTTCCGAGCCGCCACCGCGTACCCAGAGAAGAGAACATCTGGCGGGAAAAGTCGAAATCCTTCTTACCCGCGAGGTCGATTCCGCGACTTGGGAGGCCCTGGTGCGTCCGGGCCGCAAAATACAAGTCGGACAGCGGATTCTGTTTGGCGACGGGGAGTTGGAAGCCGAGGTGCTCTCCCGCGGTCAGCTGGGCTTGCGCACCCTACATTTTATTGCTCGTGACCAGAACAACATCAACCAGCATTTCGAGCGCCTCGGCCATGTTCCTCTTCCACCATACATCGAGCGCGCCGATGAAGCTTCTGACCGTGAGCGCTATCAAACCGTTTTCGCCAAGCGGCCCGGTGCGATTGCCGCTCCCACCGCCGGTCTTCATTTCTCAGCGGAAATTCTCCATAGAATTCGCGCGCGAGGAGCGGAAATCTGCGAACTTACGTTGCATGTGGGTCTCGGCACCTTCGAGCCCATTCATAGTGAGACGCTCGAGAGCCACGTGATGCATTCGGAAAGTTACGAAATCCCGGTCGAAACCGCGGAGCGCATCCAGGCGGCACAGAACGCCGGACGTCCCATCCTGGCCATCGGCACAACGGTAGTTCGCGCGCTGGAAGACGCCGCCCTGCGCGCTGCCGAATCAGGCGCTGCCCGTCTCGTGCTTCCCGGCAAGGCCGTAGCGCGCTTGTTTATCGTTCCCGGATTCCGGTTTCGCGTGGTGGAAGGGCTGCTCACAAACTTTCATCTGCCGCGCTCCACATTGTTGGCGCTGGTCTGCGCATTTGCTGGCCGAGAGCGGGTGCTGGCGGCCTACCAACATGCCGTCAACGCGGGCTACCGTTTCTACAGTTATGGAGACTGCTCGCTGGTTCGTTCCTGGGAAGGGAGGTGTGGTGATTCGGCCAACCCTCACGCAAGGAATTCTAGCCCGGATCTGCCACTTCAGACCTTGCGCCGCTCGGAAAAACAGGCCGAGAGGCCGCACCGGACTGCAGCCTCCCGTCCCGCGGAAAAGGGTCAGCGACTTTCCCTGTTTACTCGCTGAAGACGAAAACACGAGTCTGGCCCGCAAAGCGGACTTCCCTTACCTGTCCGTTCTCTCCGAGCAGCAGAGAATCATAGACGGACTTGGCGTTGCGCTCTTCCCATCGGCCTTCGGATTCGGCAACAACCTGCCTGCCCTTCTGGACGACGGCCTTGTTTCCATCGATCTCCAAACGGTATTCCCCGGCCTTCAATTCGGACTTGCCGAGTTTGGCGCTCTGCGAAATGTTGATGGTCTTTGCGAACGGTTTTGCAAATGCCGGCACTGCCAGTGCCAGGGCGGCCAGCAAAGCCATACTGCGGACAAATGGATTCGTTTTCATGCGTGTCAATTTCCTTTCGAACAGGATGGAGTCAGCTACAGGAGACAGCCGCCCTTGGCTCGAGGGAGTTGACACGCCAGCAGCGGGCGAGTACTCTCGCCCGTGAAGACACCTCTTCTTCCTGGACTAACGGCCGGAAAGACTGCGTGTCATGACCCCGCGGCTGCCACCGCGGGGTTTTTTCTGGATCTCGTCAAGAACAGCCGCGTAACGAGCTGCATGCGTATAGACGAATCACTGGGGGCGAATGTTTCGCGATCTGGTCGTAAAATCTTGCCCCCCGTCGGCACAACCTGAACTAGCGTTAACTTCGTTCCGCTCCATTCTCGAACGCCTCATCTCTCCGTTCTCAAATGTTTATAATGTGAATAAAGAAATACCTTCTTGCTGCCAACCTTTGGCCTTCTCTTGCGTCGCGCCGGCGGGTATCCCGTCGTGCATCGGCGCGCTGGTTCATTTATACTCGGGGTCACTTTTCGGACATTAAGAATGCGGATCCTCATTCTCAGCGACCTGCACTCGAACGCAACTGCACTCGACGCCGTTCTCGATGCCGTTCAGGGTCGTTGGGATCTTTCCGTCTGCCTGGGTGATGTCGTCGGCTATGGCCCCGATCCCAACGAAGTCACGGCGCGCTTGCGCGAGCTCGGCACACAGACCATTCGCGGAAATCATGACAAAGCGGTCACCGGTTTGATGCCCACGGATGATTTCAACCCGGTCGCGAAATCCGCTGTGGATTGGACGCGCGGGCAGCTCAAGCCGGATCACCTCGCGTGGCTGTCGACTTTGCCTCCCGGACCCCTTGCAACAGACGGCATTGTACTTGTTCACGGCGCCTTTCAGGATGAAGACGAATACGTCTTCACTCCCGAGCAAGCCCTGGACGGCCTCCTGGAGTCCACCGCCCCAGTGACTTTCTTCGGGCACACACATCACCAGGGCGGTTTTTCCTATCTGGACTCGCACCTCGAGGTCCTGCAGATTCGACCTCGCCCCGGCGAACCTTTTGCAGCGCTCCGAGTGGAACTCCCTCGTCGCTATCTCCTGAATCCCGGTTCGATCGGACAACCGCGTGACGGTGATCCGCGCGCGGCATTTGCCATCGCCGACCTGGAGCACCAGATCATCGAATTTTGGCGCGTGCCCTACGATGTTCTTGTCGTTCAGGGGCGCATGCGTGCCGCCCACCTTCCGGAACAACTGATCCAGCGGCTCACTGTAGGCCGCTAGAAGCGCTGCCCGATCGGTGATCGGAGCGGTTCATCCTCACGCACCCGCGCTCCGGCCATTACGGATCGAACCGATGGCGAAAACGGAAATGGTCTCCCAAAAGGAGAGAAGCGGTTAAGGCATGGCCTTAACCGCCTCCCGGGGTGTGTCCTCGAAGTGGTATTGATAGATTAGATGGTCGCCAACAAAAAAGGTTTCCCGTTGGCGTAAAAAATTTCACAAAAATCGATTTAGCAGTGTAAATCTCAGTAAAACAAATACTTACGCCAGCGTTCGTCGCGGTGCCCGATCAGCCGCATCAGCTGTCTGGAGGTGTGCAGCGTAAACGGCCGAGGTCTTCGCGCCAGTTTCAGCCCAGCCTCCTCCGGCGTCCGGTCGCCCTTGGTGTTATTGCACCGGTAGCAGCAGGCCACCAGGTTTTCCCAGCTGGACCGCCCGCCGCGCGAGCGCGGTACCACGTGGTCCAAGGTCAACTCCGAGCTTGGAAATACCCGCACGCAGAACTGGCAGGTGTTGCGGTCCCGTAACAATATATTTTTCCGCGAAAGCGCCCGGCTTTGCTGTGGTATATGCCGGTACGCCAGCAGGCGGATCACCGACGGCACTCTGTGGGCCTGCGCCGCTGAATGCACTTCCGTGTTGTGCATCTCTTCGGCTTGCGCCACACCCTTCAGCATCAACACCATGGCGCGCCGCACCGCCGTCACGTTGATCGGCTCGTATGTGGCGTTTAGCACCAGCACCGGCTCTTGCATCAGGGATGTGCGGCGCGTCGAAAGCAAGTTGTGGGATCTACTGCCTGCGGGCCCTTCGGAACCGGGCATAACCTCGCCTGCCGCTTCGGGGGTATAGCGCCCCCGGGAGTCGACCGACATGTGCCGGTTTGCGCCCATGGCGACTTCCTCGGGTTATCTTACCACGCTCTGGTGCCGGGCGGGGAGGTTGTGACGGCCCCTCACGGTGAGCCTGGTCACGGCCTTGACGCTCACCTCGCGCAGGTGCTCGTCTGCTAGAGCTACGATCCTCCTGGGCTTTCAGCTGTTCCTGAGCCAGCTATGCAAGCCATCAATGCAGCAATCCCTGCTCCATCTTTTCCTGGCAAGCCAGGCAATGCTTGGCCCACGGCACGGCTTCGAGCCGCTTCTGCTGCATCTCCTCCTGGCAATTCGCGCAGACCCCGAAATCGTCGCTGCGCATGCGTTTCAGCGCCGCATCGATCATGTTCAGGATGGTGCGGTCCGTATTCGTCATCCCAAACAGAAACTCCTTGGTATAGGAGTTCGCGGCCTTGTCCGCCAGGTCCACCGTCGGATCTTCGTCCGCCGTGCGGCCCTCTTCCTGCGTCCGCGCGATGGTCTTGGTCAACTCTTCCCGTCGTGTCAGCAATTTCTTCTTGTAATACTCCAGCCTTTTCTTGTCCATGCCTGACCTGACCCTTGTTTGAGAACGCCCCGACCCTCAGTGTGCTTTCCGGGGCCATCTCAAAATTACATAGTGTAGGCTGCGTCAACAGCCGTGTCAAGACAAAGCGCGCCTTTTAGCGAAGATAGCCAGAGAACGAAGGCAGTTCGTGGTTTTGCGTCGTCTGCATTCTTATAAATGCAAGATAATTCAGACACAAATGTGAAAATTCTCTTCCACCTTCCTTACCGTTCCTTGCTGCTCTTTTGGGAACCCGGACACTTGCGCCGCAGGAGTTCGCGATTAATGGCCGAGATGCTCTCCAGGTCTTGCTTCATGCGCTGGTAATTCTCTACCCACCGCCGCACTTGTTCGAGCTGTTCGCCAGGCACCGCCGCGCCAGTCGTTCGGCCCGGCGCCAAGGTAACCGTGAGGTACCAGCTGGGACCGTGCCGTTCCCCACGGGCACACTTACAATCGGGCTTGCCGCAGGTGACATAGCGTTGCAGCAGCGTGCCACGCAGAGTCTGCTCCGCCCGGGGCAGGTTTATGGCCAGCCCACGGCGGCGATTCTCCAGGGCCAGGGTGGAGAGCTTGGCTAACACTCGATCTGCTTTCATATAACAGCAAGATAATGCCACCACCCCGCGGAAATTGCAAATGCGAAACTCCTCCGACGCGAATCTCCCTCTAACTCTCGGCCATCCCTGAGCTTAGAATCTTCATGCGAAATTCCTGCCGCCTTTTTGCGCCTTTTCCTGCCTTGGTCCGCTTTTTAAGATTCCATGGGAGGCTAGCGAATGTGCGCTAGCGGACAAACTTCTGCGCAACGAACATACCGCCCCTTGGCAAATTCGAATGGAGTGGCGGTCCGCACCCTATGGGCAATCTCTACAACGGCTCGGGGTGGGCGGCCAGCGTCTCGCGATAAAGCTGGAGATTGTTCTTGTCCACAACCACGGTGCCGGTATCCACGTTCGTAGGCATGGGCGTCGCCAGCGCGCTGCGCCAGTCTTTGAATTGGTGTACCGCGTTGTGGTGCAAGTCGTCGAGGAACTTCAGCCCGTAGTAACTCATGACGTACGGCTTTTGCGTGATGGTGGCCGTAATTGCGCCGCGCTCGATCCAATCCAGTGTCCCGGGATCGTTGTCGAAGGCCACGATCGGCAGCTTGCCCTCCATGCTGAAGCGGTGCAGCGCTCCGGCGGCGCCGGAACCCCCGGACGCCTCCAGGCCAATGATTCCATCCACTTTTTCTTTCTTCTGAATCAGGTCGGAGATTTGGTCAAAGGCGGTTCCCGCGTCGCCTTTGTTGTCCAGGATCTTGGTCAGCTTCAGGCCAGGAAAATTCTTCAGCGCGTCCGCCACGCCCGCCACTCGATCGTCGAGGTTGCGCTGTCCCGGAATGGTGATCACCACGATACTGCCTTGTCCAGGAAGGAGCGCCGCCATGCGCTTCAGGCTCTCTCTGCCGGCCTTAAAGTTATCCGTTCCGATGTACAGCAAGCGCTTCGAATTCGGCACATCCGCATCCACACAGATCACCGGGATGCCCTCGGCCACCGCCTTGTCAATGTCCGCCTGGAAGATCTCCGGCCGCGCCGCGGACACGCAGATTCCCGCGGGATGCCGTTCCACGATCTGGCGGAACATGCCAACCTCTCCGTTGGGGTCGTACGTGGTCGGACCGGTGAGTTCGCCTTTTACACCCAACGTTTTGGCCGCGTCCAAAAAACCCGCCTGCGCCTCCCGCCAGTACGGCAGGTTGATATTCGTAGCCACGAACACGTAACGTTCGGTTTCCTCGTGGTAGGGCTTGGCGCACGAGGCAATCAGCGCGGCCCCAGCGAAAATAGTGACAGCTACCAGCTTGGCCCCTTGTCTCCTCATGGGAATGCTCCTTTCGCACTCAGTTTCGCCTAGGGGGCATTTGCTCGCGCCTTCGGAAAATTCGGGCACCTACCTGGTTGGGAAAATCTCGAACGAAAGGGCGAGGTCACCCCCACTTCCGCGGCTTTCTTCGTTTTCGCTTACTGCTGATCCGGATTCATCGATTTCAACGTTATCACTATGCGAAACCATAGGGCCGCCGCCCCTCTGCTGTCAATCTCCAGACCGGAGTGAAAAGCCGGTCAGGACCGTCGCGTCCCGGCTACGGTACGATCGGCAAGAGCAGTGCCGAAGGATGCGCCTGATCGTGATAAATCACATTCGTCGCTTTGACCATCCGCGTCGCGCGCGCCTGCGCTTCGCCGGTGTTCAAGTTGCGGTCGAACCGCGGAAAATTGCTGCTGGAAACTTCCAGCCGGAGCTTGTGCCCTGCGAGAAACACATTGCTGGTGGCCCACAAATCCACCAGAAGGTGATACGTCTCTCCCGGATTCGCTAGTTCCGGTTTCTCCTGCGAATTCCGGTAGCGCATCCGCAGGATTCCGCTCGTCAAGTTCTGTGCAAACCCGTTCGGCCAAACGTCCACGAGCATCCCGGTGAAGTCCGTGTCCACCGTCGAGCTGCTCACGTACAAATCCAGCGACACCGGTCCGGTCACTTCCGTGTCCTTCGCAAACGCCGGCGTGGTGTACACC
>WNGP01002085.1_pt1 | contig 17686 bp, 25 predicted proteins | sample 5407671 | NCBI WGS metagenome assembly WNGP01 (sample SAMN13153381, study PRJNA577476) | soil metagenome | isolation source: 40 cm soil or saprolite under Garry oak tree replicate 2 | place: USA:California | collected 2016-06-15 | reverse complement strand
TGCACGCACTGACCTACGCAAACGCCAAGTCGAGTTCATGGCCTTTCTTTCCCAATTGGAGCGAGAGCTTCCAGACACCAAGACACAGGTGTACCTGGTACTGGATAACTCGAAAGTCCATAAGGGGCAGCTTGTTCGAACTTGGTTCCAGGCTCATCCCCGCTTTCACTGCCCCTTCTTACCTGTTCACTGTTCGCCGGGTAGCAGGGAGGCATTACTGCCTCCAAGCCCCCTCAGAACGGCACGTGCCCGTTTCCGTGCATGCCGCTCAAGCTTCTCGTTCCGCCCTTTTTACAGAACGCGGTTTCACCACAGGTATTCCCTGGCTGTGAACTTGGTTATGGCAATTGGGATGGAGTAACACCCTATTGTCCATCTTGTCGCTGCCTCCTTTTGATCGCCAGATGAGGTGATGACTGTGCCATCCCGTGATTTTGGTGATCTTTTGGTGGCAGATTGGGCAAAGTCCCCTCTGCTCTTTCCACAGATGAAGGAGTTTCTTGCGGTGGTTTAGGTTGTTCTCCATTTTGAGGTCCAGACGTTTCTCAAAGTAGGTTTCCCACTCTGGGTCGTAGGGATTGGCCATCTCTCTTACCTTGACATGACGGTTGATCCGTATGTGATATGCCAGGGGGAGCTGAACCTGATGGGTTCCCTTGTTGTCGGTTATCTCGCCGAAGAAGACCCAATTACGGTTGCCGCGCGAGTGAAAGTACTTGTTTTTCACCCATTTGGCCCCTTTCTTGGGGTGTCTTCGTTTGGCCCATCGCCACAGCATGCAGAAGATGAGATGGTCGACTTTCTTGAAGGCTTTTTTGCTCGCTATGTGCTGGTGATAGCGTGCCCATCCCTGGATGACTGGGATGAGTTGGACGATCAACCGACCAGCGGTGGCTTGCTTGTTGTCCTTGAGGATGGTCCGCACTTTGTCTAAGAACGCGGTCACGTTCTTCTTCGATGGTCGGATCAGCATCTTTCCGTTGTATTTGCGGACATTTTGTCCAAGAAAGTCGAAACCCTCTTCGATATGACGAAATTGACCTTCGCATTGTGGCCGTTATTGGGTTTAGGAAAGCGGTCCTTGAGCAGCTTTTCCAAACCGTCTAGCGTGAGGTTAGCAATGACGGGGGACGCAATGCCCCCTTGGGGTGTGCCTTCGTCAGTTGGATAGAGGGTATGTTTGTCCATGAACCCAGCTTTGAGCCATTTCCTGAGCATGGTTTTCTCCATGGGAATGTGCGCCAAGAGCCAGTCATGCGAGATTTTGTCGAAGCACGCCTTGATGTCTCCCTCCAATATCCATTGCGCACGGTCTTGCTTACAGAGAGCAATGTAACACTGCCCAATGGCGTCTGCTGGAGAACGTTCTGGGCGAAACCCATACGAGTTTCGATCTCCGACGACCTCCGCGACCGGACTTAAAGCAAGCAAGTAAAGAGCTTGCATTGACCTGCATCGCATGCAAGGGATGCTTAACGGGCGCATCTTGCCAGTTTTCTTGGGGATGTAGATTCGTCTCAGGGGTTGGGGATGGTAGTCCCGTTGCCTGAGTGAATACATGCCATTCATCTTCTTCTGTGGAGTATCCCAGATGATCCGGTCTACTCCTGGGGTGTTCTTGCCCTGGTTTTCTGTCACTCGTTTGACGGCAAGCACTTTGCCGCTGAACGAATGGGGAAGTCGAGCGTTGCAGTGCTTTCACTTTGCCCCACTTACCTTCCTGTGTCGCCTTCACGATACGCGCTTGGAGCCGCTTCACATTCTGCTGGGCACGATACCAATCGATGTCGTGCCATTGGGTCATCCTATGGGAAGTCGCACCAGCATTCGTACAGTCATCCATCTGTTCGATGGCTTCTGCCGTTTCTGCCGTCATCTGCTTTACCTCCTTCAGTGGTTTGCCAAGTTCTTTCGTGATGAGAAACCCGATGGAAGTCAGCTCGCTTGCGCGTGGGGCCTCTTTGTGTCCACTCATCCCCTATCCACCTCATTACAAGGTGGCCTTTGCTTTTTCCATCTTCCTCTACCCCCACTTCCATTGGAGCTTCTTACGAAGTTCCTACCTGTTGCCAGGAGAGGTGTGGGCTTACCACGTTCCACATAAGTACCCGGATGGGTTAGGCTCTGCCTGTTCGCCGATGGTTCTGTGTGCCTACGGCAGGCGAATCCAAAGCGCCTGCGCCATGCCATGTACCTTTTGGTCGAGCCTTTCAGCATCTTTGGCTCGTACTGATTGACGACGTTTATCGGCAGTTCGTTTCGACTAGCCATACCATCCAACCCTAGCCCCTAACCGCTTTGATGCTAGCAGTCGCGGTCTTTCTTCGCAGATGGACCGCCCTCTTGCGCAAGAGATGGGTACATTGTCTCGAAGGCTTCCTACCATCGGATTACTCCAATAGCAGGCTTCGGTAGGGTACTGGTGGTAGAACACCAGGTTGAGTCCCGTTTGTTTGGTCTCAACAGCTACTTATATGACTTCGTGTCGCAAGTGGATGAACCAGGTCGAGCAATGGTTCAGCATCTTACAGCGGAAACGACTTCGCATCGCCGACTTCTCTGGTCTGGACCAATTGGCTGAGGGTTTACTGGCATTTGTAAGCGAATGGAATGCTCACGCTCATCCATTCAACTGGTCCACCAAGTCTGCTGCCCAAGTTATGGCCAAGTGTGAAGTTCAACCCCTCCACATTCCCGCGGCATGAATTCACTTCTTTTTTATGCCGCGATGTACTAAGGAACGGTGTGGCTAACCTCCTTGCCATTCTCTCAACAGTTCTCTGTACTGACACAGGATGCAGTCGGCTTCTCACACAGCGGGGGATTCAAGCGATTGCACATACTCGTCAAGTGCGACCACCTTCTCGGTATCTTCGTGGACCTCGTAGGAGGTGATCTTGCCCCAGGCGATTTTGCCGAAGAACATGCCCCGGTTGGTATAGACGATGGTTCCGTCTGCAGCGGTGCATCTGTCTGTAAACCGCAAGCAGAAGGTTGTGTCCCAGGGCGGCCCCGCGACGAGCATCTCATGTGGTTCGAGTCGCAGGCCGACCTGGTAGACACGCCGCACCCACCGCTCGACCTCCTCTCTGCCTCGAAACTCCCCTGCCCAGGAGTTGTGTCCGGGGAAGACGAACCTGATGTCGTCGGCATAGGTGCTGAAAAGAGGCTCAAGGTCGCCTTCTCGAAGGTAGCGCAGGTTACGACGGAGCATGAAGCGCACCGTCCATGCGTACAGCGCGGGGAGCAAGCTGAGGAGAGCGACCAACACTGCGATGAGGATGGCAGATGGGCTCTCTCTGTTGCTTGTTTCTCGTGCACTAAAGTTGGAGAACATATGTTTTTCTGGCATGGGTGCCTCTCCTTCTGGAGTTTGACTCAATTAATGGCTCTCTCGCACATTGATAATGTTGGCGAATCGGTTCTCCAAGCTCAAAATGGAATGATCTTTTCGCTCAAGGGGAGCACACGTTTGGGATTCGCCAACACTCTCACATTTCGTGATAAACTGGAGCATATCCAGAATGCATACTGATAGCATCTCACTGATAGAGCCTCTCGAATTCTTCTCGGTTCTGACATATACTAGAGCTTTCACGCAAAGTGCGGGAGAGCTCAATGCCAAGATGGTTGCTTCAAGCGTACCTCTTCCCCCAAAAGTTTGTAAGGAAACAGGGGGAGGTTAGCCACACCGGGCTGCCCATCTACGTAAAGGATGTTATGAGGTGGTCTCCTCCTATAAGCATCAATGTTCATGATGGATGATAGAGAGTCTCCCAGTACCCCAGCCAGTGCTCGCGGATCTCCTCCTCCGTCTTCCCCTGATCGTAGGCCGGCGAGATCAGGGATAAGGCACGCTCGACTTTCACCAGCACAATATGCTCAATGGGGCTGACCGTCCCACGATTGCGGTAGAAGGCCAGCCCCTGCTCAAAAAGTGGCCCCTCTTTGTAGACCGTAGCCGGACCTTTGAAACGATACCCCTTGCGGGCTACCGGATCGACCACGTTGATCTCCACAATTGGCTGCCGTTGCACATTGGCAATCGTCCCAGGTGAGCAGATATCAGCGAAGATAAGATGCTCATCATCCCAGACCGCCGTCGTCCCTTTCGGCGAGAGATTAGGCGTGCCATCCGGGCAGATCGAGGCAATAAAGCCAAGCCGCTGCTCATTCACTACGCGTTTCATATCCTCAGTCAACCGGACCTGTGTCCTCGCTTTCATTGGTCAACCTCCTAATAGTAATAGATAGGCGATAAACGGCTGAGCAGCTCCCATTGATAGCGAAGTTGGGTGCTCAAGCCATCCTGGCTTAGGCTCGCATGGCTTTCGACCTTTTTCTCCGCTTCACGTCCTTAGTTGCACCTCTCCTCAGACGCTCTTTGCAGCCATTCGGACCAGGTGACATGCCCACGCACCGGCTGATCAGGGCAGGTGTTATCGCCACGACGGAAGCCCTCTGCGACTTTGCCTGGCACATGGAAGGGGAGGATACGGTGATGCATCCCGTGCCGAACCAACCAGATGCGTGCCATCTCCCCTGCTGTCAGGACTTCTGGCCCGCCCAAATCAGGCAGGCGACCACTCGGCCCGGTGACCGTGGTCTTACATAACCGGCTGGCAACCTCGCTTTCGGCTATCGACTGGCATTGCAGATCAGTTGGCAGGAGCATCACTAACGGCACCTTTGTCACGGCCTGGAAGAAGCGATCAACCAGGTAGTGGAACTGCGTGGCTCTGAGGAGAGTCCAGGGGATGCCACTCTGCTGGACCAACTCTTCGGCAGCAAGCTTTGCACGGTAATAATTATAGGGAATACGATCGACCCCGACAATCGAAATGTAGATGACGTGCGCGACGCCAGCGACGCGGGCCTGGTCGAGCAAGAACCGTGTCCCGTCTACGTCGACCTGCCGCGTGCGTTTGAATGGGCTGCTCGCAGCATGCACCACCACGTCGATCCCAGCCACCGCATCAGCTATCCCCTGACCGGTTTCGAGATCAGCCTGTGCCCATTCCGTGAGCGAAGGTACATTTGGAGACTGGGGCTTCCGGCTCATGACGCGCACACGAAAGCCGGTTGCAGTCAGTTCTTTTGCAACTTTGCGACCCAGCATCCCAGCGCCGCCAGTAACCAGTACTCTCGTCATAGCAACCTCTCTCTGATGAACCTATGAACCGTTACGAAAGCAACCACTCTCGTCACCTTCCCATGTGCCTATATACTCGCGTGCAAACTGTCGTACCGACTCCAATCGTGCTGAGTCAGGCAGGTACAGGATGATCTCCTGCACGCCTGCCTGTTCGTATGCTGCAAGACGTTGCCGGATTGTCTCAGGAGTCCCAATGAGCGCCCGTTCACGAAACTGGGCGGGGGAAGCAGCGCTTTGGGCGTCGCGCTCAATCGAGCCGATTTTCGCCAGTGCCGCTTCCTCCGTCTCAGCAAGCGCACAGGTGAGTAAGACCGTGCGCTTCACGCTTTGATAGTCACGCCCCATCTCATCGCAATAGCGCCTGAGGAAAGACAGTTTGTGTTCAAGGGTAGCGATGTCCACATTGGTGATGTTGCAGGCATCGGCATACTGCGCCACAAGTTTGAGGGTGACCTGTTCGCCGCTTCCGCCGATGAGCAGGGGAATGTGTGGCTTCTGAACGCCCTTGGGCTGGTTAATGGCGCCGTGGACCTGGTAATAGGTCCCTTCAAACACCGCCTGCTCTTGCGTCCACATGGCCAGAATCACCCGCACCGCTTCACGCAACTGACGCAGGCGTGTTGGTCCATCAGGAAAGTCATAGCCATAGGCTCGAAATTCGTGCTCGTGCCAGCCTGCTCCAATCCCCAACGTGAGTCGTCCGTGACTCATTATATCCACAGTTGAGGCCATCTTTGCCAGCAGTGCCGGGCTGCGATAGCCGTTGCAGGTGACCAGTTGCCCAATGTGTATGCGCTGGGTATCGCGGGCAAGAGCGGCAGTACTGGTCCAGCACTCAAAGGTTACTTCCTGGGTTGGAGTGGGCACCGTGTGGAAATGGTCGAAGAGCCAGATTGAATGATAGCCGAGTGCCTCAGCTTCCTGGGCCACGCGGGTCATGGTCTCGTAGCCCTCCACCGGGTCGGCAATGCCAAGCAGATCCATGCGCCAGCCCTGGGGAACAAACAAGCCGAATTGTAAGGCCATAAGGTTTCTTTTCCTTTCCTGCTTCGTGCTGGACACACTCAGGTTGTCCCTTGCCTGTGTAACGTGCCAGAGAGCTTGACTCCATCCTGCAGGCCCGTTGGAACTGCATATCGCCATCCAGTGGAATAGTCCGCTCATTCTTTCTCGTCGCTGCGGTCTACGGTGATCCAGAGCTGCATCGTGGCTATATGGAACCCAAGCCAAAGCATCTTGATCGTGTCTATGATCATGCCGGACGGCGAAAGACGGTTGGTATCAAGGCAACGGAGGCGCAACGGGATTCCCCACCGTTTGAACCGGATGATAAAGGGAGTGAAGTCGAACCTATCCTCGGACAACAGGATATCAGCCCCTCCTGGCATAGCAGAGGAGGTGATATGGATGCACCGCTGACCCATGATCTCGGCGACCAGTTGCATCTCGATCACCTGGCCCCAGGCAAACAGCAAGCGATCCCACACCTGCCAGGTGGTCTCCGAGAGCCAGATCGTCGTGCCTTGATAGTGAAGAGAGAAATGAGGGACAAAGAGCCTGAGGAGGCCATGGAAAGTCACTTGCCCCTCACCGCGCCATGGTCCTCTGAAGAACGTTCGCGGTTCAAGAGGGGTCGGCTGTGAAGGAGCAGGACTACTCACCGAACACCTCCTCTTCTCTCAAACGTGCTCTCATTTCTAGACATCCTTACGGCTTTTGTTCCCTGCCTGCTTCAGCAAATCGAGGATTGCCACGGTATCCTGGTGAAACATCCAGGTTTCGATCACTTTGCCGTCGCGCACCTTGAACACAAAGGCTTCCGGAAGGTCGACCGTTCTTTCGCTCGAGGGGACCATTACTCTTGCTTGCCCGAGGACCACGACGTACTCCCCCTTTGTGTCAAGGATGATGGGTGGATGTGCTTGCTGGGCTTCTTCAAGCAGTTCTCCCCTCCGAAGCCCATCCCAGGTCTGGTAGAAGCCACGCACATGGTGTATGGCGCCTTCATGCCCGCGATAGTCTCCACCATAGGGTAAGGAAGGTGCGTCATGGATCACAATCTCAGGATGGTATGCCTCAAGGAGACCGGCCTCGTCGCGTTGCACGACGGCCTCAAACAGACGCCTCACGGCATCTAGCTTCTGCTGTGAAAAAGCCTCTCCTCCCCAGTTACCCTCTGCTAAGGACTCTGTAGCACGAAGGTGCAGCGCCTTGAGCGCCTCGATCTCCCCAAGATGCCTAACACACCCAAGCAGGATGCCTTTGATCAGTTGGTACGCCGTCAGGCTTTCCCCCATGGCCACAATTGTCTGTGCAAGAGCCCTCTCCGGTAAGGTGAGGAGGTACTGCCGGAGAGCCCCGCCTACCTGATCCAGGTAGGCGAGGAGATCCTCTGCGGTAAGTTGCGGTATCGTAGCCACTTCCTCTTGCGTGTAACCAGTCAGGATCCCAAGGCCTCCAGTGCCGATGCCACGAGGATCGTATCCAGTCTTCTGTGCCCAGCCCTGAGTGTGCCATTGCTCAGCCAGCGCCTGCTGCTGCTCTAAAAACCGCACTTTCAGCACATCGAGCCCACGGCTAATATGCCAGACTGTGACCCCGATGCTGTTGCCCTCGGCATAGGGTCGCCGCGTCAGTTGTTGAGTTGACAATCCCGTTATGGCCTGATGGATGCCCGCGGTGAGGTCGACGACGAGGTCGGCCAATACTTCTCTGTCGGTCATAAAATCTTTCACCTTATATGTTAATATTTTTCCAAGCCCTCTGGACCAAGGGCTGGCAGGGTTGCTCCCTGCCCGATAGACACTGCCGGGGAAAGCCTCCTCTCTCCACACGGCTCGACCGATAAAGGAAGATCGTGCTTCCCCGGGCCTCTTTCCTGGGCTAATCGACGATTGGAGGGCCGTTGCTTCGAGCACCCGGTATATAAGGACCCGACACCCCCAGGAATTTGTGCAGAAAGGGAAGCGCAAGTATGTGGTACGTTGGCTTGGATTGGGCTGATACCCATCATGACGTGGAGGTGCTGGATGAAGCTGGCAAGCGCGTGGGAGCGCAGCGCTTTGCGCACAGCCACCACGGCTTGACCCAGTTGAAACAGTTCCTGTTGAGCATTGCTGCTCAGCCTGAGCACCTGGCATGCATTGTCGAAACCAACCATGGATTGCTGATCACGTTCCTGCTGGAAGCTGGGATCCCGGTCTATCCTGTCAATCCCAAGACGGTCCAGCAGTTGCGCAAAGCGGCAGGCGCCAAGACCGATCAAATTGACGCGCATTTGCTGGCGAAGCTGGGTCGCTTCGAGCTGGCGGAACTGCGTCGGCTGGAGCCAGACAGCCCGACCGTGGCCGAGCTGAAAACCCTGACGCGCGATCAGGATGCACTGATCCAGACCCAAACGCGCCTGGTGAACCAGTTGACGGCCTGCCTCAAGGAGTACTACCCTGCCGCCTTGCACTTGTTTGCCAAGGTGCAGCAGCACTCCACGCTCGTGTTTTTGCAGGCCTATCCCACCCCACAAGCGGCGCAGGCGGCTGCGGTGGCGGAGATCACGGCGACCTTGCGCACGGGCAAGCATACCCACCCGAGGCGGGCTGCTCCCAAGATCTTTGAGGAACTGCATCGTCCCCACTTGGTGGCAAGCGAGGTCATCGTGCGTGCCAAGTCGCGCCTGATGCTGTCTCTGGTCAAACAACTGCTGGTGGTGATTGAGGAGATTGCCAGCTACGATGAGGCCATCAGCAGCCTTTTTTTGACCCATAAGGACCACGCGCTCTGGCGGTCGCTCCCACGTGCTGGCAAGCGCCTGGCCCCACGAATGCTCGCCGAATGGGGCGATGATCGCAGTCGCTACGCTGATGCCACCAGTGTCCAGACCTTGGCCGGGACGGCTCCGGTGCCCTTCCAGAGCGGTAATTACGCCAAAGCGCACAAACGCTTCGCCTGCGTGAAACCGCTGCGTAACGCCTTGTACCAGTTTGCTTGGCAATCGACCCAGCAAGAAGCCTGGGCACGAGACTATTACCAGCGCAAACGCGCGGAGGGCAAAACCCATAGTATGGCGGTCCGCGCTCTGGCCAACGTGTGGGTGCGCATCATCTATCGCATGTGGCTCAACCACACCTGCTATGAAACCGCGGTCTTTGAGCTGGCGCAACGGCTGCATGCACAAGCCGCCTAGCTGGCCAACGGAGTCGCTCAAGCGGTCCCCGTCGGCTTCTTTCTGCCGAGTGTGAGGACCTCCCTGGAGCGTGTCTGCCTGTCCAACGTCTGCCGCAGCCCGCCACCGCGTCCCCGACTCCCGGTGCGGGTTGCCTGTCCAGGACCACGCCGAGTCAAGGCCATGCAGCGGTTGGTGGTGCTGGTGGCAGGGGGAGTGGGCCGCTGCATGCTCGTCTTGGCCTTGACCGGTGTGGTAGACTTGATGAGCCGCACGGGAGGCAGCTTCACTCACGCTCACCTTCTCGCCTCCTTTCCAATTTGTGGCTCTTGACATAGAGGGTCTTCCTTTGTACTGCATCTTAATGCTCTCTATGATGAAGAGTCAGAAGAAATGACGGTTTTTCTGCATCCGTGGGCGATGGCTTTTCCTCTGACCCCTGCCAGCTTCTCGCTCGATGGGCTCTTTCGCGTCAGCTTCCTGATGGATCGCTGCCAGCTTGATACTGATTGAAGTAGGCATGCCAGGGATGCAGGTGAGGTTCCAACACCCGCGCCTGCACAAAGGGATCGTGTGCGACGATTTCCCGCGCCTGCGCAACGCTCGCGACATCGAGGATGGCCAGTGCGCTCTGCGTGTCCAGAAAAGGGCCGCCCATCAGCAGCTGCCTGGCTGCAAAAAGCTGTTGCATATACTGGAGATGTTCACGAAACAAGGGCTGTTCGGTGACCCGTTTCCCGGTCTGCCAGTCCGGGCCAGAGGTATAGATCACGGCAAACATTGCTGACTCTCCTTTGCTCGACGCGTTTCTATTCCTCAGATCATATGGTATGGTATGGTATGTTTGCAAGGGGAGAACGCTCTTTTCCTATCAGCTTCTTCTCTGCCGCTTGCTTACAGATTGCTAACCTGGATCAGCTCGTTGCCCAACCTGTGGGCATGAACCTTCCAAAAAACCTACCCATGCAAGACCACCTATTGAATCTCCTTCAGGAATTCCAAGATGGGGTCCCGACATTTTTACTTCCCAAAATCCCCGCTAAGAAGCTTTCGTTTTCAAGCATGAGCGGTAATACGGGCAAACCATTCCGTGTAGCCTGGGAAAAAGCGATTGACCTCCCAAGCAGTGAGGTTCTTATAGGGAAAAATGCTTCATTTCATGTTCCAACTCCACTCATGCATGCAGCTTCTGCCTCTCTCACCTCTTCCGCTGTTTTTGCTCGCGAACAATGAGATCTCTTAGCGGGGATTTTGGGAGGTAAAAATGTCGGGACCCCCTGTCCCCGTCTACAAGCCGCTTGACACAAAATTAGTCTAAACATCAATAACTATGTAATAGATAATATGGACTTATAGCTATTACGCATATCCTTCCCGTTTCGCTCTTCTCTTCCTTCCATGCCTGTTTAAAGGGATATCATGTCAAGTATCCCAGAAATCTTGACAAACTGCGTAATAGACATTACTATGAGTATAACATTACATGTCAACGCACTGGCATCAAGAGTACGCACAACGCGAGGAGATGCACATTAGTCAGAGCAAACACGGCACACGGGAGCGACGATCCGGGCCCAGGCAACAGCCACCATCAAGGCATGAACAGGTCCAGTTGACCAGTGAAGGTGAACTCTGCCTCGATCTGATCAACAGTGAACATTTCGACTGCCGGGGCCGCAGGGGCGTGCAGGACCATCTCACGAATCCAGAGTGGGTGGCGGCCTTTGCACACCACTGGCATCTGCCCGTCACAGCTGCGCCCGATGCCCTTGCGATGGCGGCGCTGCGCGCATTACGGACTCTGCTGCGACAGATGTACGAAGCGGCTGCCATTGGGCAGACAGTTACTGACGCCCAGCTCGAGGAACTCAATGCCTTTCTGGCGTTGACGCCGGTGATGCGGCAGGTCCAGCGCAGCGGCACCGGAGTACGCCTGCAGACCATCATGCTGCATGAGGGCTGGACCGCCGTGGCATCTCAGATCGCCGCTTCCTGGGTCGAGGTGCTAGAAAGCATCCTGCCGACGCGTTTGAAGGTGTGCGCCAATCCCGCCTGTCACTGGGTGTTTCTCGATCAGAGCCATAATCTGAGTCGGTGCTGGTGCCGCCAGTGGGCTTGTGGCAACCTGATGAAGGTGCGGCAGTTTCGAGCTCGGGCGCGAGGTAAGCCTGAGAGTTGACCGGAGGACTGTTTGCTCTTCCAGCGAGGAAAGAGGCTGTCGTAACTCTAACTGTCTTTCACAAGGAGGCTTCTACATGCTGTCGAGAAGTTATGCACGCCTGTTCGCGTTGGCATTCGGAATTCCCCTGTTGCTGGCGCTACTGGCCGCCTGCGGGGCAGGCACAACTGGTGCTAGCGGCGCTGCCACGACGCGCCCGCAAACGATGATCCTCCTGACCTACTACGGGCATACCGGCCGGGCGACAGCGGTCGCCTAGTCACCCGACGGCCAGTATGTCGTCTCAGGCTCCCTCGATAAAACCGTGCAGGTCTGGAGCGCCACCACAGGCAAGACGCGGCTGATCTACCGAGGGCATACAGGCGGGATCTTGGCGGTGGGCTGGTCGCCCGATGGGCGGTCTATCGCCTCGTCCTCCTTAGACAACACCATACAGGTCTGGGATGCCTCCACAGGGGCGCACATCACAACCTATCGCGGCCACAGCCTGCCTGCGCAGACGCTCAGCTGGTCGCCCGATAGCCGCGAGATCGTCTCAGGCTCGCTTGACCAGACTGTGCAGGTCTGGGGGGTGACGACCGGGGAAACTATCCGTACCTACCGCGGGCACTCCGCCCCTGTGACGACGGTCATGTGGTCGCCGGATGGCACGCGCATCGCATCAGGCTCCGTCGATACAACGGTGCAGGTCTGGGACGCAACGAGCGGGAAAACGCTGCTGACGTTCCGTGAGCATACGAAGCAGGTGAGCTCTCTTGCCTGGTCGCCTGATAGCACGTCGATTGTTTCAGGCTCGTTTGACAAAACGGTGCAGGTCTGGGATGCCAGAACCGGAAAGGTACGCTATATCTATGATGGCTCTACCATTGCCGGCGCCCGCATCGACAACGCACAAGGTGTGCCGCAGGATCTGATCTTCTTCGTCGCCTGGTCACATAACGGCAAGCGCATTGCAGCCGCCACCGACGAATACAGCGGCGACGTGGTGGTGATAACCTGGGATGCGCAAACCGGGAAGCACCTCGTGCCCTACTTTGACCAGGTGATGTACGCTCTTGTCTGGTCGCCCGATGATACCCGCTTTGCAAGCGCCATCGAGCTCACGGATGTGGAGATTACGCTGGTGCCGTGAACACAAAACGCCTCGGTAAGAAGCAATATCGGTAGTTTGTGGACTCGGGAAATCGCGCCTGATTTCGAGCATCTATCCTGAGCAATTTGATCTCATATGAGCACTAGTTGATGGGTTTAAAGCGAGACATAATCCCGAGTCCACAAACTACCAATAGTTTCGGGGAAGCCATCGATGGCCTGGAGGACCGTCAGTTGCCCGTATGGCCTGTCAGTGCGATCGGATAATTATCTGGTTGTGTTGCAAAAAATCTGGGAGGGATGCGATGGACGTGAAGGCCCACCTTCCTGTTCAGCTTAGGCCGCCACTCCAAACAGGCGGGCGATAAAGGCGACCTGCCCCTTCCTGACCATGTGCATGACCTCATATCCGTGCAAGGTTCGCCACGCACTCTCGAAGGAAAAGAAGCCCATCCCCGGCTTGACCAGCCGTTTGATGAAGCGGTGGTCTTGCTCGATCAGGTTATTCAAGTATTTGACCTGCCTCAGCTCGACTGCTTCGGCAAGCACGCCAGTGGCTTTCAGGTCGGCCATGGCCTTGGGATAAGCCGCGTTTTTATCCACATTGATCACGCGAGGAGCGGACTTCGTGGTGGCGGGGTTGGCCGCAGCCGTGGACTCGGCCACCAGCTTCTCGACCGGATGGGCTTGAGGAGCTGAACCAGCCGTGGAAGCCAGCGCTTTGAGGAAGAAGCGTTTGGCGGCCTCGGCATCGCGTGTCGGACTCAAGAGAAACTCGAGCGTGTTCCCGTCGGAATCGACGGCCCGGTAGAGATACATCCAGGTTTTTCGGATCTTGATAGACGTCTCGTCCACCTTCCACGAGTCGTTGCAGGCTTTGAGGTGAGGCCGAGAGCGTTTGTCGATCTCCGGGGCATAGCACTGCACCCAACGGTAGATCGTGCTATAATCGACCCAGAGTCCGCGCTCCCGCATCATTTCCTCGAGGTCTCGATAGCTGAGCGCATAGCGAAGGTACCAGCGTACGCAGAGCAGAATGATTTCCGCCTCAAAATGACGCCATTTGAACGGAGTGGAAGTGTCCATGATGCAGGTTCCTCTCAATTCCTAGAATAACCCCAAGTGTACAGGATTGGCCTCATTTTTGCAACACAGCCGTGTGGGGAGTGTATGATGATACGAGAAGCGCATCAAGGGGCGATCCGGTCGCTCAGGATAAGTCCAGAGGGTCGGCGGCTAGCCAGTTGCGGTGATGACGGGGCCATCACGCTCTGGGACCTGAACAGTGCCGAACATCTGCGGACATTGCGGCGTGACCGACCTCACGAGCGACTCAATATCACGGGGATCAGAGGATTAACTGAGGCGCAGAAGGCGACGTTGCGAGCATTAGGGGCGATCGAGGAAATCACGATTCCTCTCTCAGAAACCCTGTGATTTGCACGAATACCTGGTCCATCCTCAACCTCGCTGATGAGAAGAGGTGCAAATTCAACATGAGTTTTGCGCTGGACCAACATGAGTTTTGCGCCACAAGTACTAGCTAAAAGCTGCATCTTTTGCGATGGAAGAAAGGTTGTGCTAGGCTGCGAGAAAACGTCCACCACGTGGGAGAGGAAGCAGTCATGGCAAAACCACTCGATGGCATTGAGTTCCTTGCATATTGCCACCGTCTCCATTTCCCCAAGGAAACACAAGCATTGCTCACGTCTATCCGCAGTTCACCGCCCAGCCGGACTCCAGGAGCGCGTCATGGTAATATGCCGGTGTGGTATCCCAGTAAGAAGATGCAATGCATCATCAAAGCGGAAAGCGCCAAAGTGGAGTTTCCGTTCTTGCTCCAAGTCGAGCACGATCAAGAGATTTTGGAAGTGTGGGATCAGCCCCCATCCATTCCCCTTGCATATCTGGACAGACGTGGCCGCCTGCAGCAGCCTCTGCACACCGCAGACTACTTTGTCTTTCGGCATGGATCAGCAGGGTGGGTTGAGTGTAAACCGGTGCAAGAACTCAGCCGACTTGCCGAGAAGCAACCCAATCGGTACGTGCAGGATGAGCATGCCACCTGGCACTGTCCCCCCGGCGAGGCCTATGCCACACGCTATGGACTGACCTATCAGGTCTGGGCCTCAGATCAGGTGAACTGGGCTGCTCAGGACAATGCCCTTTACCTGGAAGACTACTACCAGCACCTGGAGCATCTCGTTGTCCCAGAGGAGGCGCTGGATCTTCTGCATCGATTGGTCGAGGAACACCCTGGCATCACCCTCTCAGATCTTCGTGCGGCTGCACATGACGTTCCGGCTGATTTCATCAACATGGCCATCGCCAAACATGCCCTCTTCGTTGATTTGACTACCTCTCGGCTCTCAGAATCGTGGCACACACCAGTCTTCCGCAATCGGCACCAAGCGCGTGCTCACGCTCAACCAAAGATCTTGTCCTCTCCAGAGAGTGAACTTCTACCCGAGATCACCTCTGGTATTACCCAGATCGGTCGAGAACTCCTTGAGTGCGCCAGCGAGGGCGATCTTGCCACTGCTGTCTTGCGCAACCGGGTCATTCACCCTGGGCACTACGACGATGAGGAGCAAGCTCAGATTACCAAAGACCGAGCGACCATTCCAGTACGAACCAGACAGTACTGGCGGCAACTGTATCGGGAGGGAGAACAAAAGTATGGAAGCGGCTTTCTTGGCCTGCTTCCCCACTACCACCACTGTGGTGGGAACAGGAAGATTAGCTCCGAGGTGATCACCCTCATTCATCACGTGCTTGAAACCCATTACGATACCGTCGTCCAGAAGCCAAAGCGCGGCGCGTATGGTGAATATCTCAAACGCTCCCAGGAGCTGCATCTGGAGCCGGTGAGCCAATGGACGTTTTACTTAGAGGCGAAGCGTCACAAACCCGCCCACGATCAGGTACTTGCACGGGCAGGGGCGCGCGCTGCGTATCCGTTCAAAGACTATGTTCGTGAACCTGAAAAAACGCTTCTGCGCCATGGCAACTACGCCTGGAGCTTAGCACACCTTGATCACACGGAACTCAATCTGATGCTGTGCGACTCCAGGACGGGTCAACTCTTGGGAAAATGCTGGCTGACGTTGCTCATCCTCGCACATCCCCGGCGTCTTGCCGCCTACTACCTCACGTTTGATCCGCCAAGTTACCGATCCTGCATGATGACACTTCGGCTGTGTGTCAAACGCTACGGGAGACTGCCAACAGCGATCGTGGTCGATGGTGGTCCAGAGTTCCAAAGTGTGTACTTCGAGCAGGTGTTGGCGCCCTACCGCGTACGCAAACACCAGCGCCCGGCTGCTGAACCGCGCTATGGGGCACCACAAGAACGGCTCTTTGGGTCGATGGAAACAGAGTTCCTGTATCATTTGCTGGGCAATACCCAGGCAGCGCAGCAGCCACGTCTGATGACGAAAGCGACCGATCCTCGTCGTCATGCGGTCTGGACGCTTCCCGCGCTTGCCGAGCGCGTCCAACAATGGGCAGATGAGGAGTACGAGATCATTCGACATCCTGCCTTGGCAATGACGCCACGTGAAGCCTATGATCTCTCCATCAAGCAAGATGGTGCCCGGATGCACACACAGATCGCGTATGATGAGGCCTTCCTTCAAGCAACACTGCCCTCAACCAGGAAAGGGCTGGCACAGGTGACTCCCGGCGTGGGCGTGCGCATGAATCACCTGGACTACTGGTGTGAGGCCATGCGCGACCCGACGGTCGAAGGGACCCAGGTCAAGGTGCGCTACGATCCTTTCGATGTGAGTACTGGGTACGCCTACATTGATGGCAGGTGGCGTCAATGCGATTGTCCCTACACAGAATTTGCCGGGTGCTCAGGGCGAGAACTGCAATTACTCACTGAGGAGTTACGCAAGCGCAACCACATGACGCATGGCCGGGAACAGAGAGAGATGACCCAAAAACAATTAGCGACGTTTCGTCGCGAGAACGCCGATATCGAGGCCATTCTGCGTCAGCAGCGCCATGATCGAGAAAGCAGAGCAGCGCTGGTGATCCTGGAAGGAGGCAGAAAAGCAGAGCATGTTGGGCAGCAGACCGCCGAAATGAACGCTGAGCAGCAGTCATCAGAGGCATCGGAGAAGCCCGCAAAGGCGAATCCATATGACAACCTGCTCGTTTTCAAGCGGATTCGTCTATGAAGCACACACACGAGCAGTCTGCTCCCCCATCAGCCGAACCGGAATATTTTCCCTCTGCATTGCTCAGGCAGCCACCCGGCGCACGGCAAGAGTACTTTGAGCAGCAGTGTCTCATCGAGCATCCTCGTTTACTCGAAACACTGGAGGCGACTATCCAGGCGATTTGCCCTCCAGGAGAGGGGGCGAGCGGGAGGCGACCAGGCACCATGGTCCTGGTGATTGGACCTGCTCGTGTGGGAAAAACGACCTTCGTTCGCCTCCTGCAAGAGCGTTTGCTGGAACATTCAAGAACACAGATGAAGCACGATCCTGGCTTCATTCCTTTTTCCAGTGTGACGTTAGCGGGGCCAGAAGCCAGCCGCTTTGACTGGCAAACCTACTACAAAGCGGTGTTACAAGGGCTGCAAGACCCCTTTGTGGATGGAAAGACCGCCAGGATACCGGCACGAGAGCTACGAGAAGCCATGGAATCGGCGCTTGTGCATCGCAAGCCCATTGCGATCATTGTCGATGAGGCCCACCACCTGGCTAAGGCGACGAGCGGGAGGCGACTCCAAGACCAGCTTGATCACTTGAAGTACTTTGAAAATCTCACAGGAGTCAGCCATCTTCTCGTCGGCACCTACGACCTTCGCCCTTTTCGGAAAGTGAACGCACAATTGGCCTGCCGCAGTATTGATGTTCATTTTTCGCGCTATGACGCTGCGAAAGAAAATGATGCACAGATATTTCGTAGCATCTTATGGGCCTTCCAGCGGCAACTCCCTGTTGAGAAAGAGCCGCATCTGGTCGATTACTGGGAGTTTTTGTATGCTCGAAGCATTGGGTGCGTCGGGTTGGTGAAAATGCATTTGAACCGAGCATTGCATGCTGCACTCACCGAAGATGCGAAAACAGTCACACTCACCCATCTC
>WNGP01001806.1_pt1 | contig 17689 bp, 14 predicted proteins | sample 5407671 | NCBI WGS metagenome assembly WNGP01 (sample SAMN13153381, study PRJNA577476) | soil metagenome | isolation source: 40 cm soil or saprolite under Garry oak tree replicate 2 | place: USA:California | collected 2016-06-15 | reverse complement strand
AACCCGAGGGCCAGATGCGCCTCCGGCAACTGCGGCTGCAATTGGACCGCGCGCACGGCCAGGGAACGCGCTTTCTCCCGCCGGGCCGAGGTGCGCTCAAACGAGTGAACGATCCAGCTTTCCAATTGGGAATAGCGGGCAAACGCCAGGGCAAAGTTAGGATCGAGCGTGATCGCCCGCTCGTACGCCTCCTCGCCCTGCTTTAATTTTCCCAAATCCTCATAGGAGCTGCTCTGAAGATCGTGCGCCCGGACAAATGCGAGATAAGCCTCGGCATTTTGGGTCGGTTTGCTCTCGATCTGCGCCTTTTCGCTCGGCGAAAGCTTTGCCTGAAGTTCGTTCGCGATCTTTTGGGCAAGATCGGTTTGAATGGCAAAGACGTCGGTCAAATCGCGGTCGTAATCGCTGGCCCAGAGATGCTCGTCCGTCGTTGCGTCGATCAACTGCACATTAACGCGGACACGATTGCCGGCACGACGGACGCTGCCTTCCAAAATGGTCGAAACGCCCAGCGCTTTTCCGATTTCGCGCACGTTCGGCGTGTGCCCGCGATAGGACATCACCGATGTCCGTGAGATCACTTTCAAATCGCCGATCTTCGAGAGATTGGTCAGGATATCGTCCTGAACGCCATCCGCGAAATAGGCGTTCTCTTTTTCGTCGCTCAAATTTTCAAACGGAAGCACAGCAATCGATTTGTCGATCTTGCGCGCGGCTGCGCGCGGGAGCAGGAAAAATCCGGCGGCGGCGGAAATAATAATGCCAGTGGCAACCAGCATGATCACGTTGCGACGGCGATGAGAGCCCGCCGTTACCACCGCTGGCGTTGTTTTTATGCCTTGAGAGGTGACGTCGAAAGCCCAGGCCAGAATCAGCGCGATCGGGAAGCCGATCAGCAGCAACACGATGACCAAACGCAGCGACCAACTCGGCAATTCCCAGGCCGGAAACGCGGCCGAGGCGAGCTGAATGATGCCACCAGCGGCGATAACGTAGGCGACCGCCACACGGTAAACCTTCCGCCGCTTCACTTCCTCGAAGAAACCGCTCATAGAACAAGATTCGGTTGATTATCGTTCAACGGCAACGATTAGACAGACCAATTCAACGCCCCGTTCACTTAACACCGGTGGCGAAGACGGTCTGGAACTGAGGGTTCTCCTTTTCGCGCGAGACCACGCTCACTTCGATGTCGCGAAAGCCGCCTTTTTCCAAAAGCTCATGCAATTTCACTTCGCTAAAGCCTAACCAGCGGTCGGCATAAAGTTCGCGCGCTCTTTCGAAGCGATGACTCAACAAGTCGAGGACAACGACCCGGCCGTTCCTTTTCAAAATGCGGTGGGCCGCCTGGACCGCTCGCTCGGGCTTGATTGCGTGATGCAACGCCTGACTCAACAGGACAAGATCGACACTGCCCTTTGTAACCGGCGGATCTTCCAGATCACCCAGCCGATACTCGAGATTTTTGAAACCATGTTTCTTCGCCAGCTTCGAACCGAACTCGACCATCTTTGGCGAGTTGTCGATCGCGATAACTTTACGCGCGCTCTTCGCCAGCAACTGGGAGAGTGTTCCTTCGCCGGCGCCGAGATCGACAATCGTCAGCCGTGGAACGAGCGAGATCAACGCGTGCGAGAGCGCTTTCCACGAGCGTCCCGGGACGTAACTGCGACCGAACTTCCCTGCCAGTTCATCGAAATATTCGCGCGCTTTGTCCTGACGCTTGCGCAACGCGAGTTTCAGCGCCGTCCGGTCGCGGCCGGTTTCGGGAATTTCACGCGCGAGTGTCTCGATCACTTGTTGGACGCGGCCCCGCGCGCCATTGCGTCCTGCGGTTTTAGTCGCGCCGTAGTAAACATTCTTGCCCGCCCGGCGGCCTGCCACTACCCCGGCGCGCTTCAATTGCGCGAGATGACTGGAGATCCGCGATTGGCCCATGTTCAGAATCTGCTGCAGCTCGGCCACGGAAAGCTCTTCCTCTTCCAGCAAGAGCAGCAGTCGCAGCCGGGTCGGATCAGCCAGTAGCCGCAATAAATTAATGGTTGACGTCATCAGCGGTCTGAGACGATATATCTACATATCATGATCGGTCAATATGTTGCTGCCAGCTTGACTGTTTTTGCCACTCGTCACTAGTCACTCGTCACTTTCTGTTATGTCACGTCGCTACGTTTTCTCTTCCGAATCCGTTGGTGAAGGTCACCCCGACAAAGTTTGCGACACGATTTCGGATGCCGTTCTCGATGCGTGCATTAAACAAGATCGACGCAGTCGTGTTGCCTGCGAGACCTACGCCAAGAGCAATATCGTTGTCGTTGGTGGGGAGATCACGATTCCGAATCTGGCTGACGACAAACCGCTCGGCGCGGTTCTTCCAATCAACAAAATCGTCCGTGAGACCGTGCGCGAGATCGGTTACGTAAACGACGATGATGTCTTTCACGCGGACAAGATCGACATCCAGAACATCATCACCAAACAATCGCCTGACATCGCCCAGGGCGTCGATGCGCGCGCAGCCGATGGCAAAGAAACGGCCGAACAGGGCGCGGGCGATCAGGGGTTGATGTTTGGTTACGCCTGCGACGAAACGCCGGAGCTCATGCCGGCGCCGATCATGTTTGCGCATCGGCTCGGACGCGAGCTCACTCGCATTCGCAAGAGCGGAAAAGTCGGCTGGCTCCGACCCGACGCGAAATCGCAGGTCTCAGTTATTTACGAAAATGGCCGACCGATCGGCATTTCCTGCGTTGTTGTTTCAACGCAACACTCCCGCGACGTCAAACATTCCGAAATCCGGAGCTTCGTGATCGAAGAAGTGATCAAAAAAGTTTTGCCGAAGGAAATGTTAAGCGAGAGCACGCAATTTCTCGTCAATCCCACCGGCAATTTCGTGGTTGGCGGACCGCAAGGCGACACTGGTCTGACCGGCCGCAAGATTATTGTCGATAGTTACGGCGGAATGGGACGCCACGGCGGCGGCGCATTTTCCGGAAAAGATCCGAGCAAAGTCGATCGCAGCGCGGCTTACATGGGACGTTGGGTCGCGAAGAACGTGGTCGCGGCCGGACTGGCATCGAAATGCGAAGTACAGTTCGCCTACGCAATCGGTCATCCCAAACCGCTCAGCGTCCATGTTGACACGTTCTGCACCGGCAGCGTCGACGAAGAAGCGATCGAGCAGGCGGTGCTGCAGACATTCAGCTTTAAACCGGCCGACATTATCGATCAGCTCGACCTGCTCCGCCCGATTTACTCAAAGACGACGAACTACGGTCACTTCGGCAAAGTCGACGACCCTGAGATCACTTGGGAAAAAACTGACAAGGCCGCCGCGCTGAAAAAGGCGGCGAAATAAATTTATGATCAGCACGAAGACAAACACGAAACAGGATTTCAAAGTTAAAGACATCTCGCTGGCCGACTTTGGCCGGAAGGAAATTTCGATCGCGGAAAAGGAAATGCCCGGATTGATGGCGATCCGCGAAAAGTACGCACCTCAAAAACCGCTCGCCGGTGGGCGTATCACGGGTTCGCTCCACATGACGATTCAGACGGCGGTGTTGATCGAAACACTGGTCGATCTTGGCGCGAGTGTGCGCTGGGCTTCGTGTAATATTTTTTCAACGCAAGATCACGCCGCCGCGGCGATCGCCAAGGCTGGCGTGTCGGTGTTCGCGTGGAAAGGCGAATCACTCGAGGAATATTGGTGGTCGACCTATCAGGCGATCTCGCATCCGGACGGGAAAGGTCCGCAGCTCATCGTGGATGACGGCGGTGACGCGACGTTGCTAATCCACAAAGGTTACGAGCTTGAAGAGGGCAGCGATTGGGCGAAAACAAAATCGGAGAACAGGGAAGAACAGGTTATTAAGGATCTGCTGCTCGAGATCCAACGAGACAACCCGTATCGCTGGCACGAGATCGCGAAAGATTGGCGCGGCGTTTCGGAGGAAACGACCACCGGCGTGCATCGCCTTTACAAAATGCATCAGGAAAACCGGCTCCTCGTTCCAGCGATCAATGTCAACGATTCCGTTACGAAATCGAAGTTCGACAATCTCTACGGCTGCCGGCATTCGCTAATTGATGGGTTAAATCGCGCGCTCGATGTCATGGTCGCGGGCAAAGTCGCGGTCGTCTGCGGTTATGGCGATGTCGGCAAAGGCTGCGCCCAATCACTCCGCGGTCAGGGCGCGCGTGTGGTCATCACCGAGATCGATCCGATCAACGCGCTCCAGGCCGCGATGGAAGGTTACGAGGTCACCACCATCGAAGACACGCTCGGCCGCGGCGACATTTACATCAGCGCAACCGGCAACACCGACGTGATCACGTTCGAGCATATGCAGCGGATGAAAGATCAAGCTGTCGTCGCAAACATTGGTCACTTCGACAACGAAATTCAGGTCGACGCGCTCAACGCCGGCAAAGGCGTGAAGCGGACCAATATCAAACCGCAGGTCGATAAGTACACGTTCCCGGACGGCCACGAAATTTTCCTGCTCTCCGAGGGCCGGCTGGTGAACCTCGGCAACGCGACGGGTCATCCGAGCTTCGTCATGTCGAATTCGTTCTCGAACCAAGTGCTCGCTCAATTGGATCTCTGGAAAAATCGCGACACCTACAAGGTCGGCGTTTACGTCTTGTCGAAGAAGCTCGACGAAGAAGTCGCGCGCCTGCATTTGGAAAAAATCGGGGTCAAACTGACCAAGCTCAGCAAAGCACAAGCCGATTATCTCGGCGTGCCAATCGACGGTCCGTTTAAATCCGAGCACTACCGTTATTGACTTGTAGCCGACGACGCTGTCGTCGGCCCGCGGTCAACGACCGCGGCTACAGTGTTGTTCGACAGACTTTTCGCTTACCAACGCACTTCCTGCGCTTCGACTTGGGTGGCCTCCACGTAGTAGCAGCCCGGCGCCTTGCCGCGCCGCCATCTGCCCAAAACTCGAACGCTGCGGCGGTCATGGACGGCATCCGTAAGAATTTTCGATTGCCGCATCGGCGCGGCGAGCGAGATCGATGTCGATCTTCCGGAGTGAAAAACAAACATGATTTGCGAGGCGCAGGATTCGCCCGGATACAAACTCACTTTCCCGATCTGATCGAACGACGCACCAATTGATGCCGCGCTGACGTTGGTCGTCGCCGCCCTTGGTTTTTCCGGTTCACCGCAACTGGTCAACACAGATGCGATCGCAAGCAACCACGCCGAAGCCCAAAACGACTTCATTTTGTTAATTGGATGCAGCGTCACGCTGCTCGACAAACTTTTCACCGTTCCAGGTAAACTTGTGGAGAACTTTTCCGCTCTTATGACTGCGGACGAGAATCGTGCGGCCTTGTCGCGGCAGCTCAAATTGCAAGTCTTCATATTTTGATTCGTATTCGCCAGAACTCCACCTGTCGCCGATCGGAAAAACTCTTCGAGATGCTTTGTGCATCTTGCCGTCCGCTCCGAGCTCGAAAAAGTCCAGGGTGACCGAATCGTCCCCTTCAAGTTCACCGGAGCAAAGCGCGAGGAGTCCCGCCCGAGCGGGATCTCGATAACGAAACAGCGCGACCTGAAACGATGGCTGAGCTCCATCGCCGGCGATGCTGATGTAGCCATTTTGCCTGTCGATCACTTGCGCGTTGCCTAGCCAGGCGCGCGGCGGAGCTTCCAAAGTCTTGTCTGGCAGCAACAGAAAATAATCCACCACCGTCATTTTCTTTTCGTCCGCGGCGCGGAGCGCGAACGGGAGACAAAGACCGAGCGCCAGGACAACAAAGATCGACAGTCGTTTCATCTCAGCCGCGGACCGTGGCTGAACTTATCAACTCACTGTCACGCTCACGGCGTCGCTCGGCTGGCCGATTTCTTTGCCGTTCATCACGGCGCGGGCGGTGTATTTGAGTTCGCTTCTGCCGGGCGACGTGTCGATCGCGGGTGTCCGGAAAAAGAAACCGACTTTTTGCGGAGATTTGTCGCCTTTGCCTTGGCGATACAGATGGATCCCGGAAACGCCGCCACCGGCTTTACGGAACGGGATCGTGACAAAATTTCCGGTCTGGCGCGCGCGACCGAGCTCGGCCTTGTAATTCGCGGCCTCGAATTTTCCGGTGTCGATTTTGAGTTTGTTGCCGATGTCTGTCGTGAACTTCGCGTGCGCTTTGATCCGTTCGACGCGCGCCTGCCGGCGCGTGTCGATTCCGGGCCGCACCGGAGTCGGCGCGCTCGCGCCCGCGGGAAGATCGACATAATCGCCGGAAGATTGTCCGCTCAGAACCGCATTGGCGGCATGACCGGGATCGGCATCGAGGTCGGGACCGAGCGTGGTTAAAATGTGCACGGCGTAGTTCGAATCGTTGACCGCGTTCGTGATCTCGGTTTCGCTGAATCCGAGATCCTTTCCGGCTTTCGGAAACTCTTTGGCGAAATTGCTATACCAGTCGATGCGACCGGCTCGATCAGCAGGAAAATAGGATTTGCTCATATGTGGCAGAGGTGTTGCCACCTTGATAACGCCGTCGCACCGAACCGGTCAAGACTGCTTCGAGATCTTGCGTGCGAGATAAGCCGAGAAATAGCCGGCGTATTTCCTTTGCAATTCCGGCTTTTGCCAATCCTTGCCCGTCAGGACTTTCCGGCAGCTATTGGCGCCGCAATTGCATTCGACCGAGTAATCATCGTCATCGGTCATCGCCCAATCGTGGGTCAGTTCTTCGCCCGCGCGAATCTCACACATGGCGACGAACGTGATCTCACCGCGGAGACCAAGGTTCGGATCGCAGGAATGATTGCTATACAACATCGACAATTCTCGTTCGACGGCATTCACCGGCGCGATGAACAAATTGTCGTCGATCTGGATTTCGACCGGCCCGAGGGTCGGCGTGATTTCGCGACGCAAAGTTTCGCGGTCGACAATGTGCCCACCTTTCACGAGGACGACCTCGTCTTGGGCGATGTCTGCTTTGGCAAATAAACCGCGCCCATGGATTTTGCTCTCGCGCACTTCCGTTTTCAGTGAGCGATAAGACAGCGGTGTCATCAGAGAAGTGACGAGCGACAACTGGCGAGTGACAAGAGAAAAAATTGCTGCTCTTCTTACTCGTCACTCATCGCATGTCACTGGTCACTATCAAATGAAGTCACGCCCGGCCGCGGTCGTTTTTATTTTCATCACCGTGATGCTCGACATGCTCGCGCTCGGTTTGATCGCTCCAGTGTTGCCGAAGCTGGTCCTGAGTTTCCTGAACAACGACATGACACGCGCGGCGAATTGGAATGGCATTTTTCTGACTGTATTCGCCGCGATGCAGTTTCTCTTTTCACCGGTAATCGGCGTTTTGTCCGATCGATTTGGCCGACGGCCGGTCCTTCTCCTTTCCAGCCTTGGCCTCGGTCTCGACTACATCGTCATGGCAGTCGCCCCCACCATTGGGTGGTTGTTTCTCGGTCGCATCATCTCCGGGATTACCGCTTCTAGCATTCCCACTGCCTTCGCTTACATCGCCGACGTAACTCCAAAAGAAAAGCGCGCCGGCGCCTTCGGCATGATCGGCGCAGCGTTTGGTATCGGTTTCACGCTGGGGCCGGCGATCGGTGGATTGGTGGGAAACACGAATCCGCGGCTGGCATTTTGGGTGGCCGCAGGTTTCAGTCTGACCAACTGGCTCTACGGGTTTCTCTTCGTCCCGGAATCACTCGCGTCCGAGAAGCGAAAGGAATTCTCGTTAGGCCGCGCCAATCCAGTCGGCTCGCTCGTTTTACTGCGCTCACATCCGGATTTGTGGAAACTCGCTACCATTCAATTTCTCGCCTACGTCTCACATGAAATTTTCGCCATCTGGGCGCTCTACGCCATTTATCGTTTTGGCTGGGATGCGTGGAGCATCGCCAAGTCGCTCTTTGTCGTCGGCGTCTGCACTGCGGTGATCTCCGGCGGATTGACGGGACGAGTTGTGGCCTGGTTGGGCGAGAAGCGCACTCTTTACATCGGCCAGTTTTTTGGCGCCGTCGGCATGCTCATCGCCGGTCTCGCCCGAAGCGGCGCCGTTTACGTGGCGTCAATCCCGGTCATTTCGATGTGGAACATTTCCTTTCCCGCCGCCCAGGGAATCATGACGCACCATGTGAGCGAGCGCGAACAAGGCGAGTTGCAAGGCGCCATCGGCAGTTTGCGCTCGATCGCGTTCGTCATCGGACCATTTCTATTTTCATGGACGTTTGCCTGGTTCATCGATCCGAAACATTCGTTTCAATTGCCCGCCGCCGGGTATTATCTCGCAGCCGCATTGCTGTTCACCGCGATGTTCATGGCGACGCGTATCAAACAACCGCAATTTACCGCGACATCGACGGTGTCCCCCGACGTTCCCGACGTCGTGCCTCCGGAAGGCGTGACTTCAGGCACCGTCGCGCCAATGATCGAGCCCAAAGAAAACATTTGAGCATTTGGTCCGAGTCAGCGATTGAAGCAATGTGAAAGCAAGCGCGCGTGGCGTGATTGTCGCGTTGACGATCTGCTCCTGGATCGCGATCTCCAATCACTGCGCGTTTCGCGCGATTGCCACAAAAACCGATACGGCCGAGAGCGGTTGCCCCTTTCATTCCAAACCAGCGAACCCTCAACCGCAACCCGCCGGAACCGAGTGTTGTAAAATTCTTCGCGCTGTCTCGACAACGCCGGCAAAGATCCTTGCGCCGGCAATCGTCGATCTTATTCATGTCGATCTTCCCTTGGTGAAGTTTGCGGCTTTCGCGCCGCCAAAAATTTCGTTCACTCCGCTATCGCTCGATACCGGACCGCCCGGCCGAACGTCATTCGTTGAATTGATCGGGAGCATGCGCGCGCACGCTCCACCATCGTTCGCCTAATCACGCGACCACTGCGTTCTGCTTGTAGGGCAACCGCTTCTGCCAGTCCGGCGTCGGACTTGCCGCTTTTCCAGCCGGCAGGCGAGGCGCCTGCCCTACAAACAGAAATGACAAAACGAATTTTAGTTTTGATCGCGAGCATGATGACGCTCGCTGTCATACCAATTTTAGCTCAGCCAACTTCGACGCCGAGCGCTTCCGCCCCCGCACAACACGCGCAGCGATACACCTGCCCGATGCATCCTGAAATCGTGCGGGCTGAGCCGGGCCAATGCCCAAAATGCGGAATGACGTTGGTACCGCTGAAAGAAAACGGAAAACGCCGAACGCCGAACTCCGAACGCTCAATGCCGAAGTCAGAACCGACGTCTCATCAAGAGATGACGCACAATGCAAATGGAATGGCGATGCCGGAACATCAGGTGTCGATGCACTCGTCGGTCAACATTGCCGACCCGATGAACCGCGAGAGTTCGGGCACGAGCTGGATTCCAGATTCGTCGCCCATGTCCGGGCGGATGTTCATGTTCGGCGATGACATGCTCATGTTGCATGGCGCGATTTTTCCGCGCTACACCAACGTAAGCACTCGTCGCGGCGACGATCGGATCGACGCGCCAAATTGGATCATGGCCATGTTTTCCCATTCGTTAGGCGAAAATACCCAGCTCGGATTGCGCGCGATGATGAGTCTGGATCCGCTGACCGAAGGCGGCCGCGGTTATCCGCTTTTGTTGCAAAGCGGCGAATCGTGGCACGACCAGCCACTGCACGATCGACAGCATCCACATGACTTGTTCGACGAATTGTCCTTTTCGCTTTCGCAAAAGCTCACCGACGATTTGAGCGGCTATTTATATTTTGGTTATCCGGGCGAACCGGCGATTGGTCCGCCTACGTTCATGCATCGGCCTTCAGCGATGGACGATCCGGACGCGCCGATCGGCCATCATTGGCAGGACTCAACCCATGTGACGTTCGGAGTTGCGACCGCAGGAGTGCAATGGCGCAACCTGAAAGTTGAAGGCAGCGTTTTCACCGGTCGCGAACCGGACGAGCACCGTTACGACTTCGATCGCCCACGGTTTGATTCATTCAGCGGACGCATCTCCTGGAACCCAACGCCTGATCTGGCACTGCAAGTTTCGCACGCCTACATCGAAAGCCCGGAAGGGCTCGAACCCGACGTGAACCGCCACCGCACCACAGCCTCGCTCATATATAATAGAGCGCTCGGCCCCGACTCGAACTGGGCGACCTCGCTGGTGTGGGGACAGAACGATGATACTCATGAAGGAAAAACTGAATCGGTTCTGATCGAGACAAATTACCAGCGCGAGCGCGACACTGTTTACGCGCGATGGGAGCGCGTGGAAAAGTCGGGACACGAACTCGTTCTTGCACCCGGCGATCTCAATGAAATCTTCCCGGTCAACGCGGTTTCAATCGGTTACGTCCGCGATCTTTCGCACGGAAACAACATCGACATCGGTCTCGGCGGCCAATTCACCATCGACGTTTGGCCGGAGGAACTTGATCGTTATTATGGCAGCGGGCCAGGTTACGGATTTCAAGTTTTTCTGCGCATTCGCCCGTCGCGCCACGATCACAGCGGAATGCAGATGGAGAAACCTTCGCACTCAATGCCTAAATAAAGGACCGCGTGAGGCGAAGCCTTTTACGCGGTTGTCATCTCGCGTGACCTGCGTGAAAATGATCGCCCGTCATGCATCGGTTGCCGAAAATAAATTATTACGACATCGAGCGCATCATTGAGTTCGATTTCGTGCGCGCGACGGAAGCGGCGGCGCTCAATTCGTTGCGCTGGCTAGGACGCGGCGACAAGGAGGCAGCCGATGCGGCCGCGTGCGATGCCATGCGCGGCATGTTCGATCTGATGAATATCTGCGGCGAAGTTGTGATCGGCGAAGGAATCAAGGACGATGCGCCCGGAATTTTAAAGGGTGAGCAGCTTGGCACGTGGTTGCCGGGCGCGCCTCAGTTCGACATCGCGATCGATCCGATCGACGGAACAACCAACATCTCCAAGGGCGCGCCGAACTCGATCAGCTGTATCGCGGCCGCGAGTCCGGAAGAAGGAGTAAAGGTCGCGCTCCGCGATGTGCCGTCGTTTTACATGTCGAAGCTCGCTTACGGCCCCCGTGTCATTCAATATATGCAGAAGCGCGGCGATTCACTCAACATCGAGGCGCCCATTTCCGAAACGCTCGCGATTGTCGCCCGCGCTGTGGACAAACGCGTCCAGGATGTCGGCGTGATGATGCTCGACCGGCCGCGTCATAAAGAAATCGTCGAACAGATTCGCTCGGCCGGCGCGTCCCTGCGCATGATTGGCGATGGCGACATTGCCGCGGCCATGGCGCCGTCGCTGCCGGAAAGCGAGATCGATCTTTACATGGGCATTGGCGGCTCACCCGAAGCGGTGCTGGCGGCGGCGGGAATCAAATGTCTCGGTGGCGAGATGCAGTGCAAAATGTGGCCGCGCGATGAGAAAGAGCGGACACAACTCATCGTCGACGGCAATGAAAAGGACCTCGAGCACATTTTCACGGCGGACGACCTCGCCCAAGGCGAGAACATCGTTTTCTGCGCGACTGGAATCAGCGACAGCGCGCTTTTGCGTGGGGTTCAATCAAAAGGCACGACCGCGATCACCCATTCCATTTTGATGCGGGCCAAGAGCAAAACCGTCCGGCTCATCCGCGCGATGCACAATTTGCAGAACAAAACGATCCGGCTCCGCTCCGACAACCGCGAACATTTGATCTGATTTTTTGACCACTGTTGCTAAAAAACAGACTTGGGTTGCGGATGTAACCTGCGTTCTCGTTCTTGCTTCGGTCGCGCTCGCAATCGGTCTTCCGCGATACCGAGCAGGCATCGATTGGCAAGATGAAGGCTTTCTCGCTTACGGAGCGGCACAGGTCGTGGAGGGGCAGGTGCCGAATCGCGACTTCGTAAGTCTGCAACCGCCGCTCTCTTTTTATGTTGCCGGCGCAATCTTTAAATTGTTTGGAGCCTCACTGGCCTCATTGCGCATTTTGGGACTATCAATCCACGTTTTGGCCCCTCTGCTGATTTACGTGATCAGCCGGAATTTTATGAGTTGCCGTTTGTCCACGGCAGCAGCTGCGCCGGCGATAGTCATAGGAATGCCATATTTTGGTTTCGTTCCCCTCGCAGTATGGCAAGGAATTACGGCTTCACTCATCGCAATCGCCCTCTACATTCCCGCCGCGTTGGCCCAGCGACGCTGGCTCGCATTCTGTGCCGGAATTGTGACGGCGTTATCTCTTTTCCTGCGACACGATCAGGGACTTTACCTGATTGTCTCAATCGCAGTCCTTACTATCGCGCTCCGGTGTGCTGTCGACTCGCAAATTGCGAAGTCGGGACTGAAAGTCATTTTCTCCGTTTGGTTGGCCGGCGCTGCAACCGTGGCGACGGCGTTTACGATTTTTTGGTGGGCCGAGAAGGCCTTGCCGGAAATGCTCAAGCAATTGGCCGTTTTCCCAATCGTGACCTACGTGAAAACGAGTGCACGTCCGTTCCCGATGTTCAGTGCGCAGCGAACGCTCTCGCAAAATTTGATGACGCTCCTCTATTATGCTCCGCCGGTGCTGGCGGGAGTCGCCGCCGTCTGGATCATCTGGCAGATTTTGCATCGGCGTTTTCTTCGCCGAGAGGCATTCCTGACATTTTTGGCCGCGTGGTCGGCGCTTTTTTATTGCCAGGTGCTGACGCGATCAGACCCGGTTCATTTATTAATCACGCTGCCGCCGTTTTTCATCTTGCTCGCATACGGCTGGGGGATTTTCGTGGCGGATTTTTGCGCAAGGAAATTCGTGAAAATATGCAGCTCGCTTAGTGTTGCGGCGGTAGCCATTTGTTTTCTGTACATAATTCGTCCAGTAGTTTTGCCCGATGTAACGAAGATGAATGAAGCGTTGGAGCTGCCGCGCGGCGGCGTTCGGATTGAAAACGGAGTATTCACCACAGATCTTGTCCGCAGAGTGCAGAGTTATGTGCCGGCCGATCGCTCGATCCTGGCCCTGCCGTACGAGCCGATGTTTTATTTTTTGTGTGAGCGACGAAATCCCACACGATGGAACTACCTTTGGCCGGAAGACCAAACGGCCGACGACCAGGCGATGTTCGTTCAGCAGGCAAAGAACGACGCCCCGGCTGTCGTGCTCGTGAACAACGAGAAACAAGTCACCTACATCCCGGCGATTCTCGACTACGTACACCGTGAATACCGCCACGCCCAAAATGTCTCGTCGTTGTCGATCTATATTCCTGGCCAGTCTGGGCCATAAGTGTGGCTGGTTTTCTTCGGTTGCCTATGGAAAAGCGTTGCCGATGGGTTCGACTTTCAGTGAAAACTCGGACACGATCGGCGGATCAATCTGCTCGACAGCGACGCGGCTCCTAGTTCAAGATCGACATCGAACCTCCGCCGCTTATGAGACAAACACCGAAAACCGAATTGTCGCCGGATAACGGCTGTATCATCGACATGAAATGGAAACTAGGACCGCTTGGATATCACCCGAGCGGCGCCGGCAAGGTGAACATCGAGCCTAGCAAAGAAATCATTCGGCTGCCCGAGCTGGTGCTTTACGATCACATCGGTTTCAAAGGCGCCTATGCGCGAACGAACCTCAGTTTTCATTACACCGGCGATTTTTGGAACGACCGGATCAGTTGTCTGATCGTGGTCAGCGGTATCTGGCGATTTTATCGCGACGAATATTATAAAGGCCCACACTGGGACCTTGGCCCCGGCTACTATGAAAGCTTCTTCGCCGCCAAAGGCCCGGACGACGTCGTCAGTTCCTTTCAGTGCATCGCGCTGACGTAAAATTTCGTCGCCAGGAAACATAGCGCCTCCAGCCGATGCGGCGTGGGCCAATCTGAGTTCTTGCGTGCGCAAGTTGCTAACCGCGGGTCCGAGAGCGTCCCTGGTCTGCTTTTTTTTCTTCCTCGCGGTCTACGGAATAACTTCGCGCGGAAAACTTCAGGCTTCGGATGAAGCGGCGGTCTTCGCCAGCGGGATTTCATTGGCAACACGCGGCCATTTGGCGATCGACGATTTCGCCTGGCTGCAAGAGCGGGTGAACATCGGATCGACTGGGCCCGACGGCCATCTCTACACAAAATATTTTCCAGGAAATGTGTTTGCCGTCGCCCTGGTCTATAAACTGACCGCGAGATCGAATGATTCGCCTTACATTTGGGTGAAAGAGGTCGCGCCATCAGTCACCGGCGCGCGCTGGGCGCTTCGACTGAATGCATTGTGGGGCGCGGTCGGAATGACTTTCCTCCTCGCCTTGTTGCGCCGCTTCTGTTCCTGGCCGACCGCGATCACCACTGTGCTGCTGGTCGGGCTGTGCTCAGACTGGTGGTACCAATCGCGCGGTTTGTATTCGGAAGTCGGCGGAGGCGCGTTTTTGATCGCGAGTTTATATTTCGCAGTATCCGACAAGCCGTACCGCAGCGGTCTGGCGCTAGCGCTTTCGATTTTGTTTCGCCCGACAAATCTCGTTGCGTTGCCTTTCTTGGGCTGGGCGGTCTGGCGCAAAGGTCTAAAAGCACTGCCATCAGCGATAGCGATCGCCATCGGTGGAATACCTCTGGCGGCATACAATTGGGCGCGTTTTGGATCGCCTCTGAACTTTGGTTATCCGGAAGGTAATTTGAGCGTCCCATTTTTCACCGGACTCCACGCGATGTTTCTGAGTCCGGGTCGTTCACTCTTCGTCTATTCTCCAATTCTCCTGCTCGCGATTCCCGGGGCTTGGTTTTTTTCCAAACGAGAGCGGTGGCTAACAATTTTCTGCCTATTCGTCGTCCTCAGTTACGCCGCAATCGTCGCCTCCTGGGGTCCGCTAGGCTGGGGTTTAAGCTGGGGGATGCGCTTGATGACACCGACATTGCCAGTGCTCGGGTTTCTGGCTGCTCCGGTGGTTGATTATGCCTGGCGAAACAAATGGGCAGTTCTCGCGCCGCTCGCGCTCGGTCTTGCCGGATTCGCAATTCAAATCGTCGCGCTGCTCCGAGATCCGACCCATATCTTGATCGATCGCGTACAAAGTGGCGACGTGAAATTCGAGGAGACGATTTATAGCGTGCGCCATTCCTGGCTGGCGTTGCAAATTGAAGCGGCCCGCAACCGGCAACCGTGCGACCTGGATTCCTACGCGCTGCGCCGGTTACTGATGAACTGCTCTGATTAAAGTGCAGCCGTCGCGAGGTCGCTAACTTCACCCGCACAGCCCCAGGAAAGGGTGAATCCTGAGCCGCCGTGACCGTAGTTGTGAATCACGGTGCGGCCGTCGCGGAGCTTTTCACACTCGAGGCGAACGCCTGATTTTCGAAACGGGCGGAGACCGACGCGTTCGTTAAGCACGCGCGGATTATCAATCTTCAACACGCGGCTGCATTCATCAACGATCGCGGTCGTTGTCGCTGGATTCGCTGCAAGATCATTGCTGACGTCATTCGTGCCGCCGAAAACGCAATCGTTCGTGCGCGGGATGGCGTACATCAGCGGCGCGTCATCGCAAACGATCGCGCACTTCAGATTGTCGATCTTCGGAACGATCGCGACCTGTCCGCGGTGCGGCTCCAGATCAATATCGTGCGCGAGTTCGCGCGCTCCGATTCCAGCGCAATTGATCACGAGATTGAATTTTGGATCGACATCTTCGAGCTTTTCAAAGCGAACGTTGGCATTGATTGAGCCGCCGGCTTTTTGAAAGCGGTTCACGAGGTAATCGAGATAAATAGTTGCGTCCATGAGAGGGACGTTGAGAGACAAGCCGGAGGAGAAAACAGTAAAAGATTTCTCCACTTCGGTCGAAATGACAAAAGATTGAGCCCAATCGGGGATTTGGATTTCGCCGGTGCGGCAATATTGGCGGAGCTCGATCACAGAGACGCCGCTGCGGACATCTTTCACAAGATCGACAAGCACTTTGTAGGTCGAGAGCGCCCATGGAATCACTTTGTCAGCAGGTTGGGCGTCGTAGGGAAACCAAAGCGCAGCCGCCGCACCGGAAGTTGTTTGCTGACCAATCTGCTCGGCAAAAATCGCGGTACGAAATCCGCGCTCGGCGAAAACAGCACCGCAAGTCAGTCCGGAAACCCCCGCGCCAACAATCGCAACTGATTTCGCCATACTGAAAGTTGTAGGGTAGGCGCACCGCCTGCCAACTCAAAACGCTCGTAAGCCGCAGTCGATTCAGCTAAACTTGGGGCAATGGTTTCACTAAATCGCGACGCGCTGACCGACAAAGTGCTCGAAGGCGGACGAATCTCGCCAGAGGAAGCGCTTCAGCTTTATTCGTTGCCGCTGGAGGAATTGGGCGCGCTGGCAAATGTGCGGCGAGACCTGGCCAAGGAAAAAAGTTACGGCGGACGCGGACGCGAGATCGTGACCTACATCGCTGACCGCAACATCAATTACACCAACGTTTGCAACGTGTATTGCAAGTTCTGCGCGTTTTACCGGACGGAGCGCGATGAAGACCATTACGTTCTTTCGCTGGAACAAATCGATCAGAAACTCGACGAACTTTCGGCGGCCGGCGGAGTTCAAATCCTAATGCAGGGCGGGCACCATCCGAAATTGCCGTTTGGGTGGTATCTCGATCTTTTGCAACACATCCGAAAAAAATATCCGCACATTAATATCCACGGATTCAGTCCACCGGAGTTTCAGCATTTCGCGGAAACATTCCGAATGCCGCTGCGGGAAGTGATTGCGGAATTCAAAAAAGCCGGGCTGGGATCGATCCCCGGAGGAGGAGGCGAAATTCTGGTCGACCGGGTGCGCAAGAAAATTTCGCCTTTGAAAATTAACAGCGACCAATGGCTGGAGGTGATGCAGGTCGCGCATGAGCTCGGTTTGAAATCGAGCGCCACGATGATGTTCGGTCACGTCGAAACGACCGAAGAACGGATCGAACATTTGCAACGCATTCGCGATCAGCAGGACCGGAGCGGCGGGTTCACCGCTTTCATCTGCTGGACGTTCCAGCCGCAACACACGGTATTGAAGGTCGAACAGCCAACCGGCGTGGCCGAGTATTTGCGGACGCAGGCGCTCTCCCGGATTTTTTTGGACAACATCGACAACATCCAGAGTTCCTGGGTCACACAAGGGCCGGAGATCGGCCAAGTGGCATTGAAATATGGCGCCAACGACTTCGGTTCGGTGATGATGGAGGAAAATGTCGTGAGTGCGGCGGGAACTACTTTCTGTTTGAACGCAGTCCAAATCGAATCATTGATTCGCGATGCGGGTTACGAACCGCGCCGCCGAAATAATTCTTACGAACTGTTGAACTGAACGGCCCACGGCGTTGTCTATGACAGGCGCCTCGCCACTCGAAGAAAATCACGCCTTGACGATAGCCCGCTTCTCCTCTAATTGCGCCTGTCCCGCGCCAGTTTTTTATGCTGCGCGGGATTCGGCATCTTGATTTATGAGAGAATTTCCGGGATCGGTACGGGGCTGGACGGCAGTAATGCTTTTCGTGACCGCGGTAGGATTGTTCGCGCCGGCGATTGCGCGCGGACAGCAGGCGCCGATCATCCGTTCGATCGATGTGCAATACTCCGGTCCTGCGACCGTGTCGAAGGACGTGATTCTGGCGCAAATCAGGACGGCGGTCGGTCAGCCCTATTCCGATTCGACGGTCGAAGACGACATTCGCAGTCTCTACAAGACCGGCACCATCCAGAATGTGCGCATTTTTGCGCAGCCTGAAGAGGACGGCGTCAAGGTGATTGTCG
>WNGP01004087.1_pt1 | contig 17708 bp, 11 predicted proteins | sample 5407671 | NCBI WGS metagenome assembly WNGP01 (sample SAMN13153381, study PRJNA577476) | soil metagenome | isolation source: 40 cm soil or saprolite under Garry oak tree replicate 2 | place: USA:California | collected 2016-06-15 | reverse complement strand
TATTCCTGAGCGTTTGTGCGGGTTTCCAACTTCTTGGGCACTATTATAAGCCGTTTCAGGGACCGGAACTCAAAGGAGTAGGTCTGCTCGATTTTTATACCGAAGGTGGTGGTACGCGTTTTATGACCCACATGGCGCTCGAGTGCGATTTTGAGCAAACGGGGAAAAATGTGTTAGTGGGCTACGAAAATCATAGTGGGCGTACGTATCTCGGTCCGAATGCACAGCCACTTGGAAAAGTAATTGTTGGCTGGGGCAATAACGGTAAGGATGGCTTCGAAGGAGCGATGTACAAGCATGTCTTTGGTACCTACCTTCATGGGCCATTGCTACCCAAAAATCCCTGGTTCACCGATTACCTGATTCAGCTTGCTCTCTCACGTCGTTATGGGAAAGTCGAGCTAACCCCTCTCGACGATACAATAGAAAATGAAGCCCACGACGCTGCCTTCAAACTTGCGATGCAGTTCAAGGGCACAACATCTGCAATTGAAGCCACACCCTGGAAGAGGTAAGCTTTACTTTGGATATGACTGACTGTGATCTATATACAGAATAGAGGAGAATCCACCGAGGGCCGATAATGCATATTAACAAATTAATCGGTATACCCGTAGGTGCCGATTTATCGCGCACATCGCCGATTTATCAGCCCTCGGTGGATTCTCCTTTATCTAGATTTATTAAATTATCTCTGCTTCTATGTCTATTGATATTTCCCCTGGCTAGCTGTGATATCCTTCCTTCAGTCACGGTCAGCATTACACCAGCCGCTTCCTCTTCGAACGGAACACAGTTGAACGTATGGAACAGAGTTGCGACAGGGGTTGAGGTTCGTTATGAAGATTGGAAGAATTCTGACGGCGATGATGATACGGTAACTATCGTGCGCTTTGATCTCCATAAGATCAAATTGAGTGTCGGCTACCAACCTGGGCAACCTCTGTCAATGAATGATTGGACGCAACTAGAACATCCACTCGCTATCATAAATGGCGGATATTTTGATCAGCAGTTTCATGCAACAGCCCTTGTCGTTTCCAATGGTAAAGTTTCTGGTCAATCGTATACTGGATTCGGCGGCATGCTCTCAGTAGATACTCGCGGATCGATAAGCCTACGGTCTTTACGCCAACAGCCATATAATCCCAATTCCGAGCAACTGGTGCAGGCTACACAATCGTCGCCGGTGCTGATGTCAGGAGGCAAACGCACACAGTTTAACGCTGATGCCTCGCAGACTCGTCGCAGTATTGTCGCAATGGACAAACAAGGTCGTCTCCTGTTTATCGTAAGCCCAAATCAGATTTTTTCACTCGATGAGCTAGCTGATCAACTCGTTTCTTCAGACCTGTCTATCGAGATAGCGCTCAATCTGGACGGCGGCTCATCCACCGGACTTTATGTAAATGGAGGCAGTTCGCATGTCTCAATTGATTCGCTTGCGAAACTGCCCCTTGTGATAATCGTGAAAGCACGTTGAGTTACTTTAAACAGTACCAGCTATTCCCTCACGGATTTCATTCTGCATAACCTGTACAGCATCCGCCAGAGGCACAATCCGACTTTCCTTTTGCGAACGCAGCTTGAGTTCGATGCCACCGTTCTTCAACGAACGTTTACTCACCACAGCACGTATTGGCAATCCAATGAGATCGGCATCGTTGAACTTGACTCCTGCAGTCTCGGCACGGTCATCATAAAGGACTTCAATGCCTGCTGCCAGCAGATCGGCATATAATTGCTCAGCAACATGGCGATTCTCTTCCTTCTCCAAATCCAATCCTACCAATGCAACGTGATAGGGAGCAATACTGAAAGGCCAGATGATACCTTTCTCGTCGTGGCTCTGTTCCACTGCGGTCGCCATGATACGTCCAACACCTATACCATAGCAACCCATGAGTATTGGATGCGCTTCACCCTCAGCATCAAGATAGGTTGCATCGAACAGTTCACTATACTTCGTGCCTAACTTGAAGATGTGGCCTACCTCGCTGCCCCGCACTGCATGTAATATTCCTCCACAGCGTACGCAGGTTGAGCCATCATAGGCAGAAGCGATATCTTCCCATACATCTACACGGAAATCACGCGGGTAGTTCACATGCTTGACGTGGTAATCGACACGATTGGCTCCAGCTACAAAGTTATTACCCAGTTTCAATGATGGATCAGCCACAATCAGCACCTGTTCATCTTTATGCAAAGGTGATGTATACCCTGCGACAATACCCTCTTGTACCAGTTCTTCTGCTGTTGCCAGGTGCAAGTCAGCAGCATTTACTCCCTCGTGATAAAGTGTATTCGACAATTTTACTTCATTAATCTCCAAATCGCCGCGAACAATAGCAAGCACCATTCTACCTCCAGCTACATAGCAGACGGTTTTCATAGTCTTTGATTCAGGAATATTGAGAAAGGTAGTAAGATCACTAATAGACATACTGTTTGGTGTATATACTTCTTCGAGAGCTTCTTCCGCTTCTCGTGCAAACTCAGTTCGCACAAATTCGGCCTTTTCACGGTTGGCTGCATAATCACACCGATCACAGATCATCGCGTCATCTTCACCAGCCTCCGTGATAGCAATGAACTCTTGAGAAGCTTTACCACCAATTGCTCCACTATCAGCATGAATGACGATAAAACGCAAACCGCTACGGGTGAAGATAGCTCGATAGGCGTCAGCCATCTTTCGGTAACTGATATCCATGCCCTCGGCATCAGCATCGAAACTATAGAGATCTTTCATGATGAACTCACGCACGCGCAACAAGCCAGCACGCGGACGTGGTTCATCGCGCAGCTTTGTTTGTATCTGATAGATGAGTTGGGTTTCTTGTCCCCCGGCACGATCCATTTCTTCTCGTACAATCTGCGAGATCTTTCTTATAACTCGATTGCCAGGCGGCAAGTAGCTATAGACGCCTGAGGTAAGCTGCCGTATAAAACCACCTCGCACTAAAAGTTCCTGGTTGCCACCTTCCGAGTCGCGCGGAACCTCGCGCAGCGTCTTAGTTAGTTGTTCTGAAACTCTCATATATATCCTCCTATATTATTACAGTCAGTGCACTTATATCACACGCCTGACCTCCATTAAATTCGACCATTCTCTGACCAGCTAGTGTTGCATAATGCTCAATAATGCGCGGGTCCAAAGTCGCTGGCGCATATATCGCTAATAGAATATCAGTTGTTTCTGTAGACACCTTAGTTCGCTCAGAATCGGAGACAGTACTACCCATGATACCGCTATCGTCAGCGATGATTACTTTGTTTTCTGCCTGAAACACCTGTCGCCCAATGCCTGGATACTCTTCGCCAGGCTCCCCGATGCGTACGCGTACCTGCCCTTTGACATGGCGCAGGTCGTAGCTACACATCGGCAGAAGAAACTCAAGTGAACATAGGTTATTGACATCCACAGCAGTATTGATCTGATACAATCCCTGCCCTTTCAGTACGCGGCGGAGCAGGCTTTCAGAAGACGGGCGATAGCGTGCCGGGTCGAAGCCGAATGATTTTTGCAAACCACGTACCGCCGCTATCTGCCCATTTCCCGACAGACCATCCAGAGAAAACTCGCGTGCCCGGTGCTGGCAGAGCATTTCTATCTGCTTCCATAAACGGTCGTCACGTTCGCGCACAGTTACACCATTGATAGTAACCATGCCAAATGTGACGCCCGGAATCCGACTCTTTAATTGTTCATCAAGTATTAATTGCATAGATTCCTAATTTGCCTTCGTTCCTTTCGATCCCTATTATCTTAGGATACTTCCAATGAGGTTCATATCGTTTGTATCACTTGTATCATTTGTATCACTTGTTTCGATTGCATCGTGTGTGATCTCATGCATAACTAAGGAAGCGTAACAGAGGATGTCTCCCATTCCCGAAATGGTCTCTTGATTATGCATTAATAAGCTCGCGCAAAAATCGCCTCGCAGGTGGCAGGCTTACCAGTGTAGAAGCACGTTCCTTTTACGCCGCCTTCCGGCTGGTCAAAGGGTATAACCCGCAGAGTAGCTTTGGTCTCTTCTTTAATAGTTACTTCTGCCGCATTGTCCTCGGCCCATTTCACCCGTACAAACCCACGCTTTTCTGCAATAAGCTGTTTGAACTCTTCATAACTATCGGTAGAATGAGTGTTCTGATCCTGGAATTCTTTTGCTCGTCGAAAAAGCGCCTGTTGCACTTCCTCTAACAAGATGGGAAGACGAGTTTCCAGAGCCTCGATAGCTACTGACTCCTTGACGCGATTGTCGCGGCGAACCAGCACGACGCTGTTATTCTGTACATCGCGTGGCCCGATTTCCATCCTCACCGGCACACCCCTTAATTCCCATTCATTAAACTTCCAGCCCGGTGTGTTTTCGCTCATATCAAGCTTGATACGCACCTTACCCTTCAGCATTTTTTCTACGCGCTCTACCATTGCGTTCACTACTGTTTTTTCTGCATCGTTGCGCCAGATAGGCACAACCACTACCTGGTAAGGCGCGAGACGTGGTGGCAGTATTAAACCAGCGTTATCCCCGTGTACCATGATGATGCCACCGATAAGACGGGTGCTCGCACCCCAACTCGTAGTAGCGCAGTATTTGCGCTGTCCATCCGCATCCAGGTATTGGATATCGAAGCTTCTGGCAAAGTTCGTGCCAAGGTTGTGGCTTGTACCGGCTTGCAACGCTTTGCCATCTCCCATAAGCGCCTCAACGGTATAGGTGCGAAACGCTCCCGCAAATTTCTCGTTCTCGCTCTTGCGCCCAACAATGACCGGCATAGCCGCGTCTTCCTCGGCAAATGCCCGGTATACTTCAAGCATCAACAGCGTACGTTCTTCGGCTTCTTCAATACTACGGTGTGCCGTGTGTCCTTCCTGCCACAGAAATTCAGCGGTACGCAGAAAAAGAAATGTGCGCTTCTCCCAACGCATCACATTGTTCCACTGGTTTATCAAAATTGGGAGATCGCGATAGCTCTGTATCCATTTGCCAAAGCTGTGGCTAATAATGGTCTCGCTAGAAGGGCGAACAGCAAGCGGCTCTTCGAGTTCTTCGCCGCCTCCACGCGTCACCCAGGCAAGTTCTGGAGCGAATCCCTCGATATGTTCCGCTTCTTTCTCGATAAAACTTCGAGGAATAAGCAGTGGAAAGTAGGCATTGAGTACTCCAGTTTCTTTGAAGCGAGCATCCATAAGTCGCTGAATATTCTCCCAGATAGCATAGCCGTATGGCCGGATGATCATACAGCCGCGCACAGGCGCATAATCTGCCAGCTCAGCCTTACGCACAACCTGGTTGTACCATTGTGAAAAATTGTCATCCTGGTCGGTTATGTCTTCGACATACTTTTCTTCGTCTGCCATTTCTCCTCCAAACAAAAACAAGCAATAAAAAACCCGCCCTTACACTAAGGACGAGTCTGTTACCCGTGGTACCACCTCAATTGAACTGCGCTTCACAACACAGCTCCACTTACGCGGTCGTATTGCTAAAACCGCTCCTCTTGCTAACGGTGAGGCTCCGGTCAGTTGACGCTCTCAGGTGGGTTCGAAGAGGTAACCGAATGCCGACTTTCACTCTCCCGGCTCGCTGCTCGGCTCTGCCATCATCTACTGATCCTGATCAACACATTGCCTTTATCCTGTTTGTCGTGCTTACAATACACTATGCGCTGCAAAGTGTCAAGTTTTGGAAAGCCTCTTAGTGAGGGCATCCAGTATTGCGCCAGATGCCCTTCTCATATAACTGCTCGAAGCTGGCCTCTCGGCTAACATGAGCCCGGCCTGCTGAGCTAATAGTCAGCCATTAGCTGATGGCACTCAAGGCGTTCACCTGCCCGTGGCCGTTGAACGAGTTGTAGCCCGTGCCGCCCGTACATACCTGCGGTGCCCCGTTGTCCACCGCGGGGAAGAACGCATAGATTGAGAGGTCCGACGGGCAAGCTATCGGGTCGGCTGTGTTAGTGATCTTCGCGGTAACTGCACCCGGCGAAGTTATGCCCGTGCTAACGATCAATGCCGCCACACCCGCCACGTGTGGAGAGGCCATCGAGGTGCCTTGCTGATAGCAATAGGTTGCCCCCGACGGGTCAACGACCCGCCGCGCCGGCGCGCAAGTGGCAAGAAAGAGAGATGCGGGCCATGTCGAAAGCACACGTCCGTTGGGCGCTGCTGCGGTACGCTGCAAGATCGAATCGCCGCCAGGTGCGATTACCTGGATAGTACCCACGCCGTAGCTGGAGTAGAACGACTTGAGTTTCAAGTTTCCGTTTCCTGCGACGCCGATCACGCCCGGAACTTCAACTGGGACGACTGCACAGTCGTTGTGGATTTGCCGGAGTACGGGGTTCGTGTCGTCCGGGCTAGTGGCATCCTGTGTTGGATGGGCGAGATCGTCCGCCTGGTTCCCTGCAGCCGCGACGACGACAGTGCCATTCTGCATGGCAAAGCGAATGGCACGCCGCTCGGCTTCCCAGATGGCGCGCTGCCCGGTGTCGTTACGGCAGTTGAACAGCCAGGGGTCGGCAAAGTAGCTATTATTGGTCACTTGAACATGGTGTGTCCCCGCCCACATGAACGCGCACACCACGGATTCAGGGAAGAAAAAGCCTGCCGCGTTGCCGGCTTTGATCCCGGCGATTTTGACATTCGGCGCGACGCCAACAATGCCGATGCCATTCTTCGCCGCAGCGATGATGCCCGCGGTGTGGGTCCCGTGCCCGTTGTCGTCCATCCAGGCAGACGGGGTCGTGTCCGGCACGCCGCTTATGCAAGAGACGCTCTTGGCGAAATCAACGTTCGGGGCCAGGTCCGGGTGCGTGAAATCGAGCCCAGTGTCGATGTCGCCGACAGTGACGCTTGGGCTGCCGCCGTTGATTGCGCGGGCCTGCGGATCGCTGATCTGGTTCATATCCCATTGCAGGCCAGACAGAGGGTCGCTGCCGGGAGCCGGGCTACTCGGGGTTGGGACGCCGGTGCTGTCAGCGGCAGTGTCATCGTTCAACTGGGTGGCAAAGCCTGCCGTTGACGATGCGCCCTGGATTCGGCTATCGTTGAGAAGATTGTCACGGAACGCCGTGTTACCGGAGCTTGCGATCACCACGCCGATCTGCGGGTAGCTATAGACCAGTGTACCGCCTGCTTGAGAGATGGTGCTGACAGCATCGGCGGGAACGGCCTGTCCCTTGTAGAGCACAATGTACGTTTGCGCAGTGGCTGCCAGGGCCGGTCTCACCCTGGAGGTGGTGAAGAATAGCGTCGTGCCCAGAACGATGGCAAGCAGCGCAACGACAACGCGCAGCAAAACGACCGGTTTAGTAAATAGGTGCATACGTATTCCTTTCTGTCGTTGTTTGCATAGCTTATACCTGCAGTCGATGCCACGCAAACAAAAATATGATCATAACCAAAGCTCCTCAAATCACAGAAATGCGGTATCACCTCCATTCCAATATTCACGAGATAGGTGGACAATATCAACAAAAAACCGGCACACGACATCAGAGTCGTGATAGGTCTCTCCAATTGCTCCCTGTAGTCCAGGCAAAGGGAAGCGGTTACATGAGGAGGAGTTCCTTTTCCTCGTTCAATCTAGTGTCGCTCTCCCTTAAAGACTACAGATACTTGTATCCACAACTTTAGCAAAAAGTGCTCATTCTGGGAACAAATGTAGGTTGTGTATCTAACGGGTAGTGTCAGTACGGCATAACAGGACCACAGGTGCTATATAAGAAGGTGATGAAGAAAATTTGGCAATCCCCCTACAGAAAAGTATAATCAGCGGGTATCGCTATGTCAATAGAAGCGACATTTAAGACATCTCCTCCTATTCCGACACTACTGGAGTTGGTAATCGAGCCGCCAGCGGATATAATCTGCATTGCGTTGCAATCGCTCGAAAATGCTACGCCGAAGACGATAGATTTCCTGGATATCGCTAAATTCCTGCGAGCAGAACTGGATAATTTCCCTGGGCTTAAGACCACAATGATAGATGAGGTAGGCTACACGTTGTTGGCGTTCATCAGTGAGTAGACTCCTTACGACTTCCCAAACTTCGTAACCATCATCCAAATCTTCCCCAACAGGCTCACCAGGTCCGCCAGGCTCTGGAAATGATATTTCTCTCGGTCGTGAGTAGGCGCGCAACGTATCGAGAACAATACCATTAAGGCTCGCGCGTAAATACCGTAGTATTGCGGCAAGGGACCTGAACTGTATTTGCTTGTTTCCTATTGTTGCCTGCCAGAATCTTGTGAATCCCTGGGCAACGTAGTTCTCATCGCTATCATAGTTGCACGCAACATTTCTTAGAGGATGGCTTCGCATCCACTGAAGTAGCATCTCAGTAAAGTGTAATTGTATGATTTCCCAGGCAAAAGGATCGCACTCCTGTAATGCGCGTCGAAACAACTCTAAGCCATACGCATCATTTGAGGGCTCTCCATGTCGATAGTTATTGATCTCGTTCATGCAACGATCCACAAGCGCTAAGACGTCCATTTCATTTATTTTTTCATTCATGTTTTTCCACCCAGTTCTTTTATCTGCAGTTATGTAACACCCCTGTCATGCTTCGCTGCGCTCAGCATCTCTCTGCCCATTGTGCTAGACCCTTCGCGGAGTTTACACTGAGTGGAACGAATGTGCTCAGGGTGACAATCGAGGGAAAGGGAGTTTGTCGTTCAACAAAGCTAACTTCTCTACTAAGGTAGACCATATGCTGAAAGTGTACCTGAGTACTTGCAGCAGAACTAGCGTGAAATAACGTAATAACACTACGTACTTTTGAGACCATGATGAAAATATCTACTTAAAATGAAGAAGTCACTGTAATTTTGACTAGCTGAACAATTTGTTCTTATAGGGACCCTCATCTTATAGAGAAGGGAAACATTTTCGGGGAGTTGCTCAGATTCAGCAGAGTAAAAACAAAACGATGAATAGAGGAAGAACAAGCTGGATTCAGCACAGGTCGTGATCAATAACATAGCGAGTTGCGGCAATACGTGGTGCAATATGTCTCTCTTTGCCATCGGAGGAAACCCCGATCTTCCTGTAGATGATCGTTAAGTGCGAATTGACGGTGCGGGGAGCAATCACCAACTGCCTGGCGATCTGTTCGTCAGTGAATCCCTTAGCCAGCAGGCAGAGCACTTCTACCTCGCGCTCGGTCAAGCCATCAGGATATCTTGGAGAAGGAGGTGGATTTACAATAGCGGGCGACCATGTTGAGGCAAGAGCATGCTCAAGCGTCATGGTACGACCCTCGCTCCGTGCCGCTGCAAAGGCTTTCCCACCCAGTTGGGTATGCACGTTCTCTACAGTGTGCTTAAACTCGGTACGCTCGGCAGGGTTCATGTCTACATTGACATCGAGTCTTGTTTCTACTGCCCCTAACAGACGCGCCGCTTGTTGGAACTGCCTTTCAGTTACAGCAATCAAAGCTAACCCGAAAAGAATCAAGCCTAAGTCAAAGTCGCTGTGGATTTCCTGGGCCAGGGCCAGGCCTTCTCGGAACCATTTCCTGGCTTGTGCCAGATTTCCTTGACGCAGTGTTACGTATCCAACACTATGTAGGGTTCTTGTGATATACATTCGATCACCCAGTTCGCACATGAGCGTGTAGCCTTCCTGCGTGTATGCTGCCAACATTAGGTCACCCTGAAGCGCTGTGAAGTATCCGATGTTGTTCAGGGAAAGAGCAACGAGGAGTTTATAGCCTAGCTCTCGTGCTAGTTCGAGACATTCATGATTATATGCTATAGCTTGTGTTAAGTCATCCTGACGTGCCGCTATATTCCCCAGCGTACTCAATACGATGACAATAAGAGCTTTATCTCCCAGCTTTTGTGCAAGAATAAGGCCTTCCTGAGCATACTCTACTGCTTGATTCAACTTCCCTGTCTGTGCTGCATGCTCTGCCAATTTACGTAGTAAATAGGAAAGCTCCCATTTGCTTTCCTGCATGCGACAAAGCAACATACTCTCCTCTAGTAGGGAATCGACCTCCCCACGATCACCTTGTACGTGCATGAGCACTCCTAGAGTACCGAGGGCTATTGCAAGTTCCTTTTTAGCCGACAATTTGCGGCAGAGCATAACGCTCTCTTCCAGCATGGAGCGTGCTTTAACATAATCGTCTTGCAAGTAGGCAAGGTCTCCTGCAGACAAGAGTGCCCTGGCTCTCGCTAGTGTTGGTTCACCAGTATATGAGAGCTCCAGTGCTGCTTCTAACCATCGCCGTCCTTCGCTCAAGTACCCGTGTGTGCGCCAGAACCACCACAATGCCCCACAAAAACGTAACGCAAGCTCTGCTTTCCCACCTTCGATGAACCACTTCAGCGCTACTCGCAAGTTCTTTTGCTCCTGCTCCAATCTCTCCGACCAGATTGATTGCTGTACTCCTTTGATGAATGATTCCGCTTCCTCTACGAGTTTCAGATAATACTCAGCATGGGTTTGTCGAACGGTCTTTACTTCCCCACTCGCTTCCAGGGACTCCAACCCGTACTCACGAATCGTCTCCAAGAGCCGCAGGCGCCCTTCTCCCTCCTGCTCTGCCGATTGCAAAAGGCTCTTGTCGAGCAGCGACTCCACGCCGTCCCACACATGCACTGTTACTGCACCGAGAGCATGATAAATCGCCTCTACCGCCTCCAAGCTCCAACTACCCGTAAAGACTGCTAGCCGCCGGAAGAGCTGCTGCTCTGTGACATCAAGTAAATCATAACTCCAAGCAATTGTACGGCGTAACGTCCGTTGTCGATCATTTACGTCCTGATCCCTGCTTATCACCACATCTAAAAGATGCTCTTCAAGCTTCGCCAAAAGCGCTTGTGAAGCTAACGATCTTATACGTGCCGCGGCCAGTTCAATCGCCAGTGGCAGCCCATCTAGCCGCACACAAATTTCCGCAATGGTACGAACATTGGTGGTATTGATGCGAAAATCTGGTTTAGCGACCTGCGCACGTTGTATGAAGAGGGTAACCGATGCACTCTGGGTTAGAGTATCGATCTCTGTAGGCAAAGTGAGGTCAGGCAGCGCTAATGGAGGGACAAAAAACTCATATTCACCTTGTACATGCAACCTTGCACGACTAGTCACGAGGATCTTAAGGTGAGAGCACTCTTCAAGGAGTTCCGCGAGATGTGAAGACGCCCCCAGCACCTGCTCAAAGTTGTCCAGGAACAGTAAGAGATGTCTGTTTCTTAATGCAACTTTCACCTGCTCGAAAAGCGAACTCTCACCGACCTCTCTGATTCCCAATTCCTTAGCGATGGCTGGAACAACCAGAATGGGATCATTTATCGCAGCAAGAGATACAACACATACGCCGTCTGCATAGCGTTCGCGCAACTCCATAGTGATATTCATACCAAGGTGAGTCTTGCCAATACCACCTGGACCTAGAAGTGTCACCAGGCGAATCTGTTGGCTTAGTAACAGCTCAGATAGTCTCGCCAATTCCTTCTCACGCCCAACAAGCGGTCTGAGTTTAGCTGGCGTTTTCCGCTCCAGCTCGGATAATGCGGAAATATCAGATTCCTTAGGAGTAAGCCATCTCTGCTCAAGCGTAGTTATAATTTTTTCACTCAGGAGTTGCTCGTTCCCATTTCGAGCATCAATTGTGACATATTGTTCGCCATAATCCTGAGGTATGCACTCTTGTAGATCCTCTCCATCTACCCATACTACACAGACGGGTCGATTGAAGTGCCTGGCCACTCTCAATGTATCATGAACATGATGAGATGTTTGCGTTCTTGGAGAGACGATTAATAACACTACTTGAGATGCGCGAATGGCCTCTTGAAGCACATTCCTTTTGTTACGTGTCTCTTGTCTTCTAACAATACGACTGCTCCAGATTGTGATACCATGAGCCTGAAGATCTGTCTTTAGGAAAACAACAAACTTGAGATCGGCATCAGCATATGCCGAGGAGAGGAAAACGCAAGGAATAGAGTCAGATGCAGGAAATGCCTCAGTAGCTGTTAGCAGTCCGAGTTCTTCTGCCGTTTTGCCAAAGACCTCACAGAGCCTTCTACGATAATAGGCACTGGGAACTTTTATGCCGCGTTCCCAGCGACTGATAGTTTCGAACGTCGTACCTACTTTCTCAGCAAGTTCGGCTTGTGTCAACCCCATTTGATAACGAGCATGTTTCAACCGCTCATTTGGAGTAATTTCTTCAAGGCTCATGTGAACAGGCCCTCATAGAAAGCGCAATTACTCATAATATGGAAAGCTTGAAGTGATCATTAAACTATACGAGAAAAAACAATCAAGTGAGCGTTAAGAAGGTATTGGGTTGAGTTAGCGGGTTCGCTAATAAATACTCCCTTTTTGATACACGTCGAACCTGTTTTACCTCATAAGTATACAAGAATAGACGAAAAAAAACAAAAATGTATAAACCAAGTCTAAAAAAGGTCTAAAAAAAGTCCTGTACTTCAATGATTCTCCCTGTTACGATTGCTACAGTAATACTGACGAGCAGGGGTTTGAATATGTTGAGCCTTTCCTGGTCATGAGCTACTGAGAAGTGAAACGTATCATTAACCCTGTTCGCTGAATGATAGGTAATAGTGCCTGGTTTAAAGGAGACAAAAGAAAATGAACTATTATGACGACACACTGCAACCCCTAATCGTAAGTACGCCCACTCGCGATTCAAGTACCATTCAAACAGGAAATAGCGAACCCTTGAAGGTGGTGTTTCGTAGGCCGGATAAATACCCTCTCGCTGAAACTACAACCCCTCTTGATTTTGGTACCATTCAAACAGGAAATAGCAAGTCCTTGCAGGTGGTAATTCGCAATCCGAATAAACAACCAGTACTATGCCAGACGGATAATCTTCAAACAAAATGGTTGTCTCTTGAGAATAATGATGGCGGCAATCTCCAACCCGATAAGGAACAGGAGATTAATGTGACAGTTGATACCAGCACATTAGTTGCAGGTAGTTACACTGCCACCCTCACTTTCACTGCGAATACGGATAAATCGTCTGCAAGTGTACATGTACCAGTTTTGCTGACTGTATCCCCTGTCTTGAATTCAAACATAGCACTTGATCAGATTTTCACCACATCTCCTCTGAAAGCTGGTCTAAGCTTTGTCCAATACCTAAGTAGCAGCCAAACTTTACCACTGAGCATTAACAACTGGGATGGTCATAATCCAGTTCAATGGACTGCGGATACTTGCGGGACAAATTGGTTTAAATTAGATAGAAGTGAAGGTGTCCTTCAACCTTTTGAGCAACAAACGATTTGGGTTACAGCCAATACAAATTCCTTGAACTTTGGAGATTACGCAGCAACTTTGACCCTCAACCTAGATGGAACCCAGCCACCAACACAGATTCAGGTTGAACTGCATGTAGACTCTAGTGGAGATGGTGACAATGGTCCTAAAGCCCCAATCGTAAATCCGGGCCAGTTTAACTTTAACCAACCACAAACGGATGTGACCAATGCAACGTTACAGGTTACCAACCCATCGGACCAATTTTCTCCCTATAATGTGATTTTGACTATAGATAACACAGTACCAACACCTCCCTGGTTGACCTGGGTAATTGATAAGCCGAACGTTGCTCTTAGACCTTCTCCTCAAGACCCTCCTCGAAATGTTTTTCTGACGATAAACAAAACTGGATTAGGACCGGGAACCTACCCATTTGACCTTAAGCCTACCTTTCAATTCGCACCCCCGATTCCCGCTGGTTCCCATCCGAACTCAACACTTGTTCATATTACATTGACAATTTAGGCCTAGCAGCAGATTTTTTTACAAGTGCAAGTGCCAACTACGAAAAGCACAAGCTATAAAACTTTTAAAGAGGGATCAATCGTTTAGAAACAAGAGCGATTGATCCCTCTTTCTTTAGATGATGTGAAGCACATCACACATTTTCTGTGACTGAGTAACTATCAATAACGCTAACACCTTGCTATACTTAGCTCGGATGACTATGCCTTCTGTTCTCTATTCTAAAGGCTTGATTCTCTACAATAAAATCAAGGTATCATTGGAGGCACAATATGCAACTCACTCACTCACAGCGCTTCCTTTTCTTTCTATATAGCTCTTATCTCATCCTCCTGCTCGCCGCTTGCGGCTCTGCTGGAAGCAACACCAGCGCGACACCAACCACAACAGGGAACACACCCACCAGCAATGCTTCTGTAACTTCAGGGACGACACAACCAGGCAATGGAGTTACCACAGCTCCCGTTCCACCCACACTGACCAGTTGTCCTGCTACTGGCACTGCGCGAGCTGCTATCATGCCACCGCTAGCAGTAGGTAACCATCAGAACATTGTCTATATCGTCAACGAATTTCAGGCACAAGCTCCTACTTTTGGCACATTGAAACGCTTAGACGTCACAACAGGTGCCAAAACCGAGGTAGTGAAGATAGCTGATATCAGCATATCAGATGCACAGATTTCTGCTGATGGTCAGTGGATACTCTTCGTTTCAGTCACAGCAAATCAAGCTAAACTCCAGTTGGTTCGCGTAGATGGTCAGGCTTTGCAAACTCTCTATTGTGCTGCACCCGCTTCCAACGGAGCAAACCCATCCTCTGCCTTGAGCAGTATAGAATGGTCTGTTAATCAACAACTCACTGTATTCAACAGTTATACTGGAGCCGCGAGTTACCTTTACCTGCTGCACATGCCGAACGGCACATTACAAACAGAAATTTCTACGGTCTCCGGTGTCATCGATACTCCACTTACATGGCTCGATAATACACGCCTCTATGTTAATGGGCCAGAAGTAGACGCTCCTCCTCAGGCACTATATATCCTCGATACCACTAAAGGCGCACATCAGAATCCCAACAACCTGCAGAAGGTTTTCGATGCATCTGGCGTAACTGGTACAACCAACTTCTGTTGGAATGCCGACAGCAACTTTAATGGCACAAATTTGTTTACCAGCCAATGTACGACTACTCCCAATCCTAGAGGACCTGGAATCGGATCTCAAAGCGGCCCAAGTACAATCAATATACGACCTGCTACAGGTGGCATGCAGCAAAAGATCTTTATCAGTCAAAATATGGCAATAACGGCTGTACGCTCGATTAGCCAGACTACCTTGCTACTACTTATTAATAATAATGGTTTGGGGACAAATGTAGATAGCAGTCAGAATGGGTTGTGGAAAGTCAAAACAGATGGTAATGGACTGACAAGACTTACAACTAGTGGAGCTGGCGTTTCGGGTGGACCAACTCTCCTGTGCCAATTCACTCAGTATCCATGGTCAAATGTTTCTCGAGATGGAAGTATGTTTGCTATACAGCAAAATACTGCTAATGGCCAAACCCAATCTCTGCTCTTTGGCTCAATAAGCGGAGGTACACCAACGACTTTTGCTTCCATCTCCGGTGAGACTCAGCTATCAATTGTTGGCTGGACAACAATATGAAAACACCGACTTTACCATATAACCCAATCCATGCTATGCTTTAAAAAACCGAAGTAGAACCGTCTATCCCTTTAAATGCTTCCTGGCTCAAGTAGAACATCTTTATCCTACAGTGTAAGGCAGAGAGGTCATTGTATGCGACCCGAAGACATGGTGGGAACAGTATTAGGACATTACCGCATCATAAGGCAAGTAGGCTACGGTGGTATGTCAACCGTGTTCCTGGCAGAAGATATCAATTTAGGGCGTGACGTCGCGGTTAAAGTGTTCTGGCCAAGACCTGGAGAGACGAAAGATTTTTTACGTCGCTTTTCACGCGAGGCACGTGTCCTGGCACAACTCGACCATCCTAATATTCTACCCGTTTACGATTATGGCGAGCAGGATGGCCAGGCTTACCTGGTTATGCCATTCATGTCAGGTGGCTCACTTAAAGATATGCTAAAAGTACGCCACGTACTACCGCCAGCCGAAGCGATACGCCTGACTACAGAAGCGCTCAACGCGCTGCAATACGCTCATGAGCGCGGACTCATCCACCGGGATATCAAGCCAGGCAATATGCTATTCAAGTCTGATGGCAAGTTAATGTTATGTGATTTCGGCCTTGTAAAAGTTATTTCTCCTGAAACGGAAGGCAAATCGCCTTTTGAAACGGCCAGCGAGACCGGGCCAGCTATTACAGGCACTCCCGAATATATGCCACCCGAACAGATAAATGGACAGCCTACCTTTGCAAGTGATATTTACTCGATTGGTATCGTGCTTTACGAGATGCTGACTGGTGTAAAACCTTTCGCCTCCAATAGTGTTATGAGCGTGCTAATGAAGCAGTTCAGTGAGCAACCACGTCCACCGCGCGAGATCAACCCTACTATTTCACCTCAACTGCAGATGGCCGTATTGCGAGCAATTGAGAAAGATCCTGCAAGACGATATCAGCGCCCTATCGACTTTTTACAGGCATTGAAGCAGGCTGAAATTCCCGGAGGAGCGGCAGGAGTAGTAACCTCTATGCCTACTGTCCCGACGAACTGGCAAACTCCAATTGTAAAAAATATTCAAGGCTCCCCATCTACACAACATGCAATGTATAGTGCTATTGACGAAGCAAATAGGGAAACCGTAGCCAGTGATCCTCTACCGTACTCTCAAAGAACTGGCCGACCAATTTCACAACCTGGTGTTCCAAACCAGGTAAGAAATCTGAACGCACCAACATCTATTACACCGCCTGGCAGGTATCCGCAAGGGACATTTCAGCCAATTTCACACCCAGGAGTGATTCAAGGAGCATCTTTACCACCCCCTGCCAGACGGTCACGCCTACCAGTCGTGATTCTCGCGATGCTGTTAGTGGTACTGGCTAGCCTGGTATTTGCCCTGGTAGTTACTCCACTCGGACATATTCTATTTGGCGGTCCGAACACAAACCATGGTAATAATCAGCCGGGTACAACGACCAGCAATGGCACAACACCAGGTGTCACAACAGGCAATAAGGAGGGCAACATCACTCCTGGCATTAATACACAAGGCATGCCTGCTACATCAACCTCTTGCCCAGCATCCGGGACTGCACGAACGTTTGTTTCTGCCCCGCTCGTTTTGGGTCAGGATCCAACCATTGTCTACATTGTCAATGAAGGCACTACTAGTGCTCCTACTTTCGGCACTATCAAAAGTTACGATACTAGTACCGGCAATAAAGTTGAGATTAACAAGACAGCCAACACGCGCGTTGACGATGCCCAGGTTTCAGCAGATGGACAGTGGGTTTTGTTTACCGCCCATGTAGCTGGTCAATCAGAACTACGTGTAGTCCGCATGGATGGACAGGGACTACAAGCATTGTTCTGTGCACCATCAGGCGCTCATATCTTTGGGGCGCAATGGTCGCTTAACCAAAAGCTTGTGGTCTTTGATGTTGGACAAGATGCTGGTGGAACAACCATTTATCTGCTGGACATGACAAATGGTTCGCTACAATCTGAACTGGTATCAACCGCTCCAGGCCTTGCTTATCTTCCACGAACATGGCTTGATAATAAGCGAGTCTTGCTGGTTGGTTTTGCACAAAATGCTGATGCTCCTCCACAGAATGTGTATCTACTCGACACTACTAAAGGAGCGAACCAGCAAGCTACAGATCTCCAGCAAGTTATTTCATTAGGACAACCCTGCTGGGACTTTGATAGTAGCTTTGATAGCACGAAGTTGTTTGTCAGCCAGTGTACACC
>WNGP01007666.1_pt1 | contig 17709 bp, 15 predicted proteins | sample 5407671 | NCBI WGS metagenome assembly WNGP01 (sample SAMN13153381, study PRJNA577476) | soil metagenome | isolation source: 40 cm soil or saprolite under Garry oak tree replicate 2 | place: USA:California | collected 2016-06-15 | reverse complement strand
TTCCCCTTGCAACCGTTCGGGCGTGAACGCCTGCCAATCGCCTCGGAGTCGTGAGTCAGCGGAAGCAATATTCGCGGAGTGAAATTTGTTCCCGATAAAATAAATGCCGCTCGCGAACACGAGCACGAGCATGAGCACGAGTGTGATACTTCGCTTCGCCGCTGAAGATGTCGGCAAGACGAAAGCGCCTTTCATCCAGCACGCGACACTGATTACCAACAGGAAACAGCTCGCCCAGATCGCCCCTTCCAAACCGCGCTGCGCTCCAAGCACGTAAAGAAGGAACAGCAGCGTCGCCAGCAGCAGAAAGCCCATGAACTGCTTCACATGCAGCATCCACGGCCCGGGTCTTGGCAAAAAGCGCAGCCAGGCAGGTTGAGCGCTCAGGAGCAAATACGGCGCGCTCATGCCGGCGGCGACGGCCACGAACATCGACAGTATGATCGCTGACGACTGCGAAAACGCGAAGCCGAGCGCCGTGCCGAGAAACGGCGCGGTGCACGGCGTGGCCAGCACAGTGGCGAACACTCCCTGGAAAAATGAGCCGAGATGATCTTTCCGCTCGGTCGTCGAAAGCAGACCGCGCGTCATGCTTTGCGGCAATGAAATTTCGAACACACCAAAGAGATTCAGAGCGAACACGAGAACGATCACGCTCAACACCAGAACGAAATACGCGTTGGTAAATTGAAATCCACCCCAAGTGACGTCGCGCCCGGCGGCCTTGAGCGCAATCAGAAGCAGCGCAAGCGCGATGAACCAGACGAAAATTCCAATTGCGAACGCGATGCCACTCCGCAAAATTTTTTGCCGGCTCTGGCCAGCCTGTTGAATGAATCCAAAAATCTTTAGCGAGATCACCGGCAACACGCACGGCATCAAATTCAAAATGATGCCGCCAATAAAACCGAAGAGCAAAAAAGTGAAAATTCCCCGCACGGGCGCTGGTCCCGGTCGAGCGGCCGAAACAGCCGGCGGAGTTGCGATTTGCCACGCCGCCCGGTCCTCGCCGTTTGGCTGATGCGATAAAACGACAAGGCCCGCCATGGACGACAAATTCTTCTCCGACGACTCAATGGGAATGCGAAAGACAATTTTATTTTTGTTTCGCGATTCGATTCTTGGATGGCCGACAACGGTGTTCTGCTCCGGCAATGGGAAAAAATCGACTGCCGGATAACTTGCCAAGCTTTCGCTCGTGACTTTCAACCGAAGATCGGATCCAACCCGACTCCAATCGGCTTTCGCAACGTTCGCTCCCGGCCAGTTTTGCGGCAGCAAACGCCGATAACGCGTGAAGAGTTCAGTGTTCGCTGGCTGGCTGGTTGTCGATACCGGCAACTCCAACTGTAATGTTGCGCCGCCAGGGATGCAGATTCTCTCGCAGACCAGCCAGCTTGCATCGGCGGAAAGTTTTACCGAGGAACTGTCAAGTTTTGTAGGCGGCGCGATTTCCTGCATGAGCATGACCTCATTTTCATAGCCATACGTTTGAATGTCGCCCGGATCGATCGTCTTCAGGGGAATCGGCCACTGAATCTCACCGATTTTCCACCCTGCTGGCAGCTTCCATTTTAATTCGCTGGGAAGACCAGCGTCGCCAGAAAATTTCCAGTAAGTATGCCAGGCTGGAGCCATTCGCAGCAGCAAACCGACAGTAAACGATTTGCCGGGAACAACTGCGTTTGTGTCGGCGAGGAGCTCCGCCCTAACGAGTTGTTTTCCTTTATACTCCTGGCCGAGGCCGTGAGGCGCAAAAGCGACGATTGACCAGCAAAGCAGCGCGCCGATCGCAACTCTCAATGCCAGTCTCATGTAGTTAGGTAGCACTCGCGCCAATTTACGGCAATCAGGGCGCGACCGCCGGGCGCGCCGCGACCTATGGAACAAGAAAAATCTTGTCGGTCCACGGATCTTTTACCTTGGTGCCCGGCGCAAAGCCGCTGATATCGACGTATCTGCCTTCGGTGTCGAACGGGCTGAATACGTAGCCAGCTTTACCGGGCACCGATTTCGCGGTGGGAAAATTTTCCTGCGACGCGGAAGGGCGGGACGACCCGGCCTTCGTGGAGTAATGCGCTGTCTCCTTGCGCGTCGTGCGCGGTACCTCGCTCGAAGTCTGGCTCTGGCGGCGTTCGGCTGCGGTCTGCGGTGCTGAAGCCATCTCCGGCCGCATTGGTTGCCCTGGCTGCCTGACATCCGATGAAGTTGCCTCTGTCGTTCCAACCATTGTTGGTTCGCCGCTAACCTTGCGCGTGGCATAATGCACTGGCGCGGTGGCAACACGATAGGAACCGACTGCAACCGCCCGAGCCACTTTGTAAGAGCCTACCGCGGCGCCACGGGTGACATGGTAAGACGTAACAGCGACATCCTGGGTCGCCCGGCATCCGGCAACCAAGATCGGCACAAACATCAGCAGTCGCGCAATAGCTTTCATTCTCGTTTTCATACAGATGTCTTCTGTTCGCTATTTGTTCAATGATATTGAGCTAACGTCACCAACAAAATCGGAGATGGCCCTATCGGTGGTGGCCCACGAACACATCAGCCGATAAACGTCGGGCTCGATAAATTTATAAAAACGCCAGCCGCGCGCGTGGAGACCGCTGGCCAGTCGCTCTTCCATCGAGACAAACACCGCGTTTGCTTCGACTGAAAATACGTTCTTGATCCCTGCCTCCTTTCGCAGCCCGTCCGCAAGCCGTCGCGCCGCATCGTTGGCGTGCTGCGCATTTCGCAGCCACGCGTCCCCCGTCAAGAGACCCAGCCACGACGCAGCGAGAAAACGCATCTTCGATCCGAGGTGTCCGGCTTGTTTCGCTCTGTAATCAAATTCGCGCGAGATCTTCTTATCGAAAAAAATCACAAACTCGCCGACAGCCGCTCCGTTTTTTGTCCCTCCAAAACAGAGAACGTCCACTCCGGCCTCCCATGTGATCGCTTTGGGCGCGCAATTGAGCGATGCGATTGCATTGGCGAAACGCGCGCCGTCCATGTGAAGAAACAGTTGGTGCGTGCGCGCCAGGTCGGCGACCTCCGCAATTACGTCGCGGCTGTAAACCGTCCCAAACTCGGTTGCTTGTGAAATGCTGATCGCGCCCGGCTTATGCGAATGCGGCTCGTTCTGTCGGTTCAGCAGCGCTTCCACCTGGCCGGTGTCAATCTTTCCATCCTCGCCGCCGACCAAAAGCAGTTTTGAACCTCCTGTGAAAAATTCAGGCGCGCCGCATTCGTCGGTCTGAATGTGAGAATGCCGGTGACAGATGACGCTCTGGAACGATTTGCACAACTGCGCGAGCGCCAGCGCGTTCGCCACCGTGCCGGTAAAAACAAAATAAACATCGCAGTCGATTTCGAAGATTTCACGGACGCGATCGCAGGCGCGCGCAGTCCACCTGTCCTCGCCGTAGGATGGCGCGTAATGCGTGTTTGCTTCCTCCAATGCGGCCCAGGCCTCGGGGCAAATCGGTGCGACGTTATCGCTCGAAAATTCGTGGCGCTCTACGATCATCTCGTCTGTTTGCTACGCGAGTTTTTGCGCCGGATCAATCAGCACACAAGAGATTGCCTGACAGCTCGAGCCCTGGGCCTCCGATGTCTGCCAGGCAAATCTCTCTCTATTTGCTCCCCAAAATTGCGTGCAGCAGTTTCACTTTTATTTCGGATAAAGGCCGTCAAGTGAGCGTGTCCGTCAGCAAAATTATTTCATTCCCGGAAACGTGGTCTGCTTCCGTTTTGCCTAACGCACACGGGCAGAGTAATTTCGTAAATGACGGCGCTCCAGAGCGAAATCGAGCGGCGCGGCAAACGCATCTTCGAGCTGGTCGATCAACATCCGGAGCGGCTTTTCAGCAAAGCTGGATTTTATCAGCGTTTGATGGCGCTCTCGATGCGTGACGAGCGGTTCAAGGCGCAATTGTTTCGCTTCGTGGATGTCCTGCCCTCGCTACGCCGCTCAAGTGAGATTGTTGAGCATCTTGACGAATATTTCTGCAGTGACGGCTTCGGGCCGTTCGTGAATGCCGGCGTTCGTCTGGCGCGCATCGCTCCGTGGGCAAGTGGGCGGATCCTGCGCTGGAATGTTTCTGGAATGGCGCGCCAGTTCATCGCCGGAAGAAATCCGGACGACGTGATGGCGACATTGCGCAAGCACCACGCGCAAAAAATTGGGTTTACCGTCGATTTGTTAGGAGAAGGCGTCGTCAGCGAAGCGCAGGCGGATGAATATGCGGCGCGCTATCTGGACTTACTGGAGAAACTGGCGTGCGAAACAAAAAACTGGGCCGATCCGTTAGGCAAAAATTCGGAGCTTTTTCCGGTTGTAAATCTGTCGGTCAAAATTTCTGCGCTCTATTCGCAGATCAGTCCGGCCGATCCGGCCGATGCAATTGCCCATCTGGCGCCCAAGTTGCGACCGCTCCTGCGCCGCGCGCGAAAGCTGGGCGCTTTTATCAATTTCGACATGGAGAGTTACGCGCACAAAAATATCACTCTTGAACTGTTCAAAACCATTTTCACCGACGAGGAGTTCAAAGATTGGCCGCATACCGGGATCGTCATTCAGGCGTATTTGCGAGATTCAGAAACGGATTTGCGCGACCTGATCGAGTGGGGTCGCGCCCGCGGCACACGGTTCGCAGTCCGGCTGGTCAAAGGCGCATACTGGGATTACGAAACGACGAAGTCTCGCCAGAATGGCTGGGATTGTCCGGTTTTTTTTCAGAAGCCGGAGAGCGACGCAAATTTTGAGGCGCTCACGCGCGTGCTTTTCGAAAATGAATCAATCGTTACCGCTGCGTTCGGGTCGCACAATGTTCGCAGCATCGCGCACGCACAGGCGCTCGCGCACGAGATCGGGATCGAGCGCAGCCGCTTTGAGTTTCAACTGCTCTATGGGATGGCCGGGCCCATCAAGCGTGCACTGGTGGAAATGGGTTATCGTGTCCGCGAATATTGCCCGGTCGGCGAGCTGCTTCCCGGCATGGCGTATCTTGTTCGACGCTTGCTCGAGAACACATCGAATGAAGGATTTCTGCGCGCAAAATTCGCTGAGAACGTTTCAGCGGAAGAACTGCTACGCGATCCAAGAGAGTTGGTGAAGCCAGATGGAGCGAGCCCGCCGAAGTCAGCAAGTGCCGTTGCAACCCAGAATCAACATCGCAAAAATGGCCCTTCCCTTGACATTGCGCCCGGCGATGTTTACCGAAACTCGCCGCTTGTGAATTTCGCTTACAAAGACAGCCAGGACAAAATGCAGAGCGCACTGCGCGAAGTGCGCAAGCGCTTTGGCGAAAAATATCCACTCGTCATCGGGGGCGAAAAGGTCTGGACAGATGAACTGACGCCCTCTGTGAATCCGAGCGCTCCGGACGAAATTGTCGGTTACGGGTCGGAAGCTGGGATTCGCGAAGCTGAACGTGCCGTCAGAGCTGCGCGCGCGGCCTTTGGCAAATGGAGCCGGACGCCGTTTGAAGAGCGGGCGCGCTTGCTCGAGCGCGCTGCGGAAATCCTGGAGCGCCGTCGCTTCGAGCTTTCTGCGCTCGAAGTTTTTGAAGTAGGCAAAGCCTGGAAGGAAGCCGACGCAGATATCCGCGAGGCGATCGATTTTTGCACGTTCTACGCGCAGCAAATGCGCCGCCTCGGACGCCCGAAGCTCACGCAGCAGGTTTCTGGTGAGGAAAGTTATCACCATTACTGGCCGCGCGGCGTCGCGTTCGTGATCGCACCGTGGAATTTTCCAATCGCCATTCTTTGCGGAATGGCGTCGGCGGCAGTCGTAACGGGCAACACCGTCATCATGAAACCATCCGAGCAATCGATCGTCTGCGGCGCGATGCTCATGCAGGTCTTCGAAGAAGCGGGCGTTCCACCGGGTGTTTTAAATTTTCTCTCTGGACACGGCTCCGTTATCGGTGCGCATTTGGTCGATCACAAAGATGTCGATCTTATCGCGTTCACCGGTTCGCGCGAAGTCGGGTTAAGAATCTGGCAATCGGCGGGTGTGGCACGGCCCGGTCAGCGCGAGCTCAAACATGTGATTTGTGAAATGGGCGGCAAAAACGCGATGATCGTCGATGCCGATGCCGATCTCGGCGAAGCGGTCGGCTATTCCATTTATTCCGCGTTCGGTTATCAAGGGCAGAAATGTTCAGCGCTGTCGCGTCTAATTCTTCTGCAAGAAAATTACGACCGCGTGATGGAACGTTTGATCCCAGCCGCAGCCAGTCTGCGCGTCGGCAATCCTGAAGAACCGGGGATCATGGTCGGGCCGGTAATCGATGAGGCGGCTTACCGGCGAATTCTGGATTACATCGAGATCGGTAAAAAGGAGGCGACGCTTGCCTATCAGGCAAAGGAAGTCCCGCCGCAGGGTTATTTCATCCCGCCGACGATTTTCACTGACGTGAAACCGAACGTGCGCATCGCGCGCGAGGAAATTTTTGGCCCTGTGCTGAGCGTGCTAAAAGTGCGTGACCTGGACGAAGCGCTCGAAGTCGCCAACGGCACCGATTACGCGTTGACAGGCGGATTTTGCTCACGCAGTCCCGCCAACATCGAGCGGGTCAAAGCGCAACTGGAGGCGGGAAATGTTTATATCAATCGCACGTGCACGGGCGCGATTGTCGGACGCCATCCCTTTGGTGGATTCAAAATGAGCGGCGGCGGCACCAAGGCCGGAGGCGAAGATTATCTTCTGCACTTCCTGGTCCCACGCGTGGTGACCGAAAACACCAGTCGGCTCGGCCTTGTGCCGGAAAAAACGCCGGAATACCGCGAAGAATTTCTCTGGCCGAAACCGCGACAGTAACGCGAGAAACAGCCGAGCGATCAATTCAGTGGGCGGCCTTTGCTCAACAATTTCACCACCGTGACAACCATGTAGAGCACCGGCCACGCCGAGGTCAGGACAATTAGCGCAAACACCGCCATCTCTTTTGCACGCTCCCGCGCTGCTTCGATCCGATATTCGCGTCCTAAATTGTAAAAATTCCTGTCGCGCGATCGATCCTCTCCATCGTAAGGCCAGAAATTCCCGCCATGCCATTGACCGAAACCGGAATGGAAAAAGTAGTCCGTCTGCGGAAATCGTCCCTTTCCGCCCGTGGAAGGACTCCTCGGTTTCATAGCGTCTTGCCCCAAACTCGCTGGGAACCGTCAACTATGATACCACACTAAGAAAAGGAATCAGCCGGAAAAAATAGCTTTCCGATCGCACGAAAGCAGCGAAACACTCAGAAGGTGGAAATCAAAACAGCATCTTATCGGGCTGGCAAGCTCTTGGTGAAACTGCTGTTTGGCTGCGTCGCACGTGTTCGCGTGCTCCGACGCGAGAATACAAATCGGGCCGGGGGATTTTTGCTGGCGGCGAATCATATCAGTCATTTCGATCCGTTCCTCATATCCCTGGCAGTGCGGCGGAAGATCGATTGGATGACGATGGCGGAATTCTTTCGCCCTCGAGTGCTGGGATTTCTTTTACGCGCGATCGATGCATTCCCGGCGGAGCGGGATCGCGCTGACCTCAAAACGATTCGCACCACAATCGAGCGGCTGAAGAGCGGACGGGTCGTTGGACTATTTCCAGAGGGCGGCATTCGTGATGGGACGCGTTCACTGCTGGAGGGCGCGCCGCTTCGACCCGGTGCATCGACGCTCGCGCAGATCGCTGGCCTCCCAGTTTTGCCGTGCGTGATCCTGGGCAGCGATCGTCTCTATTCAAAAAGACAGTGGCTACCATCCCAGACGGCAACCGAACCGGTCGCCCTACAATTTCCAGAGCTCGGTTACAGCGGCTTGCAGCAGGTACAATCGATTCGCTCATCTGCGGATCGTTCAACTTGCTTCATACCCGGCATCGGCTGAATCCCGACAAGTCGGGACGAGAGATGGAGGCCTACGTGATGAAATGCGAGCGGCTCACCCCGCGCGAATATTACGCCGCGCCGTACGAACCAGATGTCACGAAGACGCTTGTAAACGGACACGCGAAGTTGGCATGGAACAGCCCGATTAGGACACATTTTGCAGCAAACAACATCGCTCACGCGGAATTCTTCCAGTGCGCACAAGGCATCCGCGCGCCCACGGTGTTGCTGCTGCACGCGCTCATGTCTACCAGTCGCGACGGCCATCGCCGTTGCGCAGAGCGCTTCAACGAACTTGGCTGGAACGCTTGTTTCCTTCACCTTCCCTATCACTTTTCGCGGGTCCCACGCGGCTATTGGAATGGCGAACTCGCGATCACGTGCTGACACTGGTGGAGAGTGATTTTCGCTTCGTGGCGTTAATGTCGCCGATCGTAAACGTCGAGCACGCCATCTGGCAAAGCCCGGCTGCGCGTCGTATTCGGCGCGAATTGCTCCGGGCGAATATCGAGCCGTCTCTCGTTGCACGGCATTTTCATCTGAGCTCACCGTTGCACACCCAACCGCTCTGTGATCCGGCTTGTGTTCTATTTGTGACCGGTGAATTCGATTCGATCGTGCCAGCCGGCGAGATCGAAGCGATTCAGCAGAAATGGCGCGGCTCAGAACTGTTGCGGGTGCAACAGGGACACTTTGGCCATCGCATGATGCCCGAAACAATCGCGCGACTGCAGCAGCGCGGCGATTTGTGAATCGCAATTTCCCGAACGACTTCCAATTCGCCCGTTCGTATTAACACCGCGCTTCAGCGCGGTGCACCGCCAAGTCCAAGAATGAAGCCGTTTAAACGGCTTATCGGCGCGGTGTGCGTCAAACACCTGGCTAAAGGCAGAGGTGTTAAAGCTTGGGCCAGCACATTGTGTCCCTCCACCGACGCGTGCCAACCATCAATTGGATGGAGTAATTCCGCGCGACTGAGGTCCGCTGTCGCCAACGCGTCGGAATATCGCACCTGAATGTTTTCAGTGTCCGCAAGCTCGCGATTCAGCTCTTCTCCTATTGCGCGCAGTTCTTCGTTCACGATTGAAGCAAGACGAATCAAATTGCGCCGATAAGCTGGATGGAAAGAGAGAAGATATTTGTACGTCGTTTCCAGGTGCGGATACAAACTTTTGTCCAATTGTCGAAGGCGCTCGGCCGCCTCGCGACCTTTGAAATACAATTCGAAATTTATCAGTCCGAAAACGACGACCGCCACGCGATGTCGCTCCCTCTGAGCGCGTCCGAGTAGGCGGCGCAGCTCGCGACCGTAATTCTCTCGGAACTCTTTGCTTTGTCGGCTCAGGCGCCGCTCAGGTGCATTCAACTCACCAGGCGGGCATCGCCACGCCCAATCGACATTGTTATGCCCGATCGAAACCAAAATCAGATCGGGGAACCGCTTCGTTCGCAGGAGCCGATTGATTTGTCCGGAAAAATTGCGCGTCCCGAGGATGCGGCGAAAAACATTTTGTCGGTCACGCTCCTGATCGACCATCGCGCCGATTCCCGCATATTCAATTGCAACGAAAGGCGTAATCTCTTCCAGTCTTCTGGAAAGGCTGTGAATGCCCGGGCCCACCGGGCCATTATCGAGAAACCAGTTCCCTCCGTGGGAAGTATGTGCGCGCCAGAACGTGCTCCAGGGCCATGAAATGTAGATGCCCATGCAGACGCTGTCTCCGAGCATGGCAACATGCGGCAGACGCGCGACTACTTCGTTTTTCGTGACCTTGCCGTTTCGGTACGACAAGTAAACTGCGTGAAATCGCGACGCAGGATCAGCGATGCATTCTAAGAAATTTGAGCTGATCACTGGAACAGACTTCATAAGCAGTGTCTCTTTTGAAATTGTCGATCTTCAATCCAGCCAGTCCATTGCTTCCAGCAACCGACGAAACTGTGGATCTTCTGTGGAGAGCGCGGGCAGCCATTTGCCGATTGGTTCGCGTTTCCACCACGTTTTCTCGCCAATCGGCGCGAGCTGATAACGATAAAGTCGCGCGCGAATGTAACGAGGCGGCGCGTCGGGAAAGGGATTGTTTGCCAGGAGCGAGAGTGTGCCGCGATCGTTGTGGAGAAGTTTCCAGACTAAATGCAGCGTCCACGGATACTCAGCGGGCGACGCCATCGCTGCGAACCAGATTTGCCAATCGATACGCGGTTGATACGGCGCGACGAACGGCGGTCGGCGGTTGGGATCGCCGGGCTTGGCTTTGAACTCGTACTCCTTCCATTTCGTATCGCCGCTGATTGCCGTGTCGTCCGTTCCCTCAAAAACAATTTCGTCGCGTTCGCGCCCGACGGTTCCAAAAGCCCCGTAGGTGTTTACGAGATCGAGCGGATCATAAGAGTAATTCATCAGTTGCCGGCCGGAGAAGAGATTCAATACAGGCGCAGCGCTCAGATAAATCACCAGAACCGATAACGCGATCGCGATGGCATTATTGATGCGCGACGGTTCCGATTCTTGAGCCGCGCGTTCCGCGCGCCTAACTAATGCCCTCGGCAGAAAATGACGCAGGAAGGTATCGTCAAAGCACGCGAGGAACGGGATGATGGTGAGATAATTCAGGAACGAAAGATTGCCGCTGATGATGAGAAAGATTTGGAAAGTGACAAGAAGGACGCCCGCGATATGTCTTGCCTGCCGCGGTCCAAGCGAAAACCATGGCACGATCAGTTCGATGAAGTGGTTCCATGCCGTCTCAAATTTGTGGAACCCAAGTGGCGCGAAATGCAGATAGCGACTGATCGGGTTCGGGATCGGCTGTGTTTCGTAGTGGTAATACATGCAAGTGAGATCGCGCCAACACGGGTCGCCGCGCAGTTTGATCAGGCCTGCGCCAATCATGATCCGAAATCCAAGCCAACGGAAAAGCCAGATCACGAGAATCGGTGGCCGACACTTTGGAAATGGCCGCCCATCAAGTAACGGGCAAAGAAAGATCGACAAGAAGCCGGTCTCGAGCAGTTGAATCTCCCAGCCGTAACCGTACCAGATCTGGCCAATGTGAACGATCGACATGTACATTGCCCAGAGAATGCCGACGATGATCGCGTTCGCGTAGCCAGCGAGGACAACAAGCGAGAGAGCAAAGCCGATCCAGGAGAAGATCGCCAATGGGGTGTCGGAAATTCCAAACCAGAAGAGTGTGGGCACTCGTAGCATGCCAGCAGTGCGCGAACCGAGCTGCGTTTGGATGCTCGCAAGAAAATGGTTCGCGGGCGTTAATCCATGTTCGCCGATCAATGGGAGGAGTTGCTGTGCGGCAACCAGAAATGCAACCGCGTAAACAAAACCCAGCAGTCGCAGAATGATGAATCGCGTCAGCCAATAAGAGTTTCCGAGTGTGAAAAGCTTCTGAAAGACGTTTTCCTGATCCATTGCCGAGCAGAAAACGTCCAACGCCGAACGTCCAACGTCCAACGCTCAATCAATCCGCAATTAAGAAATGCCAGGGGGGAGATTCGAACTCCCGACCAAGGGCTTATGAGTCCCCTGCTCTACCACTGAGCTACCCTGGCGCGAGGGAAAGAAAGTTGAACGCGTCACATTAGGTGTCAACGCGCACAGATGTAGGGCGAACTTATTGCGCTGTCGTTTTGGAAATATACGACGCCAGATCTTTCTCGTTCCCTCGCAGTGCGGCCATGAAGCACACTCCGTTGCGTTCGGTCACTGCACCGGCCCAGCCTTCTTGATGAACGTAGCGCCACCCGGGAAACCGCAGCACGGCGCCAGTTTTCGGATTCCTCTCCGCGGGAAAAAGAAATAGCTGCATCCGTTTTTCAGCGAGCCAGATTTGGGCAATGCGCCGCGATTCCTCATCCTCGAAAACGCGGCAACCGATTGTGCGAAAATCGGCGAATTCTGCTGGGACATCGTAATGTTCCAGCCCGTGTTTCATAAAAAACAAATCGCTCAATGTCTCCGCTTCAGTGCTTACCGGATCGAGCATCACCGGTCGCGTGGAGGCAGCCACAGTCAACAACTTCCGAGCGGTCGCTGATCCCGGAAATTCATTTAGACCACTGAGCACTTGAAACACGGAGACTCCAGCGATAACCACGACCGCGATGCTGATCGCAAGGACGGCGGGGTTCCGCGCCATTTTTCTCCATGTCCACTTCGAGCCAACGGCCAGGTCTTTCTCCGAGAACCATTCAGCCGTTTCGGGCGGAATTGGAATGAGGTGAACGAGCTCGGCGACAGCGCGATCGAGGTTCTGCTGATTGCGAAATTCATCGGAGTCATCTGCGCGAGCTACCGCTGCGCGCATGGAACTGTCAGCCAATCGGTCGTGGCTGATCGGCGCGCAATTTAAAAGGGCGCGTTGCCGGCGCAATAATCGCAGCATTTTCATACAGTGCCTTGTTGAGGGCGCTTTGCGTCCAGCCATGCCTGCAATTGCCGGCGACCCTGCGCCAGCAACCGGGAAAGCTCGTTGAGCTTGAGTTCGCCGAGGTCAAGAATTTCCTGGTAATCAAATTCGTCGAGGTAAAAAAGTGCCAGCGCGGTCCTCTGCGGATCGGGCGCGCCCGAAATCCAAACTGCAAGTTGCGTGGGCTCGAGCTCTTCAATCTGTGATGCAACATGCGCAGCCAGGTCATGCTCATCGAGATCGAGCGACTCTGGCTGCAAATCAGTCTTGGTTGCGTCCAAACAGCGCCACCGCGCGTCGCGGAAAAGCCAAAACGGTTCCCTGGGCAGTTCCCCCTGCGCAGCGCGCAGAGCCGCTTCGCGCAACGTGGTGTGAAAGACTTCCTGCGCTTTGCTTGAGTCGCCCAGCATTAAGAAGCAGAAACGATAAAGCTGCGGCAGATTTTGTTTTCGATCCGGCACGCGTGATGTCCCCGAAAAAACTCTGCGCACTCTACGCGAGTCGAGTGGCGCAGGCAATCTTGCCTGCAAAGTCCCAAGGAAGGACAATCTCCTCGCCGCCCAAGAACGGCTGGCTGGAGACCGCCACTTCTTGCATTATTCTCGCAGGGAGGATTGCCTGCTTCACAAGGTCTTCAAACGGTGCGCTACTTCCTCAGCGTTCTCGCGGCTGTTGAACGCGGAAATACGAAAGTGGTCCTCCCCTTGCGCGCCGAAACCGGCGCCCGGGGTGATGACCACATTTAGCTGGCGCAGCATTCGATCGAACATCTGCCAGCTCGTCAGCCCCCCCGGCATTTTCACCCAGATATACGGCGCGTTTATTCCACCAAAAGTTTCGAGTCCAGCATCGGCCGCAGCGTCGCGCAGGAGTTTTGCGTTGCCCATGTAATGGTCGATGAGAGAGCGCACTTGCTTGCGACCTTCAGGTGAATACAACGCCTCGGCGCCGCGCTGCACTGGATAACTCACGCTGTTGGATTTGGTGCTCCAGCGCCGCTGCCAAAGCGGATGAAGCGGCAATCGGCGGCCGTTCTCCGTTTGCGCCAGCAGCGATTTTGGCATCACCGTAAACCCGCATCGCACGCCGGTGAAACCGCCGTTCTTGGAAAAACTGCGAAACTCAATCGCGCAGTCGCGCGCGCCCGGAACTTCGAAAATTGAATGGGGAATTTCCGGATCAGAAATGTACGCCTGGTAAGCGGCGTCAAACAGCAGAAGCGCCTCATGCTCGCGTGCGTACTCGACCCAGCGCGAGAGCTCCGCGCGCGAGGCCACCGCGCCGGTGGGATTGTTAGGGAAACAAAGATAAACCAGATCGACATGTACCTTTGGTGGATCGGGCACAAAATTATTTTCTGCGGTGCAGGGCAAATAGAGGATCCCTTCGTAGCTGCCGTCTTTCCTGCCGTGGCCAGTGTGGCCGGCCATCACGTTTGTATCGACATAGACCGGATAAACCGGATCGGGGACCGCCACCTTGTTTTGATCGCCGAAAATATCGAGGATGTAACCGCAATCGCATTTTGAGCCGTCAGAGACAAAAATTTCGTCCTCGGCAATCTCGATATTGTGATCGCGATAATCGTGCTGCGCGATCGTTGATCTGAGAAATTCGTAGCCCTGTTCCGGACCATAGCCCCGAAAGCTTTCGGGATGGCCGAGCTCTTCGACGGCCCGCTTCATCGCTTCGACTGCCGCGCGCGGGAGTGGCTCGGTTACATCACCGATTCCACAGCGGATTAACCTCTTGGCAGCTTCAGGATTGGCTTCGCAAAACTCGCGCACCCGGCGCGCAACTTCGGGAAACAAATAGCCGGCCTGAAGCTTGAGATAGTTTTCGTTGAGGTAAGCCATGCCTTGGGTAGCGCACGCGTCCCGCGTGCTGGTGTCGGCGTCGCGCCGAAACAATCTTCTCTTCGGATTCTGTTTACCCTCGACGATAACGAACTCAAGAGAAAATCCGCGATCGCGAGGACGCGCTCGCCAACACGCGAGACGCGTGCGCTACCCAGACGTGAATTCGCCAGCGCTGCTCAGTAATTTTTCGCCACCGCGTCCCAATTAACTACGTTCCACCACGCCTTAAGATAATCGGGCCGGCGGTTTTGATACTTGAGATAGTAAGCATGCTCCCAGACGTCCACGCCAAGGATGGGCGTGTTGCCATCCATCAGAGGGCTGTCTTGATTCGGCGTCGAAATAATTTCGAGCTTTCCATTCTTGTTCTTAATCAACCACGCCCAGCCGCTGCCGAAACGTTTCACACCCGCATCGGCAAATTTTTCCTTAAACTCGTCGAAGCTGCCGAAGGTGGATTTGATATCATCAGCCAGTTTGCCTTTGGGTTCGCCGCCGGCGTTCGGTCCCATGATCTTCCAGAAGAAGGAATGATTTGCGTGCCCGCCGCCGTTGTTGCGCACGACTGTGCGAATGTCTTCCGGCACCGATTTAAGGTCGCTGATCAAATCTTCCACCGATTTCTTTTCGAGATCGGCCTTGCCTTTGATCGCTTTGTTAACGTTGTCGATGTAAGCCTGGTGATGCTTGGTATGATGGGTTTCCATCGTCTTCGCATCGATGTGCGGTTCCAAAGCATCGTACGCGTAAGATAATTTTGGTAATTCGTAAGCCATAATCTTTACAGTTAGATCGAATTACGCATCGCGGCAGGTTTTATTTTTTCGTTCCAGAATCGATCCGGCGCGCACGGAGTGACGCGCCCTACGTAATCGCAGCGATAAAAACCCGGACGATGACCGAGACCGCTGCGGCGATTGACATACGTTGCCAGCGCGAGCAGCGGGAAATTTTGTCGGTAGAAATCGTACTTCAGATAGAAAGTCCGCGGAAATCCTGTGCCGGTGATTTGTTCTTCGTCCCACGAGCCGTCCGGTTTTTGCGAACTGAGCAGAAAGCGCAAGCCGCGCTGAACACTCGGTCGATCTAGCTCGCCGCACGCGCAAATACCCATCACCGCCCATGCAGTCTGCGAAGCGGTACTCTCGCCGATGCCTTTGGCCCCAGGATTGTCGTACGTTGCGCAGGTCTCGCCCCAGCCGCCGTCGTTGTTTTGACAGCTCTCCAGCCAGTCGCGCCCGCGCAAGATCCAGTCCTGCGTCATGTCCTGACCGATAGCGCGCAAACCGCGCAACACCTGCCATGTGCCATAAATGTAATTTACGCCCCAGCGGCCGTACCAGGAACCGTCGTCCTCCTGCGTCCTGATCAAATACTCCAGGGCGCGTTTCACTGCGGGATGATTCGGGTCGAACCCGATATAACCGAACAGCTCGAGCGTGCGCGCGGTCAGATCGCTGCAGGTCGGGTCGAGGATCGCATTATGATCGGCAAACGGCATGTCTTCGAGCCACTCGGTTGTGACGTTTCTGTCGAATGCGCCCCAGCCACCATCGTCGCATTGGAAACTGAGCTGCCAATCAAGCGCGCGACGAAAGATTGCATCGAGCGTTTGTGGATCTTTGGGCCGCACCGTGCGCAACGCCATCAGCACCATCGCTGTGTCGTCGGTGTCCGGATAATAAATGTTGTTGTATTCGAATGCCCAACCGCTCGCTTGCGGATGCGGATTGTTTACCGCCCAGTCCCCTCTAATTCGCACCTCTTTGTTGACCAGCCAATCTGTGGCTTTTTGCAGCGCTGGATGGTCCGGCGAAACACCGGATTCGGCCAGCGCGATGACGTTGATCGCCGTATCCCAAATGGGCGAGAGACAAGGTTGAATCCGGAAATCCTCCGGATCATCGACAAACAGCCCGGTGAAATCTTTCTCAGCCTTGGCGTAAACTGGATTTTTCTTCGAGTAACCCAACGCGCGCAAAGCGATCAAAGAGTTGAGCATCGCCGGAAAGACCGCTGCGAGACCGTCACTTCCCTCGCCGACGCGTTCGAGCATCCAGCGCTCGGCTGCTTCCAGCGCGCGCCGCCGCAGCGGCTGAATCCGGAGCGGCCGCAGGAATTTGAAAACATCATCTACTCGCAGGAAGAAATTGCGCCAGGTCCAGAACTTTTCGCTGCGAAGAAGGCGCAAATCGCTTTGCTCGGTGCCCAGCGGATAAAGTTCATGCAATTGTTTTTCGCCAGGCAGAATCCGAGTAGGTTTGAAATGATTGATGATGGCGAGCGGAATGATCATGCCCCGGCTCCACGACGACATTTTGTAGATGTGAAATGGCGCCCATCTCGGCAGAAGCACAATTTCCACCGGGATTGCGGGCAAATACTTCCACGGAAACTGGCCAAGCAGCGCGAGGTAAAGTTTGCTGAACGTGTTCATTTGCGGGATGCCGCCAAGGCGCATGATGGTGGCTCGCGCTTCCTGCATAAACGGCGCATCCACAGAACAGCCAGCGAGTTTCAGGGCGAAATAGGCTTTGGTCGACGCGTTGATCTCGCTCGGACCGCCGTGATAAATATTCCAACCGCCATCCGGCAGTTGCCGTTTCAAGATGTGACGAACGCAACGCCGCTGCAATTGCGCATCCACTTCACCGCACCAGTGCAAGAAGAGGATGTAATCGGAGCAGAGCGTGCTATCGACGATCAGCTCGCCACACCAGTGGCCATCGGGTTTCTGTTGCCGTAGAAGGTTTTCCTGCGCGCGTGCGATCGCGCGGGCGATCTCTTGATCGGTCGCAGAATAAGACTCTGTGACTTCGGGCCGTGCGCTTGGCAAAACGATCAGGTTCTTCGACGGATTCAGCATGTCGATCTTACGAGGCGTGCGCTGCAGCGCCGTTCGTTTGAGCGGACTTCCCGGTGATATGCCCGTTGCCGCTGCTCACACCGTTAAACACAACCGTCTCGCTGCCCCGGCCCGTCGGCTTCGGTTTTGGCCCGAAATTGAACCTAATCGTCTTCCAAGTATCGCCGCGCTGCGCTTGGAGCCCGAGGCTGGCAGTTGGCTCGTAGCCGCAGTGCACCATGCAATTCTCGCAACGGCTGTCGCGTGCGATGCCGTTCACGACGCCGTATTTGTCCCACTCGGTTTTCTCGAGCAATTCCGCGTAGCTCGAGTAATGGCCGTCGGTCATGAGATAGCACGGCCCTTTCCATCCGCGAATATTCCGGGTCGGAATCGCCCAGGCTGAACAGGTCAAATCCCGTTTGCCGGCGAGAAATTCAAAATAAACCGGCGTGCCGAGAAACGTGTATCGATTCATCCATTCCTCCACTTTCCGGAATTTCCGAATCGTCATGGACCGGGTGAGGAAAAAATTCTCAGGGCGCAGATTGAGCCGTTTGATCATGTCTTTCTTCGCGGCGTCGTACTCATAGCCGGGGGAAATTGTGTGGCCATCGACGCCAAGATCGGAGAGATAATCGAACATCTGCTCGACCTCTTGCATATCGGTTTCCTTGTAAATGGTCGTGTTGGTTGCCACTTGATAGCCGAGA
>WNGP01004403.1_pt1 | contig 17715 bp, 12 predicted proteins | sample 5407671 | NCBI WGS metagenome assembly WNGP01 (sample SAMN13153381, study PRJNA577476) | soil metagenome | isolation source: 40 cm soil or saprolite under Garry oak tree replicate 2 | place: USA:California | collected 2016-06-15 | reverse complement strand
CCTCCGGGTGAAATCTATCTGCGGGTTGGCATCTATGACATGAATTCCGGCAACTGCGGGACGGTCGGTGCAGCGCTGAATGGTTCATCCGCGAAACAATCCCAGAAGTAGTTTGAAGCCGCTGGCCTCGGTTTTACTCGCCATATAGATGCTTGGGTGTTCTTTATAACGTGGGCTGCCTTTACGCGGTGCGAATGCTGCACTGCACAGAAGACCACTGAACTCTCTGAGAAGAGTCCGCGGCGCACAGTCAGTCCGAAGCAGCTGCCGTCGCACCCAATACGCCACGTTCGAAGTGGCGGAATTTCTTTCAATAGCAGGCACGATTATCGTATGAAGATCGCGTTTGGCAAGTCAACGGACAAGCTCGTAAATCGGTCGCCCGTAAAGCCGAATTGGCCGGACTCAGGACGTCTAACTCGATTCATTGCGCTATTTCATTCGCGTGGTGGGTTCCGCCGTCCAGTCGACGCGCGGACGATCAAGTCAGGCTGGAGCACAACGGTTTCGGGCTTGGGCCGGAGTTTGGAGCCGAGCGCTGCGAGCGCAACACGGGCAGCTTCCTGGCCAATGCGCTCACTGTGTTGGTCGATGCTGGAAAGAGGAACGCGCAGCGAGTCGTCGTAGTGAAGGTTCCCGCAACCGATGAGCGCAATGTCCTCAGGGATCCGCAGGCCCTGATTCAGCGTGAAATTCATTGCACCCATCGCGAGCGGATCATTGAAACAGAACACTCCATCAGGACGCGGATCAAGACTCAAAAGTCGGCGCATGGCATCGGCGCCGCGCTGCCGTGTTTCTACGTCGCCTTTGGCTTCGGCAATGACGTAGTCATTCGTGATTCTCAAACCGGCTTCGCCGAGGGCCCGCTTGTAGCCGTCCAGACGACGCAGGCCAGGGCTGGTTTCCGGGCCGCGAATGTGCGCGATTTTCCTGCATCCCATGTCGATCAAGTGCTTGGTGGCGAGCATGCCCACAGCTTCATCATCGACGCCTACGAAGTTTGCGGACAAACCGGGCAGTGTACGGTCGATCAAAATATAAGGGGTGTTGTGCTTCTCGATTCGGACGAAGAGTTCAACAGACGAATGACAGGAGGCGATGATCAGCGCGTCCAGCCGGCGCGCCAGCAATTGGTTGATCTCCTCTTCCTCAAGGACCGTATCTTCGTCGGACGACGACACGATCAGGCAGTACCCGCCCTTTCTGAGGACATCGGAAAGGGATTTGGCAATTTCCGCGAAAAAAGGGTGGAGGAGGTCTGGAACGACCAGGCCAATGAGATGGGTTCGTCCTGTGACGAGGCCGCGTGCAGCCAGGTTAGGGCGGTAGTCGAGCTCTTTTACGCGGGCCAGGACTCGTTCGCGCGTCTCATCGCCCACATCGGGGTGGTTGCGCAAGACCTTCGAAATCGTAACGACCGATACACTCAGGTCACGCGCGATATCCTTCATCCGGACCGTCATAAGAAATCCCGAAATGGGCGTTCACTGAGCTGACGAAAGAACGCATGGGGCGTTCCCGAAGATGGGACACGACGGGCCCATTTAAATTCCTTCAAATTGACATCGTTAACTTTATCGATTATTGTACCAGAAAAATTCGAACTCGAAAATAGTAGGTCGGCAGCGGCTGGCGTTTTCAACATGAAAGCTTTCGTTCTTCAGGCACCCGGGCGGGCATGCATCGAGACCGTCCCTGATCCCGTGGCTGGGCCGGGAGATTTACTGCTGCAAGTTCGGATGGTGGGATTTTGCGGTAGCGACCTAAATTCGTTCCGAGGATTGAGTCCGCTGGTTTCCTATCCCCGAATCCTGGGGCATGAGGTTTGCGCAACGGTGGTGCAGGGCGACAGCGAGATGGCAGCCGGGACGGACGTGGCCCTACTTCCCTACTCGAATTGTGGCCGATGCGCGGCTTGCCTTAGAGGCCGACCGAATGCTTGCCAATACAACGAGACGCTGGGGGTGCAGAGGGACGGCGCGCTTGCCGAGTACATTGCGGTGCCGCGAGAAAAATTGTACCGGGCGCGACTGACGCCAAAAGAGTTATGCCTGGTCGAGCCACTGACGGTGGGGTTTCATGCGGTCGCTCGCGGAAGCGTTTCGGCCGAAGACACCGTAACGATTTTTGGGTGTGGCGGAGTCGGGCTGGGCGCAGTAGCGGCTGCAAGTCTCCGGGGAGCGCGCACGATTTGCGTTGACGTGGACGACAAGAAACTGGAGTTAGCGCAAATGACGGGCGGCGGTCAAATCATCAACAGCGCGCGGGAGCCGCTGAGCCAGCGATTGCTGGAACTGACGGACGGACGCGGTCCGGATGTGGTGATTGAAGCGGTTGGAACTCCGGGGACATTCAGGGCGGCGGTCGAAGAGGTCGCCTTCACCGGCCGAGTTGTCTACATCGGATACGCGAAAGAGCCGGTGAGCTATGAGACGCGGCTGTTCGTGCAAAAGGAGTTGGAGGTGCTCGGGTCAAGGAATGCTCAGCCGGAGGATTTTCGCGCGGTGATCGGGCTTCTGGAGGCGCGGAAGTTTCCCGTGGATCAGGTGGTGAGCCTGATTGTCGGGCTCGACGAAGCGCCGGACGCGTTGCGGTCATGGAGCGAGAATCCGTCGCGCTTTCAGAAAATTCAAGTTTGCCTGGATTGAAAGGATTGCTTCATGTTTTCAGCCCGTATAGTGCAGTTGCGTTCAATATCAAAACTCGCCGCGGGGTTAGCGCTGGCGCTATGCGCGCACAGCAGCTCCTACGGACAGAGCGCGACGGCGCCAACTTCATCGGAAGCGCCAGAAAGGATCGATGAGGTCTGGCAGAAGGCAAGCAGCAAGTATGACGGGCAGCGAGCGGAGCTCTTGAAGGACGTTGAAAACGCGGATCGCGAGGGGCGCTATCGCGCGGACTGGGAATCGCTGAAGAACTATGAAGCGCCGGAGTGGTACAAGGACGCCAAGTTCGGAATTTTTATTCACTGGGGAGCGTATTCGGTTCCTGCTTACGGTAGCGAATGGTATCCGCGAATGATGTACGTCGAGGGATCCCCAGAATACCGGCATCATATCGAGACTTACGGTAAGCAAGATAAATTCGGCTACAAAGATCTAATCCCCATGTTCAAGGCCGAGCATTTCGATCCAGCGGCCTGGGCGGAGTTATTCAAAAAAGCCGGCGCGAAATACGTAGTGCCCGTGGCCGAGCATCACGACGGATTCGCGATGTACGACAGCGGGTTGAGCGATTGGACGGTGGCCAAAATAGGACCGCATCGCGATACCACCGGAGAATTGGCGAAGGCAGTGCGGGCCGCCGGGTTGCATTTTGGCGTGTCGTCGCACCGCGTGGAACATAATTTCTTCCTTGGGCCGGGCCGCGCAATTACTTCGGATGTGAACGACCCGCAATATGCGATGCTGTACGGCCCTGCCCATAACTGGCTTTTGAACCCGTCGGGCACACCTCTCAATAATGACTTCACTTATGTTTCCTCCGCGTGGGCCGACGATTGGCTGGCGCGCTCTGCGGAACTGGTCGAGAAATACCATCCCGATATCGTGTATTTCGACTGGTGGATCGGCCAGGCGGCGATCCGGACGAATCTCGCGCGGTTCGCTGCGTTCTATTACAACAGCTCTCTAAAATATGGCGACCACGTTGGCGTGATTAACTACAAAGACTACGCGATGCAAGAGCATTCCGGCGTGCTCGATTTGGAGCGTGGTCAGTTGGGAGACATTCGCCCGCTTTATTGGCAGACGGACACGTCGGTCAGCAACAAATCGTGGGGCTACATTGAGAACGACACATTCAAGTCGCCGCAGTTCGTGGTGGATCAGCTCATCGACATCGTGAGTAAGAACGGGAATTTGCTGATGAACATTGGGCCGCGGTCGGATGGCACGATTCCGGAACAGGTGCAGCAGGTTCTGCTGGATGTAGGAGCTTGGCTCAATGTCAACGGCGAGGCCATCTACGGCACCCGACCGTGGCGGACCTACGGCGAAGGGCCGACCAAAGTGACCGCCGGGTCATTTCACGACACCGACGTGGCGAATTACAAGCCGGAGGATTTTCGATTTACAGCTAAGGGCGACGCGCTTTACATCATCGGACTTGCGTGGCCAGCAAATGGCGAAGCTGTGGTGCGTTCGCTGGCAACAATCGTGGGAAGCGAACCAGTGGCGTCAGTAGATTTGCTGGGTGGCGACCCGAGCTTGCACTTCGAGCAGAGTGGAGACGGTTTGCACGTGCATTTACCCGCACAGCCGCCGGCAAAGTACGCTTACGTCCTTCGCGTGAAGTTTCAGCACGCGGGCCGCTGAAACGAACAAGCACAGATTCTTCTCGCGAAAAACGCTACCGCGATGAAGGGTTTCGAGGTGAAACCATGAAGCCAGTGGCAATTGCACTGCTGCTGTTTGCGAGCCTGTGTTGCACCAGGGAGTGCTGCGCGCAAGATGCTGGAGATTTTTATCCGGCCACAACAAATGTGTGGGGAGCTGAATACCCGCGAGTTGACAGCGCGGGAAGGGCGCAGATCCGTCTCAAAGCTCCCGACGCCACGAAGGTCAAGGTGAATTTCTGGAGCGGGCCGAAGGTGGATATGGAGAAACAGTCGGACGGCTACTGGATGGTCACGACGCCGCCCCTTGTTCCGGGATTGCACTACTACACCGTAATCATCGATGGAGCGGAGGTGAGCGACCTCGGCAGTCAGGCTTTTTTTGGTGGAAGCAAGTACGCGAGCGCAATCGAGGTGCCTGAGCCTGGTTCGACCTACTACTCGGCACAGGACGTGCCACACGGGCAAGTGCGCGAAGTCTGGTACAGCTCGAAGGTCACAGGTACGTGGCGGCACGCGCTAGTCTACGCTCCTCCCAATTACGACTCACAGACGAATGTCAGATACCCGGTGCTGTATCTTCAGCACGGCGGAGGCGAGGATGAGACGGGCTGGATCAGACAGGGAAACGCGAACTTCATACTCGACAATTTGATCGCGGCGAAGAATTGCAAGCCGATGATTGTGGTAATGGCTTATGGTTACGCGCGGCGCGCCGGCCAGCCTGCTCCCGACCTGACGGGAAAGCCCTTCGGTTCTCCTGAAATGCTAAAGACCATGCAGGATATGGCCGCCGCGTTTGAAGATGACGTGACGCAAGTTCTGATCCCGTACATCGATTCCCACTTTCGCACACTGACGGATCGCGATCATCGCGCCATGGCCGGTCTTTCCATGGGCGGAATGCAAACTTTCCAGGTCACACTTAATCATTTGGATCTCTTTTCCTACATCGGAGGATTCAGCGGAGCAGGCGGCATGCTCGTGCTTGGAGACCGGAAGCTGAATCCCAAAACCGACTACAATGGCGTGTTTGCAGATCCGGCCGCGTTCGCAAAGAAAGTGCATTTGCTGTGGATCGGAGTGGGGACAACCGAGCCGGAGCGAATGCGCGCAGGCCTTCAGAGGTTGCACACCTCGCTGCTCGAAGCAAACATTCAGCACGTCTTCTACGAATCCCCCGGAACCGACCACGAGTGGCAAACGTGGCGCCGCGACCTTAAGGACTTTGCGCCAAGGCTCTTTCAATGAGCGCGCAAACCAGCAACTCAGGCGGAATCGATCTTTAGACCGGCGAATTGGAGAAAACAAATGGAGGCACATTCGTACATGCGATCATCGAACTTCAAGATTCTTGCTGCGATTGTTGTCCTCCTGATTGCGAGCCGCGCACATGCCCAGAACTCCGAGCCGCCGCCATATCTGAACCCGGCTTTGCCTGCGGAACAGCGGGCCGCCGACCTGGTACATCGCATGACTGTAGAAGAAAAAGTCACCCAGCTGACCAACCAGTCGCGTGCCATCGAGAGGCTGCACATACCCGCCTACAATTGGTGGAGCGAAGCGCTGCACGGAGTCGCCAGCAGCGGCACCACGGAGTTTCCCGAGCCGGTCGGCCTGGCGTCTACATTTGACACAGACGCTATCCATCGCATGGCCATCGCCATCGGTATTGAAGCGCGCATCAAGCGCGCACAGTTTGAGCGCGCCGGCCACAGCCGTGCCCAGGAGGGTTTGGACTTCTGGGCACCGAACATCAACATCTTTCGCGATCCGCGATGGGGACGCGGGCAAGAAACTTACGGCGAGGACCCGTTCCTGAGTGCGCGCCTCGGCGTGGCCTATGTCACCGGAATGCAGGGCGATGATCCGAAATACTATCGTGCCATTTCTACGCCCAAGCACTACGCCGTCCACAGCGGGCCGGAGCCCACGCGCCACACCGCCGACGTGAAAGTCAGCAAGCACGATGAGTTGGATACTTACCTTCCTGCGTTCCGTGCCACCGTCACGGAAGGCAAGGCTGGCTCGGTGATGTGCGCCTACAACAGCATCAACGGCCAGCCCGCATGCGCCAGTGAGTTCCTGTTGCAGGATCAACTGCGCGAGAAGTGGAAGTTCCAGGGCTACGTAGTCTCCGATTGCGCCGCTATCGTCAATATCTTTCGCGATCACCACTTCACCAAGACGCAACCAGAAGCCTCCGCCTTAGCCATCCAGCGCGGGATGGACAACGAGTGCCTGAATTACGGGGACATCAAGGACGATCGCGACTACAAGCCTTACCTGGACGCTTACCAACAGGGGTTCCTGAAAGAAAGTGACATTGATACCGCGCTGATCCGGCTATACACGGCACGCATCAAGCTGGGCATGTTCGACCCGCCCGAGATGGTTCCATATACAAAGATCGACGAAAAGGAACTCGACAGTACTGCGCACCGCGAATTAGCCCGGACGGTCGCCAACGAATCCATGGTCCTGCTCAAGAATGACGGCATTCTGCCGCTCAAGAAAAGGGGAATCAAGATCGCGGTGGTAAGCCCCCTCGCTGACCAGACCCGGTATCTGCTCGGCAATTACAACGGTAGGCCTACACACACGGTTTCCGTGCTGGACGGAATCAAAGCGGAATTTCCTGACGCACAAGTCACGTTTGTACCTGGAACGCAGTTCTTGCGTTATGAAGGTGATGTCGTACCGGCATCGTTCCTCACTACTCTGGATGGTCGACCGGGGCTCACGGCTGAGTTTTCCACCGGAGAAATGTGGGGGCCGCAACGAACGGTCCTGGCGGAGCGGCCGGTGAACAATCTCGATTTGAAGGCAGAGGACATCCCTCAGGACGCTTCCGGCAAATATCCGTTGCGCATCGAGTGGAGCGGCTTCCTCACCCCAACTGAAACGGGAGAGTACACCGTCGGCGTACGTCTGCAAGGAGGGTACGCGCGAGTCGAGGTCGATGGAAAACCACTGGCCCACGGCTGGGTCGGCGATGAGGCGCCTCAGGTGCGAGCTGGGCACATCCACCTCGAGCAGGGGAAGAAGGTCCATGTCAAGGTTGGTTACGGGCAAAGTAGCGCCGGGCCAGTGAAGGCGCAGTTGATTTGGTCGAAATATGATCCGCGCCCCAGTCCCGAAGCCATTCAAGCGGCGCAGAACGCGGATGTCGTCGTGGCGGTTCTGGGCATCACTAGCGAATTGGAAGGCGAAGAAATGCCGGTTAGCGAGGAAGGATTTAAGGGCGGCGACCGCACCAGCATCGATCTTCCCAAGCCAGAAGAGGATCTACTCGAAGCTGTCGCCGCAGCTGGCAAACCCGTGGTGCTTGTGCTGGCCAACGGCAGCGCGCTCGCCGTGAATTGGGCCAATCAACACGTCAATGCCATTCTCGAATCCTGGTATCCCGGCGAAGAGGGCGGCACGGCGATCGCGCAAACACTCTCCGGCGCGAACAGTCCCGCGGGCCGACTTCCGGTCACCTTCTATACCGGAGTCGACCAGTTGCCACCGTTTGAAAACTACGCCATGAAGGGCCGCACGTACCGCTACTTCGCAGGCAAGCCGCTCTACACTTTCGGCTACGGCTTGAGCTACACCACATTCTCCTATCGCGGGCTTCGTGTCCCGAAAAAGGCAATCAACGCGGGCGATCCTCTCATCGCGGAAGTCACCGTTGCCAACACCGGCATGCGCGACGGCGACGAAGTAGTGCAACTTTACCTGAGCTTCCCCGATGTGCCGGGCGCGCCGCTGCATGCTTTGCGTGGATTCAAACGCGTGCACCTGAAATCTGGCGAGTCCCAGAATGTGCGATTCGAATTGAAGGACCGCGATCTGAGCATGGTCACTGAAGCTGGCGAACCGATCATCGCCGAAGGTAAGTACTCGCTCTCGATCGGTGGCGGTCAGCCCGCCACGGGCGCTCCCACCGTGTCGGCAAAGTTCCAGGTCAAGGGAAGGAAGACTCTGCCGGAATAGGGAGCAACGGTATCGTGAATTCGAAAATAAGGCGTTTAGCTGTCGCCAAGCGAGTTTCGCTGATGACAGCTATCTAAAGCCCGGCTGTCTTAAAGAAAGCGTCATCATGACAAGCTCGAAATGGTTCGGCTAGATTTTACTTGCGATTGCGGCTCGGCCCGCTCGGAGCCGCCGGGCGCTCTTAGTACTGGCTCTACTTCGCTTCCTTAATGATCGCCTCCGCAGCGTTCCCTGCCACCACCCAGCTTGCCGACCCAGCCACCACGGCTTCATCTTCAAACCACAAGAACCCGAAGTCATCGATGCACTCCGGAAAATCCGGCTTGATAATGATATATCCCGGAATCACAGCGCCCGGAATGTACGAATTGTCCGCGCGATTGTTGCTGTAGGTCTTTGTCTTCGACACCGTTCCCACTCCAGCCACATACGAAGTGCTGGATACTGGGTGCGTGCCGAGAATGTAGTTCACCGCACGAAGTGTGTATTCGGGACTCACCAGATCTGGAAATGCCTTGTGCAGGAAATACATTCGGATGGCCATGTCCACCACGGCGCCCGATCCGCCCCACGTGCCGAGACTTGGCGGCACGCCGAACGGCGTGGCGTCCAGCCGCTCATCCAACCCCGCCATATATTTCTTCACCGCTTCGCGCATTTGATCCTTCGCGCCGGCGTCCAGGTAAGGCAACGCCCGCACCGCGCTCCAGCCACGCGAGTCCATCTGTTGCGGCGTGATTATCTGCGGGAACAATTCCTTCAGCCGGGACTTGTAAGGCTCGGCGCCATTCGTAGCGATGGTCAATTCCAGCGCCGCTGCCCACTCCAGTCCGGCACTATATCCTCCACGACCGGAGCCGGCCGGGGGAGTTGGTTGTGCGCCAGTCGTGCCCGTGTTTGTCGGAGCACCCCCGCTGCTCGCTGCGTTACCACCGCTTTGAGCACCAGAGACCACGCCCTGCGACGCGGCCAGCACACCGCCTCCCGGCGCGCCTGCCGGAGCCGCTCCCCCTAAGCCGCCGCCCGCCGAATTCTGCGTTGGATGAGCCTTCTCCTCGTTCCAAGCTTTGATCGCGGTATCTAGGCAGTCTCTCGCTAATGCATCGTCCCAGCCTTTCAGCGTATCCGCCGCTGCAGCCAGCGCTGCAATGGCGTTCCACTGGAAAAACGGGTTGTTCGTAGTGAAGATCCAGCGATCGTCCGGCCTGCCGGAGTAGTCACCCTTCGTTTCATTCGGGCCGAGCTTCGGGTCGTAAGTGCGACCGTCCGTTTTCGAGGCGCCGTCGCCCACCTGCGTGTATTGCCGCAGATCTGGCTCGTGAGTGCCACGGATCGCGTGGCCGATGTTGTGGAACTGCGCCAGGATGAGCAGTGCACCGTGCTTCACCTGCTGCACCGTATCCGGCACGCCATCGGGCCGGTGCATCTCCACTTCACGCGCGGCTTCATCCACCGTCAGCTCGTCGTACGTGAGATGGAATTCGCGATACGCCAGTGCCAGGCTCTGAATGACGCTCAGTTGCGCCGGCTCCTCCAAGTCGAAATCCCCGGCGTCATACCACCCGCCCACGTTCATCCCAGGGATGTGATCGCCGCCTTTGTACTTCCCATCCGTCGCTGCGGCCTGGTTCCAGCCGTCAAATTGCTCCCCAACCACCGGCGCCATGCGCCCATCATCAAGGTGCGAAGCGCCATGCCACACCCGGTATCCTTCGCGAACCGCAACGTGATCCATCTGCGCCGCAAGGTGATGGTCCAGGCTGTCCTGCCAGATCTTTGCATAGACGTCCTGGGAAATCGGGAAAGGGGCTGTGCGCTGGTCTGCATACTCGATTACATACAAACCGGGCTCCTTCACGGGCGTGAAATCGAATTTCGAATACACGTAGCGCAGCCACGACGTCGCAGGCGTGATCGGACCCTCGAACACTTGTTGGTAAGCTCCGTTTTCCGTCAGGCGCAACACTCGGGCCGTCTTCGGGCCGTTATATTTCGGGTCGAGTTCGAGCACCGCCACCTTGGAGAAGCCCGGCGCATAACCCACCTGGCTGTGCGCGATCATCGGCGGCCGTGTCCAGTTCGGGATCACGTCCGGACGGATGTGCCACACGATGGCGCCCGTGGTTTTTCCCGAAGGGATCAGCGAACGCAATACGAACCAGCCGTTCTGTGCGCGGTCGCGCCCATCTAGCAGCATCAGGTTGGCCGTATCCGATACCACGCTCACTCGGGCCAGCACGTCGTCCACGCCCAGGGTGATGCTCTTGCCTTCGGCGAACGGCAGTGGCTGCGTGTATCCCTTCGCCTTGTCCCAGTCCTCCAGGTAGTACGCCTTTTTCGGCTCATCCGCCAATGGCAAAACCTTCGTCATCGCGTCGTTCGGCGTTCGCGGGAAAATGCCGGCTTTGGTTCCGTCCACCACGTAAGCCTTGCCCATGTAGATCGACGGCAGAAACTCCAAATTAAAGCCCGCCCGCCCCTCCAGTTTCTGCGGTAGCGGCTTATCGAGATTTATGCTGACCTTCACCCCGCCCGGCTCCGCTGCCACTTCCAATGTGTAACTGAAATCGAACGTCGGGAAACTGAGGTCGGCAATCAGCCGGTCGTTCGCCTTGTCCGCATGGCGGCCCTTAAGCGTTGCCACCAAGTCCCACTGCTCCGGCGTTGGCATCAGGCGAACGTCTCCGTTCGTGGCGATGCGCTGGCCGTGCAGAATCATCTCCATGGCCGTATTCTTTTGGTCCACAAAAACGGGGTGGTACGTGCTGTCGTAGAGAAAAACGCTGAAACCTTGAGTGTCGAGGTAACTCTTGTCGGTCACCTTCATGGAAAAATCCGTGCCGGACAAGCCTGAGGCCGAGATCAGGACCAAGAGGATACAAACGATTCGCGTAAGCATAAATTGGGATTGATACTGCTCCTTTGCCCCAACATGATATGACATGCAGACCGTCTGTGCGCCCTTTGTCCCGCAGGCTGCCGCGACCCATGGCAAGAATTTGCCTGCGGTGGTTTTCCAAACCGCCGCCGAGCGGTACTCGGGACAACGGTTCCCTAGACCGTTGTAGGAACATCGAGGCTTTCGATTCCGAACCGAAGGCTTGGTTTTATCAAGAGGGGAAACCGATCGGAACACTTTCGCTGTTATTTCGCTATGGGGAAAATTCGGGGGACTCTACGCATGCGCAGCCACATTTCTATACATCGTGCCACTACTAACGCCTGCCTTGGGCGCAGGAGGTCCCGAGTTCAAATCTCGGCGCCCCGACCACTAATTCCTGTGTTTTCAATTCACTCTTGTTGATGCCGTTGGCGCCGGAGCCTGAACTTGGGTCCGTTTGGGTCCAAATGCAAGCCTCTCGACGCTTTCTACTGCGCGACGCTGTTCTTCCGGGATCGCGGGCAAATAAATTTCGCGCGTGATTTCCGGCGAGGAATGGCCCAGGAGCGATTGCATCGTCCCTATCGGCTTGCCCACGGAATCAAGCATCGTTGCGTGACACCGCGAGCGAGCCGAACCGGTGAACGTTCGCGAGACTTTTGGTTCTTAGCTTTCCGCGACAACGGTAATCTCCGGCGCTCGTCTTTCCTTACGGTAGGCGCGAACTGTCTGCAAGATTTCCTCGTCCGAGACTTCGCCGATCTCTTTAGCCGCCTCGGTCAGCGACTCCAGAAACTCCTTCTTCCAGCCCCGGCGTTTGCGGCCGCGAGGCAGATCCCGGTACAGGTCAGCCCGTGTCATTTGCTCTTGGAGCTGTTCTCCGAGTGCGCGGAACGGCACGCCGACCTTTATGGGGTCCTCCTCGGCTGATAGCCGGCATTTAAAGACGATGTACTTCGGATTGTCTGACTTGAATTCCTTTTCCGATGCAAGGAAGACTTGCATCAGCTTGGACAAAACACTCGTGCGCGTTCCCAACGACTCCTTCAGGCAGAACGCCATCTTGGCTACCATCAGGGTGTTCGTGTCGAAGAAGTACGTTCCCTCAAATCGCTTGGGCTTCACAACGCCGAATTGGACCAGGTTTTGTAGTTCCTTTGGTTCAATTTGCAGGACTGCACTTGCCTGCTTCAGTTTTAACCGTTGCTTCTGCATGACTCCTCCATTAACATCTAAATATTAGATTGTATTAGGAGAAGTGTCAAGAACCTGCCACTAGTCCATAGACTACATTCGCCATAGTTCAGGAACTCGGCAGGGCGCATCGGTGTCTACAATAGTAGTGCTGGGAAAATTGCGTAGTTGCCAGGCGCTCAGGACCTGTTAGGCGGATATGCGGCCAATACCAAAAACCGTGTTGAGTTGGCTCGTGGCGTCGCTCGGTTTTTTATTCGGACTTCTCGCGTTGGCGAGATTTGGGACATGGTGGCTTCCTTTCGGCGACCACGACCCTGGCTGGTTCCTGCGTTGGTTGACCTTTGCGGGTGTCGGCCTGTTCGGACTGGGCTTTCTGATTGGTTCCATCCTTGCGCCGCGCAACCCTAGGCGCGCTGGAATCGTTTTTTTGGCCCTCCTGCCTATTACCGCTTTCTGCCTAGCATATCCTGAATCGGGCTTTTTGGTGTGGCACGCGGATGGCAGCGGCTGGTTTGAGACGCCTCTCCGTTTGACGGGCACAGGTTTGACGGCGCTCTTTTTCGCACCGTTTGTGGCCCCGCTGTTCACGCTCGGCAACAAAAGAAGGGCTGCCTATGTTTTTGCAGCCACTGCAGCGATTGCGGTGCTTGTATTCCTCCGCTCTCGTTGGACTCCTGTGTTAGTGCCTCACCTTGCGGCTTACTCAGCTCCGTTTCTGCTGTTTGGATTGTTTTGGCTGGGAACACATAAGCTTGCTTGGCCCACTTTGCTTCGGCATCGTCCACGAACCATGGCCCGACGAATTGCGGCGCTTGTCGTTACGTGTCTGGTTGTTTTATGCCTCGATGTTGCGGTCACGCTAGGCCTCTCCGCGCTGACTTCATCGCTCTTCAGCGGAGACTGCAGAGGAAAACCGCCATTTACTCATCCTTTGTCTGCGAGGCACGTTGTATTTACGGCCCGTGTCATTTTCGTGGGCCGCTCCTTTTACGCTTCGTCCGACTGTCGATTTTGACAGTCCCGTGCCCACCCCACCGGCGCGCACAATGAATTTGCGCATGATGTTCCGGTGTAGAAGGGCCTCCAAAAAGGTCTTAGGAAGGGATACTGGGAGCGATTATTTATTCCCGAATTCCTTATTGCACTGATTGTGCCTGCCTGAGCTGACGACAAGTCGAAAGATGAAGAGACTCTGCGACGGGCTCATTCCAAGGAGCTGCGGAAGTGTTTTCTCGAGCAGGCTCGGTGATTTCGCTCGGATGCCGATGGGTGGTACTCGGTCCGCTGCTGTTCGCGGTCGCCTGCACCCGACCGACAGTTCCCTCTCCGGGAGTTCCATCCACAGGCGAGTGGCGCACTTTCGAAGGTACCTGGTCTGCCTCAGGTACGCGACAAACGCTCAACCTCGACTTGAATCACCGTGCCTCCATCTTCGATCTAACCGGGTCGGTGCTTCTCACCGGGGATCGTGGGCTAGGAGTCGGGTTTCGGGCACAGGCTATAGGCTTTACCGACAGCCTCACCGGGATGCAGGGCCGGTGTGTCTGGACTGACGAGCGTGGCGATAAGGTTTATAGCGAACTGAAGGGTGAGTTCGTGGCAACCGGGAATCACATCGTGGGCACGTTCCTGGGAGGGACGGGCCGTTACGCAGAGGTGACCGGGGAGTACTCCTTTCAATGGCGGTTCATCGTTGAATCCGAGGACAGCGCCGTTAGCGGGCGGGCCGTCGACCTAAAGGGCCGGGCGCGGTTAGGCTCGGCGGCGGCCGCGGCTGGCGGAGAACACGGAAAATGAGCGTGGCCGCGACCACCAGCAGCCTTCGCAGTCTGCTCAAACAAGCCCTGTCGTTTTCCCTGGCGTTCGGCATTTGGTTCTCGCCGATACCGGCCGGGCTGACGAAAGAGGCTTGGCATCTCTTTGCCATATTTGCGGCCGCTATCTTCGCTGTCATTCTGAACTCATTTCCTCTCTTGACAGCCTCGCTTCTGGCGGTATCGGCTGCCGTGCTTACTCGCACGGTCGATCCCGGTAAGGCTTTTGCTGGTTTTGCCAACGCAAGCGTGCTCCTCGTTGTCGTCGCCTTCCTCGTCGCCAACGCGGTTGTGAAATCGGGACTCGGACGACGCATCAGTCTCCTTGTTGTGAGTGTATTCGGGCGATCCACTCTCGGGTTGGGCTACAGTATCTTTCTCACCGATGCCATGATCGCACCGGCGTTTCCCAGCAATACGGCGCGCGGTGGCGTGCTCTACCCCATTATTCTTTCGCTGGCCAAAAATTCCGGCTCCAAGCCAGACGACGAGAAGAACCGCCGGATGGGTGGCTACCTCATGTTCTGCGGGATGGCCAGCCTCAGCGTCTCGTCAGCCCTGTGGCTCACCGCAACGTCCGGCAATCCAATCGCGGTCTCCTTGGCAGAACCCTATGGCGTGAAGATCAACTTCGGCTCGTGGATCGTTGCCGCGTCGATTCCGGTGTTGACGATGATCGCATTGCTTCCCCTCATCCTTTACAAGTTGTTTCCACCCGGCGTTACCAACACTCCCGATGCTCCAAAGGCCGCACGCGACGCCCTGCGCACGATGGGACCGCTCACACGAAACGAATGGGTCGTTGCTGCGGCTTTTGCATTCATGGTGACTGGATGGGTGATGGCGGGGACACTCAACTTGAGCCTCGCTGCCGTGGCCTTCGCTGGCCTGGGTGCGCTCCTTGCTACCAATGTCCTCTCGCTCGACGACATCAACCTGCAGGGAGGTACCCTGGTTACCTTCATCTGGCTCGCCGTGCTCTTTGCGTTGAGCGGCCAGTTGAACGAGCTCGGCTTCATGGGCTACGTCGGAGAGCGGCTGACGTCCCTGCTCGGTGGCATCACCTGGCCCATTGCTTACGTTGTTCTGCTGGTGCTCTACGTATTGATGCACTACATGTTCGTCAGCCAAACCGCGCAGATCTTGGCCCTCTTCGACGTTTTCCTGGGAGTCGGCGTGAAGACCGGCGTTCCCGCACACTTAATGGCTTTTGCTCTACTCTTTGCCAGCAGCTACTTCTCGACAATCACCCCGCAGGGCGGGAGCCAAAACGTCATCTTCGTCGGGAGTGACTACCTCACTCAAGGTGAGCTCTACCGACTTGGACTGCTGACCACGGTGTTCTGTCTGCTCGTATTCTTGGTGATCGGAACACCGTGGTTGCTTTTCGTCGCGCGGTGACGCGGCGTTCAAGAGGAATCTGCCGGAAGCCGCACAACCACTTAAGCAATGGCCTTCTAGGACCACGCAAGCCTCGCAAACGGGGTTGGAAATAGCGCGGATTGGGACACAGCCTCTTGAGACAGACTGCGAAGCCTGTCCATCAGCCGCATAACGTGTTGGACGATCCGTCTCTTTTATCGCCGTGAATCTCAGTCCCAGTCCACGCCCCGGCGCGACGTGCCGCACTACTGCCATATGCGCTATGCATAGGACCAAACCAACAAGGGAGTGGGTCAGCGAAAACGGTTTGTTTTTGCTGGCAGACATTTGGTCGTCGAGTTACCGGAAGTACTACCTGGGGAACTTCTGGGAGCGGCGGGTTGATGCGTTCCCTGTCAGCAAATCAGCGACGCGCGTCCCTTCAATCTCGCACGAACCAGTCCCCTGGCCAGAAAGTGTAAGCGTCAGCTTCTCGGATTTCCAGTCTTTAGGGAATCCCTCGGCGAACGCAGTTGAAACCACCCCGGCAGATGAATGGATTGTCGGAAGCACAATGAAAGCCCGAGTTTCCCACGGTCAATTCCCCCCTGGTGGTACTTTTGCCAGTTCCCAAAGGGTCTCGCCGGCCCTATGCTTCAAACGACTGTAATCTACGGGAAGATCTGGCTCAAGACACCCCGATCCCGGAAGAATGGCGTTCAAGCCTCGATTCTTTTGCCAAAGTCGACGGGACAGTCTTCCCCGAGCCGCCCATGGAGGAAGGAATCGCCCATTTCTGCTCAGAGAGAAGCTAAGCCTGCCTCGGGGATTGCTGCCATGTCCCTGGACCTGAGATCACACTTCCTCGATGGACTGCCTCCGGCTGATCACAAGACAATCTTGGCAGCTGCAACACGACGGCGATTCTTCGCCAATTCCGTGATCACAAACCAGGGTCAACCTGCCGACCATCTTTTCCTGCTGACGAAAGGACTCGTAAGATTTTTCCTTGTTACTGAAGAGGGCCGAAAGCTTCTGTTTCGATGGCTTGGGCCAGGAGATCTATTCGGCGGTCGGACTATTTTGTCGAACCCTTCTTCTTATCTCTTCAGCACAGAAACAGTAACGGACGGCTCGGCGTTGGTGTGGGATCGCCCCACAATTCGAAGCTTTGTCGAAAGGAATCCCAGGTTGCTGGAGAACGCGTTGTTAACTGCATCAGACTACGTGGCCTGGCATGTCACGTCCCACATAAGTTTAGCCTGCCACACGGTTCGGCAACGAGTTGCTCAAGTACTCGTGACCCTTGCCCGCACTATCGGCCAAGAAACGCCGGATGGTGTTGAACTCCAGATCACAAACGAGGAGTTGGCTAACGCGGCGAACATCACGCCATTCACTGTAAGCCGCCTGATGAGCAAGTGGCAACGTGACCGTGCCTTAGTAAAGCGTCGCGGCAAGGTTCTGCTCCGATCGCCTGAACGGTTGCTCCTGCGTACGATGTGACCGCGACTCAATTTCTGTGTTGGTTTCCTCTGCCGTTCTATCCCGCAGTTGCCCCCTGAGCAAATTTAGCCTTCTCATCAAAGAAGATGAACGTGCGTTCAGGACTATCTGTGCAGAACCCTCAGCCATTTGTAGGCGTGAGTCTGCATTTGCTCGCCAACTTCCCCACATGCCCTTCACGGCTCTGTATGCCCCGGAATCACGTTGAAGGTCCGCCGTGGCCCTGTATGGATTGACAGTTCCCAACCTGCCAAACGTTGCATAACTCTTCCTAAAAAGGCTGTGGGGGCCCGGTCAAGATTCGGCCTGGCAACACCTTAAATAGGAAAGGAAGGGGCCCATGCTACGAACTGCGTCTGAAAAAACAAGTGAGCGGATTAACAGGAAAGCTTTGTCTTGCTTCCTTTCTTCCATAATGCTGATGATGACTCTGCCTGTGTTTGCTGGTGACAAGGAGAAAGACGAAGACACACTTCGGCAAGCCAACTTAGTGTTGCAGGGTTTCCTCAACAGCAACAACATCTCGCTGACCTCGTTGTCAAAGGCTAATTGCGTGCTCATTCTACCTAACGTAAAGAAGTTCGGTTTCGGTATCGGGGGCAGCGGTGGCCGCGGTCCTTTGCTCTGCCGCAGTG
>WNGP01002501.1_pt1 | contig 17723 bp, 12 predicted proteins | sample 5407671 | NCBI WGS metagenome assembly WNGP01 (sample SAMN13153381, study PRJNA577476) | soil metagenome | isolation source: 40 cm soil or saprolite under Garry oak tree replicate 2 | place: USA:California | collected 2016-06-15 | reverse complement strand
GGCTCAGAAGGTCACGTTGATGCGGCCGATGAAATACCGCACCGGCGGCTGCGACAGGAAGTCGGCCACGCTGAAGTTGAGCTGACCGGACTGACTCACCTCGGGATCCACGCCCCGGTACTTCGTCCAAGTGACCAGGTTGCGCCCGGTCAGCGAAAAGTTGAGCGACCGGGCCCCGATGCGGGCCGCCCACGACTCGGGGGCCGTGTATGTGAGAGACAGTTCCCGCAGCTTCAGGAAGCCCGCGTTCTCGAAGAATCCTGTCTCGAGCCCGAAGAACGCGCCAGCATCCGCGGCCGCCTGGTCGGCGAGCGACGTGTTGGGCAGGTTCAAGCCATGGCAGGTCGAGAACAGGCAACGGAACTGCTCGGTGCTGTTGTCGAGCTTGTTGCCCCAGCGGCCGTCCAGCAAACCATACAGCCGGAAGTGACGCAGGAAATTCACTTCGGTCGAGAACGACGCGCCGCGGGTCGGAACCGATGAGCCTTGGAACGTGTCCGCGGTGTCGAGCGTGATCTCGGTGAACGGATCGAGCAGGCCGTCGCCGTTCAGGTCCCGGAAGGTGTAGCTCGTGCCCCAGTACCCGCCCGCCGGGTAGCCGACCTGATGGCGCTGTGTGGCGCCGCCCAGGCCGAAAATGATCGGTGTGTTGCTCGAGTCTGTAGCGAGCACGCGGTTCTTGTTGCCCCACGCGCTGGCCGTCACGCTCCAGGACAGGCTCGGCCGGTTGACAAGCTGCGCCGTGACGAGCAGCTCGACCCCCTTGTTGCTCACCCGGCCAAGGTTGTCGAGGCGCGTGATCGGTATCGCGCCTTTCGCGCCCTGCCCGACCGACCCGGCGATCGGGACCGCCACCAGGGCGTCTCTCGAATCCTTGTCGTAGTACGTGGCCTCGAAGTGAATCCGCTGCTGCGCGAAGTCCGCGTCGAACCCCGTCTCGATCTCACGCGTCCGCTCCGGCTTCAGGCTCGGGTTCCCCACCCCGCCGATGATGACCCCGGGGAGATCGCTTCCGTCCGCGGCGATCGAGGCGGGGACGGAGAACGGTTGGGCGTCGAGCGTGCCGGGCGCCCGGCCCGCCCGGCCCCACGCTGCGCGCAGCCGGAGGCTGGATAGCCAGCCGATGCGCGGGAAGAACGGCTCTTCCGAGATCACCCAAGAGGCGGAGACCTTCGGGTACAGGATGTTGCCGAAGTTGGTGCCGAACGCCGAGTTCTTGTCGGCGCGCAGCGCCCCGGTGAAGTACAGGCGGTCGCGGATCCCCAGCTGCTCCTCCACGTACCCACCCAGGGTCACTTGCGGCGCGATCGAGTCGCTCGCCGACGGGATCACCACCGCACCCACGCCCCCGGCTCCGGTGACGATCTTACGCCCGGAGGCCCGCACCTGCTCGAACACATTTTTGTTGAACTGCACGCCGACGGTACTGTTCAAGGCGGCCACGGACGACAGGCGGAACGATGCCGTCGTGGCGAGGTTCGCGGTGTACGCACGGATCTGCGCCCCGTACTGGAACGCGCTCCCGTCGGTGTCGAACGGGTTCACGTTGGGGGGGTTCTCGAAGGTGTCGCCCTGGTTGGTGACGTCGTAGCCGACGGTCCCGAGCATCGTGAGGAAGCTCCAGGGCCGGAAGTTGAGATTCAGACCACCGGTAAAGCGCTCGATGCGCTGTCCGGCACGGACCGCCTGCGCCTGCTGCGGCGTCAAGAACCCATAGCCACCGTTGTTCGTGCTGTCCGATGACCCGAGCAACCCGCTCGGGAGGATCCCAAAGCTGTTGTTGTCGTTTTGCGGCAGCGCCAGGTCGCTCGACACATAGGCCGTGCTGATCGAGAGGTCCATCAACCGGCTGACCTGGTTGCGCAGGTTGGCGCGCAGGCTGGTCTTGCTCAGGTCATTGGACTGAAAAATCCCCCGCTCGCGTTGGAAGTCGCCCGAAACGTAGAACGTCGTGATCTCGTTGCCACCCGAGGCGGCGAGCCCATAGTGTTGCCGGACGCCGGTTCGGAAGGGCGAGTTCTGCTTGAGGGGGTTGAAACTGTCGACCTTGACCTGCGCAGTGTTGCAGCGATCTGCGGGAGGAAGGTCTGCAGCGAAGGCGATGTTGGGCAGGAAACACGCGTTGCCCGCGTCATCGTGGGCGAAATAGTTCGTCGGCCAGTCGGCGTGGTCATTCAACGTCCCGGCCTCGCTGAAGGCAGTCCACTTGGTGGGCCCGGGCCGCCCCTGCTTGGTACGGATCTGGATCACGCCGTTCGCGGCGTCCGTACCGTACAGCGCCGCGGCAGACGGTCCTTTCACGACCTCGACCGACTCCCAGTCCTCGGGGTTCAGGTCGTTGAGACGCGACGGCGCCTGGCCGCCCGAGGCGCCGAGACCGCCGTCGGCGTTGGGGACGTTGTCCACGCGGACGCCGTCCACCACGATGATCGGCTCGTTGCGGAGCGACAGGCTGGTCGCGCCGCGGATCCGGATGCGGGACCCCGTCCCCGTGGTCCCGCCGCTCTGCAACACCTCCACGCCGGGAACGCGCGAGTTGAGCAGGTCCGCTGCGTTCACAGGCGTCGCTTCCTCCGCGATCTTGGAGGCGTCGATAGTCCCGACATTGCTGCCGCTCTCCCGCTTGAGCTGCTCCTGCCCCGTCGCCGACACGATGACGACGTCCAGCGGCACAGCCGCCGGGGTGAGCGCAAAGTCCGCCGTAGCGGCCTGACCGGCGCTGACGCTCACCGGATTGGTCGCGGTCGCGTACCCGATCAGCCGGACCTGCACCTGATACTGACCGGCAGGCACGTTGGTGATCGTGTAGCGCCCTTCGCGGTTGGTGCGTCCCTGCAGGTTGGTTCCTACGACCAGCACCGAGGCGCCGGTCACCGCCTGCTGGTTCGACTTGTCCGTGACTTGCCCAGTCACACTGCCGCGCTGGGCCTGCACCGGCCCGGCAGCGAATCCCGCGAGCAGCAGGATCGCTGCCGCGATGCCGAGCAATGGGCGAATGCGAAAAGAGTTCATGGAGCCGTGTCCTCATCCAAAGGGTCTTTGAACGGGATCCGGCCGGCGCGGGGCACACACTGCAGCGCCCGCGGAGCGGCGCGGTGCGTCGGTGGAGCAGGAATCCGGTAGGCCAGCTCTGACGGCCTACCGGCGACTACATCTGCAGCGCGCTCCGGGTGTGACGGCGGAAGGACAAGACCAACAGCGGCCCGACGAGGTGTGGCGCATATGCCGCTCTCCTAGGGTCTTAGTGGGACGGCCCGGCTAAGCTGCCGCCCGTCACGGGAAGTCGCAAGTTGGCTCCGTTTCACAACGGAACAAAAGAGTGCGCTCCTGTTCGAGCGCATTGGTCCGGAAACTGTCATAGCCGACCGCCGAGGTTTTTCGTCGGATCGCCCGCTTCTCCTTTGGCTCAAACCCTCCACTGCCGGCCGATCTGGAGGGCCACGTCCGCCGCTGACCGGTCGTCGATGTCGGGGAGGGTCACCACGGCGAAGTCGTTCACGTAGCCCCGCGGAGGCGGCACCTGGACCTGAGCAACGAGCAGCAGCGCCATGACTTGCAGCATCGCCGCGCAAAATACATCGGGGCACGGGCGACCGGTATCTTGACGCTCTTGACCAACAACACGAGTATGAGGTTGTCACTCGTGGGTCGTTTTTATCTCGGGCCGGGAGGAAGCATGCATCCGCGTGCCAGGCGCGTCTGTCTCGCCGCCGCTCTCAGCCTGCTCGCCGTTCTACCCGGGTGCCGCGGCGCCAAGCCACGACCTGAGTCGCAGCCGCCAACGGGGTTCGTGGTCACCGCCGAGCAGATTCAGAAGTCCGGCGCGAGGACTGTGTGGGAGGCTCTTCAGCTAACCATTCCCAACGTGTCGTTCCGCGGGACGACCCATTCCGGGTCGGGGCAGGACCTCCGAATTCGACGACGCGGCCGGTCGAGTGTCAATCTTAACGACGACCCGCGCGTGTTCATCGACCAGGTACGCCTCGTGGACCTGAGCGTGCTCGACGGAATGCCGGCCGGAGATATTGCGGCCATTGTCGTGTTGAACGGGCTCGACGGCACAACGTACTATGGGACGAACGCCGGCAACGGCGTCGTGCTCATTTTCACACACGCAAAGACGCCGCCGCCGCCGGACGAGCACGAAGGACGATCATAACAAGAAGGGAGGAGCCGGTCGGCTCCTCCCTCCTCCTCACCAGATGAACCCAGCAGCTACGGCACGTTCTGCTGGCACGATCCTGGTGTGTAGCTTGGATTGTTCTGCTCATCTGTCGGGACTGGGAGGTTCACGTCGGTCCCGAACGCACCACCCTTGGGAAACGGCCCGGTCGGGTAAACCGTCTCCGCCCCCCGCCCGTACTGCCGCAGCAAGCGGCGCAGGTCGCCCAGCCGATGCCCCGTGGCGTACATCCAGAAGGCGCGCTCGCTGAAGGTCAGGTTCGTGCGCGCGGCGGTGTCCGGCGCAGCGCCGGGGTCCGAGAGCGGCGTGAGTCCAGGCACGCGAGAGCGCAGGCCGTTCAGCTTCCCGAGCCAGGTGGGGAAGTCGCCTGCCCGCAACGCCGCCTCGGCTTCGATCAGACGGGCCTCCACTCCGTCCGCCAGGTGCGTGGGACTGGCCCGGCTGGTGTACTTGAGCAACACGAAGAACGGGGTGACGGCGTCGAAGCCGAACCGCGCGATGGTCGTGTCCTTCGCGTGGGACGTGAACGGGACCCGAGGATCGTTTGCCGTCAGGAATGGCAGGCCGTTGCCCCCTTCCAGGTCGGACATGGACCAGCGCTTCGCGATGGCGTTGAACTCGTAGGTGCCGTTCTCCTCGCGCGTGCTGGCGGCGGAATGTTCGATCACGTATGCGAAGCTGTCCGGGACCAGCCCGAGCAGCGCGGCTGCCGCGGCGGGTTGGTTCAGGTCGAGCAGGGCACGGGCCTTGCCCACCCACCCCGTCCAGAGCCGGGTGCTATCACCCCCAAAGTTCGCGATGGCCCTGTCGAACCGCGCGATCGCCTGGTTGAAGATCTCGGACGTGGCGATGGGCGGTGCGGCTGTTTCCCCTTCGGCGGGGAACGGCACTCCCGAGCAGTAGTTCTCGCCGACGATGACGTATGTGAATCCGGCGACGTTCCACATCTCTGCGATCCGGGGATCGACCAGGGAGTCCGGCGCCGTCACCGCGAGCGCCCGGGCCGCTCGCTCCGCGCCAAGGCGCGCGCGATGAATGAGCCGGAACACGCCGGTCAACGTCACGTTCGCGGGTTGGACCGCGCGTTGGTCCACTTCCTGCCGAGTTCCGAAGGTGTCGGAGTTGCGGTATTCGTCGGACAGGAGCCCGCTCACCAGCGTCTGTCCTTCTGTCCCACCTCCATTGCCATCCACGGCGAAGGCGAAATCACCCAGGGCACCCACACGCAGGGCCGTGGCGCCGTTGGCATCGTTGAGATTGCCCGGGTCGATGACGTTTGGGTTGTCAACTTTGACCAGGTCGTTACATGCTCCCAGCGGGATCCACAGGGCGACCGCCAGGGCGAGACCGATTTGCTCTAGAATCTTCATGGCAGCTCGCTCCTCTCAGAAGCCCAGGTTGACCCGAACGGTCCAATAACGCACCGTCGGTTGCGTGACGAAGTCGCGCACGAAGAAGTCGTTCCGGTTGAACCCCTGAGACTGGCTCGACTGTCCTTCGCCGTTCACCTCGGGATCCGCACCGGTGTAATCCGTCCACGTGTGCAGGTTGCGACCGGTGACCGTGATGCTCGCGCGCGTGGCGTGGAACTGCCGCGCCACCGTCTCCGGGAGATTGTAGCTCAGGGAGAGTTCCCGCAGCTTGACGAACCACGCCGGCTCGATGAACCCGAACGACGTACGGTTGGCTACGGGCGTGATGAACCGCCGCGCCACCACCGCCGCCTGGTCCTCGAGCCCGACCGACTTGTCATAGTTTGCCTGGCAGCCCTGCAACCCGGAGATGCAGCGGAATTCGTTCGTCAGGTTCCACAGCTTGTGGCCGCCGCGGTAGTCGAGCTGTCCCCCGATCCGGATGCGGCTGTGGAACAGGGTCAGCCCCGTATTGAGGGCGAGCTCCTTGGTCGGCTGAGAAGGTCCGATGAACGCCGGCGTCGGGCCCACAACGACCTCATTCGGTTCGACGATGCCGTTCCCATTCGCGTCGTTGAAGCTCAGTATCGGTCGCACCCAATAACCCCCCAGCGGGTAGCCTACTGCATGGCGCTGGTTTGAGGAGTTGAAGATGATGGGGTTCGTGTCCGGTACGCCGTCCACGATTTTTTCGAGCAGCTTGTTGTTGTTGGTCGAGCCGCTCAGCGTGATGTCCCAGGAGACGGCCGGCGTCTGCACCGGCCGCATGTTCAAGACCCCTTCGAACCCGCGGTTCAGCACCGAGCCCACGTTCCGGAAGACCCCCGTCGGGAACCCGGTGGTGGTGGGCGTCGTCACGGAGATGATCGCGTCTCTGGTCTTCTTATGGTAGTAGGTCAGCTCGAGCCCCACGCGGTCGTTCAACAGGCCGACGTCGAACCCGGCCTCGATTTCGGTCGAGCGCTCGGGCTTCAAGTCTACGTTCCCGAGGCCCGCCAGCGTGACGCCCGGCTGCTCTCCTCCGTCTGCAGCGACGGCGACTCCGGAAAAGTATTTGAGCGCATCCGTAACCCCGGGCTGCAGGCCCGAGGCCCCATACGCCACCCGGAGCCGCAGCCGGTTCAACGTGGTCGACTGTGGGAAGAACGGTTCGTCCGAGATCAGCCAAGACAGGGCACCCTTGGGGTATGTCACGGAGCCCAGGTTCTTCCCGAGCGCGCTGTTCTTGTCGATCCGTACCGCACCAGTAAAGAAAAGCCTGTCGTTCAGGCCGACCACCTGCTCGACATACGAGCCGAGGGTGACGGTCTCACTCGTCGTGTCAAACGCGTTCCGCACCGATGCGCTCCCGACGGTGAGTCCCCCCGGGGGCAGGAATTGGCCGGATGCCTGACTCCCGTTCAGGAGGTCGTGGAAGTACTGCACCCCCACCGAGGTCTTGGAGCTGACTCGCGGCGTGAGCTGGAACGAGGCGGTGGTCGTCGCATTCGCGGTCCAGCTGAAGAGGCGAAACCGGTTGTCGTCCGCGAACCCCTGCCGGAGGTCGGCGAAATCCGGCCCTTCGCCGAAGCGCTGGATGTCGCCCTCCACGCGCTGCGTGACGTCGCTGCCGGCCGTCGCCCGGCCCGAGAGCCACGGCAGCGGGCGCCAGTCGGCCGTCACGCTTCCTGTGAACCGTTCGACGTCCTGCGTCGCGAGCACCTGGAACGTGCGGCGTGGCCCCGAGTTGAACCCGTAGGTCGGGACGTCGGTCGAATCGGTTCCAAACCCTCCCCCTGTGTACCCGTTCGTGATGATGCCCAACACGTCGTTGTCGTTTTGCGGCAACCGCAGCCGGCTCGACACATAGCCGGTCGAGATGGCTACGGACGCTTTGTCGGAGAGCTTGGACGTCAGGTTGGCCCGCAGGCTGACCTTTTTCAGATAGTTCGGATGGATCTCTTCCGGGCGCAGCTCGGTGCGGCTCGTCTCCTTGAGGAGGAGCTGCTGCTGCTTGTCCGGCATGCTGTACACGCCCGTCTGCCCATCGAGCTGTCCCGACACGAAATACGTGGTCTGGTCGTTCCCGCCAGACACCTGCAAGCCGTACTGCTGGTTGTAGCCGGCTTTGAACGGCGACGTGGCCGGATTTTCGAGGGGATTGAAAGACGCCGTCCGGTCCTGAACACAGGTCCCCTGCGCCACTCCCACGAGCTGGCATGTGAACGCCGTATCCTTGGGGACGCCTCCTCGGATGACAACCGAATCGTACAGGGCGCCATAGTTAGTGGGGTACTGCGCAACGTCCACCTGCACGCCCTGCTCGGTGTAGAAGTTCCAGCTCGTGCGCCCGGGCGTCCCGCGCTTGGTGGTGATGACGACGACCCCGTTGGCTGCCTGGGTGCCGTACAGCGCCGCCGCCGACGGCCCCTTCACGATCTCGATCGACGCGATCTCGTCCGGGTTCAAGTCGTTGAGGCGGCTCGGCTCCTGCCCGCCCACGCCGATCGAGTTGCCGGCTTTGCTCTCCACCCGGATGCCGTCCACAATGAACAACGGATCGTTCGAGAGCGACACGCTGTTCGCACCCCGGATTCTGAGGCGGGCTCCCCCCCCGACCGTGCCGGTGGAAGGCAGGATGTTCACGCCCGCGGCGCGGCCGGACAGCAAGTCGGTCATGCTCGTGATCGGCTGCGTCTCGACGATCTCGGAAGCGCGAATCGTGCTGACGGCGTTGCCGTTCTCCCGCGCGCGCTGCTCGCCACTGGTCGTCACGAGCACGGCGTCGAGCGACAGCGCGACCCGCTTGACCGTGAAGTCGGCCGTGCTGCTCTGACCAGCCCCCACGGTGACCCGCTGGGTTTCGCCGGCATACCCGATGATGGCCACACGCACCTCATAGGTCCCTGGGGCCACGCCGGCGATGACGTACTTGCCCTGCTGATTGGTGATCGCGCCCTTGTTGGTCGCCCCCAATAACACGCGAGCCGGTGACACAGGGCCACCGGCTTGGTCGACCACGGTTCCAGTGATCGTGCCGTCCTGCGCGCTCCCGGCGCGCGGGACACCGACCAGCAGCGCGCCCAGCGCCAGGAACGATTGCAGCGTCTGACGGTTGAAAAAGCGCATAGGGAACCTCCTTCGAGGTAGCTGGGGACAGGGTCCCGCAGCGACAAACGGGCCGCGCTCGCGTGTGCTACAGCGAGGCGGTTCTGCCTTCTCGAATGAGCGACTGCGCACCGACGCCCAACGGTTTGGGAGGACGTTCACGGTGCGATGAAAGGCACGCGCCTCGGAAAAGTGCTCGGCGCGTCCCACGTGCGGACTATTGTGTGCCGCGAAACTGAGACTTGCAAGAGGCCTAAAACAAGCGTGCATTCGACAAATCGCCGTCCGCGTCGGCGGAGTTTGTCAGGAAACTGTCATGACCGTTCCTGCCAGGGGGCGGGCGGCCGCTGGTGCGGGTCCCTTCCGTGTCGATTAGGCGAGCGCTACGTTCGCGGGTATGGGTCGCTCAATGCGTCGGCACGCCGCCCAGCTCGGGACAGCGCTCGCCGCCCTGCTCCTCACCGCCCCCGCCTGTTTCGTGTTCAATCGGGGGAGCAAGCCCGCTCCCTCACCGGCAGTCGACGTCCCCGAAGGCGAGATCGCCCTCAGCGTCACCAACCACAACTACCTCGACGTCGTGGTGTACGTCGTGCACGATGGTCAGCAGACGCGGGTGGGAACGGTGACCGGGTCGTCGTCCGCCGTCTTCTTCGTCCCCGTTCGGCTGGTGGGGATGGGACACGAACTGCAACTCTATGGTCGCGCGATCGGCAGCGACGCCTTCGCGCGCACTCACACGCTCATTGTCGAGCCCGGGCAATACCTCGAGTGGACGCTCGAATCCGACCTGCGCCGCTCGAGCGTCGGCGTGTTCTGAACGGCCCTATTTCTTGATCGGGGGAGGACCGGCGCCGGCGGGCTGAGTGCCGGTGCCGATCAACCCGAACGCCACGGACGTGACCACCAACCCCCCCGCGCCGATGCCCGCGAGCAAGAAGCTCCGGCCCTTGGCCAGCTGGCGTACCTCGAGGGACGCGATGTAGCCGTTCGGCAACGCGACATGCTCACCCGCCCACGGCAGCTCGTCGCCCCGTTGCAACTCCACGGAGGATACGGACACGACGAAGCCGTGGTCACTCTCGCCGACGTACCGCCCCCGCAGCACGAACACGTTGGGGCCGACATAGGGGGCCAGCTCCTGAGAGCCGACGTCGGTGAGCTTGGCGGCCACGTAGCTTCCCGGCTCGGGGGGCAGCGTAGTGATCGGGTTGTAGTTGTAGCACGCCGCACTAACGAAGGCGGCGGCGATTACGATGGATGCACGCATGCAACCCCGGTCTGGAAGGAAGTTCTCAGCGGCCCTGGCGCCCAGCGGCCTCTCGCATCAGTGCGGACTCGGCCCAGCTCCGCCTCCGCCACCGAGCCCGCCGCTGGACGCCGGACCGAAAGCCTGGTAGGTCACTACGAGTCCCGCGAGCGCCGCGCCGGCGAGCAGCACCATCTTGCTTCGCGATACCTGCCGTTGCTCAAGCGCCCGGAGGAACTCCCCCGGCACGACTACCGTCTCGCCCGCCCACCGCAGGATGTCGCCGCGGCGCGATTCGACGGATTCGACTGAAATCGCCAGGCCGCGCTCGGTCGTGGACAGGTAGCGGCCCCGGACCACATACGCATTGGGCCCAAGATAGTTGGCCAGCTCCTCGGAGCCGGACTCGGTCAGCGTCACCGCGAGATAGCTGGACGGTGTGAGGCTCGACCGCCGCAGCGGCAGATAGTTGTAGCAGCCGAGCTGCAGCAATCCGACAGCCACGCACGCCATGGAGCCGGTACGCATACGCTTCCCTCAGAGGCGAAGGGAGCGAACCCCGACGACGAGTCCGCTCCCTCGATTATACCACTATACCACGCCTGACGGCGAGACGCCCGCGCCGCCGTTCACATGCCTACGGGTACGCCTTGGCGCCCGGGCCCGTACATGGGAACACGTCGGACTGCGTCCTTACGCCCGCCGCCACCTCCTGGCTCTCCGGCGGGATATTCGAGTTGGCGTTCCGCTCAATCTGCGGGTAGTACAGCTCGCCGGGCACGGCCGGCAGGGTCAGCACGTTGGGCGTGACCGGCGTAAGACTCGGGATGCATGTGCGCCGGTAGTCACTCAGCGCCTCGATGTTCTGGAACATGACCACGTACTTCTCCATCATGATCGAGTCCTGCAAGGCCGCTCCGATTACACCGGTCGCTGACGACGCAAGTCCGGTCACGACCGCATATGCGGCATTCAGACGAGCCTGGGCTGGTGCGGTGTTGCCCAGCGCCAGGTTCGCTTCCGCCAGGATGAGCTGCGTTTCCTGATAGGTGACGAACGGCACGCGGAAGTCACCGCTGAACCGCGTCGGTTCGCAATCGAACGCCGAGATGCCGTTGGGACCGGCCCCGACATTGAAGTCATCGCCCGCGTAGTTCGGCCCGAGGTTCGTCCACGTGACGGTGCCGTCCGTCGTGGTCCCACCGACAGTGGTGTTCCATGTAGGCTTAACTGCGCCCGACGTGCCGGCGGTCGTGGCCTTCTGGAGGTTGCTGTTGGCGTCGCCGATCTCGTCGTCCAGCGCGAACGCCTTGGTCGCTTTCCAGGTCCCGCTCGCCAGCGGGCACAAGTAGTCCGCCCGCCGTGGATCCTTCCGCGCGTTCATGTAGTCGACCATGGACTTCCCGGATTCAAGGTCACCTCCGAATGCCGAGTTGTCCTGGAACTGGAACCACATGTTCGACTGCGGATACCCGTTCCCGGTGTGGAATGATCGGAAATCGCCGGCGCCCGTGGGATCGCTGATACCGAGCGCCGCGTACTTGAGCGCACTGTCGAAGACCGCCGCTTGGGTAAGCCCCGGCAGTTTCCCTTCAGTCGCCGCCTCCACAACGTGCATCCAATAGCGGGCTTTCAGCGTGTTGGCCGTGGCGACCCATTGCGAAACGCTGTCCCCGAAGACGAGGTCGGGCGGCGACGGGAGAGTGGTGACGCCGCTGTTGAGCGCCGTGATGGCGCGCGTGAGAATGTCCTGCACGGCGCCGTATACCACCAGCTGCGAGTCCAGGGCCGGCGTCGTGCTTGTGCGGAGTTCACTGTAGGGAATGCTCCCCCACAGATCGGCGGCGCTGCCGAGGGTAAACCCCTTCCAAACCAGATCGATTCCGAGATACAGACTATCCCCGGCCCTGGTCGAGATGGCCGCGATCGTATCCATGTCGATCAGGCCCCCGGCGGTATAGACCAGGTTCCAATCGCCGCCATTCGCCCCGATGTTCGACCCGGCACCGAACACGTAGCGCCCGGCCTGCTCGACGAACCGCCCGTTCGTGGCGCCGCACTGCTGCACCCACATACAGACCATCATGGGCGTGAGGCCTTCCTGAAATGCGAACTGCGCACCCTGGATGCCCACGAACAACGTTTGAATCGTGGCCGCGGAAGGGTTGTTCGGGTCAGTGGACAGCTTTTTCCCGGTCAAGAAGTCGTTGCAGTCCGTCGTCCCGAGGAGCAGCCCCAGCGAGACGAGCGCGACATTCATGTTGCGACGCATATGTCGATCTCCTCGGGGTTAGTGGTTGAGGGTGATCGCGAACGCGAACGAGCGCGTCTGCGGGTTGTTGAAGTAGTCCACCCCACCGGCGCCTGCCCCGGACGAGATGGGGCCGCCGAGGTTCGTCTCGGGATCGTAACCTGTGTAGTTGGTCCACGTCTTCAGGTTCCGGCCGGATACCCGGATGTCGATGCTCGAGAAACCGATGGCGCGCTGCACCCAGGGCGCGTCAATGGTGTACGTGACCGAGACCTCGCGCAGCTTCACGAAACCGGCGTCCTCGATGCAGGGCTCGTCGATCCCGATGAACGGGCAGGCGGCAATGAATTTGTACCAGTTTTCGCCGATCGAGACCGGCGTGTTCATACCGGGGCCAGCGACGGGCCCGTCCCACCACCCGCCCTGCCCGAAGGTCTTCACGTTCCCAGTGCAGACGGAGGCACCGCTCCCGGTGCAGGCTGCCCGCACCTCCGTGTCCTGGTGGGTGCCGTAGCTCCACAACGCGCCCTTGGTGCCGTTCCAGATCTGGCCGCCGTGCCGGATGTCGAGCAGGCCGGATATCTGGAACTTCCGATACCGGAACGAGCTCCTCACGCTGCCGGTCCAGTTGTAGTTCGGGTCTTGCACGATACGCAGGTCCGGGTCCTGGACGGGGAAGCCGTCCGGCCCGATGAATAGCGCACCCTTGGCAGCGGCGCCGCAGAACGTGCCCAGTACGCCCTTGTTGCCCGCCCCGTCGACGACGACGGAGTCGGTGTTGTTCGAGACGCCGCACCGCATGAACCCAGTCCCCAGGTACACGCCGATCGGCTGGCCCGTCATGGCCACCTGGCGGTTGAAGTCGCCGATCACCACGTACTGCAAGCCCACCGGCAGCTTCTGGACGAGGCTGCGGTTACGGGCCCATTGCAGGCCCACATCCCACCCAAAGTCGGGCTGCTGCACCGGCCGAACGTTGAGTGACGCCTCCCAACCGCGGTTGCGGATGGTGGCGGCATTCGCGGCCTGGTTCTGATAACCGGATGAGGGGTTAACCGGAGCGAGCAGGATGACGTCGGACGACACCTTGTTGTAGTACGTGAGGCTGGCGTCGGTGCGGTCCTTGAAGAACCCGAAGTCCGCGCCCGCCTCGAACTCTTTCGAGCGCTCGGGCTTGAGCACGGAAGCCGCCTTCGTGATGCTCGACGCCAGGCCCGGAAGACCGCCTTGGGAGGGAATGTTGCCCGTACCCTGGGAGATGCCGCCGATGATCTCCGAGCTCGAATAGGTCTGCGACGTCAGATAGGGCAACGGCTCGATCCCCGCCTCGCCGTAAGCGACGCGAGCTTTGCCGTACGACAACCACGAGCGCTCGCCGATCGCCTTCGTAAACTCCCACGCCGCGCTGCCTTTCGGGAACCAGCTGCGCAGGTTATTGCGCCCGAAGGTCGATGAGCCGTCGTTGCGGAGTGCCGCGCTCAGGTGCAGTTGGCTCCACAGGTCGAGCGTCCCCTGCCCGAAAAACCCCGCGTCGTGGATCACCGTCTCGGCGTCGATCGGCAGGTCCTGGTTCACCGTGTTCGAGAGCTTGAACGGCTGGAGCGCGATGAATTGGCGCCCCACGGTGCCCAGCTGGCGCACATTCCGCGTGTCCAAGTTCTGTCCCACTGTGAACGTGCCACCGAAGTCGGGGTTGATCGTGTAGTTGGCGGTCGCCGTGAGGTTATGATCGATCGAGTAGTTGACGATCTTCCCCTCCACCATCCGTCCGAACTGACAGGGGGAGGCAGAGCTCACCGGACACCCCTCGGCTCGCTCGTCCGCTGCATAGTCCGCGCCCAGTGAATAGTTGACCTTGAGCCACGACAGCGGCAGGTATTCGACGTTGAAGTTCCCGTATATCCGGCCCACCGTCGCCGCGTTGAGCTGGTTGTTTAACACCCAGTAGGGGTTGTCGAAGATGCGGTCGCTCGTGAGGGTCAAAGTGTTCGGGTGCAGGAAGCGGTACGCACGCTCCTGAGGGCCGACCGGAGTTTCGACTGAGTACGGAAGCGGATTGAACTCCGGCGGCTGCCGCAGGTCGCCGAGCTGCACGCCGTTGGTGTTGTTGCCGCGCTGGATGAAACTGCCTCGGCTGTCGGCGTAAGCGAGGTCCGCCCCGACCTTCAGGTTGTCCACCAACCGGTGCGTTCCCTTGAACCGCAGCGCCGTGCGCGAGAAGTGGTTGTTCGGCCCGATCATCACGCCCTGCTGGTACGAGTTGTCCGCCGACAGATAAAACGTCGTGCGGTCGTTGCCGCCTGAGAGCGTGATGCCATTGTCCAATGTGTGCCCGACTTGGTAGATGTCGTTCGCGTGGTCGTAGAGCGGCGTTCCGGCGGGCAGCAGTTGACCCCACGAACGCCCGCAGGGCGTCGCCGCCCCACGTCCCCCACACTGGCCACCAACCGCCGTATCAGCGGCTATACCTTTATCCCCCTGCCCATACAATGTTTGGAGCGGGTACGTGTGGTTCAGGTCGTCGAACGATGTGGAGGAGCGGAAGGTAAAGTGCGTCGGACCGGCGCGACCGGTTTTGGTGGTAATGATCACCACCCCGGCGCCCGCCCGCGACCCGTAAATGGCGCTCGCCGCCGGTCCCTTCAGGATCTCCACCGACTCGATGTCGTTCGGGTTCAAGTCGACCGCGCGGTTCGATACCACCGTGCCCTCGGTCTGGCCGAACTGATTGTTGGTTCCGCCGTTGTCATCGATCCGATTGAAGTTCGACGTGGAGAACGCCGAGTTGTCCATCGGCACGCCGTCGACGACGAACAAGGGCTGGTTCGGACCGAGGATCGAGTTGACGCCCCGGATGTTGATGAAGGAGCCGGCTCCGGGATCGCCCGACTGTTGCAGCACCGTGACGTTCGGCGCTTTCGCGGCGAGCGCACCACTTCGCCGAGCTGCAGCGGGTTCGCCGCGAGCACGAAGTCGTGCGTCACGCCGCCCGCGGCCAGAGTGACCTGAGCGCTCTGCGATTTGTAGCCCAGGCGCCGCGCCACCATCGTGACGGTCTGGCCCGAGACCCGCGCGCCCGGTACGACGAGGGTGTAGCCACCGTCGTCCTTGCTGAGAGCCCCGAGTCCCATCGTCGGGATGGCGACTTCGACCTGCCCCAGCGGCTGGCCCGCGTCGCTCGTTATTTTGCCGGTGATCGTCACCGGCCCCTGCGCGGCGAGCAGGGCCGGTAGCGCGAGAAACGCGCTGAGAATGAAGGGAATGAACCGACGGGGTGTGAATTGCATGTCCCCTCCTGCGAGGTAGTGTGACACGCACACCGGCGCCGCCTGTCTGGCGGTCCGGTGGACATCAATTGTTCGCTCAACGAACCGCGCGCTCCGCACGACGGATGACGACCGGGAGAGCGCACAACGCGCGGTGACGGCGACGGCTAACGCCGCTTTTATATCACCATTTACAGCCACGCGCTAGAGCAAACCGGAGCCCGGAGCATGTTCCATTGTGGAACGCTGGCGCCGTGGCGCCGCTACACCGGACCGACTATGGTTGGTCGCCAGAAAACCCTCATGATCCGCACGCTTCTCGTTGCCGCCACGGCGTGGTGCGTCATCGTACCAGGCCCCGCAGTGCCCCCGCCCCCGGGGTCCCCCCAGGCGCCCGACCCCCTCGCCGCTCGGACCAGGGGCCGCTCCGACGCGCCCGTCACCGTGTACGAGATGTCGGACTTTCAGTGCCCCTACTGCCGCGAGTTCGCGCTCGGCACGCTGCCGCTGCTCGAGCGCGAGTACGTCCAGGCAGGCAAGGTCCGCTTCGTCTACATCAACCTGCCGCTGTCGAGCGTGCACAAAAATGCCGCGACGGCTGCGGAAGTCGCGGTATGCGCCGCCCGGCAGGAACGGTTTTGGCCGATGCACGATCTGCTGTTCCGACACCAGAGCCAGTGGTCCGCCCTCGGCTCCCCCCGCGCGTATCTCCGCGCGCTGGGTGACTCCGCGGGCCTGGACTCCGCCCGGCTGACCCAATGCGTCGCGTCCGGAGCCGCCGCCGCGGAGGTTCAGAGAGACGCCGAGCGGGCGCGCCGCTCGGGCGCGACCAGTACGCCTACCTTCTATATCGAGGGCGCCCTGCTCGAGGGCGCGGCACCGATCACGGTCTTCCGGGCCGTGCTGGACTCGATCTACCAGAGCAAGACGGCGACGCCCCGCTGATGGGGCGGCCTTCCTTCATATATCGGCTCAGCATCGGGCTCGCCCACCGGGCCCTCCCCTTCGCCGCCCGGTTCGATAAGAAGCTGGCCCGCGGTCTCGACGCGCGACGCGGGGTGACGGACCGGCTGTCCGCCTGGGCCCGGGCCCACCGCGATCCCAAGCGGCCGCTGCTGTGGGTGCACGCCTCGTCGGTGGGCGAGGGCCTCCAGGCGAAGCCGGTGCTCGAAGCCGTGCGTGCCGAGGCACCGCACTGGCAGCTCGCCTATACCTTCTTCTCCCCCTCGGCCGAGCGGCTGGCGCGCACGCTGCCGGTCGACGTGGCGGACTACCTGCCGCTCGACCGCCCGGCCGAGGTGAAGGCCGTGCTCGAGGCGCTCCAGCCCGCGGCGCTCGTATTCTCGAAGCTCGACGTGTGGCCCGAGCTGACGCTCGCCGCGGCGCAGCGCGGCGTGAAGCTGGGCCTCATCTCCGCCACCGTCGCGCCGCACAGCTCGCGGCTCCGCTGGCCGACGCGCGGCTGGGCGCAGCCGGCCTACCGCGCGCTCGAACGCATCGGCACGATCAGCGCGGAGGACGGTCGGCGCCTCGAGCAGCTGGGCGCGCGCCCCGGGGCCATCGAAGTGACGGGGGACACGCGCTACGACAGCGTCGCCGAGCGGGCGGAGCGGTTCGACCGCACGCGCGACCCGTTCGCGCGCCTCGCGATCGCACCGGCCGGCACGTTCACCATTGTCGCCGGGTCCACCTGGCCCGCCGACGAAGCGGTGGTTCTCCCGGCATTCGTGGACCTGCTCGCGCAGGTGCCGAGCGCGCGGCTCGTCCTCGCCCCCCACGAGCCCAACCCCGATCACCTCGCCGGCATCGCGCAGGCCGCCGGCCGGCTCGGCCTGCCGCGTCCGGTCCGGCTGTCGCAGGTGGAGCACACATCCACCGCGCCGGTGATCGTCGTGGATCGCGTGGGGATCCTCGCCGACCTGTACGCGCTCGCCGATGTCGCGTTCGTCGGGGGCGGGTTCCACCGCGCGGGCCTCCATTCGGTGCTCGAGCCCGCGGTGTTCGGCGCGCCGGTGACGGTGGGTCCGCACTGGCACATGAGCCGCGACGCGGCACTCCTGATCGAGCGGGGCGGGGCCGTGGCCTTGAGCGCCGACGGGCGGCACCCGCTGCATTCACAGTGGCTCGTGTGGCACCACGATCCGGCGGCCCGCTCCAAGGCGGGCGCGGCCGGGAAGCGGCTGGTACGGGAGGGACGGGGGGCGGCGGAGCGGACGACGGCGCTGGTGAAAAAACTGGTTGGAGGAGGTTGAGGAGGTTGGGGGAGGTTAGAGGAGGT
>WNGP01001799.1_pt1 | contig 17726 bp, 22 predicted proteins | sample 5407671 | NCBI WGS metagenome assembly WNGP01 (sample SAMN13153381, study PRJNA577476) | soil metagenome | isolation source: 40 cm soil or saprolite under Garry oak tree replicate 2 | place: USA:California | collected 2016-06-15 | reverse complement strand
GCCTGCAGGGGCGCGTCGCGCTCGACAACGCGGCGGTCAAGGCGGATCTCGAGCGGCTCCTGAGCGGCGCGCCGGCTGCGGCCGCTGCGCGCAAACCCGCTGCGGCGCCCGCGGCGGATGCAGGCGGGCTCGATTTCAGCGCGAAGCCGTGAACGGGAATTGGCGTAGTTCGCTCTACCTCGGCGGCTTTTATTTGATCGAGAGCGTTTGCCGATGAACCGAACCGCCTTGATCTTCGCCGGGGCCGTGCTGATTGCCGCGAGCCTGCTCCTCCCGGGGCGCGCGGTCAGCGCCGGCGCCGGCCCGGAAGGCCTGAGGCCCTGCTCGGAGAGCGATTTCACGCTCACCCGGTTCTTCGACACGCTTCCCGTCGATCTTTCCACGGTGAGCGGCCTCGTTCCGCTCGGCAACACCAACGGCACCGGCCACATCGTTCCCATCTCGACCACCTATTTCTACGCGCCGTTCGCGTTCGGCGGGGCCGATGGCCACCAGATGATCCCCGCCGTGGCCGGCGTGCCGATCCGCATCCCCGGCGACGCGACGATCACGTCGCTGCGCTGGGAGCCGAACAGCGGCGGTGCGCTCTTCGCCGGCGACGACTGGTACGTGACCTTCAGGCCGTGCCAGGAGATCCGGTTCACCTACCATCACCTGAACGCGATCACGGGACCGCCCGAGCTCGTCGCGCGGGCCGCCCAGATCCGCAGGGGCATCCACGCGTGGTGCACCCGCGACGGCTCCGGCGCCGCGACGAGCTGCTCAGGGCTCGCGCACGTGCGCGTGCGCTCGGGGACGATCGTCGGAGCCGTGTACCGGATGAACCAGGTGTCTTTCAATTTCACCGCCTTCGACACCCGGGCCGCGAGCACGGCGCCCGCGCCGCCGCCGGGGGCCGCCGTCGATCCGGGCCGCTACGAGCTCACTTTCGCCCAGCTCGTCGCCGCGCTCACGGCGGCGGGCGAGCCGGTTCCCCGGGTTCTCACCCCGGACCTCTTCGCCGAGCTCGATCCGTCGCGCACCCACGCGCGCTGCCCGCTCGACTATTTCGGGGCCGCGGACCGCGACGCCCTGTACGCGAAGCTCGGCAGCTTCGACGGATCGGTGCATCGCACGAGCGAGCCGCGCTGCGGGCAGGTGTTCCAGGACAGCTTGGATGGCGGCCTCGCGGGAGGCTGGTTTCCCGAGGCCCTCGCCGGGCCGTTCCTCCTCGCGGGCGAAGACGGGCTCGCGGGGTTTTTATACGGCAACGTCGATCCGCTCACGATGTACTTCTCGATCGGCCAGTCGGTCGCGCCGCTCGGCCGGACCTTGACGTTCCCGTATCCCGGATTCGATGCCCTCGGCGTCACTCACAATATTTCCTTCAAAGGCGCGCGCTACCACCCGGAGCTGGCGAGCCAGCCGCTTCATTGCTGGGACGGCCTGACCACGGCGGAGATGGACGCCGGCACCTCGTTCACCCCGACGCCCGTGCCGGGGGCGATGCTCGTGCAATTCACATCGCCGACCCGCGTGCGATTCGAATACTCTCCAGTCGGCAGCTGCGCGGCGCCGCCGGCCTTCACCGCGGCCGCCGGGTATTTCGTGCGCTGATCCGTTTTCCGAAACCCAAGCACCCCGTCCCAAACCCCTGTATAGTGCGCGCCAAGGTTTCCGCAGCGCCCTATCCGGTTAGCGCTGCAGCCTCTTCGCGGTTCCTCTCGAGTTCCTCGAATTTTTCAAGCAGTTTCTCTGCCTGAACCGGTGCGAGGGCGTAGCCCTTCCCAGGCCGATTTCAGGAGCGGTTTATAACAGAGGGCGCAGCCCTCTCACATCCTCCTCCTGATAAACATTAGGAGAGTTTCATCGAAACGTCTTTCCAGAATCTCGGGCTCTCACCCGAGCTGCTCCGCGCAGTCGCCGAGCAGGGTTACACCGTACCGACCCCCATCCAGGCGCAAGCCATTCCCGTCGTGCTCGCAGGCCGGGATCTCCTCGGCGCGGCGCAAACCGGCACCGGCAAGACCGCCGGGTTCACTTTGCCGATGCTGCAGCTCCTCGCTTCGAAAGCGAACGTCAGCCACTCGCCCGCGCGCCATCCGGTGCGCTGCCTCGTTCTCGTGCCCACGCGCGAGCTCGCGGTGCAGGTGCAGGAGAGCGTGCGCACCTACGGCAGGCACATGCACCTGCGCTCAGCCGTTGTCTACGGCGGCGTGGGCTTCGAGCCGCAGGTCCAGGAGCTGCGCCGCGGCGTGGACATCGTCGTCGCGACGCCCGGGCGCCTGCTCGATCACGTCGAGCAGAAGACGATCGACCTGCGCTACGTCGAGATCCTCGTTTTGGACGAAGCCGACCGCATGCTCGACATGGGCTTCATCCACGACATCCGCCGCATCCTCGCGCTTTTGCCGGCGAAGCGTCAAAACCTGCTTTTCTCGGCGACTTTTCCCGATGAGGTGAGAAAGCTCGCCGCGGGCTTCATGCACGACCCGGTCACCGTCGAGGTCGCGCGGCGCAATATGCCGATCGAGCTGATCGGCCAGGTCGCGCACCCGGTCGACAAGGACAGGAAGCGAGCGCTCCTCGCGCACCTGGTGAAGTCGGGCAACTGGCAGCAGGTGCTGGTGTTCTGCAGGACCAAGCACGGCGCCAACCGGCTCGCCGAGCAACTTGAGCACGACGGCATCGAAACCGCCGCGATCCACGGCAACAAAAGCCAGCCGCAGCGCATGAAGGCGCTGAAGCGCTTCAAGGACTGCGAGCTGCAGGTGCTCGTCGCCACCGACATCGCCGCGCGGGGCCTGGACATCGAGTCGCTGCCGCACGTCGTCAACTACGACCTGCCGCACGTCCCGGAAGACTACGTCCACCGCATCGGCCGCACCGGCCGCGCGGGGGAATCAGGCCAGGCCGTGTCGCTCGTCTCGGGCGAAGACCGCAGCCTCCTTCGCGACATCGAGCGGCTAATCGGCAAGAAAATCGAGCAGCAGGTCATCCCGGGATTCGAAACAGGCTCGGGCTACCACAGCGCGCAACCCGAACCGCAGGGACGCCGAGGGCAACAGCGGCAGAACCAGCCGCGACAGAACCAGCAGCGCCAGAATCAGCAACGCGGACAACAGCGGCAGAAGCAACAGCAGCCGAAGCGTTTCCCCTCCTCGCATGAGGAGGGGTGGCGCGCAGCGCCGGGGAGGTCACGCGACCAAGCGAGAGGCGGACGGCCGCAACGCCAGCCCGCCCCCGTCATGCCTTCGGAAAAAGCCCAGCAATCGGTTCGCCAGGAACAGCTCGAGTACCACCGCCACCAGCAGGCGGATGAGCAACGCAGAGAAGCGAAGCCTGCGAACGAGCGGGGGAAGGAAAAGGCGGTGCCGGCGCTGTTTGGGGTGGTGGGGAGGAAGGTGGCGTAAGGCGCATAGCTTCGCCAGGCAAACGGGCGGCTTCGGCCGTCCGTTTGTTTTTGGGGCCAGGCCTTGAAGAGCCTGGGTTGGGCGCAACCGAAGCGTGGGGTGGTCGCAAAAGGGAGCCCAGGGGTTTTCACAGGTGCTATTCTCTCGGCATCAGACAACATCCTCCGCATAAGGAGACTTACTAGTTCCCGGGCCCAAAGCGCATCTATGGGTCTTGAAGTTGACAAGTGAGTGCAGAGCTGTATAAATGCACAGTACATTTGTGTGAGTTACAGGAGGAACGCAAATATGCTGGGCATTCATGTGACTAAGACCACGATAGGTGAGTCGGGAGCCGCATCGTGAAGGATTTGCTGACCTTCTATGAATTCTTTGCGGGCGGGGGAATGGCGCGGGCGGGTCTGGGCGTGCGCTGGAAGTGTCTCTTCGCGAATGACATCGATCCCAAAAAGGGTGCCACGTACGTGGAAAATTGGGGTCCTGCCCATCTTAAGGTCGAGGACGTTAAGTTACTTTCCACAGTCGATCTTCCAGAACGCGGTCAATTGGCTTGGGCCTCCTTCCCTTGCCAAGATCTTTCTCTTGCAGGTGCAGGAGGTGGACTCGACGGAGAACGTTCGGGGACATTCTGGGCATTTTGGGGGCTCATCAAAGCCCTTCGTGCAGAGAGTCGCGCGCCATCCTTAGTTGTTCTTGAAAATGTATGTGGTGCTCTAACTTCGCATGGAGGAGAAGACTTCTCCGCCATTGGCGCTGCACTTACCGCGGAAGGGTATCGATTCGGTGCATTGGTGATGGATGCCGTGCATTTTGTCCCTCAATCGCGTCCCCGGCTCTTTGTCATCGGAGTCGATCATCGTTGGCCGATCCCTGATCATTTGACGGCCATCGGGTCCGAACCTCTTTGGCACCCTACGGGCCTCCTCAGTGCGTACGACAAACTCTCCCAGCAATCAAAAGCGGGTTGGGTTTGGTGGAGCCTTCCACACCCTCAGATATGTCGGAGAAATTTCTCAGAATTGATCGAGGACGAGCCGCTGGGTGTCAGATGGCACACGTCCGCAGAAACGGAGCGGCTTCTCGGCATGATGAGCCCGCTCAATCGCCACAAAGTCCGCGAAGCAATGTGCGCAAGGCGGCGAATAGTTGGCGGAATCTACAAACGAACCCGTAAGGACATTCAGGGAAAGCGTGTCCAGCGTGCCGAGATTCGATTTGATGATGTGGCCGGTTGCCTCCGTACACCCGCGGGAGGGTCGAGTCGGCAACTAATCATGATGGTTGAGGGCGATAAAGTGCGGTCTAGATTACTCTCTCCGCGCGAGGCGGCCCGTTTGATGGGACTCCCTGAAACCTACAAGCTGCCGGACAACTACAATGTGGCTTACCACGTTGTAGGGGATGGAGTCGTCATTCCCGTTGTACGTTTCCTCGCGGCTCATTTATTGGAGCCGCTTCTAGACGTCGAAGAACAGATAGAGAGAGAAGCTGCCTAGGATGGCTGGCAATCACCAGCAACAACTTGCCGCGTTTGCTGCGGAAAAGGCATTCAGAGGAAAGGGGCCAATTTCAGTTGCACTGGTCGTGACACAACACGCCAAGACCATGGGATTGCCACTGGATTCTAAAAAGCTCGTTACAGAGGGTGGCGGACAAGTATTGGGTTTGGGAAAGGGTGCGGTGCAAGCTGTCTTGAAGCGGCACGGAATTGAACGTGTCCTGGCATCCGAGGGCGGACGCACGTCTCGAGGGAGTCTGGGCAACATGCGCGAATACGTTGCTTTTCTAAATGACTTGAATGCAAAAGAAAAAGGAAAGATTAACCTCGAGGCTATTGAAACGTTCTGGATGGAACGCGTCAACGAGTTCTTTGCGGGCAAGCCGTTTAAGATCAAACTCGATGCGGCTCGAAGTCTTAGGAGCGTTGTGCGAGACGTAATTGCGCAAGCGGAGGAGCGCCAAAAATCTATGCCTGGTATGTACTATGCAGGTGCGGTCCTTCAGCACTTAGTTGGCGCAAAACTCGATTGCGCACTTGGCAAGGGGCGTTTCGAGCATAACAGTTTTTCCTCAGCCGACGCTCCAGGTGCTAGAGCAGGCGACTTTTTCATTGGCGATGTGGTAATTCATGTCACGACATCACCCGGCGAGGCAGTCATCGGAAAGTGTGGTGAAAACCTCAACAACGGACACCGACCGATTCTAGTAACGGTGCAACGTGGACTTACGGTGGCAGAAGGACTCGCGAACAATATCGGACTTGCAGATCGTATCGATATTTTTGAAATTGAACAGTTCGTGGCTTTGAATCTATATGAGATTGCAAATTTTGCCGCGGATGGCCGGAAAGTTGCCGTGGCTGATCTTGTAGAGCGGTACAACGAAATCGTAGATGAAGTTGAGACGGATCCGAGCTTGAGGATTGAGTTACGACGGTGAAGGAGCGGGTGGAAGACCGCAGCCGCATTATGCGGGCGGTCAAAGGAAAAGACACTGCGCCAGAGTTGGCCGTTCGACACCTTGCGCATGGCCTAGGTTACCGTTTCCGCCTCCATCGTGCCGATCTGCCGGGCAAGCCCGACCTGGTGTTTTCGGGTCGTCGCAAAGTGGTCTTTGTTCATGGCTGCTTTTGGCACGGCCACCTGTGCGCGAGAGGAAATAGGGTGCCAAAGGCAAATACCGATTACTGGCGGACGAAAATCAAACGAAATCGCGCTCGTGATGCCACCAACGCCATGAAGCTTAGGGCGGCCGGCTGGCGCGTCTTGGTCATTTGGGAGTGTGAAGTAAAGGATCGGGCAGTCGCGCGTAGACTCTTATCGCGGTTCTTGCGCTAATCTCGGCGCAACATATCAAAGTCGAGGTAATTGTCGTGACGACAGAGTTCTACGCTCGGCTCCGCAACAGTCGGAAGGACGATGAACCGCTCGCAGTATGCATAGATCGCGTTGTCAAACAACTCGAAGACACGTCGACGACTGGCGATCGGCCGGGCATGCTTCTCGGAAAGATACAGTCCGGGAAAACTCGAGCCTTCGTGGGCGTGATCGCTCGAGCATTTGACCGAGGGGTGGATATAGCCATCGTTCTAACCAAGGGCACCAAAACGCTTTCGGCTCAGACTGCCGCCCGTTTAACGGGAGATTTTAGAGAATTCATTGACGAAGACGAGTTTCTCGTCTTCGATATCATGAAAACGCCGGGACGGCTTACAAGAAGCGAGCAGCGGCGGAAGCTCGTAATCGTAGCAAAAAAGCAAACGGATAATCTACGAAGGGTTATCGAATTCTTCGAGACGGAATACCCCGACTTAAAATCCAGAAATATTCTTTTAATCGATGACGAAGCGGACTTGGCTAGCATTCGCTTTGTTCGTACCGAAGAACAGAAAGAGATCGAGCAGGGAAAGATCGCGGGACAGATAGATGTTTTGCGATCGCTCGTCGCCAAAATCGCTTTTCTGCAGGTGACGGCCACGCCCTATTCACTCTATCTTCAACCTGAAAACTACGACGAAAAGAGTTACGTTTTTAAGCCGAAGAAGCCAACCTTTACAGAGCTCCTGCCAATTCACAGTGGTTACGTCGGCGGCGATGACTACTTCTCGGTGACCAACGAGAACGATCCACGCGCCTTCTTGTTCGTAGAGGTCCAACGCGATGAGCAAGATTCGCTTCGCCGGCCCGACCAGCGCCGCATTCGACAGGATAAGGTGCTGGATTCTCCCAATACAGTCGGATTGGTCCGGGCGATCGTTACATTTATTCTCGCTGCATGTGTCCGGCGTTGGCAACAGGCAGAAGCAGGTGAGAAAAAGCGTAAGTACGCAATGGTTATTCACAATGACACTCAAAAGGCTGCGCACGCTTGGCAAAATAAGATCATCGAGTGGGTATTCGAGGCAATTACAAAAGCTGCGACGAACGCGGCTGCAACGCTAAAGCCACTTTTTGACGCTGCTTATGCTGATTTGGGCACCTCTATTCAAGCGGATCATGGGCGAATGCCGGCTGAAAGGGACGCTTACGAAATGTTTCTGGAAGCACTTCAAAGTGACGACGTAGTGAGAGAGACCGTGAATTCCGATAAGGACGTCATGGCACTCCTTGACGAGAAGGCTGAGCTGAAGCTACGAACGCCCTACAACATATTTGTGGGCGGAAACATTCTTGATCGAGGTATCACGATTCCGAATTTGATTGCCTTCTACTACGGCCGCAACCCCCGCACAATGCAAGCCGATACAGTCCTTCAACATTCACGTATGTACGGCAACCGAGATCTACGCGACCTTGCGGTAACTCGGTTTTACACCACGCAAGACGTGTACGACCGTCTTTATAAGATCAATACCTTCGAGAATGCGCTGCGGGAGGCCTTTGAGAACGGCACTCATGATCAGGGTGTCGTCTTTATTCAATCTGACTCGGCAAATAGAGTGCGCCCTTGTGCGCCAAACAAGGTGCTTCTTAGCAATGTCGTCGCGGTAAAACCAAGCGGGCTCTACTTGCCGACTGGCTTCCAGACCAGATCGGGTGCGGATATGAGGAGTGCACAGAGGGCTTTAGACGGAATGATCCCGAATAAAGCTCGGGACAAACAGGCGTTTGTCGAGATCGACTACGAAGAGGCTTTGAAGATAATCGCTACGATAGAAACGACCCTCGAATTTACTGACACCGAGTTCGAATGGGAGGCGATGCGCGGGCTTCTGGACTACTATTCAGACGTGAGAGATGGGGGTGACGGCAAAGTCCTCTTAATGGCGGAGACGGGACGAAGGCTTTCGAGAGCGCGGTCGGGCGACAAATCAGGGCTTTCGATTCTAGGCGGCGGCGAAATTCGCCGCGTAGTGCTTGATCCGAACCGGTCAAAGCCAGCACTCATATTGCTTCAGCAAGAAGGTACAAGGGACCTTGGTTGGTCTGGTCATAAGTTCTGGTGGCCAATTCTCGCTGCGCCTGGAACGGTTGAACCGTGTGTTTTTGCAAGCAAGGTTGCCGTCGATTAGAAGGCCCGAGCTGAACAAAAGAGGGAGCATGGCAAAACACAACGTGAAATTCTCGTTGCCAAGTGCAGAACTAAAGCACGCAGACGTCGAGTTCGTCGTCTACAGCGACGGTAGTCTCTTTGGAAAATTGTTGGTGTCTAAGGGCGCCGTAGTGTGGCGTCCGCGCTCAAAGTCATGGCGAGGAAAGAAGATGGGGTGGCACAGGTTTTCCGTCTTCATGCAGACGCATGGCCGTTCCGAACACTAGCATTGCGACTTCTTAGAGTCGCTGCTTATAGCATGTGGCCTAGGACGTCATGGTTACGATCCTTCATTGACGTAAGCGACACATGATGAGTCCCAACCCCGCCTCCGAAACCACCGTCCGCCATCCCCGCGAAGGCCTGATCACGCTCGCGCATGTGATTTACGCGCTGCATGCGTTCAGCGCGCTCACCGGCTTGGCGAGCTCGGTGCTGGTGGTGACGGCTTTCGTGACGGGCTGGCCGTCGATCATCGCGGTGATCCTCAATTACGCGAAGCGCTCGGAGGTGCGCGGGACGTGGCTCGATTCGCATTTCGGCTGGCAAATCCGCACGTTCTGGTTCGCGCTGTTGTGGCTGGTCGTGGGCGGGATGGTGTTCGTCACGTTCATCGGTTTCCCGGTCGCGGTGGTGATCTGGATTCTGACGGGCCTGTGGGTGCTGTACCGCATCGCGCGCGGCTGGATGACGCTCTCGGCGGAGAAGCCGATGCCGCAGGACGTCGTCTAGAAGCGCGCCGCGTTCGGGCGGCGCAGGGTTAGCTTCGGCCGGTTCTGGACGCGGCAGCGAAGGCCGCTTTCGCGCGGCGCACGAGGCTCGGGTGCAGGACGCCGAGCCTGGGCGTCTGGCCGTGCGGGGCGCCCGGCGGGACCCGAAACCATTGCTCGTTGTACGGCAACTCCTTCACGCTGCGCAGATCGAACTTGGTGGGCACGCTCAGTCCGGAAAGCGTGTACGCCTCGCCGTCGGCGGGGCGGATCAGGAATTCACCCGGATACAGCCTGTCCATGTTCTGCGAGGTGCCGTAGGCAACCGCGACATGCGGATTGCCGTCGATTTCGCCGGCCGTGAGCACCAGCGCCGGGCGGGGCTTGGGCGCCGGCCCGGGCAGTCCCTTTTCCGGGAAACGGCAATAAACGATGTCGCCCGGTTCCGGCGGGACAAAAAACCCCAAAGCCGCCGCCTTAGAACAGGCGCTTCGAGGGCTTGAAGCGTCCCTGCGGAACGAGCTTGTCGATCGCCGCGAGCTGTTCCGGGGTGAGCGGGCCGTCGTCGGGCTCGTAGCGCGGCAGCGTCTGCCGCGCCAGATTGGCGAGCGCGACGTGGACGACCTGCGTCTCGGACAGCCCCAGGGTCCGGGCGATCCGGGTAGTGGTCTTGCGCGTCACGCCGTAGGCGGTGTCCTGGTCGCGGTAGCGCAGCAGGATGCCGGCGGGCTTGCGTTGGGTGGCGGGTCGCTTTGCGGTCATGGTTCGAAGCCAAAGGTGCGATGCTTGATATCAATAGTATATCAAACTTCGCGATCTAAGCCCGTGAAGCAGCGCCGCTTTCGGCCGGCGCCTTTGCCCGAAGCAGTCCCAGGTTCTGGAATCGCAGGTAGAGTTCGCGGCAGGCCCAGGCGTCCGTTGCGGCGTAGGCGATCTGCGCGGCGGAGAGTTGCGGCGCGGCCCAGTTCGAGGTCTTGGTGCCTTTGGGGATGCGCAATCCCAGGAGGATTCCGGCGAGGTTGCGAACGCCGGTTTGCTCAAAACCACTGCGGCGCGCGACGAGACCCAGGTCGAGCATGTTCTTCTCCTCGAACGGGAAAACTTTCTTGAGCGCGCGCAGGTCGTCCGCCAGCGACACGCCGGCCTTGACGGTGCGCGGTTCGGAGAGGAGCCCGGCGAGCACGGGGAAGACCTCGGTGCGGCGCAGCTGGAAGAGGTACACCGCGCGCGCGGTCGCGACCTGGACGAGCGCGGGCAGATGGCTCTCGCCTTTTTTGAAGGCCGGCCGTGTCTCGGTATCGAGCCCGACGATGCTTTCCTGCCGCAGGTCCGAGCGCGCCTCTTCCAGATCCCCGGGCGTCGCCACCAGGCGCACCTTCCCCTCGTAGCGCCGGATGGGCAGCTTCGCCATGTCCTCGCGGGAGATCGAGCGGGGGGTCTCGCTTTGCCGTTCGACTAAGGGAGCGGGGTTCATGGAGGCAGAATCAGTCCATGCGGATCGGTCTGCCCGACCGTCCGATGTGATAGATGAAAGGCCCGGAGTCCACGCGTGCGATCTTCGTGACCCGTTCGAGCGACCCGGCGAGAATCGCTCCGGTCTCCTCACCAGTGACATTCCCACCGGTGAACACGAATGCCCGCACCTTCGCGGCTTGCAGGGCGAGGCGTTCGAGTTGGCGGTAGCGGATGCGCTTGTCGCGCGTCAGCACGACCCAGCCGTTCCGGCCCGCTTCGGCAAGCCAGACTTCGTCCGGAGTGCCCTTGGGGAAACGGTCGGTGAGGCGTTGAACGGTCGCCCCCGCGTCGCGCAGAGCGCTTACAACCGAAAGGCTGTCGAGCGACTCATCGACAAAGAACGTGACCGGTTCAAGCGGCTTTGAGGTCGACTTCGCAGCGGATCGCGTCCCAGATCGCTTCTTCGCTTGCACCGTAATCTTTCGCCAGGTCCGGCGGCTGGTCGCCCGCTTTGAAACGCTCCGCGAGCACCGCGGTCGGAATGCCGGTGCCCGCGATGACCGGCCGCCCGAACGAAATGCGCGGATCGATCACAACCGTGCGCGGCTGATCCTTCGGCGGCTGCGAACGCATGAACGGATAGAGCTTGATCGGCACACCCTTCGCATCGCGTTCGACTCGCTCCAGATAGGCGTGGATGAGATCGGTCATCTCGACCTGGCCGGTCTGGGAAAGGTTGATGATCTGGCCCACACGCTCGACGAAAAGCCTGGCGCCGTGCGTGGCGAACTGTTCTTCGAGCAGAGGCCGTTTCGAGCCGAGCTTCTCGACCAGAAAGCTCAGTCCACGCCGGATCGTCGGCAGCCCGATATGATGCTTGCGGCGAATCGCCGAGAGCACGTACGCCTCGACGAGATTGGAGAACGACAGAACCAGGGTCTTCGGGTCGGCGGGACGAATCACCGCGCGGAATTTCTGCTGGCCGGCAAACCAGGCACGCAGAGTAGATTTGGGGACGCCGAGGTAGTGCGCCGCCTCGGGAATTGGGTACGCCGGGATTTCGCGGCGGTCAGTGTGATCGAAGGTCGTCAAGGTTACGGCGGTGTGGTGGACCGGTGCATTATAAGACCAATTCTCCTGCGGCCCAATCAAGCCACGGCCCGCGCGCCGCCGTTTTGCGCGAGCGAGGCGAGCTTCGGAAAATCGGAGGTCTTGAAGAGGGTCCTCACGTGCTTGTACTTCTCTTCGAGCGTCTTCCTCCCGCCCTGCTCCCTGTCGACGACGGCCAGGATGCCGACGATCTCGTAGCCGGCTTCCTCGAATTCCTTGCACGCCATGAGGGTCGACGACCCGGTGGTGATCACGTCGTCGATCGCGACGATCTTCGTCCCGCGCGGAAGCTCGTTCTCGATTTTTCGGCGGGTCCCGTGCTTCTTCGGCTCCTTGCGGGCGATGGAGCCCTTCAGCACTTTTCCGCCGGTCTGGTGCGACAGCATGATGACCGCCGCGGTGATAAAGTCGGCTCCCATCGTCAGGCCGCCGATCGCCGTGGGCTTCACGGGAAGCTTGTCGATTTCCTCGAGGAACGCCTGCGCGATAAGGGCGAGCCCCTCGCCGTCGAGCGCGACCGCCTTGCAGTCGAAGTAGTAGCGCGACTTGGCCCCGGTGCTGAGGATGAAATCGCCCTCGCTGATGCAGAGCTTATCGATGAGGGCGCGAAGGCGTTCCCGGTCAGCCGGCATTTCCGCTCCTTGGGGCTCGCGCATTATAAGATGAATTCTCCGCACGCAGGCTGCCGCAGTCCTCGCGTATGCTGCCGGAACACGGCAAACGAAAAGGAGGTCCCTATGCCCCGCCCTGTCCTTCCCGAAGCGCAGATCCATCCCGCCGTGCGCGAGAAGATCGCGAGCTACCGCTCCGACATGGTGAAGGAAGTCCAGGCGGCCGTGCAGGCGAACGACATCGTGGTCGTCGGCATGCGGATGAACCCGTTTCCGAAGAAAGCGAGGAAGGCGCTCGATGCCGCCGGGCTCGCCTACAAGTACCTCGAGTACGGCAGTTATCTCGGCGAATGGCGCCGCCGCCTCGTCCTCAAGCTGTGGACCGGCTGGCCCACCTTTCCCATGGTGTTCGTGAAAGGCGTGCTGGTCGGCGGCGCGGAGGATGTCGCGAAGCTGATCGCGAGCGGAGAGCTGGGGAAGAAGCGGTAGTGAGAGAGGTCGAACCACCCCGGCGCTTCGCGCCACCCCTCCTCAAGAGAGGAGGGGATAACCGCAGGAAGTAGCATCCAGGAAGTAGCATCGAATGTGTCCCGCCACGCCCGAGCTGATCGCCGCCTACGAAAAGGCGCTCTACGTCGTCTTCGGCAAACCCGAGCTCGTGATCCGCATCGGCGAGCCGAATCCGGACCTGGACGAGCTGCTGGCAGCCGAGGGCGCGGCGAGCGCGGCGTTCATCACCGCCGCCAACCCGCGCGGCGCGGCGACGAGCGCGTGGAAGAACGAGATCGCCAACGCCGCCCTGGTCGAGACGCAGACGAAAGCAGGATACCGCTGCTTCGAGGGCGAGGGGCGCGACCCGCAGGGGCGCTGGAGACCTGAGCGCAGCGCGCTGGTGGTCGGGATCCCGCGAGCCGATGCCGAGGCAGTCGGGCGGGCGTTCGGGCAGAACGCGATCGTGTTCGTCGAGCGGGGACTAGCGCCCGAGCTGGTGATCCTCGAGACTTGAGCGTGCGCGCTCCAATGCGCCTCGTCCTCGACACCAACGTCTGGCTCGACTGGCTGGTCTTCGACGATCCCGCGATCGCTCCGATCAAGGCCGCGGTCGCAACGAAGCGCGCGGAAGTCTTCATCGATGCCGCCTGCGAGGCCGAGCTCGAGCGGGCGCTCGGGTACGACCTGGGAAAGAAGCGCACGCTCGATGCCGCGGGCCGGGGCGCCTGCCTCGCCGAGTGCCGGCGCGTAGCGCACCGCATCCACTCGGCCGTGCCGGAGGCAGAGCGCGCTCGCCTGCCCGCCTGCCGCGATCCGGACGATCAGAAGTTCCTGGAAGCCGCGCTCGCCGCGCGTGCGGGATTTCTCGTCACCAAGGACCGGGCGCTCCTCGATCTCGCCCGGCGAGCGCTGCCTTTCGGCATCCTGACGCCGGAAGGGTTCGCGGCGCTCTAAGGGCCGTCCCGGGGGCATGAGCCCGTACAAGCGGCGGCGTCGCCATGATCCGTTCGGATTAGTCGGCTCGTTCATACAATCGAAACATCCTTGCAGCATTCTTTCATGGTACGAGGCTTGCTCGTGATGCCCACGGCAGGGAGGCCGACATGGGACAAAACGGTCTGGAAGAATTCATCGCGGAGTTTCGCCTGAAGCTGCCCGCGCAGAGCAAGACGGCGCAGGCTATCGACCGGAAGGATCCGTTCGAAAAGGTCGCGTTCAAGGCGATCGACGAAGGCTATGTCGATTTCGTCGATCAGTTCAGCAGGTTCATGGAAAAGTCTCTGCGGCGGAGCACGTGTGAGACCGCTGGCGCCGACAACTAGCCTGTCGGGCGGGCGCGCCGCGCCGGAGGTGAGCTCCGTAGACATTCCCTTGGAATCCGACGACCTGTTTGCCGGAAAGCCAGCCCTCCGGCGCAGTCCGGCTGCCAGGCGCAGGCTCGCGCCCGAGCTGACCGCGGCCCGCGTGCTCTGCAATCAGCTCAGGCGCAAGCGAGCGCTTCCGGAGAAGAAGCGGATCGCGCACCTGATCTGCCTGAATCTCCTCGCGATACTGAATCGCCCCTCGCAGCAGGCGTAGCTTTCAGCGTCCGCGGCGGGATCACTCGCTCGCGTTTCGGGATCCATTCTCAGCCGACGATCTTGTCGTAGTCGGCATGCGTCCCGATCCAGAACCAGTGAATTCCTTCCGGCACGTCGTGGCCGAGCGCGCGCTAGTGATCGCCCACGCGCACGGACCACAGTTTTCCGATGCGCTTGAAGTGAAGCGAGGGATGGCGCGGGTTGGCCTTCAGCAGCTCGTAGTTCTTGTCCGCAAGCTCGCGGACGCCTTGCGGGAGCGCGGCGTACTGCGCCCAAAAGGCCGGAGAAGCAAGATGCTTCAAATCTCCTTCGACCTGCCGGATTTATAGTCCGCCAGAGCGCTATTCACGAGCCGATCGAGTTTTCCGGCCTTCGAATCGGCCTCGATCTGACGATCCCACGCGCGCGCGTCGAATTCGATGAACCAGCTTCGAAACTTCGCCAGTTCCTCGGGCGACAGGCCTTCAATCTTCTTTTCGAGCTTTTCGACTTCGGTCATAGACTCGTTCCGGGTCCTGCGAAGATGGTATTTTACCGTGCAATCCACCCACGAAAGGAGGAAACGATGGCCAAAGCCTATTGGGTTGTCTGTTATCACTCGATCAAGAACCAGGACGCGTTTCAGGCCTATGCGAAGCTCGCGGCGCCGTCGATCCAGGCCGCGGGCGGCAAGTATCTCGTGCGCGGCAATCCGGCGAAGGTATACGAATCTGGGATGAACCAGCGCGTGGTCGTGATCGAGTTCGCCAGCGTGCAGCAGGCGCTCGCGGCGCACGACGCCGCCGGCTACCAGGAGGCGCTCAAGCACCTGGCCGGCGACGCGGTCAAGCGCGAAATGCGGATCGTGGAGGGCATGGGCTGAAACCACCCCGCCGCCTTCGGCGGCACCCCTCCTCAAGAGAGGAGGGGAAAACCCAAGGCCCGCAGCGATTCGTAAATCGCTAGACCCGCAGCGATTCGTGCGACAGGTATTTCTGCCTGTAGGTCTCGAAATCGACGCGGTCGGCCGCCTCGATCTCCTTTTGTTTCCTGATCGATTCCTCCGCGAGGCGCGCGAAGCGCGCTTCGACTTCGGCGGGCAGAGGCTCGCTGCGCAGCGCCTTCGCGTGCTCGAGCGAGCGCGCCAGCCCGAAGCGGGAGTAGGAATTTTCATATCGCTCGCGCATCTCGGCGAGGACACGCGCCGAGGGCAGGGACTCGGGATGCTCCACGGCCTTCGCGGCCGCCGCGAGCGCGCCGCGGTACGCGGTGCCGCCGTGCGCCGAATCCAGCGCCGCGGCGATCGGCGCGCATTGGGCGAGCACCTCGGAGCCCCACTCGCGCAGCTCGACCATGTTGCCGTCGCGGTCCAGCCGCAGGCCGGGCTCGCGGCCGCGCGCCGCGGCGCGCAGCTTGTTGCGCCCGATGGCCTCGACCTCCTGGCGCGAGTCGGGCGGGCTCTCGGTCAAGAGGCAATGCAGGAGAAAGATGTCGAGGAACCGGACCGTGTCCGCGGTGATGCCTACGGCTGAGAAGGGATCGAGGTCCATCGCGCGCACTTCGACGTACTCGACCCCGCGCTCGCGCAGCGCGTGCAGCGGCCGCTCGCCCGGGCGGATGACGCGCTTCGGCCGGATGGTGCTGTAGAACTCGTTCTCGATCTGCAGGAGGCTCGTCGCGAGCTGGCGGTAGTTGCCTTCGGCGTCGCGGATGCCGATCGCCTCGTAAGGCGGGTAGGGCCTGGTGAGCACGTCGTGGAGACAGGCGGTGTAGCTGTCGATGCTGTTGTAGCTCACCGCGAGCGAGTCCTGCGCTTCGCTCAGGTATCCCAGGCGCCCCATGCGCAGCGACGTGGCGTGCGGCAGGTAGAGCGTGCCGGGCGCGAGCTCTTCCAGCGCGTGCTTGCGGCCCTCGACGAAGCTCGCGCACACCGCGGGCGAGGCGCCGAAGAGGTAGAGCAGCAGCCAGGCGTGCCGCCTGAAATTGCGGATGAGCGCGAAGTAGCCTTCGCTCGGACCGGGGAGGCCCGCGAGCGGCCAGGCGGAATCGGGGAGCGAGAAGTTGTAGTGCAGGCCTGCGATCATCTGCATGCGCCGGCCGTAGCGGTGCGAGAGCCCGATGCGATAGACGGTCTTCGCGCGTCCGACGTTCGATTCTCCGTAGCGCGCGATCGGGATCGCGTTCTCGTCGGGCAGGCTGCAGGGCATGCTCGCGCCCCACAGCACCTCGTCGCCGATCCGGCGGATGACGAACTGGTGGATGTGCTTCATCTCCTCGAGGCACGCCGCGACCTCCGCGTGCACGCCGGTGATCAGCTCGATCAGCGCTTCGCTGAAGTCGGTGGTGATGTGCGGGTGCTTGAGGGCCGAGCCGAGCGCGCGCGGATGGGAGGTGAGGGCGAGCGCGCCGTCGGGCCGCACGCGCAGGCTCTCCTTCTCGATCCCGCGCTTCAGCCCCTTCAGGAGGGCGGCCGAAAGCGCGGAGAGGCGCGCATCGAAGGAAGCGGCGCTCGTCACGGGCGCTGCCTCGCGGATTGAGCGAGCTTGCGCCGAGTCAGGATGCCCGCGAGCGCGACCGCGATCAGCGCGGTGACGAAAATCCCGTCGAAGGTTCCCGCGCCGCCGATCGACACGACCGGCGCTCCGAGGCCGCGGAAGTTGCCGAGGTTCATCAGGTCCGCGCCGATCAGGGTGCCGAGGCTTCCGCAGACGTAGGCGAGAGGCGCGGCAAAGCGGCGCGAGAGAAGCAGCGCGACGATCGCCGCGATCACGGGCGGGTAGAAGACCGGGATCGCGATGCCCAGGCCAGGGACCGGCTCGGCGAGCAGGTAGCAGGCGAGGGAGACGGCCGCGACGCCCCAGGCCGCGTTGCGATAGAGACGGTTCTTCACGATCAGGACCAGGGACAGGAGGACCGGGATGATCGCTCCGCCGACGTTGACCGCGAGGATGGTCCCCGGCCAGGTTTCCACGGTGGGGATGACGTAGGGAACGCCGTAGAACGGGACTTCCTCGAGGCGCGTCATCTGCTCCGGGGCGAAGCGCATGATCGGCAGGTTGACGTAGCTCCCGGCGAGCGAGAGGAAGAGCCAGGTGAAGAAATATCCCGGCGCGATGCCGAGCTGGGAGTAGGCGAACTGCAGCACCCTCAAGAGGGCGAGGAAAGTCAGGGCGACGAGCCCGCCCAGGAGGACGAGCAGGAACGGAAGCGTGAGCGGATAGTAGTGAATCCCTAGCGAATGCATGGGCGGCTCCGGTGAATCGGGGACTTTAGGGGGTGAAGCGGTTGGGAAGAGTCCGGGCGGGATTATCGCCCGGAAGCAGCGCGCCCGCTACAATGCCGCGAACGGAGGCATTCATGAAGAAT
>WNGP01001796.1_pt1 | contig 17731 bp, 15 predicted proteins | sample 5407671 | NCBI WGS metagenome assembly WNGP01 (sample SAMN13153381, study PRJNA577476) | soil metagenome | isolation source: 40 cm soil or saprolite under Garry oak tree replicate 2 | place: USA:California | collected 2016-06-15 | reverse complement strand
TCCTTTCCTCTTGCTTCTGGAGGCTCTTTCCAAACGCGCCGATCTGTTTCACCGTCTGCGCGCTGTTCTCCGGCTCGAACAGAAGAACCCCACAGCGAAGAAGCTCGACCAGATCCAAGCGGCCCTCCAAGGCTTCAAGGCTTCACTACGCAGGAAGCGTCCCGAGCGCGGGCCGGCAAAGGACACGCGGGAGGCCATCGACCTCATCCTAGAGCACCTGGATCGTCATGGCCCTTACCTGTGGGGACATGCCATCCGCCTTCCCCGGCGTGTAGGCGGAGGGATTCGCCTTATAGCCCGCACGAACAATGGTTTGGAGTCTCTCTTCCACACTATCAAGCACGGAGAACGCCGCCGCAGTGGTCGCAAAATCCTGACCCAGGATTTCGAAGTGCTTCCGCCTGCGGCCGCCCTCGCAACCAATCTCCACCATGCCGATTACGTGAGCCGCGTGTGTGGTTCGCTGGACCGGCTGCCAGAAGCTTTCGCTGCACTTGACGCCCCGCATCGGTCTCGTTCGATCGCTGTCGGCGCGAAGCTAAGCAGCACGACCGTGGAGACCGCTTCGTTGAGCACGATAGATAAACGGTTCGTTCGTCGCCCGATCTTCGAGGAGTACATTCTGAGCGCCGCAAAGTGCGCTTAACGGGAAAACAGCGAAATTTCGCTTAATCCAACCGATTTTTGACGCTTAGGGTTTTCTTGGAGCCCCATGCGGATCGCATCGATCACCCTGCGCAAACTCAAGATGCGTCTTAAATCCCCCCTTGAAACTAGTTTTGGCGTCACCCATGACCGCGCCGTCGTTCTCGTTGAACTCCTCGCTGACGGCCTCACCGGCTGGTCCGAAGTGGCCGCCTCGGAAGGTCCTTTCTACAATTCCGAAACCAGGGACACCGCATGGCTTATCATGATTCTTGGCAAGGAATTCGGCTCCGCCTCGGAGATTCCGTGCATTTTCACGGCCATTCGGGGTCACGAGATGGCCCGCGCGGCAATGGAAAATGCTCTCTCGGATGTCGAGGCCCAGCAAAAAAATCTCTCTCTCGCCCGATTGCTTGGCGGCACGCAACCGGAAATCAAATGGGGTGTCTCCTTAGGGCTCGAAGCCACTCCCGAAGTGCTTCTCGAAAGAGTCGCCGTTGAGCTTCGCGCCGGTTATCAGCGCATCAAACTTCAGATCAAACCGGGCAAAGATATCGAAGTTGTGCGCGCCGTCCGCAATGCCCATCCCGGCATGCTTCTGTCCGTCGATGCCAATTCAGCTTACACGCGGGTAGAATTGGAACATCTGAAGCGCTTCGACGAATTTAACCTCCTGATGATGGAGCAGCCTCTCTGGTGGGATGACATCGCCAATCAAGCAAAGCTTCAACGGCATCTGAAGACTTCTCTGTGCCTCGATGAGTCGATCCGCCGTGTCCGCGATGCTGAAACTGCTCTGGATCTCGGCGCTAGACGCATCATCAACATCAAGGTAGGCCGCGTCGGCGGCCACTCCACCGCCCGCGAGATCCAGTCTCTCTGCCTCGCCCGCAACCTTCCGGTATGGTGCGGCGGCATTCTTGAGTGCGGTATCGGCCGCGCTTACAACATCGCGGTCGCTTCTCTGCCCGGCTATACGCTGCCCGGCGATGTTTCCGCTAGCAATCGCTATTGGGAAGAGGACGTCGTCGACCCGCCGATCGAAGTCTCGCCCCGTGGCACGATTCAGGTCCCCGCCTCGCCTGGACTCGGCTATCATGTTCGCCGCGACCTGATCGAACACCGGACCACGGAAAAGGAAACCTGGCGTGCTCGATAAATTTCGATCTCTCTTAATAAGACAATTTGCCGTCGCCCTCTTCCTCAGTCTTTTTTCCGCGTGCTCTTCGCTCGGGCAATCTCCTGATGCGCTACTCCCCGGACCAAAACCTGCCGATGTCTCCAAGGAATGGAAGCCGTGGATCGGTGAATATGGTTTTGGCTTCAGCCCAATCAGATACGTGTTGAGCGAGAAGGATGGGTTCATCTGGATCTTGCAGCGACCGAATCAAACCCCCCAAGCAAGCTATAAGAATCTTGAAAAATTCTCTGTGAATGCGCCACCACCGACTGCCGCAGCGCAAGGGATGCGCCTGCATTTCGACCAGGACGGTGGTCGAATTTTGCTCATGGGCGATGTTGGAAATAGCAAGCTCACGCCCGACGGAGAAGCTCATCAAGCAACGGTGGCAAAGCCCGCCCGTCCGATCGAAGAGCTACGGTCTGAAGCTCTGACTGCGTCGCCCCCGCAGGAAGTTGGGCCATTTCGGAAATCTGAACTTGTGGAAGTGGCGACCCTCGATCCAACGGTTCATTTGGAAATTCGCTACGCAACCTCGAACGATTTCCTTGGCACCCCGGTCTATTCTCAGGCTCGGGCGTTTCTGCAACGCCCCGCTGCCCAAGCCCTGCTTCGCGTTCAGCAAGAACTCAAGCCGCTTGGCTATGGCTTGCTGATCCATGACGCCTATCGCCCCTGGTACGTCACCAAAATCTTCTGGGACGCCACGCCCCCGGAAGGCAAGATCTTTGTCGCCGATCCCGCGCAGGGCTCCCGCCATAACCGTGGCTGCGCTGTCGATCTCACTCTATACGATCTGACGACTGGAAAACCCGTCGAAATGCCCGGCACCTATGACGAAATGTCCCCGCGCTCCTTCCCGGATTATCCCGGCGGCACTTCGCTCCAGCGATGGCACCGCGATCTGCTTCGCCGCGCTATGCAATCGGAAGGCTTCACGGTTTACGCGTCCGAGTGGTGGCATTTCGACTACCAGGATTGGCGGGAATATCCGATCTTGAATGTACCCTTCGAAAAGCTGGGCTCGGGCCTCGAGTCACCCGCGGTCCATTGATGAAGCGGTTGAACGAATTTTGGAGGATTCCGCTTTGAAAAATAGTTCGCGCGTCCTTCCTGTTTATTATGTATTGATCTCCACGCTCCTTTTCTGCCTCCAGGCCGCGCCGGCCGGTGCGCAGTCTGAATCCACTCTGGCTCAACGCATTCAGAAGATCATCAGTCGCCCCGAATTTGCCCACGCGAATTTTGGCATCGAGTTCTGCTCGCTCGACACCGGCAAAGCCCTCTATGAGCTCAATGCTGACAAATTGTTCGTGCCCGCTTCGACCACCAAAATCCTCACCGAAGGCGCGCTCCTCGCGAAGCTGGGCGCCGATTACCGTTTTCACACCCGCGTCTATCGAACGGGCTCAATCGACAAGCACGGCACGCTCAAGGGTCATCTCATCCTCGTCGCCAGCGGCGATCCCAATCTCTCCAATCGCGTCCAGCCCGACGGCACCCTCGCCTTCGTCGATGAAGATCACTCCTACGCGGGTCCCGCTCTTCCCGGCGATCCTCTCATGGTCATCCATCGACTCGCCAAAGACGTCGCGGCCAAGGGCATTCGCAAAATCGAAGGACGGGTGCTGATTGACACCGCTCTTTTCCCCGACGGCCCACGTGAAGGCGGCACAAACGTGGTGATGTCCTCCATGATGATCAATGACAATGTCATCGATCTCATCGGCTTGCCGGGCGCGAAGCCTGGCGATCCCGTCGCTCTCCAGTCCTCGCCTAAGACTTCTTACATCAAATTCGTCAATCACCTGACCACCTCTCCTGCGGGGACCAATCCGTCCCTCGAGCCGTCAGATATCACCACGAATCCGGATGGTTCCGTCCTGGTTACCCTCTCTGGCAGCCTGCCTGTCGGCATCAGTCCCCAACCCGCGGCGATTGCTGTCCCATCCCCGACAAAGTTTGCAGAAGCCGCATTCCGAGAGGCACTGTCAGCTGCAGGCATTCAAGTCAAGAATCGCCCTGCGCCCGCCGTCACTGATTTTTCTGCCTATACGCGTTTCTATTCGGCGGAGAATCAGGTGACTGAGCACGTGTCTCCTCCACTCTCGGAAGAAATCAAAATCACGCTCAAGGTCAGCCAAAATCTGCACGCCGGCATGGGTCCATACCTCCTCGGCATTCTCCTTGGGAATGATGCAAAGCACCTTCTCGAAGCCGGATTCAAAGTCGAACATGATTTTCTCCAATCAGCGAAGCTCGCTTTGTCCGGTGCCGCTCAGGGCGATGGCGCCGGCGGCGATTGGGCCGATCTTTTCAGCCCTGACTTCATGGTCCACTACCTCACCTACTGGACCACTCGCCCGGACTATCAAGTTTTTTTTAGTGCGCTCCCGATTCTTGGCAAAGACGGCACGCTTGCTAAAATTCAGACAAATTCCCCCGGTGCCGGCCATGTCTTCGCGAAAACCGGCACGTTCGGCTCCGAAGACAGGCTCAATGGCATGATGATGCTTAACGGCAAAGGCCTCGCCGGCTACGTCATCACCAAAGATGGAAAAAAACTCGCTTTCGCTGCCTACGTAAATCACGTCTCGCTCGCTCCTGATCCGCAGGCCGCGCAGCAGGTGGCCGGTCAAGCCCTGGGAGAAATTGCCGCAGCCGCCTACGACGCCAACCTGGATGCCGCGTCGCCTGCCGGCGACTACGATCTCATCATCCGCAACGGTCACATCATCGACGGCACTGGTAATCCCTGGTATGCCGCAGACGTCGCCGTCAGCGGCGATCGCCTCGCCGCAATCGGCGACTTGCGCGAAGCCCATGCCAAGCGCGAAATCGACGCCAAAGGCCGCATCGTGGCCCCCGGGTTCATTGACATGCTCGGCCAATCCGAAGTCTCTCTGCTCCTCGACAATCGTTCGCTGAGCAAGCTCTCCCAGGGGATCACCACGGAAATCACTGGCGAAGGCGGTTCCATCGCCCCGCAAAATGAAAAAACCATCGCGCCTCAAAAACTGTTTCTCGACCAGTACAAGCTCACCATCGATTGGACCACTCTCGATGGCTATTTTCGCCGCCTCGAAAAACAAGGCACACCGCTCAATATCGGCACCTATGTCGGCTCCGCGCAAGTCCGCGAAGCCGTAATTGGCGACGACGATCGCGCTCCTACACCCCCCGAGCTCGATCAAATGAAGTCTCTCGTCGAGCAAGCCATGAAGGACGGCGCTCTCGGCCTCTCCAGCGCCCTCATCTATCCGCCAAACATCTACGCGAAGACCGACGAGCTCATCGCTCTCGCCCAAGTCGCCTCGAAATACGGCGGACTCTATGCCACTCACATGCGCAGCGAAGGAGCTTCGGAAATGCCCGCACTGGCCGAAGCCATCCGCATCGGCCGCGAAGCCAATCTGCCGGTTGAAATATTTCACCTCAAAGTCAGTGGCAAGCCCCGCTGGGGCACCATGAAAAACGTCGTCGCCGCCATCCAACTCGCGCGTGATTCCGGCCTCGATATCGCCGCGGACTTGTATCCCTACACTGCGGGCGCTACGGCGCTTGCATCCGCGCTTCCACCCTGGGTCGCCGATGGCGGAGCTCAGAAATTGCTTGAGCGCTTAAGAGACCCGCCTATCCGCGCGCGCATCAGGAAAGATCTCGCGGGCGATCACCCCGACTGGGAAAACCTCTTCTATGATTGCGGTGGCGGTGAGGGGATTCTCATCTCCTCTGCGGAAAACCCAGAGCTCAAGCACTTCGCCGGGAAAACGCTCGATGAAGTTGCAAGAACGTGGAAGAAATCTCCAGAAGACACGCTGATGGATTTCGTCCTGGCGGACAAAGCACAAACCAGCGCAATCTATTTCATGGCCAGCGAAGAAGATCTAAGCACCGGTCTCAGCCAGCCATGGACAAGCATCGGTCTCGACGCCGGTGAAATGTCCCTTGATGGCCCACTCTACGAACCTCACACCCATCCACGCACCATGGGTTCCATGCCGCGATTCCTCGGCCACTACGTCCGCGACCAACATCTCATGTCCCTCGAAGCCGCGATTCGCAAGATCACTTCGCTCCCCGCACAGCGTGAGCACCTCGATAGCCGCGGCCTTCTAAAGCCCGCCTTCTTCGCGGACATTACCATCTTCGACCCCAGAACCATTATCGACCACGCCACCTTCGCAAATGCAGATCAGCTCTCCGAAGGAATTGACTACACCGTTGTAAACGGTCAGATCGCATACGATCATGGGAAACTCACCGGCGCCGCTGCAGGCCATGTCCTGCGCGGTCGTGGCTGGCTTCCAACAGCTCCTTGAAATGGGCGTTTCAATGAAAAAGGCCTATGCGGGCACCTCGGGTTGGGCGTACACCACTTGGAAGCCGGACTTTTAACCTGCAACGCTCCATTCCACCAAGTTCCTGAACTACTACGCCAGTCGTCTCAACTCTGTTGGAAGTCAACTACACGTTTCGGAGCCTGCCAACAAAAAAGTTGTTCATGGGCCGGATGGCGGAAACACCTCCCGGCTTCAAGTTTGCCGTTAAGGCGCACCAAACCATCACGCATATCAAGCGCCTTCACAACCTTATGCGGTGACATCGACATTCGTCGCTTCCTTGCTTCCGTTGCAAAAGCCAAGCAAGCTCGGTCCGGTGTTGTTTCAATTGCCTCCCAATCTGAAATGCGACTTGCCACTGCTGACAGATGTCCTGGCGGGGTTGCCGCATCACGTCCGGTTCGCCTTTGAGTTTCGCCACGATTCCTGGTTTCGAGACGATGTGTTCGCGAGTCTGCACGGAACAAAAGTGGCGCTGTGTCTCGCGGAGAGTGAAAAACTGAAAACACCAGACGTTCACACCACTGATTTTTCCTACATGCGCATGCGGAAGGAGGAATACTCAGCCAAGGCTCGGAAGGCACTCAAACAGAAGGTTCTACATCTTGCCCAAAAGCGAGAAGTCTTTAGCCTCTTGCTCGGCTGAAGGAGTATCGCACTTTCCGAAGGCATCTTCGACCAATCCTTTGAGAACGGCCGGCTCTAGGTTATGTCGCATGGCAAGCGCCTGCAGCCGCGATTCATAATTGCCGAAGAACGTCTGCATCTTCGGGGTTCTTCTTCCGGTTCTCGCTCTGGACTGTTGCCTGACAGAATTGGCTGTTCATCCGGAGGAGTGTTTTCCATCATTCGTTTCTCCCTTTGCGTATATTCGGCGTCATGCGTTACGCTCAATGCCAACTGTGAATATTGTGAACGCCGCAAGTGATATGGGTGGCGATCAATCCAATTTGCAGGGCACGCCTGATTTTACGATTCGGAATCAAACTTACTGCGATTGATTCGTCGGCCCACGCTAGAGCTAGGCGCCATCGTGGATTGGAATGGTTGCCGATGAATGGCCGCGCCAAAGGATCGGCTTCTCCGCAATAATGAGCGAGGAATTCGGCGGAGTAGGCTTTCAAGCCATGGCAAGTTTCGCTTGCATGTCCGGTTGTCGAGAAATCAAAAGCTGTCGAAGCCCAATGGGCACGTGCCAACCATCCGGAATCAAACCTGGATTGTTGTAGACCTGGTTTTGTTTCTTTTAGAAAGAAATCAACTTTTGGCTTTGGTGCAATGACAAAATGCTGCGCCAACGCCGTTTGGGCGCATAAAGACACAACGGCGGCGACCCGCAGAATGAATTTCATGGGAGTCCTTTTTGTTTAGATTTTTACTGGTGCCTTACTATTTTAGAACGCCGGGCAGGTCTGGCAGTCCTTTTCTGTCATTCGATGTTCTTTGCCGGCGAAGGAAAACGACCATGACCATTTCCATGCAGCGTCGTGCTTGTTGGCGCCAGTCAGCTTACCGATGTGACTTGCACAAGACTCTTCGCGTTGCCGGATGGCGAGTTCTTGCAGCCATTGCATGTCGGCTTTCCGGGCATCTTCTTTCTTCTGTTCCATCACACCGACAAGCGTGGCGAACAATATGAATGCAAATATGGCGGCCAAGAATGATTTCGGCATTCGTTCTCGTTATAGGTCTCTTGTCTGCTTCAAACACGAAGAAACCCCGGAAGGCGCTTTGCACGCAGAAGAGCTGCTGTGCGCGATCGATACTCGATGCGGACGAGCCGATGTAAACCTCTCAGCTCAGTGAGGTCTTCCCCATCTCGGCCACCCGCCGCTCATAAGTCATTTCCACCAGGCCGTGCTTTCCGTAGTAGCGCAACACGATTTTATGTCCTGGCTTAATCTTCGCGCGTGTCTTGATCAGGGAATCCGAAAGCTCCACCCACTCCCCATTCACCAGATAACTTCCTTCCCAGCCGCGCAGTTCAAACCGCCCGTCGTTCTTCAAAATCAGCGGCGCCGCCTTGCACGGGACCACTTTCCCGCGCATCTTCGCCTGCGCGCACTGGTAGCGCCCGGATACATCCACGGTTTGAGCATTACTTTGAGGCGTGAGGAAAAGCACAAGGGCAACCGTCGCGATGCAAAGCACCAGCCTCAAGCCTACCTGGGCAAACCCCATCGGGATCTCCACATCCAGGTCGCTTAGCTGCGGGCGGCGGTCCCTGGCCATTGGTACAGGTGCAATTCACCATCCAACCTGCATAACAGTAAAGCCTTTATTTACAACGACTTGAAAACTGGCCGACCGGCCAGGGTTGGTCTAGGTGTCCAATACAGCTACACCAACTGTCCAAGAGGGAACTGTTTTGCAACGTCGCAAAGGGCGCTTCTTCTTCCTAATCGGGTCCAGCGCCCTATTCAAACGGCAATTCCGCCACCGCCTGACCATCTTTCCGAGGGTCCGAAGCCCCGTAATTCACTCCCGCCGAGGAATCCCTCATGACCGCTTGCCCACCGCCCATGCCGCTGGAAAATGTCCCTTGCACCTCGATCTTGTGGCCTTTGAGCGTCAACTCATTCCGCACTTTCTGACCGAAGCGGTTTTCCATCATCACGTCACAACCGCTGAATGTGTGCTTGCTGAATCGCGGCGCCTCCAGCGCCGCCTGAATATTCATTTTAAAGTCCACCAGGTTCGCCACGAACTGCGCGTGAGCCTGCGACTGATTCCAGCCGCCCATGATCCCGAACGCCACCCGCACATCTCCCTTTTGCGCGAACGCCGGAATGATGGTATGCAACGGCCTCTTTCTTCCCGCCAGCGCGTTTGGTGATGTTAAATCCATGCTGAAGAGCCCTCCGCGATCGTGCAGCGCAAACCCAGTGCCCGCTGCAACGATGCCCGATCCAAAAGCCTGGTAATTGCTCTGGATAAGCGACACCATGTTTCCATCGCGGTCGACAACACTCAGGTACGTCGTGTCGTTTCCAACAGCCATTTCTCCCGCCCCCGCGTCGCAGTTGGCCTTGTCGGCGTCAATCAACTTGGCCCTTTCGGCCGCCCACTCTTTCGAAAGCAGCGTGGCAACCGGCAATTTCTGTTTCCTCGGGTCGCCGATAAATTTCGCAAGATCCGCGTACGCCAGCTTCTTTGCCTCGATCATCGCGTGCAGCGCTTTCGTCGATCCGAAACTCCAATCCTTTTGTCCCAGCGGAAATGTCTCCATGATGTTAAGCATTTCCAGCGCCGCGATGCCCTGCACGTTCGGCGGCAGCTCGTAGATCGTCCAATCGCGATAGGTAGTGGAAATCGGCTCGACAAATTCGCTAGAGTATTCGTCCAAATCCTGCGCGGTCATCGCGCCGTTGTGCCGCTTCATGGAGTCCAGAATCTTCGCGGCAATTTCTCCTTTGTAGAACGCCTCCCTGCCGTGCTGCGCGATCTGCTCGAGCGACCATGCCAGCTCGGGATTGCGAAACACTTCACCCATTTTCGGCGCGCGGTCTCCCGGTAGATAGGTCTTCGCCGTCGTCTCATCCGTCCGCAGGTAATCCACTTCTGCCGCCCAATACGCCGCCGTCCATTCCGGGACTGGGAATCCGTCCTCTGCCGTTCGAATCGCCGCCGCCAGATCCTCCGCCAGTTTCTTTCTTCCGAATTTATCCGCGAGTTTCTGCCACCCATCCACCGCGCCCGGCACGGTAATCGCATTGGCTCCTTGCTGCGGCATGCTCCGAATCCCCTGCTTCTGCAAATACTCGATCGTCAAACTCTTTGGCGCCCATCCACTCGCATTCAATCCGTATAGCTTGTTCGCCTTCGCATCATATACAATCGCGAACAAATCCCCGCCGATGCCATTCATCATCGGCTCCACAACACCCATCATTGCGTTCGTGGCGATCGCCGCATCCACCGCATTTCCGCCGCGCTCCAATATCCTCGCCCCCGCCTGCGCCGCCAGTGGCGATTCTGCTGCAACGATCCCATGACGCGAAATCACCATCGACCGCCCCTGCGAGCGGTCCTGTGCTTCGCTCACTTGACCGGTCATCAGCATTGCCGCTCCGTTAAGGACAAATAGGAAAACGCGCAGTCGGGGAAAAATCCGCATCGTCTTGGCCCGCTCCTTTTTTAATTCCTTTATACTCCGCATCCGTTCGGAAGTTGCGTGATCACCTCGCACTCTAACCCGTACGATAGGCACCCGCAAGCATCTCCATCCCAGTGGCACGGACTTCAATCTGTGCCTGCCAATGCCGCGCCTTCTTTGGAACCCACCACGGCTTGGTCTTGCGACTCTCGCATGGGCAGCTCCATCATGGATCGTTTGGCTTTTGTCTCCCTAACGCCCTAGAATGCAAGGGACGTGGGTCAGGTTTCGCGCTAAGCTGTCTATCCATCCTGCGCTTGCTACGTCTAGGGAGACCGTCAACTTGGCTGAGCAGCGTCCATCCATGAAACGCACGGCACCGATCGCTTCCCGCGATGGGCGCCTCGACGCCCAGATCGACGCTTTCCTCGCTGCGCGCCACGCCGATCCCTTCGCCCTCATGGGTCCGCATCCTACGGAAGGCAACTGGGCTGTCCGTTTTTTCCTTCCCTGGGCGGCTGAGGCCTCCATCTCTTTACGGCCTCCCGCCATTGAAGGCGCTACCCTCCCCCCCGCGAAAGTCACTGACGCCGTCAAACTTCGCCCCGAAGGCTTCTTCGAAGCCACCTGGCCTTCGAACCAATCCGCCCCGCCCGCTCCGGGCAGTTACAAAATTCAGGGACGCACGCACTTCGGCGAGTCCTTCGAGATATTCGATCCCTATGCCTTTCCCGTTGTGCTCAGCGAGTTCGATCTGTATCTGATGGGCGAGGGCCGCCATTACGACACTTACGAAAAACTCGGCGCCCACGTGATCACACTCGAAGGCGTCTGCGGCGTTCATTTCGCCGTTTGGGCCCCAAGCGCACGGCGTGTCAGCGTGGTGGGCGACTTCAATCGCTGGGACGGACGCGTCCATCCCATGCGCGCCCGCGGCTCCTCCGGTCTCTGGGAAATTTTCGTCCCTGAGCTCACCGAAGGCGCCATCTACAAATATGAAATCGTCGGCCCAAGCGGAAACATTCTCCCCCTCAAAGCCGATCCCTACGCCTTCCGCTCTGAACTTCGCCCCAATACCAGCTCCGTCGTCGCCAGTCTCGATCACCATAAATGGACAGACGCCGATTGGATCTCGCACCGCGCGCAAAAAAACTGGTTCGAATCGCCCATCGCCGTCTACGAAGTCCATCTCGGTTCCTGGCGCCGCGTCCCTGAAGATCACCATCGTTGGCTCAATTACCACGAGCTAGGCGACCAGCTGATCCCCTATGTCAAGGATCTCGGCTACACGCACATCGAGCTGCTCCCCATCATGGAGCATCCCTTCGACGGCTCCTGGGGCTACCAAACCCTCGGCTACTTTGCCGCCACCAGCCGCTACGGCACTCCCGCCGAATTCATGGAATTTGTCGATCGCTGTCACCAGGCCGGCCTCGGTATCATTCTCGATTGGACGCCTGCGCATTTCCCGCGCGACACTCACGGCCTTGCCCAGTTCGACGGCTCGCATCTCTACGAGCACTCCGATCCGCGCCAAGGCGCGCATCCCGATTGGGGCACGCTCGTCTACAATTACGGCCGCAACGAAGTTCAAAACTATCTCATCTCCAACGCCCTCTTCTGGCTCGACAAGTACCACATCGACGGCCTCCGCGTGGACGCGGTCGCCTCCATGCTCTACCTCGACTACTCCCGCAAGCCCGGCGAGTGGATTCCCAATCAATTCGGCGGTCGCGAAAATCTCCACGCCATTGATTTCATCAAGCGCATGAACGAGGTGGCTCACGGCAAGTTCCCCGGCGTCCTCACCATCGCCGAGGAATCCACTTCCTGGCCCGCCGTCTCACGCCCCGTTTATCTTGGCGGTCTCGGTTTCAGCTTCAAATGGAACATGGGCTGGATGAATGACACGCTGAAATATTTTTCCCACGATCCTGTCCACCGTAAATACGAACACAACAAGCTCACATTCTCGCTCCTCTACGCCTTCACTGAAAATTTCCTTCTTCCTTTCTCCCACGACGAAGTCGTCCATGGAAAAAATTCTCTTCTTCACAAAATGCCCGGCGACGCCTGGCAGCAATTCGCCAATCTACGCCTCCTCTACGCCTATCAATACGCTCACCCGGGAAAGAAGCTCCTCTTCATGGGTCAGGAACTCGCCCAGCGTCCCGAATGGAAAGAAACCCACAGCCTTGATTGGCATCTCCTCCAGCACGATTCCCACCGCGGCATCCAGCGCCTCGTCAACGATCTCAATCATCTTTATGCCGCGGAGCCGGCTCTTCATCAAGTCGATTTCGACTGGCACGGTTTCGAATGGATCGACGCCAATGACGCCGACAACAGTGTCCTCACTTTCATCCGCCGGGGCAAAAACCCTGAAGACCTCATCGTCGCCATCATGAACGCTACGCCGGTGGTCCGTGAAGGCTATCGCCTGGGCGTCCCCAATCCGGGCCTCTACCGCGAAATCATGAACACCGACGCCGCCCTCTACGGCGGCTCAAACGTCGGCAACTTGGGAGGCCAGCAAGCCGCCGAACAGCCCGCGCAGGGCCGCCCGCAATCTCTCGTCCTAACCCTACCGCCCCTAGCCGCGATCTATCTGAAATGGACTCCGCAGCCCTGACGACGCCCCATGAGTTCGCCGACAACGAAACGGATAAAGGAATTGCCTGATCCCTCTCAACTCGATCCTGGGGTTTCAGCTCCAAATGGGTTGGCCGTCAACGCCAAACTCATCAACTGGTCGGCGCTGCTCTTTGCCATCCTGCAAAGCGTCTGCAGCGTCTTTATCGCGCTAAACGGCGTCCGCCTCTTGATAGGAGTTGGGGCTTTCGCCGCTGCTTCTGGCGCCTTAAAGCTGGCCGACCGCATGCACGTTGATGCGATCCGCATCCCCATGATGCTTCTGGCTTTGGCTGGCGCAGTTCTGAATCTCGTTGTTCTTTGGCAAGTCTGGAGACTGCGGAGGCGCCCCGCTTCATCCTGGCGTCAATCCGCCGTGCCGAAGCAGAAGTTAGCGTCCGAATGGTTGCAATTCACTCTGTCTGTCCTCACCCTTTTGTTGCTCGCCGCCGAGTTTGTCGCTCATCGCATCCTGTTCGCCGGCCGCTGAGCTTTTGCTATTCCGGCTTGCCCACCCGCGGCTCCTGCTTCGATTTCTCGATCTCTTCCTTCAGACGTTCATGTAGTCTCTTGCTGTACCCCACCGGCAACTCAAACGTCCGGTCGTCCGCCGTCAAGATCAGGATATTCCGCGTGGAATCCAATATTGCCGAGCAGATTTCGCAGTGTTCCAGGTGCCGCTCGATATCTTCACGCAGCTTCGCATCGACAGTGTTGTCGATGTACTCCGAGATGTGTTCCCAAACGTGTTTGCAGTCCAGTTTCATAGCGCTCTCCCGAAGAACAGCTTGCGTGTCGGAGCCGTCGTTTTCAGGTATGGAACCAGGCGCTTTTGCAGCATCATCCGCGCCCGGTGCAGCCGCACTTTCACGGCGCCAGGATTGATTCCCAGCGCCTGGGCCGTTTCCTCCACGTTGAGCTCTTCCAGGTCTCTCAAGGCAAATACTTGCCGGTAAATGTCGGGCAGCTCCGCCACGGCAGCTCGCAGCGCCTCCCGCAGTTCTTTCCGTTCCAGTGCTTCCAGCGGAATCTCCCGCCAATCCGTCAGCGGCGCCGGAGTGTAATCGCCTTCATGACTTTCTTCCTCTTCCTCGATCGAATTCTCCGCCGCCCCCTTCGCCTTTCTCAGTCGCTTTCGTCCTTCATTGATCGCGATGGTCGTTAGCCAGGTGCTGAACTTGGCGTCTCCTCGAAAGGATGCCAAATGCCGGTAGGCGCTGATCACCGTTTCCTGCGCCCCATCCTCGGCCTCCGTCTCGTTCTTCACGATCGAAAATAACGTCAGGTACACCATCCGTTCGTATGGCCGGATCAACTCATGAAACAGTTCTTTCTCGCCCGCCAGTATCCGCGCGATCAGCCCCGCCTCATTTGTCTCCGTCGTTCGCATAACAAACTGTAGACGCCCTCTCCGGAGGGCGGCGTTCTTATTGCTACCTCGCACTTTCCCTTTTAGAACTTCTCCAGCCTCGCCACTCCAAAAATTGCGTGGAACCCTTCGCAGTAGATGGCCACTGCCCGATACTTATTCAAATCCACGCTCCCCGGCAAATCATAATTCTGATCGCCCTGATTTCCCTTCAACGCTCCAAGTTCCACATTATCAAAGTCGCCTTTCACAATCTCCTGATCAAGCGCCCTGTCCTCCGCACGCACCAGCAGCACATGCACGTCCGGCCCGTTCGAAGTCGTGAAATCCGAAAGCCGCAAGTATTCCTTGCCATCCGCGGATTTGTAAATCGTCGCACGCCCGCTCGTCTGGTGAACCTTCCCTTCCAGCTTTCCTGTGTACAGTGCTTCCGGCTCCGCACTCAACGCCGCCGGCGCCGCCTCATTCACTTTCTGATTGATGAACAGCTTCTCCGGCCGGAACGCCCACCAGGCGCCTGCAAGAACCGGAACCCCGGTCACCATTAGAATCCACCTGTTGCGCGACAACCACGAATCTCTATTCGTATTCATCGTTTTTCTCTCAAGAAAAAAATCGGGCAGTGTGACCTGCCCGATCCTCCCTCTCGCTCCCGGGCGAATCCTTAGAACTTTTCCAGCGGCGCCGCCCCGAAGTTCGCGTTGAACCGCTCGCAGTAGATCGAAACCGCCCGGAACTTTGTCAGGTCCGTTCCCGCGGGAATTTCGTAATTCTGATCGCCTTCATTCCCCTTCAGCTTCCCCAGTTCCAGTTTTTCCGTATTCTCTTTCAGGAAGTTGGCATCATCCATCGCGTCCTTCGTCGCCACCAGGATCACGTGCACATCCGGCCCGTTCGATGTCTTGAAATTGGTCAGCCGCAGCACTAGCTTCCCGTCCGCCTCTTGATACACCGTCGCGCGACCCGAAGTGGCGTGGACCTTGCCGTGGAACTTGCCCGTCACCAGCGTCTTTGCTTTGCCGTGGTGCATGATTTTGTCGTCCTGCATCTTGTCGTGCTTCATGTCGTCTTGTTTCATGCTGTCTTGCTTCATGTTGTCTTGTGCATGCACCCATGGCTGGAGCAAAAACGCCCCGGCCAGCGCCGTGAATGCCAAACCTGCCTTGATCGTCCGAACCATTCGAATCTCTCCTCAACGTTGAGTTTTGGAGGGCGATTCCTCTGCCCTCTCATCCCGTTCGCCTCATACGAGCCCGCAGCCCGGCAAAGGTTACAGCCCGCATGACCAAAACGATCAACCCTCTTACTCCCCCCGCCGTTACTTTTCGAAGGGGGCCTACCCGTGGCCCGCCGCAGGACTCGCGGCAAACAGGTATCATCACAATGCGTAGGGAACTCTCATGCCTAGGAACTTCGCCATCCGGCTCAGGTGTCCTCGCGGGGACAGCGACTCCTGGGTCACCGTTGCGAACCGCGAGGAATCCTTCGAACAGATCCTCGAGCAGACCTGGGACTTCAAGTGCCGCGAACACGGCCTCCAGAAAGGAATTCCCCAAGAAGTCATGGAGGTAGCCCCCCTCGACGATCCCCGGCCCTCGCAAACTACGCCGGCGTCCACTGCCCTTCCTTTTCCAGCCACCCCCGTAAAGAAGATTCCCCGCTCCGGCGAGCGCATCTTTATGCGCGTACCTGTCGTGATTTACGGTTTTGCCGGCAAAGCCGGCGCCTTCCACGAAGATACCCAGACGGTCATCGTCAATCCCAGCGGCGCCCTCGTCTCCCTAAAAACCAAACTCGCATTGGGCGACACCGTTTTTCTCATCCACAAAAGCAGCCACCAGGAGCAGGAAGTCCGCGTCGTCTATCTCGACTCCTACTCCGACCGTGAAACTCGCGTCGGTTTGGCTTTCCACAAGCCCATCTCCGACTTTTGGAAAAAGAGTCGCAAGAAGGCCCGCATCCCCAAGACTTTCCGCGTGATCGTCAAAGGTACGGACCCCAACGGCCATCCTTTTGTCCAGAGCGCCTACACTGTCGATCTCAGCCAGGAAGGCGCGCGTTTGGACGGCATCGGTTTCCTGACCAGCCCCGGCCAGACCATCGAAGTCCGCCGCCGTTGGCGCAAAGCCCGTTTCCGTGTCGTCTGGATCGGCCAGGTCGGCTCCTCCGAATCCAATCAGGTCGGCGTTTTCCGCCTCCAATCGGAAAAAGACATCTGGCGTGTCGAACTCCCGGAAACCGCCGCGGCCCCGCCTCCGCAAAGCCCCAAGCCCCCGAAATAATAATTTCTCCTCCCTCATCGGGCTTTTCTTCGGTACACTCGGCGTGTCCACCATGTCCAAACTATCGCGCCGCAACGTGCTCAAGAGTGTTCTCTCAGGAGTCACCATGGCTTCTCTCCCGTCCATTTCCTGGTCCCAGGAAAACGCTCCGCTAAAGCGCAAGGGCAATATCCGCCAGTCCGTTTCCCGCTGGTGTTACCAGAAAATTCCGCTCGACAAGCTCTGCGCCTACGCCGCCGAGATGGGTTTGAAGGCTGTCGACCTCCTCAATCCCGACGAATTCGAAGTGCCCGCGCGCTATGGCCTGGTCTGCAGCATGGGTTACGGTGGCGGCGGCGAAATTCGCAGCGCCATGAACCGCGTCGAAAATCACGCCAAGCTCGAGGAAGGTTTCCGCAAGTACATTCCGCTCGCCGCCAAGGCCGGCGTCCCCAACGTCATCACTTTTTCCGGCAATCGCGATGGCATGTCCGACGAAGAGGGCGCCAAGAACACCATCGCCGGTCTCAACCGCGTCAAGAAAATCGCCGAGGACCACGGCGTCACCATCTGCATCGAGCTCCTCAATAGCAAGGTCGACCACCACGACTACATGTGCGACCACTCCGCCTGGGGAGTGCAGGTCGTCCAGGCCGTCAATTCGCCCCGCGTCAAACTGCTCTACGACATTTATCACATGCAAATTATGGAAGGTGACCTCGTCCGCACCATCCAGAAAAACATCGATTGGATCGCCCACTTCCACACCGGCGGGGTCCCCGGCCGCCACGAACTCGACGCCACCCAGGAAGTCCAATGGGACGGAGTCATGCGCGGCATCGCCGCCACCAACTTCCGCGGCTACGTCGCCCACGAATTCGTCCCCACGCGCGACCCCCTCACCTCCCTCCGCCAAGCCGCGGACCTCTGCGACGTCTAACTCGATCCGCGCCTTTTTGCGTTCTACCTTCGCGTAGCGGCGTCCTTTAGGGCGGCACTTCTTTTTCTGCCTTCCGTTGCCGACTAAAGGCAGGGAATGGCGGGAATTGAGGAGTGGATGATGGCGCACGAAGGGTGAACGGTTGGCGAACGGGAAGAGGGAGCAAATATCTTGCTGCAGATAATTCCGTCCGTTGGGGAAGGGCAGGTCAAAAATTGAGGGCGCAACCGCCGTTAAGCTGTTGCGCCCTCTAACTGAGCCGTAAA
>WNGP01004920.1_pt1 | contig 17744 bp, 15 predicted proteins | sample 5407671 | NCBI WGS metagenome assembly WNGP01 (sample SAMN13153381, study PRJNA577476) | soil metagenome | isolation source: 40 cm soil or saprolite under Garry oak tree replicate 2 | place: USA:California | collected 2016-06-15 | reverse complement strand
CGCGCAGGCCGGGTACTTGGTGAGGAGCTGATGCCCGTTGTAGTGGAAGTCGCCGATCACCGGCACGTCCACCTCGGCCACGATGGCGGGGACCGCCTGCGCCGCCGCGTCGTTGTTCACGGTGACGCGCACCAGCTCGCTGCCCGCCTCGTGCAGGGCGCGCACCTGTGCCGCGGTGGCCGCCACGTCCGCGGTATCGGTGTTGGTCATGGACTGGACGACGATGGGGAAAGAACCTCCCACCTTCACGCCGCCTACGTCCACGACGACTGTTTGCCTACGGTGATAGGCGGGCACGGTGGAAATATAAGAGCAACTACGTCGAGGAAAACCGTCGAGAAAAGGCGTGGAGGGCGACGCCTCTCCTCGACTTTGTTTAGAAGAGTTTGTCCTCCACCACGACGCGCAGAATCAGCCCCGTGAGCACAGCTCTGCCCCCCATGAAGGTCCCGCCGGAGTTCGAGACCGTCGCCGCGAGGCGGATCCAGATTGCGGACTTGGTGAACAGCGAGTCGCCGCGCGGCGACAGGTTGTTCGCGTTGAGAGGGATGCCCAGCTGCGAATTCGGGCCGGCTGCCAGACTCACCGAGACTGCCGGAGTGAAGATGCTGTCCCGCGTGGCGGAGTTGAACGTCCCCAATGAGTCGCTCGCGAGATACACCTGGAACGCGAGCGTGCCCGGGCCGCCGCTGTCGTTGTGGAAGTCCGCCATGCCCGTGACCTTCACCGTGTCGATGAATGAGGATCCCAGGCCCGGCGGCAGATCGATCTTTATGGAGGGAGTGGGGACGGCGAAGTTAGACGTGGTCCCCGGCACGATGTAGTGCACCGTGTCCTTGGGCGACCCCCCCAGCCAGCTGTACACGTCCACGTTGAAGATCGCGCGCCCTTGGCCGCAGCCGGCCGCGAGGCCCGCCGCGAGCAGCGCCACCCCGATCCAAGTCCTGTTCATCGCCCGTCTCCTAGTAGATCGAGAGTGACGTCGCCATCGAGATGGCGCGTGTGTCCGACAACGCGTTTGAGCGGGTCCAGAACCCGACGTCGAATCCCAAGGGCCCGAACCGGATGCCCCCACCCCAGCCGAACTCCACCCTCTTGCGCTGGTCGCGCGCCACGCCGCCGCGCGCGGCAAACGGCCCGAAGCGCTGCTCGGCGCCCACGTGGATCTGCGTGCCCCGACCGTTGTCCAGGACGTCTGCCCCAAGCGTCGTGCCGGCGAGCGTATAGATCACGTTGGCAAGGTAGGTGACCGGGAGCTTCGTCTTCGTCTCCACATGAAGTAGGCTGGGAGCGGACGTCACCCAGCCGCGGGCTTTCCCGTTCACGGTGGTGGTGTCGTAGTGCTGGTAGTCGGTGCGCGTGTCGGGCCAAGTGATCGTCGCACCGATGTCGTTCACGCCGAAACCGAACACGATCGGCCCGCTGACCCAAGCGACTCCCGCATCCACGCCCACCCCGTGTCCGAACGTGTTCCCCCATTTCGAATAGCTGGTCGTCGCCACCCCATTGGGTCTCACGGGATTAGGGCCCGCGAAGATCGTGTCGCCCGTCGTAAACCCGCCACTGCCACTCGAGCTGCCGTACGCGGCCCCGATGTAGTAGTGGGCGCTGGCGCCAAGGTAGAGACCGCGATCCTCGTTGCCGAAGACGCGGCCCGCGTAGCCGAGGGTAGGGGCGAGCCCGCCTTCAGCGAGTGCATTGCCGAGCACGTTGTACAGCGTGCTGTCGTGAGCGGGGTGCGCCTGTTTGAGGAACGCGAGCAGCGAGTCCCCGAGCTGGAGATTCACTTCGTCGTGCAACCACGCCACGACGCCTACCTGAACGCCGCGGAAGCGCGGCTCGATCGCCAGCGGCCGACTGGAACCCGCGAATCCGAATGGGTCCCCGGGAATGAGCTGCTGCGCCTTGCCGAGATCGACCTGGAGCTGGTTTTTCCCGACGGTAAACGCGACGTCGTTCGTCGGCACTGGCGGCTGCTTGACCTGAATGAACAGCGGGGGGCTGAGAATCAGGTTGAGCAGCTCCACCGGGTTGAAGGCGGCCGAGTCAGGGTTGAAGAGCGGATCCTTGCTGAGGTTGGAGATCGGGTGATCGCGGAAGAACTGGATCAGCCCGAACGGCACGGGGATCGTGGCCTTGGCGCGTGCGCCCTCCCCGGCGCGGGACGGCACGGCCCGATACGCGGCGTTGTAGCGGCTCAGTGACGCGTCCAGCGAGAGGCTCACCCCCCCCATCCCGGCGCGCCGGGCGTCGGTGAACAGTCCCTGGCCGGCAAGTGAGGGGGCCACGGCGGTCGCGACGAGCATGGCGGCAAGGCCCGCACTGACCACAGATGTTCGCACCAGTATCCTCGCGCGACACTAAGCCGCACCAGGATAAAGGTTTTCCCCCTACGCGCTAGTGAGCCGCGTCACTTTGCACCAGGGTGAGGGGGGCGGGAGGCTTCCGAGGCCAGTGCAATGGTCACTGTGGTGCCCGCGCCATGCTCGCTCGTGAGCGTGATGGTCCCACCCCAGCTCTCGACCAGCCGCTTGGCGATGGCGAGCCCCAACCCCGAGCCGCTCGACGTCGTCGAGAACGTAGGGTCGAACACGCGGGGGAGGGCCTCCGCCGGAATGCCGCGGCCGTCGTCTCGGACTGCCACCTCCCGTCCTTCGGAGACGTGCACCACGACGTGCCGCGCCCCGGCGTTGCGGGCGTTCTCGAGCAGGTTGACGAGCACCTCCTTCACTTCGTCGCGGCGCGCCTGCACCGGCGGCCCGGCGGCACCGCCCAGCTCGAAGCGCGCGGCCCCTGCCACGCCGCCGAGCGAGTAGAGCTGAACCACCTCGCGAGCGACGCCGTACAGGTCCACGGACTCGAGCGGCAGTGTCTCGGCCGCAGGCGACCCGAACCGTGAGAAGGCGCGGGCGATCGCGTCGAGCCGGTCGATCTCGGCTAGGATGCGCGCCGAGGTGTCGCGCAGCGTGGCGTCGAAGTCTTCCTTGCGACGCGCGCGCTGCAGATGCTGGATGCCGAGCCGGATGGGGGTCAAGGGATTCTTGATCTCGTGCGCCACCTGGCGCGCCATCTCGCCCCAGGCGAGCACGCGCGCGGCGCGGGTGACTGCAGTGGCGTCGTCCAACGCCACGACGCAGCCGTCCGGCTCCGGCCCGAGCGGGGCGATTTGCACCCGGATCTGGCGCGCGCCTATCGCGAACTCGCGCTCCAGGATGTCGCGGGCGCCGCGCGCCACGAAGCCCGCCACCGCGTCCCACACGGCGCCCCACTCGTCCGTTCCCGCGTGACGGAGCTCCGCCCCCGGCTCGAGCGGCGCATCCACCAGCTCGGTCGCGCGGTTGTTCGCGAGCGTCACGTGCAGCCCGCCGTCCACGGCGATCACGCCCGTGGCGACGTTGGCGAGCACCTGCGCCGTACGGCGTCGGGCTTCCTCGAGCGCCGCCTGGCTGCGCTGCACATCGGCGGCCATGCGCTCGAAGGCGCTCATCACGGGCTCGAACTCCCGGGGCGCGCCGGGGGGAAAAGCGCGCAACGGGGTGCCCCGCCCCACCGCGATCGCGGCCTCGCGCAGGGCGGCCACGGGACGGGCGAGCCCTCGCGCGGCCAGCCCGGCGAGGTAGAGCGCCGCGATCAGGCCGGCGCCGGCCGCCGAGAGGAGCGTGAGGGCGAGGTCTTCCTGCTGCTGGCGCACGCCCTCGTCGTCCAGCAGCTGGGGCGCCGCGAGGATCGCCTGGGACTCAGGCGGCCCGGCGGCGACCACGCGGTAGCCGATCCGGGTGGACCGCCCCGCGGTGCGGCCATCGGCGGCCAGCTCGAGCTCGTCCTCGAGCGCCAGCCGCTCGAATGCCGCCGGCGGGAGATAGGGATCGGCCAGCCCGAGCTCGTCGAGTACCGGCGTGCTCGTGCCGGCGAGCACGCCGTCACGGTATAGCCACAGGTCCGCATCGAGCCGCCTGCCCAGCTCCACGATCGCCTGGGGGGCCCCTTCCGGGCGTTGGAAGGTCAGGGCGCCCGCGGCATCCTTGAGCGTCTGACGGATCAGCAGATCGCTGTCGTCGCGGACCTCGTTCGAGATCCGGGCGAAGCTCCACACAGCGAACGCCATCACCGGGAGCACGAAGAACCCGGCGAGGGCGGCGGCGAGCCGCAGGCGGTAACTGCTCCGGAACGCCGAGAGCAGGGGCGGCACGCGCGGGCGCCAGCCTTCCGTCAGGATCACTCCGACGAGCCAGCAGCCGGCGAGTAGCGCCACGTCAACCGCGACCACGAGCGCCCCCCGCGCGAGCAACGGCCACGGCCCCTGGAGGTCCACCCGCACGTGGACGTGTCGCACTCCGCCCGGGAGCACCACGTGGCGCTCCCCGCGCGCCGTCCACCCCACGCGCGTCCAGACGACGTGGTCGCTCACGCCTTCCACCGGCGGTTGGCTCGGCAGGGACAGCGAGATCGCGTAGGGAGGCGCCGCGGGCCGGTCGCCGTGAAGGAACCGCGCCAGCCGACTGGACGGCACGAGGCGCGAGCGCGGCCCCACACCCACCGCCAGCACTGCGCCGCCTCGGACCGGCGCGACGAGCACGTAGTGGACGCCCGGAACCGCCGGGACGCGCTCCACGCGTGGTCCTTCCCGCGTTGCGGGCGAGCGGACCAGCGCGGCGATGAGCGACGGGGGCAAGTCCAAACCGGCGAGCGGCAGCTCGGCGGCCGGCTCGCCGGCCGGCGTCCAAACCGACAGGACGGTCGGATAGTCCTGGGCCGCGAGCGGCGAACGGAGCCAGACCAGGTACAGGTCCGCCGCCGTGGCCAGCGGCTCGAGCAACGCGGCCGACCCGCCCATCCGCTCGAGCAGCGCGGCGGCGAGCGGATCACTTTCGCCTCCGAGGCCGTGCGCGTCCCGCTCCGCCAGCGCGAGGCGACCCTCCACCACCGCGCCCCAGGTGATCAGGGTGGCGGCCGTGCCAGCCACGGTGGCGATTCCGATGACCGCCCAGCGGCGTGGGGCCGGCACCAGCACCCCGGCGAGGGCGGGGAGCCAGAGGTAGGTGTACCAATCCGGCCAGGCGCCGTTCGGTTCCCACAGCCACAGGCCGGCGATCGCGGCGAGCGCGGCCCAGGCGCACGCGGCGGGGAGAGCCCACGGCACACGCCGCGGCTCGGTCGGGCCGCGCACCAAGGCCGCCGCGAGGAGGATCAGCGCCATGCTCGCCACCGCAAGCGTCGCTTCCCAGGAGAGCCACAAGGGTACGCTCACGCCCCGCGCCGGCGGCGTGATTCCCCGCCCCAGGTTGCGAACCAGGAACGGAGCCACGAGGGTCAGCAGGCCGGCCCCGACGGGCGACCACCATTGACGCACCAACCCGCGGCGCCACACCACGCCGGCCGAAAACAGCACGATAATCGCGAGGACGGTCAACGATCCCGCCGACGACGTGAACACGCCCAGCAGGGGCCGATAGAACGTGGCGGGCGAGAAGAAGGCTGTGGCCGGCGCGCGCACCAGACACCACGCGGCGGTGAGGGTCACGACCCAGCGCCACCGGCCGGGCGGCGCGGCGGCGAAGAGCAGCAACAGGGTCGCGGCGAGCGCCACGCTCGCGAGCGTCGCCGTGCGCGCGAGCGCCGCGAGCTTCGCGTCGCTCTGCGCGGGCGGGATGACCTGGACGCTGAACAGGGTGTCGCCCCGGGGCGTCGCGTAATCGAAGACGTCGGAGCCGGCGGGCGCCTGGCGCGGTGGAAAGAAGCGCAGCGCCACGCCTTGACTGCGGGCGAACAGGGCGCTCAGCGCTCCGGCGCGATCGGGGGCGGCCTGGGCGGCGTCCAGCAGGACCGATCCCACCGCGAGGCCGCCCGTCTGCGTCTGGCGGCGGGCCTCGAGCGACACGTAGAATGGGGTGATGACGGCGCGCAGCTCGGCGGTATCCAGCACGGGGAGGGAGCGGTGCCGGCCAGCCCAGGCCCAGGGTTCGCCGTCGGCCGCGAGAATGACAACGCCGCGCTCGAGGGACGCAGGTGCGAGCGCCCGCTCCAGCTGGTCGAACGCCGCGCGCTGCGGCAGCAGGGCGGCGGCCGCCCCACCGGCCGCCAGGCGCCGCGCTTCGGTGTCCGCGGCCGCAAGCGTGGCGTCGAGCCGCTCGGAAGCCCCGGTCACGAGGCGTTCACGCGCCGCCGGCCAGCAGCATTCGATGCGCGCCGCCTCGAGCGTGCCGGCAACCAGCACTGCGCCCAGCCCCACAGATGCCAGCGCGGCCAGCCCCGGCGCGACACTGCGCCATGTCCGCGCCAGCGGCACGCTGAGCACGACCAGAATCGTCGCCCCGAGCCCCGCCGCGCCCGCCACCCACACCCATCCCGCGCCGCCGCCGTGGAGCCACTCCGCGGCGGCGACGCCGGCCAGACACCCCGGGATCACGACATGAGCGGACCGCTGCACCTGAAGACCCTCTTTCCTGATGCGGTGGGCCTCGCCCTGGAGCGCGACCCGCGCCTGCTCGTCCCCGTCGGCACGTGCGAGCAGCACGGGCCCCACCTGCCGCTCGGGTGCGACACGATGATCGTCGAGCGCCTCGCCGACGACCTCTCGGCCGAGTTCCAGATCCTGCGCGCCCCGACGGTCGAGTACGGCGTGAACTCGCTCAGCCGGCGGCGCTTCCCCGGCAACGCGTCGGTGCGTCGCAAGACGCTGCACCGCTGGATGAACGATCTCATCGGGTCGTGGGAGCAGGCCGGCGTCGACGCGTTCATTATCCTTACCGCCCACGGGTACGACCCGCACCAAGAGGCGCTCTCGACGCTGCGCACCCGTCAGGCGCGCGTGCTCACCGTGGACGTGTTCGCCCTCGACTTCACGGGCCACCTGGAGGACGCCGACACGCCCATGCACGGTAGCGAGCTCGACACGTCGCTGCTCCTGTACCTCGCCCCGGAGCTGGTGCGCATGGACCAGGCCCAGGACTTTCCATTGCCCGACCGGCTGCGCGACCGATTCGGGCGCGGCCGCACGCTCCCGGCGGCAAGCCCCGGGTCGGTGGGCCGGCCGACGCTCGCGACCCCGGCGAAAGGCGAGCGACTGTATAAGATGATCTACGAGCGCATCGCCACGCGAGTGCTGGAGAGCGCGGCGTGAGCGTCCTGCTGGTCGCCCTGCTCGCCCTCCAGGGGCCGCTCGACGAGGGCACGCTCGTGGTGCGCGAGGACACCTCGGAGATCGCGCGCGAGACGTTCCGGCTGGCCGAGGCGCGGATCGGACTGGGTGGCATGGGGTGGGCGCTCGCCACCGCCGTCCGCTACGACCACTCCCGGCCGGTGATCGGGCTGGCGCCGACGCTCACCGTGCAGAGCGACTCGCAGCCCTTGAGCCTCGAGTTCGAGGTGGCCGACCCGCGCGAGCCGCTGCGGATCCTCGGCCAGGCCGCACGCGGCCGCTTCACCGTACGCGTGCTCGGGCGCCGCAGCGAGCGCGCCCGCGAGTTTCCCGTCGCGGGCCGCACGGTCGTGCTCGACGACTCGGCCTACGCTCTGTACGTGTTCGTGGCGTGGCAAGCGCGCGCTCAGCCGGTCCAGGTCGCCGGCCTGGTGCCGCGCGCGGACCGGCGGGATGCGCTGACCGTGCAGGATCTGGGGATGGGTGCAACCACCCTGAACCGCGACCCGGCGACGTTGCGGCACATCACTGTCACGGGGGGGGCGAACCAGCTCGTGCACCTGTGGCTCGACGCAACCGGGCGGCTGCTCAAGGTCGAAATTCCCTCGCGCCGCCTGCGGATCGAGCGTCGGCCGCCTGCTTGACCGGGCTCGTTTCGTCCCGCTACCTTCGCCGACGACTTAGCCCCACGCACGCGCGCGCCGGCCGCTCGAAACCCCAGGCGGCACGGGCGCGTACGGGGGGCGGGTGCGGTCCGACCACCCGTCTGCCGGGACACCGATGAAACACGCGCCGTTCGCCGCCGTCCTCCTGTTGTGCCCGTTCCCCGCGCTGGGGCAGCGCCCCCAAGGTCTCTCCCTCGCCGACGCCATCGCGCTCGCCCGCGACAGTAATCCGGCCTATCGCCAGACGCTGCACGACCGCGCCCCGGCGGTCTGGGGCGTTCGCAACGCGTGGGCGAGCTTCCTGCCGTCGCTGAGTGCGTCCGCTGGAGGGGGATACGCCGGGCCGGGGGAACAGACGTTCCTCACGGCGAGCTTCTCGCAAAACGTCGCCACGTGGTCCTCGAACTACAATCTCGGCCTCAACTGGCTGCTCTCGGGCACGACCCTCGCCCAACCGGGACTGAGACAGGCGCAGCTCGCCGCGGCTAACGCAGACGTCGCGGGCGCCGAAGCGACGCTGGTCAACGCGGTCACTCAGCAGTACCTGACGGTGCTCCAGGCGCGCGAAAACGCCGGGCTCGCCCAGGCGCGGCTCGATCGCGACGTGGAATTTCTGAAGCTGGCGCACGCGCGCTACGACGTCGGGCGCGCCACGCTCATCGACGTGCGGCAAGCCGAGGTGGCGCGTGGGCAGGCAGAGGTGGCGGTGCTGCGGGCCCGCACGGCCGTGGATGTCGAGAAGCTCCGGCTCTTCCAGATCCTGGGGTTCGGGGCGCCGGCCGACCTGGCGACGGTGCAGCTGACGGACACGTTCCGGGTCGAGGTGCCGGCCTGGCGCCTGGACGAGCTGCTGACGATGGCGGAAGAGCAGAACCCCCCCTTGAAGGCGCTGCGCGCCCGCGAGAACGCCGCCGCCTGGGGCGTGCGGGCGGCGGCGTCGAGCTACGGACCGTCCTTGTCGTTCTCGGCCGGGTGGTCGGGGTTCACGCAGAAGCTCTCCGACATCAATCCGTCGCTTGCGGCGGCTCAGGCGCAGGCGGACACGAACGCGGTGCTGTGCCAGTACTACAACACGGCCTGGCTCAACTCGGGCCAGACTGCGCTCGACTGCTCGCTGATCAGCGCCGGGGTGCCGGCTCAGCAGCAGGAGATCCGCGACCAGAACGCGCTGTACCCGTTCCACTTCACGCGCCAGCCGTTCCAGGCGCGGCTCACTATCACGCTGCCCATCTTCACGAACTTCTCGCGCCCGTTCCAGGTCTCGCAGGCGAAAGCCCAGCGCGACGACCTGGCGGAATCGGTGCGGGCCCGCGGCCTCGAAGTGCGCACGGGGGTGAGCGAGGCGTTCCTCACCCTCCAGACCGCGTATCGCGCCGTCGCGATCCAGGATACGAATCGCACGGCGGCGCGGGAGCAGCTGCAGCTCGCCACGGAGCGCTACCGCGTGGGCTCGGGAACGTTCTTCGAGCTGCTCGACGCGCAGGTGGCTCAGCTGAACGCGGACAATGACTACGTGGGCGCCGTGTACGATTACCACAAGGCCGTGGCGGCGCTCGAAGCGGCCGTCGGCCGGCGGCTCCGGTAACGAGAGGACGAGAGCCACATGTCGAAGCGGAACAAGCTGCTCGCGGGAGGCGCCGGCGCGATCCTCGTGGTCGCGCTGGTGGTGGTGAGCGTGAGCGCCAAGCGCGACCGCGGCACCGAGGTGCGGGAGGAAAAGGTCGCCACGCGCGACCTGGTCGCCGCGGTGACGGCGAGCGGCAAGATCCAGCCCAAAAAGAAGGTCGACCTGAGCGCCGACATCACCGGCCGCATCACCCGCATCGCGGTGCGCGAGGGCGACCTCGTGACCAAGGGGCAGTTCCTGCTCCAGATCGATCCCACCGTGTACGAGGCGAACTTGCAGCGCGCTCAGGCGGCGTACTCCTCCACCGAAGCGGAAGTCGTCCAGGCCCGCGCCAACCGCGACCAGGCGCAGCGCGCCCTCAAGCGCACGCAGCAGCTGCGCGACGAGAACGCGAACCTGGTGTCGGCCGAGCAGCTGGAGCAGGCGCAGACCGCGTTCGATATCGCCGAAGCAAATCTGACGGCGGCGCAGCATCAGGTGGATCAGGCGCGCGCCGCCGTGCAGGAAGCGCGCGATAACCTCCGCAAGACGCACCTCGTGGCCCCGATGGCCGGGCGCGTCACGCGCCTCCCGGTCGAGGAAGGCGAGGTCGCCGTGCCGAGCACGTTCTCCAAGGACATCGGCCTGCTGATGACGATCTCGGATCTCTCGGTGATCCAGGCCAAGGTGCAGGTGGACGAGACCGACGTGGTGCGGCTGCACCTGGGCGACTCGGTGGAGGTCTCGATCGACGCCTTCCCCGATACGGCGTTCGTCGGGCGCGTGACCAAGGTCTCGAACAGCTCGACGCAGAACCCCGGCAGCTCCGCCCCCGGCCAGAACGACCGCGCGGTGGACTACGAAGTCGAGGTCACGCTGGACCATCCCCCGAGCGAGGTGCGCCCGGATCTGTCGGCCACGGCGCGCATCGTGACCGACACGCGCCGCCAGGCCCTGTCGATCCCGATCATCGCCCTGACGGTGCGCGAGAACACTCCCCTCTCCACGGAGAACCGCCCCGCCGACACCAGCGCCGCCGCGCGCCGCAAGCACGAGACCGAGGGCGTGTTTGTCGTGAACCGCGGGATCGCCACGTTCCGGCCGGTCAAGGTCGGGATCGCGGGTGACGAGTACTTCGAGGTGCTGGACGGCCTCAAGCCCGGCGAGACGATCGCCGCCGGCCCCTATCAGGCGGTCCGCGACTTGAAGGAGGGCGGGCGCGTCCGGCCGCTCAAGCAGAAGGCGGACTCCGCCAAGGCAAAGAAGGCGGGCTGATGCGGTTCGTCGAAGCGATCCGCCTCGCCCTCCGCACGCTCCGCGCGCAGAAGCTGAAGAGCGGGTTCTCCCTCATCGGCGTGTTCATCGGGGTCACGTTCCTGATCGCCGCCTGGTCGATCGTGAACGGGATGAACCACTACATGACGGACAAGTTCGCGGGGCAGCTGATCGGCATCAACACGTTCAACGTGAGCAAGCGCCCCATGTTCACCCCCAACGTCAGCGACTCGACGTGGCGCTCTTGGGCGCGCCGCCCGCGCATCACCTTCGCCGATGCGGACGCGATCACCCAGGGCTTCACCGTGCCCGTGCTCACCGCGTGGTGGTCGCAGGACCGCGGCGACGTCCAAGCCGACACGAAAAAGGCGACGCAGGTATCGCTCAACGGCGCCACGGTCCCGTACTTCGCGATCAAGAACATTCGGATCGCCGAGGGCCGCGCCTTCACGACGCAAGAGGACAAGGGCGGGGCGACCGTGGCGGTGCTGGGCCACGATCTCGCCGAGCGCCTGTTCGGGGCGCGCGACCCGATCGGACACACCGTCCGCATCCACGGCATCCCCTACCGGGTGATCGGCGTGGCGGAGCGGCGCGGCAACCTGCTCGGGATGTCGCTCGACAAGTTCGTCGTGGCGCCCGCCGTGTCGCCGATCCAGCGCGAGGTGAACCCGCCGGGCGTGATCGACGCCCTGATCGTGAAGGCGCCGTCCGAGCCGGAGATGCGGGCCGCCATGGAGGAAGCGCAAGCCGTCATGCGCAGCCGCCATCGCCTGCGGCCCCGCCAGGACGACAACTTCACGCTCGAGACCTCCGAAGGAGTGCTCGCTTTCTGGGCGAAGATCAGTCGCATCCTGCTCATCGTGGGACCAGGCCTCGTCCTCATCTCGCTCGTCGTCGGCGGCATCGTCATCATGAACATCATGCTGATGGCGGTGGCCGAGCGGACGCGCGAGATCGGGATTCGCAAGTCGCTGGGCGCCAAGCGCCGCGACATCCTGCGGCAGTTCCTGGCGGAGGCGACAACAATCGCGTCCGTGGGCGCCGTGCTCGGCGTGCTCGCCGGGATCGGCCTCGCGGTCCTGCTGGACCTCGCGACGCCCCTCCCGGCCCGGGTGTCGCCCGCCTCGGTGGCGCTCGGCGTCCTGCTGGGCGCGGGCGTCGGCATCGTGGCCGGCGTGTACCCCGCGAGCCGCGCCGCGCGCCTCGACCCCATCGCCGCCTTGCGCTTCGAGTAACCCGTGGCCCCCTGGTTCGAAGGCGCCGGCATCGCGCTCGACTCGCTCAAGGCGAGCAAGGCGCGCGCCGCCCTCACCATTCTGGGCGTCGCCATCGGCGTGATGGTGGTGATGGTGATCGGCGCCCTGATCTCGGGGTTCAACAAGGGCCTGAGCGACATGCTCAATCAGCTCGGCCCCAAGACGTTCTGGGTGGGCCGGTTCTATTCGGGCGGCGTGAACATCTGTGACGGCTCGGACGAGAACTGTCCCTGGCGCCACAATCCTTCCCTGACCGTGCGAGAGGCAAAGCTGATCGCCCAGCTGCCGAGCGTGACCTACGTGGCGCTCGAGGAGAATACCCGCGACATCGTCGAGGTGTCGTTCGGCAGCCACAAGACGCAATCGGTCGGCGTCACGGGCCGCAGCGCCGACTGGGTCAACGTGGCGGGCGGCGACGTCTTTCCCGGCCGCTCGTTCACCGCCGTCGAGGACGCGGCCGGCGCTCAGGTCGTCGTGATCAACCAGAAGCTGGCGGACTGGCTGCTCGGCACCCTCGACCCGATCGGCCGCACGATCCGCATCGCCGGGCTCCCCTACCACGTGGTCGGCGTTTTCAATCCGCCACCCAGTCTGTTCGGCGAGGACAGCCGGTTCGAGGCGTTCATCCCGCACGGCGCGTTCGTGAAGTACGTGCCGTACTTCCGCGGCTGGATGAACCTGCTCGTGGGGCCCACGGAGGCCGCGACCACCGAGCGCGCGATGGAGGACGTGACGATGGCGCTGCGAGCCGCGCGCAGTTTGCGTCCCGGACAGAACAACAACTTCGCGGTCGTGTCGCAGGAGCAGTACCTCTCCGACATCAACAGCATGACGCAGATGCTCCGGATCGTGATGGTGGCCCTCTCGATGGTGGGGCTCATGGTCGGCGGCGTCGGCGTGGTGGCGATCATGATGATCTCCGTGACCGAGCGGACCCGCGAAATCGGCGTGCGCAAGGCCCTGGGCGCGACGCGGCGCGAGATCCTGTGGCAGTTCCTGGTCGAGGCCGCGACGCTCACGCTCGCCGGGGGGGTCGCCGGAATGATCGCCGGGGGCCTGATCGCATTCGTGATCGCCGTGGCGACGCCGGTGCGGGCCCACGTGCCGGTCGGCTCGGTCGTCGCGGCGCTCGCGGCCGCCGCGATCACCGGCATCCTGTTCGGCCTGTACCCCGCCATCCGCGCGGCGCGACTCGATCCGGTCGAGGCGCTGCGATACGAATAGACGCGGGCGGAACGTGTCGGGACGCTACGAGATGCGAGATGGGAGATGCGGGATGCGAGAGGGGCCACCTCTCCCATCTCGCATCTCGCTTCGTGTCCAACGTCGCGCTCGCGGTCGTGCCGCACGAGCCGGTGGTCATCTGGTACGGTGCGCGGCTCGGGATCTGGATCACGGCCGTGGTGGCGACGGCGGGCACGGTCGCGGCGGCCTGGGTCGATCACCGCCTGTTCGTGCCCCTGTTCCAGAGGCTCGCGGCGCGGGGGCGCGGGGCAGCGCCGGGGAAGCTGTCGCGCCTCTTCACCCGCGCTCCGTTCGCGATCCTCGCGCTGTCGGGGCTCACGCCGCTGCCGTTCTTCCCGTTCAAGACGCTCGCGTTCACGACGCGCTATCCCCTCGGGCCCTATCTCGCCGCGGTCGCGGTGGGCCGGCTGCCGCGCTATCTGCTGCTCGCCTGGCTCGGCCTCGCGGTGCGGATGCCGCCGTGGCTCCTGGGGTCGCTCTTCGTCCTGCTGCTCATTCCATCGCTCGGGGGATTCCTATGGCCACGCCGACCCGCGAACTGACCTTCCTGCTCGCCACGCCGGAGCGGCGGCTGCTCCGCGCCATCGCCACCCGCATTGCGCCGCGCTGGCGGCCCAATCACTTCACCGTGCTGGGCGTCCTCGCGGCCACGGGCGCCGGCGCGGCGTACGCGCTGGCACGCATCGATTCGCGCTGGCTCTGGGCCGCGAGCGCGCTGCTCGTGGTGCAGTGGCTGGGCGACAGTCTGGACGGCACGCTCGCCCGCGTGCGCGGTGTGGAGCGCCCCCGCTACGGCTACTACCTCGATCATATGACCGACGCGTACTCGACCGTCGTGATCGGCGCCGGGATCGGCCTGTCCCACTACGTGCACCTGGGGCTCGCGCTGTGTCTCGTCGTGCTCTACCTCGCCCTGTCGATCAACGTGTACCTCGAGTCGCAGGTGTTGGGATCGTTCCGGCTGGGCTACAGCCGCGTCGGTCCTACCGAGGCCCGCATCGTCATGATCGCGCTGAACACGGCGTTGGCCCTGTACCGGGAGGTTCCCCCGAGCGACTGGTCCACGCTCGCGTCGGTCGGGAACGTGGTGGCGGCCATCCTGGCCGCGGCGCTGCTGAGCCTGCTCGTGGTGCGGTTCGCGCGGAATGTCTACGTCCTCGCGCGCCTGGAGCCGCAGTTTAAGCGGCGGTGAGACGACGGAAGGACGGAAGGACGGAATCCCCCTTCCGTCGGTCCGTCCTTCCGTCCGTTAAGTTCTCCCCATGCCGTTCTCCGACGCCGCGCTGCTCGCGCTGCGCGCCGCGTGGAGCCACAAGCTCCGCTCGTTCTTCACGCTGCTCGGGATCATCGTCTCCGTCGCCTTCCTCGTGGCGGTGGTCGCCATCATTCAGGGCATGAACGCGTACGTGCGCGAGCGCATCGGGGGCGCGATCGTCGGCGCGAACGCCTTCCAGGTGCGGCGCACGCCGCTCGCCGTCGGGCTGATCGACGACGAGGAGTGGCGCGCCATCCAACGCCGCCCCATCATCGCCCCCGAGGACGTGCCCTACGTGCGGCGCGCACTGCCGGACGCCCGGGCGATCGCTCTCCAGTCCGGCTGGCCCACCCCCCAGGCCGACGTACTGTGGCGCGACCAGACCGTGGGCGATGTGTTCGTGTTCGGCGTGACGGCCCCGTTTCAGGAAGTGCAGGATTACCGGTTCGCCGCGGGCCAGCCGCTTTCCGACATCGATGTGCGCGAGCGCCGCCCGGTGGCGGAGCTGGGGTGGGACGTGGCCGAGAAACTGTTCGCCGCTCCGGGGCTCGCCGTGGGGCAGAAGATCCGCATCGCCGGCCAGCAGTTCACGGTGAAGGGCGTGGTCGCGAAGAAGGGAACGGTGTTGGGCCAGTCGTGGGACGGGTTCGTCATGCTCCCGCTCACGACGTTCGAGGCCCTGTACGGCCGCCGCAAGACCACCGTGATCTCGGTGAAGATGACGGAGGCGGCACTGGTGCGCGAAGGCATGCAGCGGGCCGAGGAGGCGATGCGGGTGGCGCACCGGTTGCGGCCCCAGCAGGTGGACGATTTCACCGTCGATGCCGCCGATGCGCTCGTGAGCTTCTGGAAGAACCTGACCCGGCTGCTGTTCACCGTCATCCCGGCGGTGGTCGCGATCGGCATCGTGGTGGGCGGTATCGTCATCATGAACATCATGCTGATGAGCGTGAGCGAGCGCACCCGCGAGATCGGCATCCGCAAGTCGCTCGGCGCCACGCGGCGCGACATCCGGCGTCAGTTCCTCGCTGAGTCCGTCACCCTTGCGCTGCTGGGCGGCGTGCTCGGCTTGGTCGCCGGCACGGCTCTCGCGGGGCTCGTCGCCGCCGTGTCGCCGCTGCCGGCCCGCGTGACCCTCTGGTCGGTCGCCGTCGCGCTCGGCCTCGGCGCCGGCGTCGGCATCGTGTTCGGCGTCTACCCAGCCACCCGCGCCGCCCGGCTCGATCCGGTGGAAGCGCTGCGATCGGAATGAAGCTCCACTCGGTCTCGGAAGGCTGGATCATCGCCCTGGACCAGCTGCGCGCCAACAAGCTGCGCTCGGGGCTCACGATCCTGGGCGTCGTCATCGGGGTCTCCACCGTGATGGCGATGGCGTCGATCGTGCAGGGCATCCGCGACCAGATCATGAACGCAATCGAGGTCGCGGGCCCCACCACGTTCTACGTCATGCGGTTCTTCTCCTCGACGCCGCTCAACCCCGACGCGCTCCCCAGGGAGGTTCGCATCCGCCCGGTGATGAAGCCGGACGAGGCCACGGCGATCTCCCGGCTCCCCGAGATCCGTTACGCCGGGATCTGGGTGCAGCTGTTCGAGCGCATGGAGTACGCAGGCACGCGCACGCAGCTCTTGACCGCGTTCGGCTCGGACGACCACTACATGGAGATCCAGGGCGGCACACTGCTCGACGGGCGTTTCTTCAGCACGTCGGAGGTGCGCGGCGGGGCGCCGGTGGTGGTGATCGAGCGCCGCTTCGCCGACAAGCTGTTCGGGCGGCTCGACCCGCTGGGCCGGGTGCTGCGCATCTCCGGCAAGCCGTTGCGCGTGATCGGCGTGTATCAGAACCCCGACAACATCTTCCAGCCGCCCAGCCAGGAGATCGGCGCCATCCTGCCGTTCGAGGCGGCGCGCCGCTTCTTCCGCTACGACGAGACCAACGCCCTGTGGATTGTCGTGAAGCCGCGCGACGGCGTCCCCGTCACGCGCGCCATGGACGAAGTAACGGTGCTGCTGCGCCGCGTGCGTGGCATTCGCACCCGCGATCCCAACAGCTTCGACCTCATCACCCAGGATCAGATCCTCGACGTGTTCAACCAGTTGACCGGCATGTTCTTCCTCGTCATGCTCGTGCTGTCGAGCGTGGCGCTGCTCGTGGGCGGGATCGGGGTGATGGCCATCATGATGGTCTCGGTGACCGACCGGACCCGCGAGATCGGCGTCCGCAAGGCGCTGGGCGCCACGCGCCGCGAGATCCTGTGGCAGTTCCTCGTCGAGGCCGCGACCCTCACGCTCATGGGTGGCGTCCTGGGCGTCGGCCTCGGTATGACGGCGGGTCAGGCGATCAGGCTAGTGTTCAGCTTCGAGACCCGGGTGCCTGCGTGGAGCGCCGCGGTCGCCTGTGTGGTGTCGATCCTGATCGGCTTGGTGTTCGGGATTGCGCCGGCAGCGCGGGCAGCGAGGCTCGATCCGGTGGAGGCCCTGAGATACGAATGAGCACGAAGGCGGAACGCGGAATGCGGAACGCGGAACACCAGGGCGTGGATCTGGTCGCTATTGCCGCCCATCGCGACGATGTCGAGCTGACTTGCGGAGGAACGCTCGCCAAGGCCGCGCGCGCGGGACACCGCGTCGGCATCATCGACCTGACAGCGGGCGAGACGGGTACGCGCGGCGACGCGGCGACGCGGGCGGCCGAGGCGGAGCGCGCGGCCCAGGTGCTCGGCGTGCACGTCCGACTGAACGCTGGGCTGCGCGACGCCTACCTCGCGAACGACGAGCCGTCGCGCCGCTGCGTGGTCGAGCTGCTGCGCACCACGCGGCCCCGCGCCGTGATCCTGCCCTTCCCGGTGGGACGCCACACGCCTGCTACCTCGCGGGGCTCGCCAAGTACGACGCCGCCGGAGAGCCGCACCGCCCCTTCAAGGTGCTGTACGCCCTCGCGTACCGCGAAGACCCGGTGAAGCCGTCGTTCGTGGTGGACATCTCGGACAGCTTCGAGGCGAAGATGCAGGCGATCCGCTGCTATGCCTCGCAGTTCGACGGCGCCAAGGCGGCGGGGGAGATCCACCCGACGGGACAGGACCTGTACGAGCTGATCCGCATCCAGGCGGCGCACTACGGGTCGCTGATCCGCCGGTCCTACGGCGAGCCGTACTTCTGCCACGAGACGGTCGAAGTCCAAGACGTGCTGCAGCTTGGCGTCGCCTCCCTGTAGCCTGTAGATTCCCGCGTGATGCCGAAGCGTCTCGTGTATCTCGACAACGCGGCGACCACCGCCGTGCGCCCCGAAGTGCTCGAGGCGATG
>WNGP01001787.1_pt1 | contig 17769 bp, 13 predicted proteins | sample 5407671 | NCBI WGS metagenome assembly WNGP01 (sample SAMN13153381, study PRJNA577476) | soil metagenome | isolation source: 40 cm soil or saprolite under Garry oak tree replicate 2 | place: USA:California | collected 2016-06-15 | reverse complement strand
GCCGCCTGGTCCAGGCGGCTGGGCTCGTGCAGGTACATCATGTGGCCCGCTTCGTAGTAGGCGAACTCGATGTTGGCGCGCAACTCGGGCGGGATGGCAAGCCGGGCGATGTCGTTCTCGGCGGCGAAGTACGGCGTGGCCGCGTCGTAGTAGCCGCACGCCACGTGCACCCGCAGGTGCGGGTTCACCCGCATCGCCTCGGCCAGCTTGTCGAGCACGTACAGGTGCTGCGCCTCGAACTCCTTGAACGACCACGGGTGCACCCGGTCGGTGAGCACCTCGTACGGCAGGTCGCTCGAGTAGCCCAGCTCGGCGCGCACGTAGTGGTTGAGCGCCGCCGCGTACGGGCCGATGATCGCGTCGATCGACGGGTCGGTAGTCCATTTCTCCCTGCCGTAGTCGGCGTCCCAGCCCGCGAACCTGCCGTCGATCCTGCCCACGGTGCGGCGCTGGTCGCGCAGCAGCTCGGTCAGGAACCTGACGTGCTCGGGCCGCAGGTCCACCCGGTCGACGTAGTCCTGGGACAGCCCCGTCAGCGCCGCAATCCTGGCCACGGCCGCGGCCCGCTCCTGCTCACCCAGGCGGGACCCGAGCGCCAGCACCCGCGGGTACTCGCCCGCCGCGTACTCGCGTGCCTCGTCGAGCACCTCGCGCAACGGCCGGTCTGCGTGTTTGCCGTGGTAGTTCGCGATAGCCGCGTACGTCGGCAGGTAGTTCACGTACGGATCGTCGTTGCCCGCGGTGAACATCACCGACCCGCCGTTCAGGAAGCACGAGATCAGGATCAGCCCGTTCAGGTACATCCCGTAGCGTTCCTGAAGCTGCCGGGCCAGCGCCGCCGCCCTGGTGGTGCCGTAGGACTCCCCGCACAGGTACTTCGGGGACATCCAGCGGCCGTTGCGCGTGGTCCACAGCCTGATCACCTCGCCGACCGAGGCGATGTCGGCGCCGAACCCGTGGAAGTCCTTGGACTTCTCGCCCTTGGCCGCTCGGGAGTAGCCGGTCGAGACCGGATCGACGAAGACCAGGTCACTGTGCCTGAGCAGGGTTTGCGCGTTGTCGGCGAGCCCGTAGGGCGGTGGCAGCAGCCCGCCGACGTCACCCATCAGCACCCGCCGGGGACCGAGCACGCCCAGGTGCAGCCAGATGCTGGACGAGCCCGGCCCGCCGTTGAACGCGAACGTGACCGGCCGGCCCGCCGGATCGGCACCGTCGAGTGTGTAGCCGACCATGAAAACCTCGGCCTTGGCCTGCGGGCCGTCAAACTTGTCGTCGGTGTGCTCCTCGGTCCGCAGCACGACCCGGCCGGCGGTCGCCGTGTACCGCAGTTCCTCGCCGCCGACGGTCATCGAGTGCGACGTGGTCACCAGGTCGTCGGCCGGCTCGGCGGCCTTGCGCTCGGGTCCGCTGTCCGCCGCGCCTGCCTGGTCCTTGGTGTCCTGCGCGTCGGCCTCGGCTGGCATGGTCGACTCCTTCGAGGTGGGGGCCAACAGGCTAACGTGCCGGCCGCGGCCGGCCGCCGCGTACCCGGTTATCGGCTGACCAGCGCCGCATCGACGAGGGCGCGGAACAGAGTCGGGTTGTCCCCGGCCTCCGGATGCCACTGGACGCCCACCGCGAACCTGCCGTCGAGCTCGATGGCCTCGATCGTGCCGTCCGGCGCCCACGCGGTCGCCGTCAGCCCGTCACCGAGCCTGTCCACGCCCTGGTGATGGTGGGTCGGGACGACGTGAGCGCCGGCGCCGAGCAGGCCGGCCAGCCGGGACCCCGAGGACCTCGAGAAGCTCGAGGACCTCGACCCGGGGTATCCGACGGTCACCTCGTGCGCCCCCATCGCGCCCGGCGCGGGGGAGTGACCGTCGTGTCCGACCACGTCGGGCAGGTGCTGGGTCAGGGTGCCGCCGAGCGCCACGTTCATGAGCTGCATGCCGCGGCAGATGCCGAGCACCGGCACCCCGGCCTCGAGCGCGGCGCGGAACATCGCCTCCTCGGCGGCGTCCCGGCCCGGCCGCACGACCGTGGTCTTCGGCCCCGGCCGTGCCCCGTACCGGCCGGGCTCGATGTCCGGGCCGCCGGAGATGACCAGGCCGTCCAGCCGGGCCACGGCGGACTGCACCCCCGGCACCGGCGGCAGCAGCACCGGGGCGCCGCCCGCCGCCGCCACCTGGTCGACGTAGTTCTGCGGGAGCAGGCTGGCTGGCAGCTCCCAGACCCCCCAGCGGGCGTGCTCGCTGTAGGCGCTGATGCCGATGACGGGCCGCGCCGCGCCCCTCGGCTCACTCACAGCGCCCCCCGCTCGCCTTCGCGGCGCCCTGAGGCGCCCCTCGGCTCGCTCATAGCGGCGTCACGTAGGCGCCGGCGATCCCGCCGTCGACCAGGAACTGCGACGCGGTGATGAACGAGGCGTCATCGCTGGCCAGGAACGCCACCGCGGCGGCGATCTCCTCGGGCTCGGCGAACCGGCCCACGGGGACGTGCACGAGCCGCCGCGCGGCGCGCTCGGGGTCCTTGGCGAACAGCTCGCGCAGCAGCGGGGTGTTCACCGGCCCCGGGCACAGCGCGTTCACCCGGATCCCCTCCCTGGCGAACTGGACGCCGAGTTCCCTGCTCATCGCCAGCACGCCGCCCTTGGATGCGGTGTAGGAGATCTGCGAGGTGGCCGCGCCGAGCACGGCCACGAACGACGCGGTGTTGATGATCGACCCCTTGCCCTGGCGCCGCATGTGCGGGAGCACGTACTTGCAGCACAGGTAGACCGACGTGAGGTTGATCTCCTGGACCCGGCGCCAGGCGTCGATCCCGGTGTCCAGGATCGAGCCGTCCTCGGGCGGCGAGATGCCCGCGTTGTTGAACGCGATGTCGATCCGCCCGAACTCGCCGGCGACGTCGTCGAACAGCCCTCTGACATCCTCCTCGACCGACACGTCGGCGGCCAGGAATATGCCGTCGGTCTCCTCGGCGGCGGCCTGCCCCGCGGCCTTGTCGATGTCGACGGCCACGACCCTGGCGCCCTCGGCCGCCATCCGCCTGGCACTGGCCAGCCCGATGCCGCTGCCAGCTCCGGTGACGACGGCGACCCGGTCCTGCAAGCGCTCCATTGCGCGACCCCCGATCAGTCCTGCGTTGAGATGAACACGTTCTTGGTCTCCGTGAACGCGTCGAGCGCGTCCGGGCCAAGCTCGCGGCCCAGGCCCGACTGCTTGAAGCCGCCGAACGGCGTCCAGTACCGCACCGACGAGTGCGAGTTGACCGACAGGTTGCCGGCCTCCACCGCGCGCGCCACCCGGACCGCCCGGCCGACGTCACGGGTCCAGATCGAGCCGGACAGCCCGTACGGCGTGTCGTTGGCGATCTCGATCGCCTCGGCCTCGTCCGCGAACGGCGTCACCGTGACCACCGGCCCGAACACCTCCTCGGTGTACGCGGGCGCGTCGGCGGCGATCGGAGCGAGCACGGTGGGCGGGAACCAGTATCCGGGCCCGTCGGGCGCGCTGCCGCGGAATGCCACCGGGGCGTCGTCTGGCACATATTTCGCAACATTAGCCCGGTGGCCGGCCGAGATCAGCGGGCCCATCTCGGTCTGCGCAGACACCGGATCGCCGACCCGGACGCCCTTGACGGCGGGCTCGAGCAGTTCCATGAAGCGGTCGAGCACCGAGGCCTGCACGAGAATCCGCGACCGCGCGCAGCAGTCCTGGCCCGCGTTGTCGAACACCGCGGACGGCGCGGCCGCGGCCGCCCGCTCGAGGTCGGAGTCGGCGAAGACGATGTTGGCGCTCTTGCCGCCGAGCTCCAGGGTGAGCCGCTTCACCTGCTTCGCGCAGCCGGCCATGATCTGGCGGCCGACCTCGGTCGAGCCGGTGAACACGATCTTGCGTACCGCCGGGTGGTCGACCAGCCGCTGCCCGACCACCGAGCCCCGGCCCGGCAGCACCTGGAACACGCACTCGGGCAGCCCGGCCGCCAGCGCCAGCTCGCCGATCCGCATCGCGGTCAGTGGCGTCATCTCGGCGGGCTTGGCGACGACCGCGTTGCCGGCGGCCAGCGCGGGCGCCATGCCCCAGGACAGGATCGGCATCGGGAAGTTCCACGGCACGATCAGGCCGACCACGCCGAGCGGCTCGGCGAACGTCACGTCCAGGCCGCCCGCCACCGGGATCTGCCTGCCGGTCAGCCGCTCGGGGGCGGCCGCGTAGTACTGGAGCACGTCCCGCACCTGGCCGGCCTCCCACCGGGCCGCCCCGACCGGGTGCCCGGAGTTCGCCACCTCGAGGCGGGCAAGCTCCTCGGCGTGCGCGTCCACCTGGGCCGCGAACGCGCGCAGCAGGCCGGCCCGCTCGCCGGGCGCCACCGACCGCCAGGCCCGCTGGGCGACCTGGGCGCGGGCGATCGCCGCGTCGGTCTCCTGCGCCGAGGTCCCAGGGACGGTCGTGACCGGCTGCTCGGTGGCCGGATTGATGATCGTGTAGGAGGTCATGCCCGTGTCAGCCATATCCGTGTCAGCCATACCCGTGTCAGCCATAACAGTCACAACCGCTCGAAGCCGCGCCGGAGTTCCCAGTCTGTGACCGCGGCGTCGAACGCCGCGAGCTCGACCCGCGCGTAGTTAGCGTAGTGGCTGACGACATCGGCGCCGAGCGCCTGTTTCGCCAGGTCGCTGCCCTCCCACAACTCGAGCGCGTCGCGGAGCGTGTGCGGGACCTTCGGCCCCCGGTCGGTGTAGGCGTTCCCGGCGAACGCCTCTTCGAGCGACAGTTCGTTGTCGATCCCAGCCAGCCCGGCCGCGATCATCCCGGCGACCGCAAGGTAGGGGTTCACGTCACCGCCCGGCGTCCGGTTCTCCACCCGCAGCGACTGGCCGTGTCCGACCAGGCGGAGCGCGCAGGTCCGGTTGTCGACTCCCCAGCGGACCGCGGTCGGGGCGAAGCTGCCCGGCACGAACCGCTTGTAGGAGTTGATGTTGGGCGCGTACAGCAGCGTCAGCTCGCGCATCGCGGCAAGCTGGCCGGCTAGGAAGAACTGGCCGAGCTTAGAGAGGCCGTACGGTCCTGCGCCGGCCAGAAACGGATGGCCGCCCAGGCCGGGCCGGCCGCCGGGACCCGGGTCCTGGTCCTGCTCACGCAGCGACAGGTGGATGTGGCAGGAGTTGCCCTCGCGCTGGTTCGGCTTGGCCATGAAGGTCAGCGCCATTCCCTCCTGGGCGGCGATCTCCTTGGCGCCGGTCTTATAGACGGAGTGGTTGTCGCAGGTGGTGACCGCGTCGGCGTAGCGGAACGCGATCTCGTGCTGGCCGAGGTTGCACTCGCCCTTGGCCGACTCGACGTACATGCCCGCGCCGGTCATGCCGCCGGTGATCCGGCGCAGCAGCGGGTCGATCCGCGACGTGCCGAGAATCGAGTAGTCGACGTTGTACTGGTTGGCGGGGACCAGGTTCGCGTAGCCCTTGTCCGCGGCCTGCTCGTAGCTGTCCCGGTACACGACGAACTCGAGCTCGGTGCCGGCCAGCGCGACCCAGCCGCGCTCGGCCAGCTTCGCGGCCTGCGCCCGCAGGATCTGGCGCGGGGACGCGACCACGGGCGCGCCATCCAGCCAGGTTAGGTCGGCGATCACCAGCGCGGTGGCCGGAAGCCACGGCAGGCGGCGCAGGGTCGTCAGGTCGGGCTTGAGCACGAAGTCGCCGTAGCCGCGCTCCCAGGAGGACATCTCGTACCCGCCGACGGTGTTCATGTCCACGTCGACGGCGAGCAGGTAGTTGCAGCCCTCCGCGTAGTGCTCGGCCACCTCGTCGAGGAAGAACTCCGCCGACAGGCGCTTGCCCGCGAGCCGGCCCTGCATGTCGGTGAAGGCGAGGATCACCGTGTCGACCTCGCCCCCGCCGGCCGCCGCCCGTAGCTGGGCCAGGCTCAGCATTCCCGATCTCGACGGCCTGGCGGCCGCGCCGCTGCCGTGACTGTCCGTCATGAACCGTCCTATCTCATCTGGTGGTCGGGACTAGACCTGGACTAGACCTCGAGCTCGTGCTCGATCGCGGCCAGTTCCTCGGCCGTGCCCTGGACCCTCGGCCCGGTAAACCAGTTCTTGGCCGAGACAGCCCAGTAGATCCAGGCGAAACCAAGGACCACGGCGACGGCGACGACCGCGTAGTTGAACGTCACGAAGCCGATGGGACCAGCCTGCGGCAGCATGAACAGGATCGTGATGAATCCCACCCAGATCACCGCGGTCCAGCCGACCAGGTAGCTCCATCTTCCCAAGTGCCACGGCCCCCGCTGGAAGCTCTCACCCTGACGCAGCCGTAGGAATGTGGGGATCACATAGGCGATGTACAGGCCGATGACCGCGATCGAGGTGACAGCGAAGTACGCGGCGCTGTTCCACAGGTAGGGCAGTCCGAGAACGAGCGCGCCCCCCGCCGCAAGCCAGATCGCATTGGTTGGCGTCCTGGTGCGCTTGTTGACCCGGTGCCAGAGATCCGATCCCGGCAGCGCGCCGTCGCGCGAGAAGGCGTAGATCATCCGCGAGTTGGCGGTCACCGAGGACATGCCGCAGAAGAGCTGGGCACCGATCGCGATCAGCAGCAGCAGCTCCCCGCCGGTTTTGCCGACCGCGTCGATGAAGATCTGGGCGGGCGGAACGCCGGTCGCCGACAGGCGCTCCGCCTCGTAGTGCTGGATCGCAAACGTCAGGCCGATGAGCAGCACCCAGCCGGCGATCAGGGAGACCACGATCGACATCACGATGCCGCGCGGGCCGCTGCTGGCCGCACTGTGAGTCTCTTCTGTCATATGCGCCGAGGCGTCATAGCCGGTGAAGGTGTACTGGGCCAGCAGCAAGCCGATCAGGATGATGTAGATCGCGGGCACGTGCAGCCCGGTGTCGTTGACGTAGTGCCCGAACACCGTGCCGGCCGGGAGGTGGTGCGACGGGACGAACGCCAGGACGCCGACGATGATCAGCACGCCAGTGATGTGCCACCAGACGCTGACGTCGTTGAGCAGGGCGACCAGCCGGATCCCGAACTGGTTGAGCAGGCCGTGCACGGCGAGCACGATCGCGAAGATCAGGATGGTCACCCAGTGCGCGGTGCTGACACCCCACTGCAGGTTGAGGAAGGCGTTGACGAAGAACGCGGCGCCGAAGTCGATCCCCGCGGTGACCGCGACCTGGCCCAGGAAGTTGAACCAGCCCGTGAACCAGGACCAGGCGGGCCCGTTCTTCTTGGCCAGCTTGGCCGCCCAGTAGTACAGACCGCCTGCGGTCGGGTAGCTGGAGCAGACCTCGGCCATGGCCAGGCCGACGAACAGCGTCATGATGCCGACGAACGGCCAGCCCCAGACGATCACGGCTGGGCCGCCGGTGGTCATCCCGTAGAAGTACAGCGTAAGACAGCCGGACAGGATCGAGATGATGGTGAACGAGACGGCGAAGTTCGAGAAGCCAGACATCCGCCTGAGCAGTTCCTGCGCGTAGCCGAGTGTGTGCAGCTCTTCTTCGTCGCTCAGAGTCGCGGAGGGCGCTTGGTTGACCGACACGGCGTGCTCCTTGGGATTCGGTGTTTGTGAAAACCTGTCTTGGGGGTCTAGCGGCGGCGGAGATTTAATGGTCTAATAACAGACCAATTGAGGGTCTAGCTGGGGCGAATGTCAAGCGTTCGGGCCAGAAAGATCGACTAGTCCACGGACTCCGGCACGCGGGCAAGGGGAGGCCCGCGTGTCGGCCTTGGCGTGCACTGGCGTGCACCTCGGTGCGGCACGCGCACGACCTCCGGACTGCCGCGACGATCGGCTGGGAGAGGCGGTATCCGTGAGCACCGGGAACCCTCGTACCTCCCTGCCCGCCGCGACCGCCGCGACGGCCGGCGTTGACCTGAGCGGCGTGCTCCGCCCGGTTCGCGAGGGCAACGCGTTCGAGGAAACCGTCGAGCGGCTGCTGACCGCGATCAAGCTGGGCGTGGTGGGCCCTGGCGAGCGGTTCCCGCCGGAGCGCGAGCTTGCCGCCCAGCTCGGGATCAGCCGCCTGACCCTGCGCGAGGCGATCCGGGAGCTGAACAAGGCCGGTTATGTCGAGTCCAGGCGCGGCAGGCTGGGCGGCACCTTCATCACCTACTCGCAGCCCGCGCCGAACGTCAGCGACCTGCGCAGGCTGGCCCAGCAGAACGCCCGCAAGCTGACCGACGCGCTGACCTTCCGCTTCGCGATCGAGACCGGCGCGGCCGACCTGCTCGCGCAGAAAGTCGCGGCCGGCGGCGACGAGCCCGCCCGGGCCGTCGCCGTGATCGCCGCCGCAGGCCTGGCGGGCGGGCTGGCGCCGTCCCTGCGCGACGTCCTGGTCGCGAAGCTGGCCGACGTGAACGGCGCGGGCCCGAAGGAGTACCGGCGGATGGACACGCTGTTCCACCTCGCGATCGCGGAGCTGACCGGGTCCAGCCTGCTGTCGACCGCGTGCGCCGACGCCAGGGTGCAGCTGAACGACCTGCTCAATGCCATCCCGGTGCTCAAGCTGAACATCGCCCACGCCGCCGTCCAGCACGCCGCGATCGTAGACGCGATCCTGGCCGGCGACCCGGAGCGGGCCCGTGCCGCGGTGGCCGAGCACCTGGCAGGCACCGGCGCGCTGCTGCGAGGCTTCCTCGGCTAGTCAGGTCCCGACGTTCAGCGGGTGGTGGCAGGCGGCCTGGTGGCCTTCCGAGCCGCGAGGAACGAGGGGCGGCTCTTCCAGCGAGCAGACCTCGGTCGCGTACTTGCAGCGCGGGTGGAACCGGCATCCGGACGGCGGCTCGATCGGGCTCGGGACATCGCCCTCAAGCACGATCTGCCGGCGCTGGGCAGTGATCACCGGATCGGGGATCGGCACCGCCGACAGCAGCGCCTCGGTGTAGGGGTGCACAGGACGCTGGTACAGCTCTTCCGCCGGGGAGATCTCGACGATCTTCCCCAGGTACATGACCGCGATCCGGTCCGAGACGTGCCGGACCACGCCCAGGTCGTGGGCGATGAAGATGTAGGTGAGGCCCAGGTCGTCCTGCAGGTCGTCGAGCAGGTTGATCACCTGCGCCCTGATCGAGACGTCCAGCGCCGAGACGGGCTCGTCGGCGATGATCAGCTTGGGATGCAGGGCGAGCGCGCGGGCGACCCCGATCCGCTGGCGCTGGCCTCCGGAGAACTCGTGCGGATACCTGTTGATGTGCTCGGGTGACAGCCCGACCAGCGCGAGCAGTTCCCGCACCCGGGCCCTGATCTGCTTGCGGCTCGAACGGCCGTGTATCCGCAGCGGGTCGGCGATGATCGTGCCGACCCGCTTGCGCGGGTTCAGCGAGGCGTACGGATCCTGGAACACCATCTGGACCTCGCCGCGGATCGGCCGGAGCGCCCGCCTGGACAGCCGCGAGATGTCCTTGCCGTCAAAGGTGACCGTGCCGCTGGTCAGCTCCTGCAGCCTGACGATGCACCGGCCGAGCGTGGACTTACCGCAGCCGGACTCGCCGACCAGGCCGAGCGTCTCGCCGGCCCGCACCTCGATGCTGACGTCGTCGACGGCATGCACCCGGCCGGTCTCGCGCTGGAAGACGATCCCCCGCCTGATCGGGAAGTACTTCTTGAGGTGCTCGACGCGCAGCAGCACCCGCCCGTCCGCGCTCGCGTCCACCGGCACTTCGGGCTCGCTCACTGTGCTTCCGGGCTCGCTCACTGTGCCTCCCCCTCGATCAGCTCGGGGTGAATCGTGACGTCCCTTCTGCTGCGCTTGAGCGCCGGGTCGAGATGGCAGGCGTCAGCGTGGTCGAAGGAGGCCCGGTTCGCGAGTTCGGGCACCTGGTCGCACAACTCGAACCGCTGCGGGCACCGCTCGCCGAAGGCGCAGCCGGCCGGAAGGTTGATCAGCGAAGGCGGCAGGCCGCGGATGGCGGTGAGCCGCCGCGGCTTCGGCCGGTCGATCCTGGCGATCGACCCGAGCAGGCCCCAGGTGTACGGGTGCTGGGCATCGTAGAAGACGTCGTTCTTGCTGCCCTGCTCGATGATGCGCCCCGCGTACATCACCGCGACCCGGTCGGCGACGTCGGCCACCACCCCCATGTCGTGCGTGATCAGCACGACGGCCGAGCCGAACTCGTCCTTCAGCTTCTTGATCAGCTTGAGTATCTGGGCCTGGATCGTCACGTCAAGCGCCGTCGTGGGCTCGTCGGCGATCAGCAGTCCAGGGCTGCACGACAGCGCCATCGCGATCATCACGCGCTGGCGCATGCCGCCGGAGAACTGGTGCGGGAAGTCGTCGACCCGTTCGGCCGGTTGCGGGATGCCCACCGCCGCGAGCAGCTCGATCGCCCGGCCGCGAGCCGCCTGCCTGGAGAGCTGCTCGTGCGCCCTGATCTGCTCGCAGATCTGCCAGCCGACCCGGTAGACGGGATTCAGCGAGGTCATCGGATCCTGGAAGATCATCGCGATCTCGGCGCCGCGCACCCGGCGCAGCTCGGCCTGATTAAGCGACATCAGGTCGCGGCCCTTGTAGATCACCTCGCCCTCGAACGTCGCGTTGGGATCGATGATCAGCCGCATCACCGACATCATCGTGACGCTCTTGCCCGACCCGGACTCGCCGACGATGCCCAGCGTCTCGCCCTCCGACACCGCGAACGAGACGCCGTCGACCGCCTTGACGACTCCGTCCTCCGTCCGGAAACTCACCTTGAGGTTCCGCACCTCAAGCAGCGGCTCTGCCATCACGACCCCGCCATCACGCGGGCCGCACTCTCGGATCGAGCCCGGCGTATGCGATATCGACGAGTGCGTTCGCGAGCACGATGAAGAACGCCCCGTAGATCACGGTGGCCATGATCACGGGAAGGTCCAGGTTAGTCAACGACTGGTAGGTCAGGAAGCCGACGCCGTGAATGGCGAACACCACCTCGGTCAGCAGAGCGCCTCCCCCCACCAGGACCCCGAAGTCGAGCCCGAACAGGCTGACGAACGTGATCATCGAGGTCCGCAGCGTATGGCGGAGCAGCACCCGCTTCTCGGTCAGCCCCTTGGCGCGGGCGGTCCTGATGTAGTCCTCGTTCTGGATCTCCAGCAGGTTCGCCCTCAGCACCCTTGCATAGAAGCCGATGTACAGGATCGAGAGTGTGATCCAGGGAAAGACCAGGCCCTTGAACCACAGCACCGGGCTCTGCGTGAACGGCGTGTATCCGAGCGGCGGGACCCAACCAAGGAGGAACGAGTGGTGGAACCGACTCTGAGTGATCAGGTTGACTACCTCGCCGAGCCAGAAAACGGGCATGGATATCCCGATCAGCGCGATGATCATCAGCAGCGGATCGAGGATAGTGCCGCGCAGGACCGCCGCGGCGACACCCATCGCGATCGACATGACGACCCAGATCAGTGCGGCACCGAAGACCAGCGACAGGGTCGCCGGGGTCGCGGCGACGATCTCGGGCACGACCTTCTGACCCTGGTTCGAGTAGGAGACCAGGTCCCGGGTGATGAAGATCTTCTTCATCATCAGGCCGTACTGCACGGGGAACGGGCGGTCGAGGCCGAACTGATGGCGGATCTCCTTCATCACCTGCTGACTAGGATTACGGCCCGCGATCTGCCTGACCGGGTCAATGCCGGGCGTCTTGAAGAAGATCACGAAGACGAGAACCGTGATCGCGAACATGACCAGGATCGTCCAGAGCAACCGCCTGACGATGAAGGTCAGCATCGGCGCTACCCCTCCACCCGCAGCTTGGCGCGCGGATCCAGCGCGTCCCTGACGCCGTCGCCGAGCACGTTCAGCGCGAGAACGGTCAGCACGATCATGATCCCGGGCGCGATCGCCACCCACGGCCTGGTGTAGAGCAGGTCCTGGCCGTCGTTGATGATCGTTCCCCAGCTCGAGTTGGGCGGCTGCACGCCAATGGACAAGAACGACAGCGCAGACTCGGTCAGTATCGTCGTGGCGATCATCAGCGGCAGCAGCACGATGACCTGGGACACGACGTTCGGCAGGATGTCGGAGAAGATCAGCCGCAGGTCGGAAGCACCCTGGGCGATCGCGGCCTGGACGAACTCCTTCTCGCTGACCGACAGCACGTGACCGCGGATCGGCCGGTAGACATAGGGCAGGTAGATAAAGCCGATGATGATCGTGGGCAGCCACAGGCTCGTCGCCACGACGTGCAGCGGGCCTACCTTGAGGCCGTTGGGAGCGGTCAGGAGCACCGTCGAGATCGATATCGCCAGCAGGTAGACAGGGAACGCCCAGATCAGGTCCATAATGCGGGAGAGCACCGCATCGACGACGCCACCGAAGTAGCCGGCGATCAGCGCGATGATCGTGGCCAGAATGCAGCAGATCACCGCTGATCCGGTCCCTATCTCCAGGGAACTGCGCCCCCCGTACAGCACCCGCGCGGCGACGTCGCGGCCCTGCTGATCGGCGCCGAGGAAGTAATGGTGGACATCCCAGGTCGGCCCGATCGGGGTTTCTCCCAGCTTCAGCACCCCGCCGCCCCGCTGCAGCAGCGGCACGCGCTTGCCGTTGACGATGGTCGTGCCGTTCAGGTTGCTCGCGTTCGGATTCACGTGCGCGATGTCGTGTGCGTAAATGGGCGCGGCGAAGCTGATCGCGACGATCAGCAGGAACAACACGAGCGACGCCATCGCGATCCGGTTGCGCCAGAGCCGGCGCCCGGCCAGCGCCCACGGACTGCGCCCGCTGAACTCCTGCGGCACATGGGGGGTCGGTGCCGGAGGCTCAGCCGACTCGGTCAGCGTGATCGCCATCAGCGGCCACCCGGGTGGCCGCTGATGGCGAGGCCGGTGCTACCTACTTGATCCACTGCTGATCGATCAGGATGAACAGCTGCGGGTTCCACACGTATCCGTGGACGCGCGCCGACAAGAAGTCGATCTGCTTCGGGTTGTACATGTCCACCCACGGCGCCTGATCGGTGACCTCATGGTCGACCTTGGCCCATAGGTTGTTGGCGGCCGTCTGGTTGGTCTCGCCGAGCACCTCCGCCTTGTTCATCTGGGACTGGATGGACTTGTTGCAGAACTCGGCGATGTTCGGGCTCGCGTCGCTGTGCAGGTGAATGCTGCCGCAGCCGAGCAGCACGTTCAGGAAGTCCGACGCCGCCGGGTAGTCCTGGTACCAGGCCGAGTACGCGACATTCCACTTGGTGATGTTGTTGGAGTTCTGAATGAAGGAGTACTGGACGCTGCCATTCAGGGGCTGGATCGATGCTTTGTAGCCGATCTTGTTGAGATCAGACACCATCTGCGCGGCCAGCGCCTTGCCGGCCTCGTCCGTCGTGGTGTTGACGACGACCTTCATGCCCGCGGTCCCCGACGCCTTCACCAGAGCCTTGGCCTTCGCCAGGTCGGGTCCGGTCCACTTCGTGTGGTCGGTGCCTGCCGTGTAGGGGCAGTATGGCTGGTACCCGGGGAAGTTCGGCGGCAGGACCTGGCACGTCGGCACGGCCAAGGACGGGCCGCCGGCGATCTTGACATCCGCCGACCTGTCAGCGGCGAAGTTGATCGCCTGGCGGGCCTTCAGGTTGTTGAACGGCGGCTGCGTCGTGTTGAGCGCCCAGTACCAGTCGGCGGTCAGCGGATTGATGTGAACCTGCTTGGCGTACTGCGCGCCGTTGAGCTCGTTGAGCCGGTCGGCCGGGATCGTGTCGCCGTCGTAGACCTCGTCGGCCTGGCCGTTCTGGACGGCCGTGACCTCGTCGGATACCGTCTCGCCGTACTTCTCGATGATCTCGTTCGGGTACCCGGCCGGCTGAGCCAGCGGGTTCCAGACGTGGAAGTACGGGTTGCGGACCAGCACCGCCTCGGAGTTGGGATTGTACGACTTCCACATGTACGGGCCCGTGCCCGGCGGCACGTTGTTGCCGGTGTCCGAGGACTGGGTGCTGGCAGGCACCACATCGGCGAATGGCAGCGCCAGCGCGTCAATGAACTCGGGGTCCGGCGTGGTCAGGTGGATCGTCAGGGTGTAATTCTTGTCGTCGGCGACCACGCCCTGGCGGAGGTCGCATCCCTTGGGACTGCACTTCGACGCGCCGACGATGACCGAGTAGAACGAGGTAGGCCCGGGCACGGTGAACTGACGCTCGAAGGTCTTGACGAAGTCACTCGGCTTCAGCGCCTGGCCGTTGGAGAACTTGATCCCGCGTCGGATATGGAAGAGGTAGGTCTTGCCGCCGTTGGTCGGCGTCGGTATGGCGGTAGCCAGGTCGGGGACGATCTTGTCTCCTGCGGCCCCGCCGACGCGCTGGAACTGAGCAAGCCCGTCATGGGTGTCGTAGAGCAGCTGCCACTCCCCGAGCGTGTAGTTCCGTGCCGGGTCGGCGTCGCCGAACGCGGCGTTGGCCAGGATCGTGTACGTGCCGCCCGCGCGCCCGGCGGCGGGGCTGGAGTGGCCCGAGCTCGGAGAGCCGGAGCTGCCGCATCCAGCCGCTGCCAGAGACAGCGCCGTCAGGGCCGCGGCGCCGGCCCGGCGCAGCACCCGGCCCGGATGCGCGCCGCCCGTGCCTCGCCCATGCCGCGCCTGACCAGTCCGGTCGGCCAGGCCGAACGACTTGGTCATCTCGGATATTACCGGAATAGGTATCATCTGGCACCTCCTTACGGCTGTTATACATCTATCCGCAGCATTGCCGTAAGGGAAACCGAGATAACGCTTTGGGCGCAGTCAGCGTCTCGATTGAACCTAAGATCCCCCCTGGCCGTATCGGCGGCTCGGCTCCGGGGGCCGGATCTCGTCGAACCTGACCACCATCCGCTCGGGGCCGCGCAGGTTGAAGTTCGGCTTGTACACCAGCGCGGACTCGTCGAGTCTGGGGTTGGTCACCCGCTCGGCGATCGCGCCGAGCGCGATGGTCGCCTCCAGCCTCGCCAGCGGCGCGCCCAGGCAGAAGTGCGGCCCGGCGGCGAACGCCAGGTGCTCCCGCGCGCCGCGGCCGATGTCGAAGGCGTCCGGGTCGGCGAACACCGCCGGGTCCCTGCCGGTCGCGGCCAGCAGGAGCAGCAGGACCGCGCCGCCCGGCGGCTCCTCCTGGCCGATCGTGATCCCGCCCCTGGCGACCCGCCCGGTCATTTGCACGGGCGGGTCGTACCGCAGCGTCTCCTCCACGGCGCTGGCCGCCAGGCCGGGCTCGGCGGCCAGCGCGGCGAACTGGCCGGGGTTCCTGAGCAGTGCCAGCATCGCGTTGGAGATCAGCCCGACCGTCGTCTCGTGGCCCGCGACGAGCAGCAACACGCACGTCGCGATCAGCTCGTCGACGCTCAGCCGGTCCCCGAGGTCCTCCGCCCTTATCAGCTTGGTCAGCAGGTCGTCGGCCGGGCTCGACCGCCGCGCCGCGATCAGCTCGGTGAAGTACTCGGCGAACTCCAGCCCGGCCCGCTCCGCCTCGGCCAGCTCGGCCGGGTCGACGGCGCCGAAGCTCGGCTGCACCGAGTGCGCCAGCTTCGCCGACCAGCCGGCGAACCTGGAGTGGTCCTCGGCAGGCACCCCGAGCAGCCCGGAGATGATCCGCACCGGCAGCGGGTAGGCAAGCTGGCTGACCAGCTCGAGCTCGCCGTCGTCGGCCGCCGCCGACAGCAGGTCGTGCGTGATCTGGCCGATCCTCGGCGCGAGCGCGGCAACCACGCGCGGCGTGAACGCCTTGGCCACCAGGCGCCTGAGCCTGGTGTGGTCGGGCGGGTCGAGCGAGAGGAACGACCTGGTCCGCTCGCGCTCGCGCAGCTCGGGCGGAACCAGCCGAGACCGCTCCCGCTCGCTGCTCGCGCGCGGGTCGCGCAGGATAGCCGAGCAGTCCTCGTACCGGCCGGATACCACGAGCGCGCCGTCGAGCTCGGTGAACGGCGACGCCTCGCGGAACCTGGCCAGCAGCGGGTAGGGATCGGCGATCACTGCCGGGTCGGCCAGGCTGACCAGGTCGGCCAGGCCCGGGGGAGCCTGTTCAAGCCGGGTATGCTCGCCGATCCGGTGCCCGCTCACCCCTGGCCTCCGTCGGGACTTGGCACGCCGATGGGGTTCAGGTCAGGGAACTCGGCCGCGCAGGCCAGCGCGATGGGCCGCAGCAGCTCGGCCAGGTCGACGGCGAACTCCAGGTCGAGCCACGGCCGCGCGGCAGCGGTGTCCGTGGCCCGTTCGACGCAGGACCGCAGCGCGACGCCGTCGGCGGTCGCTTTGCCGTCGTCGCCGAGCAGGCCGCGGCCTGCCAGGCGCTCGGCCGCGCCGGTCCACTGCCCGTCAGTCCAGCCGCGGATCGGCTGGATGATCTCCCGCGGCAGGTCCATTCCGGCCCTGAGCACGTTCGACTCGCAGCCGTCGACATCGGCGGCCAGCAAGGCGGCGAAATGACCGTCGCCGCGGTGCTCGCGCAGCACGGTCGCGGCGTGCCAGAGCCGCGCGGCCGGTTCGTCAGGCACCGGCAGCGCCGCGTTGGCGCCGGCCAGCACCCGGCCGGAACAGTCCACGCCCGCCGCGGCCGCCGCCAGCATGTCCGCGGCGACCGGCACCGCGTCCTGGAGTCCGGCCAGCACCCGGTTCAGCGCCGCTACCGCGCCGGCCTGGCGGGCCCGCAGTGCGTCATCTGGCGTGACCATGTCCCAGACGGCGGGCAGCGCCCGGGCCACCATGGCCGGGGCGAAGGTGTAGAACGAGGCGGTGACCGGAGCCGCGCTCACCCGGCCGAGCGGCGCGGACCGGCCGGCGAAGTAGCCGCGCCAGAACCCGCGGATCCCGGCGGCATCGAACGCCGCCCTGGCCTCGGCCGCGAAATACGTCACGGCATGCACGGGCTCATACAGTGTCCACATCCGCCGGGCGGTCTGGCTGGCGGTCATCGCGACTCCCGTTCGGTTCTGCGCGGCATCGGCGATGGTCTCCGCCGGCCCCGCAGAGATGTCCTGATCCGACAGTAAGCGCACGGCTCGATCGCGGGTAGGCCTGGCCCGCCAATTGGGGGCGATCCGGACAGCGGCCCGGAAGCCGGGGGGCCGTTTGCGGCCGGGGAACGATTTACGGCACAATGATGTTGTGAAAAACATGGGACAGTCAGGTGCGGCGCACGCCGCCGCGAGGGACCCGGTGCGCGCGGAGGAGAGTACCCGCGCCCGGGTGGCCAGGCTGATCCTGGAGAACGGCCCGGTGACCGCGGCCGCGCTCGGCAGTACGCTCGGGCTGACGCCCGCGGCGGTCCGCCGCCACCTCGATCATCTGCTGGACGAGGGGATGATCGAGACCAGGATGGCCAGGGTCTACGGCAACCGCGGACGCGGCAGGCCGGCCAGGCTGTTCGCCATCACCGACGCCGGGCGGAGCGCGTTCGAGCATGCCTACGACGACCTGGCCACCAGCGCGCTCCGCTTCCTGGCCGAGCGAGCCGGGCCTGCCGCGGTGACGGACTTCGCCCGCCGCCAGGTGGCCGACCTCGAGCGCAGGTACCGGCCGGTCGTCCAGGCCGCGCCGCTGGCCGATAGGGTCAGGGCGCTGGCCCAGGCGCTCTCGGCCGACGGCTACGCGGCGGCGGCGACCGCCGGGCCCCGGCCGGCCGCCGGCGAGCAGCTCTGCCAGCACCACTGCCCGGTAGCGCACGTTGCCGCCGAGTACCCGCAGCTCTGCGAGGCAGAGACAGAGGCGTTCGGGCGCCTGCTCGGAACGCCGGTGCAGCGCCTGGCCACGATCGCGCACGGCGACGGCATCTGCACCACCCACGTCACCGCTCCGTCGCTGCGAGACGGCGCCATCGCCGCCCGCGGCGACCGGACCACC
>WNGP01003203.1_pt1 | contig 17789 bp, 16 predicted proteins | sample 5407671 | NCBI WGS metagenome assembly WNGP01 (sample SAMN13153381, study PRJNA577476) | soil metagenome | isolation source: 40 cm soil or saprolite under Garry oak tree replicate 2 | place: USA:California | collected 2016-06-15 | reverse complement strand
TCGCAAATGACTCAAACCTTCTTTAGAACCTGACCGTCGCTCGAACGCCGACCTGATTATCATCGAAGCTGAAGAAATCTGCATTGCTGTTATCCTCGCGGTGCAGGTAGTACACCCCGGCGCTCAACCACCTGGTAATCAGCACGTCAAGCGACGGCTCAATAAACCAGTAGTTGTCATCGCGCGACGCACTGATATTCTCGGCAGCAGCGAAGTAATTTGAGTTTTCATAGCCCGCGCCCAAACCGAAGTAAAGGCGACGGAACAATCGCTGCTGAAAGCGGCCCACAAAGTAGGTATCCGCAAAATCTTGAGCGCCAAGAAACCCTGAATTGTAAATCCTCCGGCCGGCCGCCAGGTTAATCGTGGTTCCATCGAATGGATGATGTGTGACCCCGACTTCGAAGACGGGTGTGGTGTATGTACTTCTGTTGCCGTCGAACTGGCGAAACTCGGCACCTGCTGAGGCATACAAACCCAATTTGGCGGTGGCCTGATAATTGAGGCGCGCGTTCATCTGCTCGAAGGCTTGGTTTGGAGTCGGCTCATCCACCCAGTCATAACCGAACGTGCCACCAACGCCGACAGACACCTTCGGAAGCCAGTTGTAATAAAGGTAAAGGCCACCCGAAACCGTGTAGTCACTGATGTTACCTGGGTAGAAGTAGACGTACGAATCAAATTCCCCCTGCAGGTATAGTTTGCCCGTCAAATCGTATTGTACCCTCATCCGGGTGTTGAAAATGTTCACTCGAGTGGACGCGCTTGCATCGAGATTTGCCCAGAGACCGGTTGTATCGATGATGCTGTTGAGATTTGCCGATTCAAGCAGTGCTATGTCCTCAAAAAGACTCAACCTGAGCCGGCCTGTGCTGTATCCGCCTTCGAGGTGAATCAGCTGGTTAAATGCGTCCTGATCCGAGTGATTCACAAACAGAATCGCGCTCGGCATGTAGTCCAGGCGCAAATAGCTTCTGTTGCGCCCCTCGATATCGCCAACCCCAAGTGTGATGTCTGGCTCAATCGCGAAGTAATAATCCGATTTTCGATCTGTGTGACTGATGAAGATGTTGTCATCCCACACACCTCGCACCGTCAGCTGCAAAGCGTAATGAAAGCGACGCGGTTCGCCTGAGGACGCTGCTCCCCCTGTCGCAACATTCTTCGTGCTGAACTCCCCATATGGGCCGCCTGCTGCCGGTGCCGGGACAACGGTTGTCTGCGCTGTGGTGTAGTTTGTCAAAGAAGACCACGAATCGCTCGAAGATGGAAAGACCTCCTCCGAGGCAGGCAGTGGCTCCGCGGGAGCAGCCGGCAACGGTTCCGGGGCAGAAGGCACTGTCTCCGCTTGCGCGGACGGGGCCGGTTCGCTGGACGGGAGCGTTGGCTCTGACCAGGGCGGTAACGCCACCTCTTGAATGGATTCTTGTGCTTGCCCAGCGAGAACAAGTGCGAGGAAGATTGCTGCGGCGGACGCCGGAGTTTTGCCGGTAATCAGGTGGGCGATTTCGGCAGCAGTGGCTGCTACCGTGCGGGTTAAAAGCGGTGCGAAGCGGTTGAGATACGGGTGACAACCGCGGCGCATGGGCGCGAGACTAGAATGCCGGTGTACGAGCGTCAATTAAAAACCCTTAGAATAAGAAATTGAAAAGCAGTTGCTGTCGTCTGGGAGTTTGCCGTCGGAATCTGGTAAAGCCGTGGGGTTCGCGCGTCGAATTTGCCATGTGGTCGTTTGCATAAGATTTTATGTCGATTCGACAAAGGAACTGTTTACTGAATGTCAGAGCGCAAAAAAACGCTTACGATCAACGAAATCTATCACTCCATTCAAGGTGAAAGCACGTGGGTTGGTCGGCCTTGCGTCTTTGTGCGTCTCGCGTTCTGCAACCTTCGCTGCAACTATTGCGATACCGAGTACGCGTTTTACGAGGGAAAGAAACGAACATTAGACGAAATTCTGGAGGCGGTCGCGACGTTTGGCTGCCCTTTGGTCGAGATCACCGGTGGCGAGCCGCTGCTGCAGAAGAACGTGCTGCCGTTGATGATGATGCTTTGTGACTCACGCTACACTGTGCTGCTCGAAACCAGCGGCGCGCATGACGTTTCAAAGGTGGATCCTCGGGTCTATCGAATCATGGACTTAAAGACGCCGGGAAGTGGTGAAGTCGGGAAGAATCTTTGGACGAACATCGACCATCTTACGCTGCGTGACGAAGTAAAATTTGTGATGGGAACTCGCGAAGATTACGAATGGGCGTGCGAGAAAGTGCGACGCTACGGTCTGGCATCGCGCTGCCATGCGGTGCTCTTTTCACCGATCTTTGGCCGGATCGATCCGCGCCAGATTGTGGAATGGATTCTGGAGGACAAACTCAATGTGCGGTTTCAACTTCAGATGCACAAATTCATCTGGAGCCCAGCGCAACGTGGTGTTTAAAAGATGTGCGAAAATCGAGGACGAGCTTCCGCGGACCCGGTTTACCGAATGGCAGTGCCGAAGCTCCGCCGTCTATTATATCGCAAGACAGATAATGACATGATATTTTCAGAGCCGTGAGAGCGCGGTTAACGAAGGATTTCACGTTCGAAGCGGCACAGATCCTGCCAAAGGCGCATGAGGGTCACAAATGCCGCCGGTTGCACGGACACAGTTTCAAAGTCGAAGTGTCGGTTGAAGGTGACGTGAATTCCGAAACCGGGTGGGTTTACGACCACGCGGAGATCAGCGAGGCGATGAGACCACTTTTGGAATTGCTGGACCATGAATACCTCAATGACATCGAAGGCTTGGACAACCCAACGATCGAAAACATGGCGCAATGGTTCTGGCAAAAACTGGAGCGTCAATGCCCTGGCCTGTGCGAGATCGTCGTGCACGAAACACCTACCGCTCGGTGCACCTATCGCGGCGAATAACATGACAAACACACGCGGCGTGCAGAGGACTGCCCGCCCTACCATCTCGCGTGCGTTGAGTTTCTTGGTAGGGCGCGTCACTCCGTGCGCGCCGTTTTGTGGCAGGAATTTTTACAACTCGATCGCGTAACGCTTCATCTTGTTGTAGAGCGTGGGACGCTGGATGCCGAGCAGTTCGGCTGCTTTTTTCTTGTTTCCCCGAGATTCCGCCAGGGCTTGCAGAATGGCCTGGCGCTCCAAATCATCGAGAGTTTGCACGCCTTTGCGCGGCAACCCACCCAGCTCGGCATGTTGTAGCGCCGGAGGCAATTGTATTTCCGTGGGCAACTCTTTCACGCCAATAACGCCCTGCTGCGCCAGGACCACACCGTATTCGATCGCGTTTTGCAGTTCGCGAACATTTCCCGGCCACGCGTAGTCAAGCAACTTTTGAAAAGCATCCGGCGAAACGTCCGGCTCAGGCTTTCCGAGTCGTTGCGCAAATTCTCTCACGAACTGCGCGATCAGCGGCGGTATATCTTCCTTTCGTTTCCGCAACGGTGGCACTTCGATCTGGAACGTGTTCAGCCGGTAATACAAATCGGAGCGCAGCCGGTTCTCGGCCAGCGCCCCGGGAATGGATCGATTAGTCGAAGCAATCGCGCGGAAATCTGCCTTCATTGTTTGCGTGCTGCCGAGAGGCCGATACTCCCGTTCTTGAAGCACGCGCAAGAAGCGCGTCTGCAAATCAGCGGGCATATCCGATATTTCGTCGAGGAACAGCGTGCCGCCGTCTGCCGCCGCAATCATTCCTGGAAAATCGTGCATGGCCCCGGTGAACGCGCCTTTGACGTACCCAAAAAGTTCTCCCTCGATCATCGTTTGCGGGAACGCCGCGCAATTGAGCTTCACCATCGGTTGTTCAGCGCGCCGGCTGCGAGCGTGAATCGTATTGGCAATCACCTCCTTGCCTACGCCGCTCTCTCCCACGATGAGAACGTTGGCATCTGAAGGTCCCATCGTGTCGATCAGTTCCTGGATTTCCTGCATCGGCTTGCTCTGAAAAATTGGTGTGGGACGCGCCTCTGCGATTTCCAGGCGCTTTTCGAGTTGCACTGTTTTCTCCCGCAATTTTTCCGCCTCCCGAAGCAGGAACTGTTTCTCCAACGCGTTCTCCACGAGGCTGAGCAGCTCCTCTGGCGCGTACGGTTTGCTGATAAAATGGAATGCGCCGCGCTTGATCGACTCGATGGCATTATGCAAAGAGTCGTGCGCAGTCAGAATGATCACCTGAACGTCGGGCAACTCTGTCTTGATCCGATCGAGCATTTCCAAACCATGCGCGTCGGGGAGTTGCAGATCGAGCAACACAAGCGATGGCAAATTCGATTTGAGCAACTTGACTCCCTGCGAAGCAGTCCCGGCAGTGTCCACGCGATAACCGTGCCGGTTCAGTAATGCTTCGAGCGTCATCAACACGGGGCGCTCGTCGTCGATAATCAGAACGCGACGGTTGTCTGTTTTCATCACTTCGCGCTGCTGGTATTACGCACGAGCAGCGCCTTCCAGTTGTTTAAACCCTGAGATGACATTGACGTCCAGATATGTTCAGAGTGCACGCTCCACGGGGAGTGTCACCGTCGAGACGAGTGCGGAAGCTTTCGGATCATAGTGCGCCTGTAGCTCACCGCCGTGGGCTTCTACGATCGCCTGGATGCGACTCAGACCGAGACCGTAGTGACGCTGGCTTATGTTCCGGAACGGTTCGCGCCCCCAATTTTGTGTGGCCGAGTCAAAAGCAAGCTTTGGTTCGTGCAGAGTGAATAGTAATCGGTCATTGTCGATCCTGGCATTGGCCAGCAGCGGGCTGTTGCCGCGATCATGCTGGAAGGCATTGGCAAAAAGCTCCGTAAACGCTTCCTGTAGAAGTTGCGGATCAACGTGCAAGACCACGTCCTGAAGTTGCGCGTCCCAATTAATTTCGTCGGTTTTTATGGAAAATTTCCGCTCGATTTCCGCGCGCATATCGGCCAAAAATTCAGGAGCCCGGTAAGAAATCATATTCGGTGTGATCTCCCCGACTGCTCTGGAAAGCCGTTGCAAAGTCGAGTAGAGGGTTGACGTCACTTGTCGCAGACGCTTGATCTCAGTTTGCAGTTCCTGGTCCTGCGTCAGTTCAGCGATGTAAGCCGATTGCAGCTCGAGCGCATTCAGATCATTGCGCAAATCGTGACTGAGTTGTCGGACAAAACGAACCACGTCATCCCAGGGCACACTCAATGAATGGCTTCGACTTTGAGTAGACTTCTCCGGCATAAGCGATGGATTATGGTTTCTCTGCGAGTGAAAAGCGGTCGTCCACCGTTTCCTCGCCGGGCGTGACCTTGATCGAGGGATCGTTGCTCGCCAAATGCCGCAACAAATGAAACACGTCTTCGGGATCCCCGTCGACCAAGCGGGCGATTTCTTCGGCAGTTTTCCCATCGTCAGAAAGCTTCCCGCGCACTTGTTTCTGAAGCTCCAGTAGCTTGCTCGCCGCTTTTTTCCCCGCTTCTACACCGGGTTGATCGTAGGCGTTGACATCAACCAGTGAACCGTAGAATCCGACCGCACGCTCATAGAGTGCGATCAGCGCCCCGACATAGAACGCGTTCACCTCAGGGATGCTCATCGTGATTGATTCCCGCCCTTTCTCGTACAACGCGCCGCGCGTGCCACGGAAAAAGCCATGAAGATAATCGCCGCTCGTGATGCCATCCTCGACTTCAAACCGAGCGCCGCGCCGATCGTTGCGCACTTCCACAAACGTTACAAAGAAATTTAAGACCCCATCGCGCAGCTGTTGCACGTAAGAATGCTGGTCCGTCGAGCCCTTGTTGCCGTACACGGCGATCCCCTGATGCACAATGTCCCCAGCGAGGTCCTTTTCTTTTCCTAAGGATTCCATCACGAGCTGCTGGAGATATTTGGTAAACAAGGCGAGCCGATCCTTGTACGGAAGAACCACCATATCTCTTTCGCCTTTCCCGTTGCCGGCGTAATACCACATGAGTGCGAGAAGCATCGCGGCATTTTGCGCGACCTCGGGCATGCGGGTGCGCTCGTCCATGGCCGCGGCGCCAGCGAGGAAGCCATCGATGTCAAACCCTTCCAAGGCCATCGGCAGCAACCCAACCGCGCTCATCACCGACGTGCGTCCACCAATCCAGTCGGGCATCGGGAAGCGCGCGAGCCAAGCGTTCGCTTCGGCATCCTTGTCCAACTCGCTTCCAACGCCGGTCACAGCAACAGCATGTCTGGCGAACTGAAGTCCTTTCGCAGCGAACTTCGCTTCCGCCTCCACCATTCCATTCCGTGTTTCTTTTGTCCCGCCAGATTTTGAGACGACCACGACAAGCGTCCGTGGGAGACCGTCACCTATCCTGTTAAACACGCGGTCAAACCCCTCGGGATCCGTGTTATCGAAGAAAAAGATGTTCATTCGGTTCTGCGCCGACCCAAGCGCGTCTGATACGAATTGTGGCCCGAGAGCCGAGCCGCCGATCCCAATGTGCAGCACATGCTCGAAGCGTCGTCCATTTTCAGCCGTAATTTTCCCGCTGTGAACGTCTTCCGCGAACCTCTTGATGTGCTGGATCGTGTCTTCGATTTCTGCCCGGATTGCCGGTGTCGGCGCAAGCGCCGGGTTCCTCAGCCAATAATGACCAACCATTCGTTTTTCTGTGGGATTAGCGATTGCTCCCGCCTCCAGTTGTCCCATCGCCGCAAACGCCTGCTCGATCTGCGGCCGCATCTCGTCGAACATGTTTCCCGGAAATTTCATTCGGCTGATGTCGAGAGAAAAACCGAGTTCACGGTATTCCAGAAAATACCTTTGAAACCGTTGCCACAGTGATGAGGAGGCCATAGCTCGTCAGACTAGCGAAGTGAAATTCGATTGCCGCGTCAAGTCGCGACAATAAATTCTTGTTTTCAAAGCGAGTGGGTACTCATGAGACAAACGCCGCATTTATTTGCCGCCCTGGTTGCGCTGGGGCTTGGGGCGATCAGCTTGCTCGCTCGTGAAATAATGCTGATTCATCTGGAACGTGCCACTGTTGCCTCCAGCGCCCCCGAGACATTCTCGCTCAAGAACCAGGGACTCGCCTTTCAACGTGCCGGCGCGTATGCGCAGAACGTGTTGCCGATTTATGGCAGTTCAGAGCTCCTCGTTCCCGCCAGTCCATACAGGGGAAACAATTTTTTTCGCGCTGCCCCAACAGGGTTCCAACTGTCGCCGGTCGGGGGCGGAGGCACGACTCCGCTCATCATGTTGCAAAAAATTGGCGCGCTGGGCTCGAGCTTGCGCGGCAAAAAACTTGCCATCTCGCTTTCGCCGAACTGGTTTTTCGCGACCAAGCCGGGTTGGCAAGCGTACGCTGGAAATTTTTCGCCGATGGCAGCCACGGAAATGATATTTGGCAGCGCCCTCGATTTCGACCTGAAGCGGGAAATTGCAGCGCGCATGCTGGAGTGCCCCAGCACACTCGAAGAGAGGCCGCTGTTGAAATTCGCGCTGAGTCGCCTGGCATCTGGCGGCTGGATCGACCGCATCGTGTTCTACGCACTCTGGCCGGCCGGGAAAGCACAGAGCCTGTTGTTCGAGCTGCAGGACCATTTAGCGGCGCTCGATTATATTCGGCGTCAAAAGAAACCGTTTCCACGCCTGCATGCAGAAACAGTCGATTGGCCGGAGCTAATTGCGAAAGCGAGCAAAGCGAGACCTAGCGATGCTGGCAGAATTCAAAACGCTCCGGCGTTCGACAGACAAATTCCTCCGGGGTCTCGCGACGCTGCGTTCAAGAATGGAATCGACACGTCACCAGCTTGGATCGATCTGGAATTGTTGTTGCGCGGATTGGCAAGCGCTCACGCGCAGCCGCTAATTCTCAGCATGCCGGTTCCTGGAGATTTTTACGACCATGCGGGGGTTTCCCGCTCGGCTCGCAACGACTATTACGCAAAGCTGCGCGCACTTGTGGAACGGTACCATTTTCCCGTAGTTGAATTTGAGGCGCATGATGAAGACCCGGCGTTCCTGATCCGTCACGCAAGTCATCTCACTGCAAAAGGCTGGGTGTATTATGATCGCGCGCTCGATGATTTCTTTCATCGCCGTTTGCCACGAGGCTGAGAACTGATCATCTTCTTTCATTCAACGGCTCGATGGCGCCGCGTCTCATCCATGATAGCTGCGGATTTCTCAGATAAAGTGTTACAACTCCTCGCGTGTGTTGCCGAAACGGATGAGGTGCGCACGAATCTCGATCTCCCTCTGTACGAGTATCAAGTCCTCGACTCGATGAGAACCGTTCAACTCATTCTTATGATCGAAGAGGAATTCGGCTTAAAAATTTCGCCCGCGGAATTCGAGCGCGAACGCTGGCGCACACCGCGAGCTGTCATCGCAGATCTCCAGCAGCGCTTGTGAGCTGGCTCGAGCGAGATTCCACGCTGCATCGTGTGCTGCTGATTCTCTATTATCTCGCGATCCTTATGGCCTTGATCGCGATGTATGGACGCGGCGATTTCTCGACGCCACCCTTTGTTTATCAGGGCTTCTAGTGAATGTAATTGAGCGAATCGACCACTGGGCCGCAGTGGCTCCAGAAACAATCGCACACATTAGCGGCGATCAAACCCTCACCTATGGCGAGCTATCCAAGCGCTCGGATGCGCTTGCGGTGTATCTCACAGAGCGCTTCGGCGATGACCGCAGCCCGATTGGCGTGCTTGGGCATCGCGAACCGGAGATGTTAATCGCATTTTTAGGAACAGCGAAATCCGGCCGCCCATACGTGCCGATCGACACCCTGCTGCCTCGGCCCCGCGTCGAGAAGATCCTGGCAATTTCGCGCGCAGCGATGCTGCTCAGTGCCGAAGAGGTCGCACAACTTTCGAGACGCAAGATCCGCGGCCGCAGGAAATTTTTGGAGAGAAACGCACCGTTTTACATCCTGTTCACCAGCGGCAGCACCGGTGAACCGAAAGGCGTGATTATCACCCTTGCCTGTCTTGAGCATTTCATCAGTTGGATGCTCGCGGAACAACAGTTCGCCGAGCGCGCGGAAGTGTTTTTGAATCAGGCGCCCTTCTCGTTTGATCTCTCCGTAATGGATTTGTATTGCAGCCTCGCAACGGGCGGCACGCTATTTAGCGTCAACCGCGATTTGATCGAAAATCCCAAACAACTCTACCGGGCGCTGGCGAATTCCGGCGTGACCACGTGGATTTCCACGCCGTCGTTTGCACGAATGTGTCTGGTCGAACAGAAATTCACAGAGGCGATGCTGCCGCGCGCGCGCCGGTTTTTGTTTTGTGGTGAAACACTAGCACCGCAGACCGCGGCTGAACTGCTTGGCCGTTTTCCGCGAGCGCAGGTCTGGAACATGTACGGCCCGACTGAGGCAACCGTAGCCACGACGTCTATCCGGATTGATGATTCGATTCTGCAAAAGTATTCAGCTTTGCCCGTGGGCCGCGCGATGCCGGGGACGCAAATCCTCGTGGTCGACCAGAATTGCCATGAATTGCCCGCGAACGAGCGCGGCGGAATCATTATCGCCGGGCCCAACGTGAGTCCGGGGTACATCGGCCGGCCGGATCTCACAGCGCGCGCTTTCTTCGAGCGGCGGGGCCAGCGAGCGTATAAGACCGGCGACCTCGCCCGGTTCCGTGACGGTCTCCTTTTCTTTGAAGGCCGCGTCGATGAACAAATCAAGCTGAGTGGGTACCGCGTCGAGCTCGGCGACGTCGAAGCGAATCTGCGCATGCTGCCCGCTGTGCGCGATGCGGTCGTAATCCCAGTGATCAAAAATGACACGGCTCAATCACTTGCTGCTTGTGTGCTGCTAGACGCGCGGAATGAGACATCAGACTTCGAGCTGGCGCACAGCCTCCGCACACAACTCAGTGACCGGTTGCCGACGTACATGTTGCCGCGAAAATTTGTCTTTCTCGACATCTTTCCCATGACCGCCAATGGCAAGGTGGACCGAACTGCGCTGGCCAGGTCGCTGTGATTCCCTACGCGGATTTCACCTATTTCATCCTGCTGCTTTACGTAGCAGTCCCGACAATCATCCTGGGATTATTCGGCCGCGCCGGCTGGCGCTGGGCATTGCTGGTCACCACAGCCATGCTCGTCGCCCAGTATCAGGACGTGCTTCATTTGCGCGCGCATTTTCCAGTGCGCGAGATCTGGCTGGTGTTGGCGTTTGCCTTGTGGCAATGGCTCACAGTGCGCGCGTTTGCGAGTGCGGGCGCGCGCGCAGGGTGGCTGTTCTATGGCGCGCTTGGAGTGAGCCTGCTTCCGCTCGCGATCACGAAAGTGCTCCCAGTCGTCTCGCCCAAAACTCAGTTTGGATTTCTCGGCATCTCTTACGTGACATTTCGCGCACTCGACATTGTGTTTTGTCTCCGTGACGGAGTGATCGCGACCCCTGGCGCGATCGATCTTTTCATGTTTCTATTTTTCTTTCCGACGATTTCCGCCGGCCCGATCGATCGTTATCGCCGTTTCATTCCAGACTGGAAGAAAAAGCGTAGCCGCGCTGAGTTCCTGGCTGATCTCGACGGTGCCGTGCACCACTTTTTCCGTGCATTACTCTACAAGTTCATACTCGCTGCGCTGATCGAACGACACTGGCTCAAGCTTGCCGCGGGCAGCGACAGCGTCGGGGCGCTGTTCAGCTACATGTATGCCTATAGTTTTTATTTGTTTTTCGACTTCGCTGGATACAGCGCTTTCGCCATCGGTATCAGCTATCTCTTCGGCGTTCACACACCCGAAAATTTTAGTCGACCATTTCTCGCGCGAAATATCCGTGATTTTTGGAACCGCTGGCATATCACGCTTTCGTTCTGGTTTCGCGACCACGTTTACATGCGATTCCTGCTTGCGGCTGCGCGCGGCAAATGGTTCAGAAGCATGCACACGGCAGCGATCGTGGGCTACTTTCTCGCGTTCGGACTAATGGGTTTGTGGCATGGCATCGAGCCGCACTACATCCTCTATGGCCTATACATGGCGACGCTGCTCTCCGCGTTCCACATATTCTCAAGCTGGAAAAAGGTGCACCACTACTGGCGCGAAGGCCGTCTGTGGAATGCGCTCGCAGTTTTCATCACCTTCAACGCTGTCTGCTTCGGTCTGCTAATTTTTTCGGGACACATCGGCGCTACCTCGAACGCGCAACGAACATCGCAGAAGTTGTCGATGTTGAAGAATGTTCCTTAATTTTCGGGATTCACCGGGAAATGCTTGTTCTTGAGATGCTCGGGCACGGCTTTCGTTTGTTCCGCCTCGATTCGATCGGTCGCGGCGTTTAGTGACTTGTATGCTTCGCGGCTTTTCGGCGCGCGACACATGTAAGCAGTTGCATGCGCCAGAGGGATGCGCGCCTCCGGCATCCCGACAAATTCCACCGCCTGTTGCGTCGCGATCGCAAGCTGCAACGCTTCCGGATCAGCCAGGCCAACGTCTTCGCTGGCGAAAATCACAATCCGCCGCGCGATGAAGCGAAAATCTTCTCCGGCGTGCAGCATTTTTGCCAGCCAGTACATCGCGCTTTTTTCATCCGAAGCGCGCATGCTTTTGATGAACGCGCTGATCGTATCGTAGTGCGCGTCACCGACACGATCGTAAACCACGGCTTTCTGCTGAATGCTTTCCTCGGCAACAGAGAGCGTGAAATGAATCACATTTTCGTTGTAGTTGTAGCCGGGGGCGTTGACCCCGGGGTTAACGCGCTTTGCGTCATGCTCCGGTTGGCCGGTCTCACCGCGACCGGCTACAGCGGGCGTGGTCAGCACGCCGATCTCAAGCGCATTCAGGCATTTCCGTGCATCACCGTCACTCAGCTTCGCCAAATGGCGCCGCGCGTCACTGTCCATCTTTACGTTGTAGTTGCCGAGGCCGCGCTCTTTGTCGGCCAACGCGCGATCGATCAACTGCTCCAATTGCTCGACGCTGAGTGCCTCGAGTCTAAAAACCTGCGAGCGCGACACGAGCGCGCTGTTCACGTAAAAGAACGGATTGTAAGTGGTGGCACCGATGAGACGAAGGTTTCCCGCCTCGACGTCGGGCAAAAGGATATCCTGCTGCGCCTTGTTGAAATGATGAATCTCATCAACAAAGAGGATCGTCCTTTGTCCGGACGTGCGGAGACGATTACTGGCCGCGGCGAGCACACGGCGCATTTCGCCGACGTTGCTTTCCACCCCGCTAATCCGAACAAATTTGGCATGGGTCAACTCCGCAATCACGCGCGCCAGGGTGGTCTTGCCGCTGCCGGGCGGCCCGTAGAAAATCACCGAGGGCAGACGATCAGCTTCGATCGCCCGGCGCAACAGTTTGCCCGGCGCAAGAATGTGCTCCTGGCCGACAAATTCCTCGAGCAAGCGCGGTCGCATCCGCGTGGCTAGTGGAGCAGCGCTGTCTATCGCCTCCACATCGGCTTGTTCGTCAAATAAATCTTGCACGAAGCAAAATACGCTCCTCGGGAGCATCGTGCACCTTCTTATAGTCACGACCCCGCCTGCCGTTGTCCCTGACGCGCCACAGGCGCGTGGCTACAGTCGCGTGCTATTGTAGCTCGATCGATCGGTAGCCTCCCAAACACATTGTGGCTTGCGCTGCAAACGCCCAATACGTGAAAAACTACGATTGCATGAAATTGGTCAGTGGCCCGCGTCAACCATTCATCGGTCTGGCGCTGATGGGGATGATCGGAATTGTCGCGGCGGAGATTTTGCCGATGCGATCTACGGCACTCGTTCCAGCAGCGATAATTGTTGCAGCGTGCATTCTTATCCTGGCGTGCTGGCCGAGATTAACAGGAACGTATCTCGTCGTCGCGGCTGGTTTTTTCCTGCTGCACAAATTCGCGACAACCAATACAGAAGGGCAGCAACTCGCAAATAACCTGGGCGACCGGGCGCGTACGGTCACAGCCGTTGGATGCGTGATCACTGAGCCAAAGATTGCGCCAAGCGAATTCGCGACCTTCCTGCTCAGGCTCAACTCAATTGAATTCGAAGGCAGAAACCAATCGACCCATGCAGTCTGGCAGGTGCGTTGGAAAGGGACGCCCGAATTTGGCGATGAACTGAAACTTTTTGGAACTGCCGAGCCAATTGCCGCGCCGCGAAATCCAGGCGAATTTGATATGCGTGCTTATCTTGCGCGGCACGATGTGCGCCGAACGCTTTTCGTCCGGTACCCGGAGGACGGGATGCTGATTCGCCACGGCGGGGGTAATCTTATCCTGCGCGCGGCACAAAAATCGCGGAGTTGGATGCAAAATGGGTTGTGCCGCGGGCTGGAGAACTCGCCACAAGTACAAACGTTTCTCAGTGGGATCGTGCTCGGGTTGAGACGGCAGGCGCCTGAAGACATCGAAGAACCATTTCAGCAGACGGGCACTCTGCATCTTTTCGCAGTCGCAGGGCTGCACATAGGAATTGTGGCGACCCTTTTATGGATGCTGGCGACGCTTGCCCGGTTATCGCGCAAAACAGCGGCTGCGATCATCATTCCGCTACTGTTCTTTTACGCGGCGGTGACCGGCCTCCACGTCTCGAGTCTGCGCGCGGCGACAATGGCTTCGATTCTAATCGGCGGCTTGTTTTTCGAGCGAAAGGTGCTTCGCAGTGGTTGGGGCAATTGTGCTGTTCAGCGATCCATTCTTCAGGGTTTTCCAGCGTCGCAGCGCTGCGGACCCTTTCCTGCCACAAACGCTGGTGCGCGGCCCGCGTCGTTGGATGCACTCCAGTTATGAATGGGTTTCGGGTGGAGTATCTGTATCGTTGGCAGCGTGGATTGGTTCGCTGCCGCTCATCCTTTGGTACTTTCACCTGGTTACGCCAATTTCTTTGATCGCAAATCTTATAGTTGTTCCGATCGCATTCTTCGTACTCGCTATTGCGCTCCTCTCGTTGCTGGCTACTCCGCTGTTCCCTTGGATCGCGGTTGTTTTCAATAATGCGAACTGGACTCTGGCCACATTGGTCATCGTTATCGTCGATCTTTTCGCGCAAATTCCCGCCGGCCATTTTTACGTCGCGCCGCTGAATTGGAACGGAAAATCCTCAGCCAGAATGACAGTACTGGATTTGGGCGCAGGCGCCGCGGTGCACTTGGGAACAGTTGGCCGCAATTGGTTGTTTGATTGCGGCAGCGAACGCAACTACGAGCGCATCGTTCGCGAGTATTTGCATTGGGCTGGCGTGAATCGGCTCCGCGGGCTGTCTCTCAGTCATGGAGATTCGCTTCACATCGGTGGTGCGATGGAGCTGCTGAACGATTTTCCTAACACTCAAGTTTTCGATAATCCGGCGCCTGACCGCTCGGCCCTTCACCGGCGGCTGTCCAGAACGCTTTCCGAGTTAAAGAAGGGCGGGCTCAAATGCTCCAGTTTGGTTGCGGGAGACGACTTGCATCTGGCCCACGATGTTGCGGCCCGAGTACTTTTTCCTCCCCCGAGCTTTGCAGGGATCACCGCAGATGATCAAGCATTCGTTATCCGATTATCGATCGCGCCCGGGACTTTTGTTCTGTTAATGTCCGATAGTGGCACGGAGACTGAAAAGATGCTGCTGAGCAATGGCCTGGAGCTGCACAGTGACGTCCTGATTAAGGGCCAACATCACTCGGCAGCTTCAGGTTCTGCCGCGTTTCTCGACGCAGTGCGACCGCAATTGATCATTGCCACCTCGCAAGATTTCCCGGAACGCGAACGGATCAGCGAAGATTGGGCTGACCAGGTTCGCGCGCGTGGCATCAAACTCTTTCGCCAGGACGAAACTGGCGCGGTGCAGTTGGAATTTCGCGGAAGGGAATGGACCGCGCGTGCCTATTTGACGGGCGAAATCTTCCGAAGCGTCAGCCGGTAAATCGGCACGCCCTGCTGGCGGAATCTGCTCTCGAATTTCGTTCGTGGAAGAACGCAGTCATTCCACGACGAAGGGACAATTTCGAATTGTGAATGACCGCGGCTGAGCTGCTCCATCTGATGAAAATAATCGAGCTGATCGGTCGCGATGCGAAGCGCGCCGTTTTGATCGAGCGCCGCGGCGATTGAATCCAGGAACTCGCAGGTGAAAATCCGGCGCTGCCGATGCCGCCGCTTCGGCCATGGGTCTGGAAAAAAAAGGTAAAAGGTCTCTACTGAATTTTCCGGTAACAAATAACGCACCGCGAACAAAGCGTCCGTGCCCAGTACTCGCACATTTTCGATCTTCAGCATTTTGCGTCGAACTTTCTCAACCCGCTTCGTCAATCGCTCGATTCCGAGAAAATTTTTCTCAGGGAACTGTCCCGCCAGTTCGCACAGAAAGGATCCATCGCCGCAGCCGAGATCGACCTGCAGCGGCGCGTGACGTCCGAAAAGCTCCACAAGATCGAGACGCGCAACGTTCAATTCCGGCACCAGTTCGAGCACATTGAAAAATGTTGTATCCGCATTAATGCTGCAACCTCCGCTGTGCACTGGAAACATGTTGAACAGCATCCCGTCCAGAGCGACATGAAAGATAGAATATGAATCCATTTTCTTTCCGCGCGTTTGGCTGGGCAGTGCTTGCCGTAGCTCTGGTCACTGCCAGCCATGGGCAAACTCCTGTTCCGGCGGCGACAAAGACCGCGGTTTTCGCCGGCGGCTGTTTCTGGTGCATCCAGCCCGCGTTCGACAAGGCCCCTGGCGTTGTCAAAACCGTGGTGGGTTACTGTGGGGGAACCGAGCCAAACCCCACTTACCAGCTCGTCACATCGGAAAAGACAAACTATCGCGAATCAATCGAAATCACTTACGACCCAATTAAAATTTCTTATGAGAAGCTTCTCGACATCTATTGGCGACAAATCGATCCCACCCAAGCCGACGGCCAGTTCACCGACATCGGCCCGAGTTATCGTGCCGCGATCTTTTATGGCAACGCCGAGGAAAGGAAAATTGCAGAGGCTACGAAAGCGAAGCTCGCAAGCTCTGGAAAATTCAAAAAGCCGATTGTGACCGAAATTCTACCGTCGATGAAGTTTTGGCCGGCGGAAGATTATCACCAGAAATATTACCGCCAGAACCCGGAGCATTTCGAAGCGTTCGAGGAGGGATCAGGCCGGGTTTCATTTAAAACCGAAAAATGGGGCGGCGAACGATAGCCGAGGGTATTTCGATACCAGAGCTCATCTCACACCTGACGCTGTCATGTTGAGCCATGCGAAACATCTCTGTCTATTTCCGTTTGTGAATCGCTTCAGATTTGGTCCGAGATGGAAAGCTTGGCCTCGCCCCGAAGTTTTGGGGCTGCGTTGCAGCTTCGTTTCGCTCAGAATGACACTACCAACTGGTTTTTAGATCTTTCAAAGCATGATTGGAGCACTTGATCCGAAAATTCCGCCAGGGCCGCTGGCTCAAAAATGGCGAAATCACCGGGACCATGTCCGATTGGTAAGTCCAAACAACCGCCGAAAATTCGAAGTAATTGTCGTCGGCACCGGCCTGGCCGGTGGATCGACCGCGGCAACACTGGGCGAGCTTGGATATCAGGTGAAATGTTTTTGTTTTCAGGATTCGCCGCGGCGCGCGCATTCGATTGCCGCGCAGGGCGGCATCAACGCGGCGAAAAATTACCAGAACGATGGCGACAGTGTTTACCGGCTGTTTTACGATACGATTAAGGGTGGCGATTTTCGTTCACGTGAAGCGAACGTTTACCGGCTTGCGGAAATCGCGAACAACATTATCGATCAATGCGTCGCGCAAGGCGTGCCGTTCGCGCGCGAATACAGCGGTTATCTCGCTAACCGCTCGTTTGGTGGCGCACAGGTTTCACGAACGTTTTATGCGCGCGGACAGACCGGCCAGCAGCTTTTGTTAGGCTGTTATCAAGCGCTTTGCCGACAAGTCGCCGCCGGCACAGTGCGGATGTTTCCGCAAACAGAGATGCTCGATTTGGTGATCGTCGACGGACAGGCGAAGGGAGTCATCACTCGAAACTTGCGCTCGGGAAAAATCGAGAGGCACGCTGCGGACGCGGTCGTGCTCGCGAGCGGCGGATACGGCAACGTGTTTTATCTCTCGACGAATGCGCGCGGAAGCAATGTGACCGCAACATATCGCGCTTACAAAAGAGGCGCGCTCTTTGCAAACCCATCCTTCACCCAGATTCATCCCACCTGCATTCCTGTCAGCGGCGACTACCAGTCCAAGCTCACGCTAATGTCGGAGTCACTGCGCAACGACGGTCGCGTCTGGGTTCCAAAACGCAAGGAGGATCGCTTTAAGCCACCAAACGAAATCCCCGAGGCGGACCGCGATTACTATCTTGAGCGAAAATATCCCAGCTACGGAAACCTTGCGCCGCGCGACATTTCATCGCGTGCAGCGAAGGAAGTTTGCGACGAAGGCCGCGGCGTTGGTCCAGGAGGACGCGGCGTTTATCTCGATTTTGCCGATGCCATCGAAAGGCTCGGTGAAAGCACAATTCGCGAGCGCTACGGAAACCTCTTCGAAGTCTATGAAAAAATCACCGGCGAGGAGGCTTACAAGGTGCCGATGCGCATTTACCCGGCGGTGCACTACACAATGGGCGGTCTCTGGGTGGATTACAATTTGATGAGCAACGTGCCCGGCCTGTTTGTCATCGGCGAAGCGAATTTTTCCGATCATGGCGCAAATCGGCTCGGCGCCAGTGCGCTGATGCAAGGTTTGGCTGACGGTTATTTTGTCTTGCCCAATACGCTGCCGAATTATCTCGCTGGACAGATGAGAAAACGGCCGTCGCCGGATTGTCCGGAGTTTCAGGAAGCGGAGGAAATTGTCTGTGCCAGGATCGAGAAACTATTGAACGTCAAC
>WNGP01001784.1_pt1 | contig 17803 bp, 22 predicted proteins | sample 5407671 | NCBI WGS metagenome assembly WNGP01 (sample SAMN13153381, study PRJNA577476) | soil metagenome | isolation source: 40 cm soil or saprolite under Garry oak tree replicate 2 | place: USA:California | collected 2016-06-15 | reverse complement strand
CACAGGCAGCAGCCATTGAAGCGCAGGCCAGCGAAGAACAGCTTGAAGAAGAAGGCAGCGACGATGATGAGAGCGAGAACCAGGAAGCATGAGTATTGCTATCGACCTGCAGGAGTGGCAACCAGCTTCTCCCATGACGCATACACAGCTCGCTGGTCTTGAACTGCCGAGGGATGATACCACGCAGCGGCTGGTACAGGCGCTGTCCGACTCAGAGCGGCTCAAGATCCTGGAACTCCGCAGGGGCGTCTCGCTGCAAGCATCCTCGTATGTGGGTAGAATCGCTCTGGGCGACCTGCAGATCACCATCCGGCCCAAGATCACCATGTTACCCCTGCTCCACCTGTTGCAGTACACCTATGGACTGCGGCAGCTTGACCTACTTTCAGTCACCAGGTTCGAGACCGAGTCGCTGACATTTCAAGACCTGCTCATCCATCAGTTGCTAACAGAGGTCAGCGAATTGCTCCTGCGCGGGCTCCATCGCAGGTATATTCGCAGAGAGGAGGCACTCGCCAGTCCGAGGGGGAAAATAGCGCTGCAAACGATTGCCAGGCAAGGCGGAATCGTGCAAGCCTCCTTACCCTGTATCCATCATCCCAGGCTAGAGGATTGCCTGATCAACCAGGTACTGCTGCAAGGGGTCTCTCTCGGGGCATGGCTTGCCAACGACGATCGACTGCGCACGCACCTGCTCCAACTCGCATACTTCCACCTGGCCGATATTGCTCCCATCCAACTGAACCAGCAGGCGCTCAAGCGCTTGCACCGGGAGACAGACCGCTTGACCGCAGCGTATGCACCAGCCATCACCTTGATCGAACTGCTGCTTGCTGCCGATGGGATCAGTCTTGATGAGAGCCAGCCCGACCAGCGCCTCCCAGGCTTCCTCTTTGACATGCAACGGTTTTTTCAGGAACTGCTCGCCCGCTTTCTAAGCGAATACTTGCAAGACTACACCGTACAGCCTCAGCTTGAAATAGAGGATATGCTGGTCTACGTCGACAATCCTCAGCGCCACCGGGCGCCGAAACCTCGACCTGATTATGTGGTGAAGCAAGGCGGAAAGGTCGTGGCAGTCCTGGACGCCAAGTATCGCGATCTGTGGGAAAAGCCCCTCCCACCGGGTATGCTCTACCAATTGGTCATGTATGCCCTCAGCCAGGAGCACTGTACCGGTGCGACCATCCTCTACCCTACGATACATGCTGAAGCACGAGAAGCAAAGATTGAGGTACGCGTCCCAACTTATGGCAAGGGGTTTAGTTATGTGGTGCTGCGTCCTGTTAACCTGCTACAGTTAGAAACGTTGCTGGTCAACCCAGAAAAGAAGACGACTGTCGAAATCGAAAGGGAAAGAGCGGCTTTTGCCAGGTGGCTGGCTTTTGGGGAAGTAAGATGAGTCAGGGGACGACAAAAGTCTTCTACGGAACGCGGTCGAAACTATCACCTGCTCATCCATTGTAATCTCTCTTCTGTCAAATCCGGGGAGGCTAATCCCTTTTCTGTCACATTGGTTCGAAGCCAGGAAAATCGACCTGCTTGACGGAAGTCACGAAAATGATGAGCGCTTCCAGGCATTGTTTCGAGCAACCTACCTGTATTCGTCTCTCCGAATGTGACAGAAAAGGGATAAGATGCAGAATTATGGATAGATAAGGAAGAAAATCCCGTGGGATGAGAGCCGCATGGTGTCAAGCGACTCGAATCGCCATTGTACAAATTCTGCTCATGGAATCTCATGATTTACACATTGCAGTTAAGAGGAGCGTTCTACGATAAGCAACCCACCTGCCACATCTTCACACCAGTATCGCCCGCGATCCTCAAGAAGCTCAACGCACCATGTGCCCCAGTGCTCTAACTTTTCCTGAGTGAATATCTGCGCATGTCCATACGCTACAGTAGCTTGCTGTTCATAGGGCACAGCGACGATGAGGCGATGGCCTGTCACCTGCAAGAGGTGCTCAAATGCGAGTGGGAGTTGTTCTTCGGAGAGATGCTCTAGAATGTGGATGGCTGTCACGGTATCGAAGGTTCCCAGGTCTTCAACAAACCGCGTCCCGAGCAGATCGAGCTGTAAAAATCTTAAATCCTGCTTATCGATGAGGGCAACCATATGCTGCGAGATATGAATGGCATCCAGGCGATTATCAACGCCAACGATTCTCTCATAACCGCCCGGGTCTCGTTCTGCTACTAATGCCGGCCAGAACGCGCAAGCGCACCCCACGTCCAGGAGGCTTTTCCCTACCTTCAACAAGAAAAGGCGACGATAGATAGTGGCACAGGCTCCAATCGTTGTCGGTGGGTATTCCACGTCGGGTTCATCCAGATATTCGCGAAAGCGCCGGAGGGTATTCAGGGAGAAAATGCCCCAGGCGCCAACGGGATCGTGTGGTTTGATCGAATTGACGACTCCGATCATGGCATGCCCAAACGCCTGATCTGTGGTCATGAGGCCCGATAACTCTTGCATGAGGCAATCAACCAGGTTGTTGTCGATCTCGGCCGGCAGAAATCGGTGGACCAGGGTCACGCGGTCGGTATCTGGAGGATGAGCAAGGAGAAAATGCTCTGTCTCTACAAGCTGGTATCTCTGATGAGCTAATCGCGCTTTGGTTGTCTGATACAGCCCGTCCGGTCGATGCATCACCTTGAAGTTCCCAATAACAATGGAGGGCGGAAATCTACCGTCATGTGACATTGATACTACGTTCTGTTGTGTCACAGTGTCGCCTCCAGATAACGCGGAACATGTCGTTGCACATGGACCGCGTGCAATCGCGGCTGCTGCAGCACTTCTTCGACAAGGTCCCTCACATCAGTATCCCAGGGTAATGTTACCATGAACTGCTCTACCAGATCAACCAGCCCTCGATCTAACAGCGATGAAGTACTCGCAACCACCAGTGGGACAGCATCGCGAACAACACCAAGTGCTCTTTTCCATTCCCCCATTTTGAGACGTGCTTGAGCCTGGAGTAACGCCGCAGAAGCTCGCTGGTGAAGCAGGTCTGGTTTCAACTCACGTAATGCATGTTCAAGGTACTGCTCTGCACTGCTAGGTTTACCGATATAGAGTTCGCATGTACCTCGATAGAGTTGCCAAATCGCAGAGTCAAATTCGTCATTCCCTTCAAATTCGGTCAGGAGTTCCGCAGATTCCGAGAGTTTTTCCTCCATGACAGAGCGCTCACCCATAATGGCTGCGCTCTCTGCCCAATGAGCAAGCAAGCGCGCCTGTGACGCAAGAACATGGGCCTTGTGGGAACCATGCAGGAGGCGTAGCGCTGCCTCGGTGGTTTGAATCGATTCCGTATGCCTGCCACACGCTTTGAAGACACCTGCTTGCCAGCTCAAACTCTCTGCCATATTCCATGAATCGCCTGCTTCCAAGGCGCTGAGGTAGGCCTGATTGTGTGCCTGCAAGGCTTCTGCGTAGCGTGCTTGAAAAAAGAGGGCGGCTCCAATCAAGCGATAGACCGGTGAATAAAACAACGGGCGTACACTCGGGTAGACCTCCGCATACGCCTGGTGAAGCAGGTGCAGAAGTGCATGCCCAACGGTTAGGACCTGCGGCATGCTAGCTGTAACAAACAGCTTCCACCCTCCTTCAATACATTCACTCAGCACCTGGTGAAGTTCAGTGCGTTCTTCTACCGAGATATGTTTCCCCGTTGGAAGCGGTATACTACTCACCAATGCGAGTGCTCCTAGTTCAAGCAATTGACGCCGCGTGATCTTGGACACGATTTGCACCGCCTTCTGAAGCACCTGTAATGCGGTGAACACCTCTTCAAGTGACCATCCCTCTTCAAACAGATGCACCAGGTCACTCGCACCGAGTGCCAGCCATGCACCCAATCGTTGTTCAAGGCTTCCCTCAGTGGTAGCACGCAAGAGGTCAAGCTCCTGATGAGTCTGTATGAGCCCTAAAGGTATCCCGAAAGAAAGACTTGCTGAGTTTGTGTTTCCTATTGGAGTTGGCTGCATGGGAACTTGCGAGGAGTATGCGCTAAGGCTTTCCCGTTGGTCAAGTGATGTATCTGTTGCTACTATCCCCTTAATAGCACCTGGAACAGCTGCTTGAACAAGAGATGCTTGAGGAATCGGGCTGGGAGGGAGATCGGGGGGAGCCTGCGAATCGATAAGGCCGAGTTCTATTGCGCTCTTGCCAAACAAAGAACTGAGCTTTTGCCGATAACGAGGGCCTGGCTTTCTTTCGCCGCATTCCCACCGACTGACGATGTTCATGTCGGCTCCAAGCTGTTCGGCCACATATTGCTGCGTCCACCCATGCGCTTCCCGTTCGTAACGCAACCGATGGTTTGGCTGTTTGTACCTGGCGTCGGCTCGCATTTCCATAACCCTCCCCAATGCGAGAGATGCACTAGAACAGATTTCCTACTAAGATTGTACAGGTTCAGCAGCTATCTTTCAACTTTCACTTGGGTAATTTGTATGAGAATGGTTCGTCCCCTGCGTAAGAGAGCGAGCCTCAGCGAGCTTCTTACGGGGGCCCTTGGGCCCTGGTTTGTGAGGAACGGCAAGATATCGATCCAGGGAGTCGGTGTAAATCAACCAATCTCGACCAAGCCTGAACCCCTCGAGTGTGCCGTTTCTCAAGAGCCGCGTGAGATAGGTTTTACTGAACCCGGTTTGTTCAGCTGCCTGGGGTGTCGTCATGTATGAACGATCATCTTTTGTAGTGGCCATTAAGACCCTCATAGTTGGTATCTTTTGAAGAAATTATAACACAGAGAAGTCACAATTCCATGATGGAAATCCTTGACAATTAGTTCTCTATAGAGTACTATTAACATTATGAAGAACTATTTATTCCGATCGGAATGTTAGCTCTACAAACACCAGAAAGACGGCATAGAAACAGCAGGTAAACGGCATTCCGCTTTTTAGGGAAGTCGTCTATCATTAAAAGCAGGAAGCACTTGCGGCGGCAACCGCGAGTGCTTCGGTAACCCGGTCTCACATGTGCGCTGGTGCAAGTTGTCCAGACCGAGCCAGCACGCATACCCATCCAGTCAGCTTGTAGCTGGCTTTCAATGCCGGGTCTGTTTGGTATTATACCATGTTCGCAGGCCCGGCTAGCAATCGACACTTTACTGCAAGGAGATTGTGAGCCATGGCTTGCCGTTTGTCTTGCCACACGCATACCCTCTTCACGTGGTATGTGTGTGACCGGACAACCTTCACCTATCAGCTTCCCTCTCCTCTTTGCCTCTCGATCGTCAGGTTTTGGGGTTTTCTTCAAAGCCACTCCGATCCACGTCACAGATGAGCAGCCACGGCTGGCCGAGGCCACTCCGACTGCATTCATGGATCGGTGCAGGTACTTGAACAACCAGGGTAAAAGCGAGTGGGCACGTTCCGCTCCCCCCAATAGCGGGTCTAGCAACGCTGTTCCCCTTTGTCCTGCCGTGTCGGTACGGCGGGACCGTGAGCATGACATGGCTCATGGGCAGCATCCAAAGGGAGAGTCTCATCCAGGTCGAGGTGAGACAGGCCGTCCACCTGCGTTGCGAACGGGAATCAGCCTGACTGTGGCGCATACGAGACCGCACACTACTCTACTGTTCTTCAACCTTCAAGGTTGATGCAGCCTATCGCGCTTCTGACGAGGTAGGCTGCAATAAGCCTTGAACAGACAAGGTTCCATTGAATTACGTCGTTGCTTGCACATTTCCTGCTATTACCCATGACAAGCGTAAGGAGGTGTTCTACGATACACCGAGCAACCAGTGGTCTGGATGCCTTCTGCCAGACCTGTCCCGCACCCGAAGCGGTCACTACCCTGCTCGAAGGTCTGGGCCTTTCCCTCTCCTTCCAGATGGATGTGATCCGCTATCCGGCGTACACACGGCTGCCCGACCTGCCCGCGCAATACCACTACACCGATGAGCACGGCACCCAGGTCATCTACCTCTATGGACGCGATACTGATCCCGATGGTCCGCGCCTTCCAGTCCATGCTTCGCGTTTCTGGATCTATCCCGGTCGGAACGAGCGAGCCTACCGTCACATTGCTCAGATGCTGGCAACACAGTGGGCTTTCATCTGGCATCGTCTTTCACAGGCAAGTCAGGAAGTCGCATAGGGATGGAGCATTTATTCCCGTCTCAGCCAAGTGGTTGAGCCATTGTAGCGTACACCGAAAGGAGGCTACTACTGATGCAACAGCACTCTCGTGAGCAAGGCCCGCCAAAGAACTACACGCGCAAACAGGGACCCAGCGAGAAAACGGCCAGAGGGCAGTCCCTGCCCGACGACACCGTGTTTGTTCCGCCCATCAGCATGTTCCTGCTGGGAGGAGGAGGCATCCTGGTGGCCCTGGGAGCGAACATCTGGCAGGTCTTCACCAGCTTTAGCGCGTTTTTCAGTATGTTCACCCAGGGAGACAACTACCAGGCAATGAAGCCCCTCGATCGCATCGGAGCACAGCCGCTCATCTCCATTGTCTGCTTCTTCATTGCCATCTCGTTCCAGTTCGCTATCCTCTTCCTCGTGTTTCGTATTGAGCGCGACTGGAAGAACAGCAAATCCCGCTCCTCCAGCGGGGTCGACGCGGCCAGGTCCACCGCCGTCGAAATCGTCCAGCACATTCCACTCGTCCTGTTTTGGGGTGTGCTCGGCTTCATCGCCGATACCGTGGGCGATTACACGTTTTTGAACATCTACACCGACAACTGGTTCCTGCTGTTCATGTACGGCTGCGCGCTCTACGCCAGTACAACCATTATGTTTGCCCGCTCCATCGAGTACCTGTGGGCGGGCTTTGTCGCGCTCGAGAAGTGGAAAGCGTTCCAGGCACGGCTACGTGAGCAGGCCGGACACAAGGAGAAGGAGCAACCGCATGCATCTTCATAAGAGTGTGATCGGCTTTGCCACCTTTTTTCTGGTAATGGCGCTCATCGTCCCACCAGCCGAGCGAGCACATTGGGGCATGCCGGGCATCTTCCTTGCGATGATCGCCGCGACGGCTGCCTCGTTCCTGGCTGCGTTCGTCTTCGGCAGCGTGCGCCGGAAGCTGCGTGCCAGCCGGATTTCCGGGCGCGACCTGGCCGGGTTCATGGTGGGCTACACCCCAGAAACGCGGGTAGTGGAGTCGGGGAGCGGCGTGCATCCCACCCCATCGGGCGACCTGCTCTCCCTGCTGGATCTCGACGACGAGCAAGCCATGGCTCTCCCGGATTATAATGGTGAGCGTGAAGAGAATAAGCGTGAGGAAGACGAGGATCTCCCCGATGTGATTATCGAGCCGCACGGTCTGTACCTCTCCGAGTCCTACCAGCCGGGCATAGAGAGCATCCTTGGGCAGACTGTACTGTTCTGTGGCATCCGGCGCTCAGGTAAGTCGAATGGCATGGCCGTACTCGCCGAGGAGCAGGCCCGCTATGGTGTCCCGTTAGTCGTCGGTGATACCGAGGACGAATATGGGCCACTTGCGGACCATCGCTACATGCCGCGTGGAGTGCTGGTCGGGAGCCTGGACTTGCTGGAAGCGGGTAGCCCCTGCTCCAACGCGATCGCCATCGATGTGAATGGTGCCTACCAGTTCGGGCAGACCATCCTGGAGGACTGCCTGCAGGTCGTGCTCAATCTCAAATCCTTTGCCTCCGATGAGGAGGCCGCGCTCGTGATGTGCGAGATCATCGCCGGGATGAATGAGTGGGAGTCCAGCCGCCCCAACGCAAGCCGCGTCCCCTGCATGTTCCTGCTGGACGAGGCAAACAAGTGGCTGCCCCAGAACGAGCGGGAAAGCTACATCTCGAAGGAGGTCCTCACCGAGTTGCAAAAGGCCTTCTTCGGAACCATGGTCCGGCGCGGCGGTAAGCGTGGCCTGGGACTGGCGCTCACCACGCAGCGCATCGTGGAACTGGACAAGCGGGCACTGCAGAGCACCTGGAAATTCCTCTTCCGGCAGACCGAGCAAGTCGATATAGCGCGGTATAAGGCACTTGGCCTGGATGGTGAGGCCGTGCAGGCGCTGAAACCTGGTGAGTGTTTTGTTTTCTCACCTGGAGTACTGGGCTTTCAGATGATGATGCGAGCACGGCACAGCCCGCACCTGGCGCACACGCCAGGACTCAACCAGCTCAGGTCTCATGTTCGTAGAGCTCGGCCCATCGAACAGGTTGCTCCCACCTTTGTCAACACAGCAGCGACTCCTGAAAGCGCAACGACCACAGAAACACGCTCTTCGTTAGCACGAGATATCCGGGTGATGCACAGTCGTCCTAACACGAAACTGGAGCGCGCCCTGGAGGTATGGCAGGCAGGGAACCAGAGCGTGCGTGCCCTGGCTGCTGCACTCAGTACCGAGCAGGAGCGTGTCTCGAACGACGAGGCCTACCGGCTCATCTGCCAGCTCGATGCCAAGGGCCTGATTACGCGCCAGAAACGGACAGCGATCTGAACGATCTGGTGAGGTGGACGTGTTTGTCTGTTTGTGTGTGTGTGTTTGGATTGTTGGTGAGCGCAGAGCACTCCCAGCAGGCAGACACACACGCACAGACACACACGCTATCAGAGAACCAACCGGCAACAAACCGGAATGGCCGAACCAGGTACAAGGAGCTGCACATGGGGAGCACTCGTGCATCACCTGACCTGGCCAGCGAACTCTCACAGCGTGAGGTAGAGAAACCTACTTCCTATTCAGCATTGCTCGCTAGGAATGAAAGTGATGTACCAGTGTCGTCACCCGCATAACCGACATCATTCGCAGCGTATCTCGGCAAAAGAACCTTCAATCGGCTTGTAGACTGAGGCAATACATCCGGCATGATAGTATCTCGGGCGTTATTCGTAATAGAGTGTGTCGTCACTGTGGCGACACCAGGAGGGAAGGAACCTTGAGTACCCACGACTTTGGATTTGACTTTGGGAATAGTGTTGCCAAGGGAGCGATCTTCAACCCGGCTCTCCAGCCCCAGTATTGTGCCATTCCTTCTGTAACAGCGGAGGGAACACTTGCCGCGCTCAATGACATCAGGCAAGCATCAGGCGTGCAGGGTGATTACCGGCTGCGCGATGATGATTATATCCTGGTCCACGGCGACGCGGAGTTATATGTCGGTCGCCTGGCGCTGGCCTATTCTAACGATCCGCATGAAACGCGCGGCGACATAAACCGCTATTGGAGCGTGCAAGCGTTGCAGTTCCTGCTCACGCTCTCAGGCTCACTCATCTTTGATCGTGACTATGCGCTCAACGTCGTGACAGGACTACCAGCACAAACCTACGATGCTATTAACCGGCGACGAGTACGTGATGCCTTGGAAGGTGAGCACGCCTTCTGGCTCAATGGCGTTCCCAGGCGTGCCAATGTCACTGTGTCTAAAGTGGTCCAAGAGGGCGCGGGTGGCATTATCCTCTATGGCACGCAAGAGCCAGTGAAACAGGCCGTGATTGATATTGGAGGCAGGACGACCGACATCTTCACAGCGCGTGGGCAGGAGCCGGTGAAAGATCAGTGCAAGGGCTATCCTAAAGGCGTTGAGGATGCTACTGACTTGCTCAACGAGCTTGCTCAGGCTGGCTATGGGCGAGTGCTGACTATTGCGGAACGTCGCGCAATCTTGCAAGCGTATGCGCTCTCACAGCCCTATCCTGATATTCCAGTATCGGGGCATTCGATGCCTCGTGGTGAGATGGAAGCCTGGGCAGAGCAAGCACTGAGGAAGACGGGCGGCCTTATTCGCACATTCGTGAGTAAGACGCTGCGCAGCTCGGAGCGCGGCAGCGTGGCCGCTGACCTCAAGAGTGTATGGCTCATCGGTGGCGGCGCTCACTACTTCCTACGCGATATGAGGGAGATCATCCCCTTTGCTCAGGTGCGAGATCATCCTGAGTATGCCAATGCGCTCAGTTATGCCTACTTCGCAAAGCATTTCTCTGAGCGAAGCCAGGCTAGAATCGGGGCCCCTTATGGCACGCGATAAGAAGAAGTATTATTATCCGCAGCCGGGGATACCACGCACGCAGGTGCTCACCCACCTGCAAGAGGAAGCACGCGTACGCGGCGTGCCACTCAGTACGCATCTTATTGACCTGTTAGTTGACCGCGACAACGCCATCTATAGCGGCATCGGGCAAAACATCTGGTTCCCGCGAGGCGTACCAGTTCAACAGATGCAAGCCTCAGCGCCGAAGAGCGCAGAGCCTGATATCAGGGCCAATCTCGATGCGTTCAGTCAGTTTCTCGATGATGAGGAAGATATGCCTACTGTACCGCGCATGCCCGCTGTGGAGGTACCACACTGAACTACCATTTGCAAACGTAACGTTACTGATGTATCATCTTATAAGTCAATAATAACGTTACGTTTGCGAAGGGATGAGAAAGCCATGATAGATATGGCCAACGAAGTCAGATGTAAGTACTGCGGCGCTCCAATCGTACAGAAACCAGGCAAGGGACACCGCAAGCGCGAATACTGCAATGATGCGCACAAAATGAAAGATCGTCGCCGTCAGCTCGCAGAAGAACAACTAGCCAGGGCAGACAAGACGAAATCGCAGATAGCAGTGCTGGAAATGCTGGTGAAAAAGCTGGAAGCCCAACTTGCATCGTTGCAATCGGTCAATGAGCGCTTCAGGAATGACACCCAGGTACGCGCGTTCAGCGCCTTTCTTGCTAATCACGCACGGTACTATGCAGAGACGCCGTTTGGGCAGCGGTTCCTTGACGGCAGAAAGAATAATATACTCCCACCGCGCGGCTCGCGAGCACAGTATGAAGCAATCATGTATCACCAGTTGGGATACTCGACAGAGGACATAGAGATGTTCCGTGAGGCGTGGCGAGAAATGCTAAAAACACAGTTTTGAATAGGAACGTTACGATTGAACAACGTAAGTATCGCGAGGAATAGACAACATGAACATTGTTCAGCAACTCACCAAGGAGCTGACCGACTTGACGCGCGACCTCCAGGAACTCCCGGCAAAGTATGCCGCGTGTCAGCGCGAGAAACAAAAGAGGTTTTCAGGGTTTGGATTATCGATCACACCTCATAGTGATCCCACGTATGGTTGGTGCTACACCTGGCAAGGACGCGATTGGATAGGGCCGTTTACCACACCTGATGCTGCTATCCATGCAGCATTTACTGAGGCGCGTGCCGCCTTACAATTCAGGAGCGAGTATTCGTGGGTGCTGTTCGCCATGCCCGGTGAGCGCTGGCAATTCAATGCTGATAGCGAGGGATGGGTACACATACAGGAGTAACGTTACGATTGAAAGGAGTAATTGACATGCAGAATCCAGAACGTAAATTTGGGAATTCTCTGGTGGAATTTTCACAAGTAAACTAGCAGCATAACGGGCAATAGCACACAAATTTTTATGACCCCTTGCCCATACTTCCAGAATGCTCTCTGTAGGCTTGTTCATGTTGACCGCTTGCTCACCAGTCTAATTGTCAAAATTCTTAATAATCCACCAATTTAATTCGCAAATTTACACCTCATCCGGCAGCTCTTCCATCGCCTGACTGAATGCCGTCTCATCACGACGTTCCAACGATTCACGGACAGCCAACGGCAACGACGCAGGAGGCTATTGCGTCGTTGGCTGCGCAATCGTCTCCAGTACCCGTAACACTAGCAACGCCTCCTGCGCATTCAAATCTTCCACTAGCGCGTGCCACTCCCGCTCACCCGCCCAAATGCGCTGTATGGCACCATCAATGTGCCAGCCATGCTCTTTCGCCTGCGGCAAGACCGCCTCGACCTTCGCTCGCGCTCATGCATTCCCCTTTGCAGCAGCGACAACATCAGCAATGAATGAGCCAAACCAGTGGTCGATGCGGGAGCGGTTGCCCTCAAACGCAGCGAAAGTCTCGCGCTCGCGCCGTCGGTAGTTCCGTGCCTCCGCTGTTCGTCCCTCCACCTCAGCGATGCTAACGAGGTGGCCCAGAGTGTTCCAGATTTCTCCTATCGATGCATCGACTTTTTCCTTTATTGCCAGCGCCCGCTCGGCGTAATTTCGTGCCTCAGCCAAACGGCTTCGGGGAGCACGTGCTGCCTGTACTTCCTGCAACAGAAGGAAGGCAAGGTTGTTGAGGTCACCTGCAGAGCCTTGTCTACCAGGGTCTACCAACTCATCAAGTTCCAGCGCTCGCCTGTACCAACCTTCGGCCTCGACAGGGTGATTGGTACTTTGCGAGACAATTGCAAGCTGATTGCAAGTCGCAGCGGCTTTCGCCCAATCTCCTAAACTCTCAACGATTATCAGACTTTCACGGTAGCATCGCTGGGCCTCGACCCACTCTCTTTGATCCTGTGCAAGCATGCCCAGTTGATGCCACGCGACAGCGTCCAGCGCCCTCTCGCCCAGAGAGCAGGAAATCTCGAGTGCAGCCGTAAAGTTCGCTCGCGCCTTAGCATGGTCACCTTGCAACTGTGCTAGAGTGCCAAGTTGCCCCAGCACTACTCCTCGTTGTCGCAAGTCACCCTGTCGTCTCGCAACTTCCAACGCCTTCTCATACTTTCCTCGCGTCTGCATGTACCTGCCCTGATCAACCAGGGCAGTACCCAACTCAGTGAGCAGTTCACCAAGCTTTCGTATGAGGTGCTGGTCATCAGGCTGCCGCTTGATCAGCGTCTCGATGATCACCAATGCCTCGCGCTGCTGCTGCTCGGCAGCAGAGGGCCGTCCTCCTGCTCGAAGGTAGTTGGCCAGTTCTTTCAGCGTATAAAAGTGCTCAAAAGATCCTTTGCCCACTGGCGTCCCTTCCGGCAGCGCTTCGACGCGTACCAGCAACTCTGTGAAGCGAACACAGGCGGCACGCAGGTTGCCTTTATTCAGCTCGTCCTCGCCCAGAGCGCATTCATGCCAGAATTTTGCTGTCGTTAGCGCTCCACCATCCTTGGTATCTGCTGCCGCCATGGCCTTCTCCACTCGCTTCCACAATTCGTCACGCTCTCGTGGTAGCCCAAAGATGTACAGAAACATGGCGATGCTATTCGCCATCCTAGTTACCACTTCTGGTTCGCCTACTTCCAGCAAGATATTCAGCGCTCGCCGTAGATTGGGCAGTTCCCGATGCGCCGGTGCGCGAACAGGCTGCGGGTGACGAGTTTCTAATCGATACAGGATGCCCGCCAGCTCATAGTAATGCCGGGCGTAGCGTTCGCGTAGCGCTGCATCGTCGGGGACAAACTGGCTGCGCAAGTAGGGTGTCAGTACGGGGTGGAAGCGCAGGAAGCGGAGGTTTTAAAACGGATGCTGGATAAAGCAAACTTCGACTCAGGCGAGCGGAAGTATTCAAGAAACCTTTCAGTTGAGCAGTTCTGAGAAGTACAAAAGGGTGGGCGTATGGAATTGATCTTGGCAATGCTGCAAGCATTCTTCGATCAGGTAGAGGTTAACCCTGAAAGTATTAGCAAGGTAGAGATTTTGCCGGAGGGATCGCCTGGCGAATAGTGCATTCATGTCCTGCCGGGGCAATCCTGGTTTGCAGTGGTGCACTGTCTGACAGGTCAAATGAGGGGGACCGCCCAGGCAACCCCACCGTAGCGCGGCAACGTTTGCAACCAGGGGGAAGGAGCCCCAATTTTTAGCAGCAACCACCCAATTTTCGGCAGTGCTGAACACCGGCCTGTCACCTTGCGGCAACCGGAGAAAACGGTAGCGTAAAGGGTGGCATAAAAGGTAGCTCAATCGGCCTGTAGAGCGGGTTTTATCCCTTGACAAACGTTTTTGTAGTATGTACATAGTTGAGTAATAGATGTACCGTTCATCATTTCATGAGAGTAGTAACACAATCCACTTATACTCTTGACGGGAGGACGAGACAGCATGAACAGTGAGACACCAAACAGTGAGGGAACCGGCTACCGGATCAGCCCAGGAGAAGCCACCGAAATACGCCGCTTGTTTGAGGAAGTGCAGAAACATGTAGCACAGCTACACCGACAGAACATGATTAAACGCATGAAGTACGGTAAAGCAGCAAAGAAGGCCCAACGAGAACAGCAGCAATAGTTTTACTTGGCCCTGTAGCAACGCCATTGCTAGCGCATTGCTACAGGGCAAAAAGAGAGGACTTGACACCATGGCGACAAACAATGACCTGCCGTACTCCGACTCTAATTACAGAGGGGCAAGACGCCAGGAACTCTTAACCTTGTATGGAAAATATCGGGGATTACGTGCATTATTGCTTACCCGTGTCTCAACAGGGAGCCAGAGCCACGACGCCCAGGAGCGCGTGATTCGTGAAATGCTGATCGAATTGCTAGATTTACAGCTAGATGAAGAGCATTGCGTGATTCACAGCACGTACACCGGACTGGAATACCGCTATCATGAAGCCCTAGATGAGATACTACGCATGGCCGAACGCCAGGAATTTGATGTACTCTGCTTAGATGTGCTAGATCGGGGATTAGGCCGTAAGGGAGTAAGCCGCGAAATATTCAGAGGGCAGTTACGAGAGCTGGGAATTCATATCCTTACTACAGAGCCTAGCGACCATTCAGACGACGATAGCTTAGAAGGTCAGTTAATGCGACTGCTGAAAGGTTACAAGGCAGAGGAAGAAGTAAACGACTTTGTACGAAGATCGAAAAACGCGATCAGACACAAAGCATTAGGTGATCCAGAGAAAAATATCCCCCCTAAAGTAGTTGGTAAAGGCATTCGTACATATGGATACAAATTTGTTTGTGACTCTAAGGGGAAGAGAGAATCACTTGAGCCAAATTACGATGTAGTATGGGTAGACAGCAAGGGGGTTGAATGGACAGAGGTACGGGTTGTGGTCTTCATATTCAGGTGTGCTAAACGCCGTATCGGTATACGGCAAATTTGTAAAAGGTTAAACCAGATCGGGATACCTGCACCATCTATTAGCATAGGCAGAAAGTATAAATCCAGAGGCATACAGGCTGAAAAAGTTGTATGGCAAATAGCTGTAGTGAGCAAGATGTTAAGGAATCCAACCTACACCGGAAAAGTGGTGGTAAATGGACACCATACCTCTAAAGTTCCTGGCAAGAAATCAGCGCGACGTATCAAGAACCCGCCAGAGGAACACATCATAGTACCCGTCCCCGCTATAGTTAGCGAAGAGATGCAGGAGGAAATCATGAGGAACTTACAATGCAATCAGAGATTTTCTACCCGTAATAATAAGCAAGGTGAGCTAACGTTATTGCGTGCTGGTTTCGCGAAATGCGGAAATTGTGGCAGAAATGTATCGGCAAGAATAGCGAGGCCAGGGAGTAAATACGAATATATCTACTACCGATGTACAGCACATATGAACGGTGCATCGCGCAAATGCATAGGTTGCTCTGCTATGAATGCCAGGACGGTTGACGATGCAGCGTGGCAAAAAGCTGTTGAAATCATACGAGATCCTTCCATTGTAGACGCAGCAGTAGCAGAGAGGAGATCAAAAGACCCAACCGCAAGCAGAAGAAAGCAGATTAACAAGGAGATTGCAAGCCTTGAGGCCGAGCGCGGAGATTTACAAGCCGATCTTTTAAGGATGATTAGAGAACGTTCGTTGGATCGTAATACAGAAGGTGTACTAACCAATCGTCTAAAAGAGATAGAGAAACTGGTAAATCAACTCAATAGTGAACTTTTAGATGATGAAAAAATACATCAACAGTGGGATACAGCGCAAAGAAAACTAGAAAAGATGCATCAAAGATGCGCAGTTATGCGCGAGAAATTAGACGATCCCGCATATGAACCTGATTACAAGACAAAGCGGGATCTGATAGAATTTTTCGGCATAACTGCTACAATCTGGGAGACGGGACACAAACCCAGATTCAAGATCCAGTTTAATCCGCCTGAGATAGTATCATCACATCGGTGGACTTGATAATAGCAACCACATCATCCCCCACTTTCAAATTCAATTCCTGGGCTGAACCAAGTGTAATTGCCGCAACTACCTCTTGACCACCCGCCAGCTCAACTACTACCTCGGCCATAACGGCACCCGGCTTGACTGTCTTCACTTTGCCTCTCAACTGGTTACGAGCGCTCATTTTCATGAAGGTAATTTCCTTTCACTTATTCATTCTATAGATCAATGGGATAAGCTGTCTTTGCCCTACTTGTTATACGCGCTTCGCTACTGAATATAATACCATAAGAATGTGCCAGCCTCCGACAATTTTATCAGACTGGCACTATTGTGTTAACGGAGAGCTTGATAATCATTGAGCTTGCGCACCCAGGGAAGTTTTCCATTGAGAGCATTTAAGAGACGTGTATCGGCTGTCCAATATTCACAGTTCTCACGTTCTGCTAATGCAAGATAGTGGGCATCGTATGCGGCTAGCAAGGTAAAGCGATGAGCAAACTCCATTGCTCGTTTGCTCATATTCTGATATTGCGAGAAGACAAGCGATACGCCTATAGAAAACAGCTTTGTCTGGGCTTGCTTCGTCTCTTCATAAGTGAGTCTACCTGTTACAATTTGCCTATAGAGGATGTTTGTAGTCTCATATGTAAACAAAGCTGGGGCGATGACATCTTTCCCATCAATTGTCCATTGTTTCAGTAACATGTTAGCTATATCAGAGTCATCTTCAGGCAGAACCCATTTAAGAGCGAGACTTGCGTCAACCACTACAACGTCACTCATGACTGCTCCAACTGTCTTGTCCGTTCCTCTCGAAGCTGGCGGAGAGTCTCGACGGAATCCTCAAATACCACGTCGGGATGTGCACGCTTGATCTCTTCTTGAAATCTGAGCAAGTCTTCCACTGCTTCACTATTGAGTCCCCTCCTTCGTTGTGTCAAGTTCATTTTAGGAGGAACGGTCTGCTCAAGCATATTCTCAACATACTCGTATACAGAAAGGCCATTCTGTGCAGCAGCGATTTTGATACGTTGACTTAACTCAGGAGTTATATCAATGATCAGCCGTAAGCGTTTTCCAGGAAGACCCCTTTGATCATCACTATATTGACTTTGCATTGCCATCGCTTCACCTTCTTTCATTATTAACTTGATATGATACTTCTACTTCATAAATCTGCCAGATATTGAGAGCGTTCTTCACGCATCTGTCTGATGATCTCTGTAGAATCATCAAACACTTGCCCAGGATGATTGCGTTTGATGCGCTCACGCAATTGACGTAATTCTTCAAATGTTTTCCAAGTCATAGGACGTCCTTGCTCTTCTGTACTACTTGTAGTATGAGGCATAATTTGTTCAAGAGCTTCTTCAAGGTACTCTCGAATAGAGAGGTCTTTCTGAGCAGCAGCCATCTCGACTTTTCTGTATAGCTCAGGACTCATACCAACCATGATATCTGGGTCTTGTGTTTCCATTGCTTCTCCCGTCCTTGCGGTTATAAAATACTTAGTATGGTTGTTAAACCAATTATAAATTATTAAGGGGTTGATGACAATCTGTTAGTTGTTTTGGTTGTCAGGCCAGCTTTCTACATACCTTTGTACCACCTCCGTCACTTTCCGTCTTCTCTCATCTCGCCTCCACTCTTCCAGCGCTGGCTTTACCTTCTCTAGTCTTCGGTGTCCAAATTTCGCATTTCCCTTATTGCAACCCGCTACAGTGTCGCACGTAGTTAAGATAGTCGTGTTAATATCATTATTAGCTCACGAGGTGTAAGGAGCAAGGATCATGTCGCAACAACAAATGGATTTTGATGAGACCAATCGCCAGAGGCAGGAACCCCCTTTTGACAATTATGGAACCGGTTATAGAGATCCCTTCATGAGTTCATATGCAGGACAGAAGCTCTCACCTCAAGGAACCGGGGCTGGTAGTGGCGCATCG
>WNGP01005946.1_pt1 | contig 17813 bp, 16 predicted proteins | sample 5407671 | NCBI WGS metagenome assembly WNGP01 (sample SAMN13153381, study PRJNA577476) | soil metagenome | isolation source: 40 cm soil or saprolite under Garry oak tree replicate 2 | place: USA:California | collected 2016-06-15 | reverse complement strand
GCGTGCTGGCCGAGGCGGTGAGCCGGCTCAAGAAGGGTAATGACGTCATCAAGTATGCGGTGGAAGCGAAACGGCTCGAGGAAGAGGGCGACGCGATCTATCACGAGGCGCTGGGCCAGCTGTTCGAGAAGGAGCGCGACGCGATCGAGCTGATCAAGTGGAAGGAGATCTACGACAATCTGGAGGGCACGCTCGACCAGGCCGAGGACGTCGCCAACGTGGTCGAGTCCATCACGATCAAGCACGCCTGATGGGCGCCTCCGTCTGGTTCGTCCTGGCGATTCTGTTCGTCGCCCTGATCTTCGATTTTATCAATGGATTTCACGACGCGGCCAACTCGATTGCCACTGTCGTTTCGACGCGCGTGCTGTCCCCCAGCGCGGCAGTCGTATGGGCGGCGTTCTGGAACTTCGTCGCGGCGTTCGTCTTCGGCACGGCGATCGCGAGGACGGTGGGCAAAGGGCTCATCGACATCAACGTCGTCGATTCGACAGTGGTGCTCGCCGGGCTCCTCGGTGCCATTATCTGGGATCTCGTCACCTGGTGGCTGGGGCTGCCGACCTCGTCCTCACACGCGCTGGTGGGGGGTTATGCCGGCGCCGCGGTCGCGAAGGCGGGGTTCGCGGCGATCATCGCGAGCGGCTGGACGAAGACGCTCGTGTTCATCGTCGTAGCGCCGGTGATGGGCTTCGTCCTGGCGCTGGTGCTCACCGTCGCGCTGTCGTGGGCGCTGCGGCGATCGTTGCCGCGACGTGTCGACAAAGCATTCCGCGTGCTGCAACTGGTTTCCGCGGCGCTGTACTCATTGGGGCACGGCACGAATGACGCGCAGAAGACGATGGGTATCATCGTCGCGCTGCTCGTTTCGAGCCAGGCGCTGTTCGTGAATTTTCCCGTTCGCATGTTCCATCTCACGGACGCGACCAACGTCCCGCCATGGGTCATCCTCGCTGCGGGCGCCGCGATCGCCCTCGGCACGATGGCGGGCGGGTGGCGCATCGTGAAAACGATGGGCCAGCGAATCACAAAGCTGACGCCCTTCGGCGGCTTCTGCGCCGAGACGGCCGGGGCGATCACGCTGTTCGTTTCATCGCATTTTGGAATTCCGGTGAGCACCACGCACACAATCACAGGCGCGATCACCGGCGTGGGCGCCGTGCAGCGCTTCTCCGCGGTGCGTTGGGGTGTGGCGGGGCGGATCGTGTGGGCCTGGATCGCCACGATTCCGGCGGCTGCCGGCATCGGCGGACTCGGCTACCTGTTGTTGCGCGCGGTGGTATAGCGACTACGCGACCTTCACTCAGTCACTGAACAGGCGGCGTAAACCTCGCTCCGTCTCCGCGAGGGCTTCCTGGAAATGCTGCAGTTCGCCGCCATAGCCGAAGCGCAAAAAGCCCGGCATGCCGAAATGGTCGCCGGGGCAGAGCAGCACACCGTGCTGGGCGCGCAGTTTTTCGACGACCTCGAGGGCCGGGATCGCGCCGCGATAGCGGACCCAGCAGATCGCGCCCGCGTGGGGCGGATGCCAGGTGAACGCGTCGCCGAAGCCCTTGAGCCAGGCTTCCATCACCGGATAATTCGCGTGCAAGATGCGGCGCGTGCGTTCGATGAGCTTTTCGCGCACGAGCGGATCGAGCGCGACGGCGGCGAGGTGGTCGGACGCCCCCGAGGGACCGATCGTCGTGTAGTCGTGCCGCGTCCACGCTTCCTGGCTGAACGCGGGTTGTGAGACGATCCAGCCGATCCGGAGCCCGGGAAGCCCATAGGCCTTCGACAGGCCGTTCACGATGATCACCTTGTTGTAGCCGCTGCTCCAAAACGATGGCGTCGTCTTGCCGTCGCGCTCGGCCCCCTGGTAGACCTCGTCCGCCAGAATCCAGGCACCGACTTCCGCGGCGCGATCGAGAATCGCCTTGCGGATCGCTTCGCTGAGCACGTGACCGGTCGGATTGTGGGGATTGGTGACGACGACCAGCTTGGTACCCGGCGCGATGGCGGTGCGAATCTCCTCGGCGTACGGTTCCCACCCCTCTTTCTCATGGAGCTGAAACCCCTTGGCGTGCGCGCCGAAGTTTTGCGCCAGGCCCCAGGTCTGCAGGTAGTTCGGCATCATCACGGCGACTTTGTCGCCGGGCTCGAGCAGGCGCCAGCAGGTCACGAAATTCGCTTCGGAGCTCCCGGTTGTGACCAGCACCTGGTCGGGCGAGGCGCCGGGGTAGAGCGCCGCAATGCGTTCGCGCAGCAGATCGGTGCCGTTCGACTGGCTGTAGCCGAGGCGGACCTCGAGCAGTGGCAGCGCGGAAGCACCGGCGAGGCCGAGCAGCTCCTGGATCGTGAGCGGGTGCACGCCGGATTCAGAGAGATTGAACCGCACCCGGTTTTCCCAGGTGCTCTGCCAGCGTTCGAGATCGAAGGGGACGAAGCGCGTGGGGAGGGGGAGGGGGAGGGGGGGGGTCATAGCTGGTAAAGCTGCCGCAGCTCCTCCGGTTTCTCCAGCCAGTAGTCGGGCGACAGATCTTCGAGATCGGCGCGGTCGAATGGCCCCCACAAGACCGCGGCCGTTTTCACGCCGGCGGCGCGCCCCGACTCCATGTCGTGTCGCGAGTCGCCGACGAACACTGTTTCCCGAGCCTTTACGCCCAGCTCCTCGACCGCTTTGAGCACCGGCTCGGGGTGTGGCTTGGAGTGAGTGACGTCGTCGCAGCCGATGACGATATCGAATGCGTCATCCAGCCCGGAGACGCGCAGGCCACGCATCGCACCGTCGCGCAATTTGCTCGTGACGACGCCGAGCCGTTTCCCCGCGTCCTTCAAGCGGCGTATTTCATCGACGACGCCCTCGTATGGTCTTACCAATGCGTCGTGGTGCGTGAGGTTGTAAGTGCGGTACGTCTGCACCATCGCCTCGATCTCTTCCTTGTCATCCGTGATTTGCCCGAACTGCGCCCATAGCGGCGTGCCCAGTCCCTGGATCCACATGTCGTCGGGCGGCAGCGGCTCGTTGGAGCGGTGCAGGGCCATCGTGTGGCGGTAGGAGCGCACGATCAGCTCGATGGAGTCGATGATCGTGCCGTCAAGGTCGAAGAGGAAGGTTGTGAGGGGCACGACCGGAATCTACAGCGCACCAGGAGCGCGGCCACCAGCTCGACGTCGACCTGCGAGTCTCCGGCGTCCGCAGGCGGCAGGTCGTGATGCCAGGCGAGCAGATCTTGCACCAGCAGTGGCTGTTGCCGCGACAGCAGGTCTTCCAACCGCAGCTCCTCACCCGCTGTCATTCCCGACGCCAGTCGCGACACGAGTCCATCGAGTGCTGTGAGCTGCTCCCCATCGCCGCGCCGCGCGGCACGCCGGGCAGCTGACAGCACCCACGGGATGAGCCGCCGCGCGAAACGGTCCCGATCATTCGCGCGCCAGCGCGCATCCTGCACCGCCGCGAGTCGTGATCTGATCAACGGCGCGGCGGCGTCGATCGCCCGCTGCAGGAGATCGCGATCGACAGCTGCCGGCTCCGCGGCGACGGCCATCGCGAGGATCCGGCTGGCGGCAGCAGGAGACGTGCGCGCCGTCTCGCCTTCGACGACGATCGCTTCGACCATCTTCGCGATGCGCACGATGAGAATGGTGCAGGCCTGGTCGCCCGCAATTGCCGCCGCGCACGAGCCGGCCGGCGCTCCGGCGGATGCGGACGCAAGCGTCGCCAGTTGATCACACCAATCGAGGCGGCCGCCCGTCCCGGCGACCCGCTGGGCACTCACCTTGGTTGCCAGGCGCTCCTCGATCGCCAGTGCGCGCGCGAGCGCCGGCGGCGGCAGGAACGTGACCGTCGTGATCGAGGCATGCGACGAGCCGAGCCGGTCGATCCGGCCCACGCGCTGCGCCAGGCGTGCCGGACTCCACGGCAGATCGTAGTGCACGACGCGCTCAGCGTCCTGGAGATTCAGTCCTTCGCTCAAGAGGTCGGTAGCGATCAGGACATCCGTCTCAAGCGCGGCGACCGGTTGCGGTCCACCCTGCGCTCGCGGCGCGAAGGCGCGCAGGACCTCCTGCCGCGAGACGTCGCCCGACGCGAAGCGTCCGACGTGTCCAAACACGGCGGCGGCGCGCCGGTGACGAAGACACTGCAGCAGGTATCGCGCGGTCGGCTGCGCATCGGTGAAGACGATGGTCTTGGCACGGGAGGGCCGCACCGTGAGCAGCCGCTCGAGCGCGTCGACTTTCGGATCGCGGGCCGGCGCACGTGCGAGCAGCTCGCGCAGGCGCGCGAGAATCTTGCGATCATCGGCGAATGGCGTGGAGCCGTTCGCCGTGTGCTCGAGCAGCAGCGGAAACAGCACCAATTGAATGTCGGACTCAGCGGCACCCGGGAAGCAGCGCTGGAACTCGCGTGGCGTTAGCGCCCGACCTTCCGCCGCCGCACGCGCGGCGAGGTCGAGATAAGCGTCGTGCCGCGCCAGCGCAGCGCGAAACGCGGGAAGGCTCGATCCCAGGCGGCGCAGCAGCATCAGGCGGAGCAGTGGAGCCGCGCCACCGCCCGCCCGGAGCGCTGCGACCCCGGCGGCGAGGTCGGAGATCAACCCGTCGGGCGCCGGTCCGGCACGCAGTGCTGCGGTCGTGGATCGTGGAAACACCATGCGGACCGGCCCGCCGTCGTATGCGGTTTGCACGCGTTCGCGCGAGCGCGCGACGATGACCCGGGCGACGGCGGCGTGTGCCAGCGATCGGTCGGCCTCACGCCGCGCCGCGTTTCGTAACGACGGGACGCCCAGCGCCGCGAGGGCGTGGTCGCGGAGAAAGAGCCGCAGGAGGTGCAAGAGGTCGGCGACGCGATTGTGGATTGGCGTAGCGGTCACCAGAAGGACGCGACTCCCAACGACGAGCCGAGCGAGGGCGCGATAACGATTCGTCTCGGGATTGCGAAAACGATGGGCTTCGTCGATGACGAAGAGACGGTAAGGGACGGTCGAGGACGGTGAGGGACGGTAAGCCTGTACGCTCAGCGACTCGTGAGTGACGATGGAAGTGTCCGTCACTCCGAATCGATCTAGTAGACCGCGCCATTGTGAGACGAGGACGGCGGGCACGACGAGAACAAATGGCTGCTGGCGCGCGAGCGCGACCGCCAACGCAACGTACGACTTGCCGAGCCCCACGTCATCGGCGAGCAGAGCTCCGCCGTATCGCGAGATGATGGCACTCAACCGCTCCGCGGCGGGGATCTGGTGGGGCGCGAGCCAGGCTGGCCAGGTCGCAGGAGCCGTGACGCTCGCCACCGACGCCCCGTCGAGCAGCGCCCGCGCCGCGGCGCAGACGACATCGCGCGGCGCTGCCTCCCCCGCCGGCTCGAGCGCGACCGCGAGGGGTTCCGCAACCGGAACGAGGTGCTCAGAGAGAATCCGCGGCCAGCGCGCGGCGGTCGGCGCCATCGAGTTGGAAAGCATCGGCGACGAGATCATCGGCGGGCTCGCAGCGCTCGCCGTGACGCGCGAGCTCCGACCAAACGGGGGAACCGCTGGGCGGGACCGGTAAGCCCCGAACGACATGCGCGTTGAAGCGGCGGAAGCCTCCGCGCGCAGGATCGGCGACGAGCCGGGCGAGGGCAGTCAGCCAACACGAGTTGAAGAGCGCTGCCAAGGCCGCCGCGTCCGCGGCATTGCGCGTCGCGATGCCGTAGACCGTGTTGAGCGGCACGAGCTCAGGCGCCGGCACGGCGGCCGCGAGTCGTCGGCTCAGATCCGGCCAGACGACCCGATGCCGCGCGAAGCCGAGGCCGGTGCGAAACAGTTGCCAGGGTGGCCCCGCGCGGTAGTCCGAGCGCCGGCGCAGCCGTTCCTCATGGCCCGCCAGACGGTCGGTGATGTCCCGCGGTAGTCGCTCGAGCGGCAATCCGTCCGCGCCATGCGTCCACAGCACGTACCGGCGGGACCGGCAGTGCCAGGCCGCGATGTCACGACCGCGAATCGCTGGCCGTGTACCCGGGCACTCCCGATCGAGGACGAAGAGATCGTCGGCGCCGGTTTTCACGCCGAGCTGCGGCGTCCAGCGATCGCCGACGGTGGGAAATTCGGCTTGGAGCCGGTGGCTGACGCGTGCCACGCCTGGCGTGAGGATCCACGGTCCATCGCGCTGGAGCTGGCGCTGCGGAACGCAGGGCGCGGCGCACTTTGCGTCGAGCGCAGTCGCAGTCAACTCCGTCCCGGTGGGATCGGCTCGGGCGGCAACCAAGGCCATGGGGTAGACCGCTGCCCCGAACGCATGCGCGATCTGCTCCGGTAATGGTGCGGCGCGCTCGACGCGCGTCGTTTTCGCCAAAAGCCGGCGCAGCGGCTCGGCGTAGCCGCTCGTCGCGAGCTTGGCCGGAACGAGCAGCGTGACGACGCCGCCGGGACGAGTGAGCTCGAGGGCCCGTTCGGTGAATGCGACCGCGAGGTCCGGCAGATGCGCGAATCCTCGAGTGGCAGCTGGTCTCCAGCAGGTGTAGCGACTCGCGAGGGTCTCCCGCACGCGCGGTGCCAGCCGTTCGGCGCGGACCCACGGCGGATTGCCGATCACGAGGTCGAACCCGCCGCGGTGGATCACCTCAGCGAAGTGGGACTCGAACGAGAAAAACGGAGCCGCGCCCTCCTCGCGCAGCCTGCGCCGCGCGAGCCGCAGTTCGCGCAAGCCCTGGCGCAGCCGTGCCAGCCGCTGGCGTTGCCCGAGGTCCAACCCGCGCCGCCGGCCAAAGAGATCACGATTCCGCGCCGCGCCCAGCAGCTCGGCCATGGCCGCTTCCAGCGCGGCACAGCCGTCGTCCAGAAGCTGTCGCGCCAGGGCCGCCTCGGCGCGGCGCAACTCCACCTGCGCGGCGCGCTTCTCCGGGCCGGCTAGGAGGAAGTGGCGCTGCCGGGCCTCGGCGAGCCTACGAACCTCGCCGGTTCCGCCTCGGAAGGCACGACCGCCGAGCGAGGCGGCGAGCATCAAGGGGTCGAGCAGCGCGTCGCCTTGCAGCACATGACCATCCAGGTTGGGCAATGGCGCGATGCCGCCCAAGTCAGGAGTCTCTTCATCCGCGACGAGAGCGAGCCACAGCCGCAGCTCCGTGAGCCGCATCGCGGTGGCTGTCAGATCGACGCCGAACAGCGAGTGCGCGAGGACATCACGCTTCACGACGAGCGACGGGCCCTCGCCGGCACCGCGCCGGAGCGCCACCAGCTCGTCCAGCGCGCCGAGCAGGAAGGCGCCCGACCCTGCGGCGGGATCGAGCACGGTTAGCCCTCGCAGGTCGGGCGCGGGATGGGGAGCGACGCCCTCATGAACCCAGCGCGCCGCAGCGGCGGGAGAAACGCCGAGACGATGCGTGAGCGCTGCTTCGAGACCTGCCCGCACCAGTTCACGCACGAGTGACGCTGGCGTGTAGTAACTGCCGCTCGTGCGTCGTTCGTCCGGATCCATTACGCCTTCGAACACCCGGCCCAGCATGTCAGGCGCTACGAACTCGCCGGCGTCGTGCTCGCGGACGGAAAAGTGGAATCGTTCGAAGAGGTCGTCGAACGCCTGCCGCCAATCGCCGTTCCCCCAAACCGCCGGGCCGTGCCGACGCTCGAGCGGCGACGGCTCGAACAATCCGCCGTTGAGGAACGGGATCTTGCCGATGGCCCTTGCGGCAGCGCTGCGTTGATGCGCCGGCCGATTCAGCGCCCCGAAGCACAGCGCGTGGAGGAAAGAGCGATGGAAGTGTCCGCGGGCGGTGAGCGCGCGATCGAGCAAGTGTGCGACAAAGCGCGTGTCGCCGTTCAGCCAGCCTTTCGACTGGATGAAATAGAGGAACAGCACGCGAGTGAGCGCGGTGAGCGTGAGCGCGTGTCGATCGACCCGCACGCGCGGCGTCCGCAGACGGTCGGTCAAACGATCGAGGGTACCGCGAAACGCGCGAAAGAAGCGGGGCGTCACGCCTTCGCTCGCAAGCACCTCGCCGACACGCAGCGAAAGGGCGAGCGCCGATTCACTGCCCGATGGGGCGAGTCGTTCGAGAATCGCCAGCGCCGAACCGGAAGGATTGTCCGGAAAGATTGTGGCCATGCGTACGCCGACCGGCCCGGCCGCGCAGACGAGCCGGCGCGGCTCGCCGCCTAGCGCGCAGGCGAGGCCGCGCTCCGCACCGGCAGCGAACCTGCGCGCGGCGATCCGCGCCGCCGTTTCGGGCATGTCCGCATCCAGCGCGAAGACGCGGAAGGCGCCGTGGCGCGCGATCAAGGCCGCACGGAAGATGCCTCCCGCGCCCCTCGCCGTCGTGTCGCCGAGCCAGGCCTGCACCGGCACCGGTTCCCAGAGTGGTTCATAGCCAAGTGCGGCGAAGAGCTCGCGGAGACCCTCGATCTGTGTCGTGCGGGCGAGAATATCCCGCAACACCAAAACCCCCTCGGACTATGAGGGGGTCAAGGTGGTGCTACATGCCTATGAGTTCGGTACCCAACGACTGCGAGCTGGTGCGATTACGTGCCCTTCTTGAGCCGTATCTCCCCATTCACCGTGCTCAGGCTGAGCCCACGTCCACCCGCGCCGATCGTGCCACGTATCCGCCGGTTGCTGAACCGCCCGGTAATCATGAGCGGCCAGTCGGTCTCGATGTCGCCGTTCACGGTGGTGGCACGCACGTCGGTGTCGAGCTTTCCAGGCAGAATCAGCGTGATCCCGCCGTTCACCGTGCTGAACTCGAGATCATTGGTCCAATCCGCCCGCCCCATCTGCGCGTACACCGAGCCGTTGACTGTCGACGCTTCGGCCAGGCCGGTCGTGCTGACGCGCACGCTGCCGTTCACGCTGCTCGCCCGCACGTCACCCTTCAGTCCCTCGGCAGACATCTCGCCGTTCACGGTCTGGCCGTTGAACTCGATGCCGGCAGGCACCTGCACCTCGAAGTCGACGGTGACGTCGTTGTTGTCGGTGCTCGAGTGCCACCGGTCGCCCGGCTCACAGGTGTTTTCTTGACGAGCCCGTGGCGGGGTGGGGTAGACCGCGCAGATCGTGACACCGTCGTTCGACTCCACGACCTTGATCTCCACCTCGTCGGGATCGGAGCGCCGCGCGTGCTTGCGTGCGTTCACCACCGCCTCGGCGCCGCTCGCCAATACCGCGCGGATGTCGCCGCTCACACCCTTCACTTCCAGCCGCTTCCCGGCCGCGATCCGGCCGTGCCAGTTGAAGTCCTGGGCCCTCGCCGTGGCGAACGCGCTCAACAACAGCGCGCTGGAGATCAAAAGGGTTCGCATCGAATCTCCCTGTTAGTGCGTGTACTGATTCTGGTATTGGGACTGATACTGATGGGCGTAGGTGCGCGCGTATTGCCGGGCGTAGCGGGGAGCGTACTGTTGCGCGTAGCGTGCTGCGTACCTGGGAGCGTACTGCTGCGCATAGCGAGCTGCGTACCTGGCCACGGTCCCCGAATCAAAGTCGAAGTTGAAGCCGGAATCGTTGTCTTTGTCGTTCTCGTTCTCGTGATGTTTGTGTTTGCGATCGATCCGCTCCTGCAGCTCCTGGGGACGGCGCATCTGGATGTCGCCCTGGAACGACTCCAGCTCCATGCGCGCGCTGCCCGAGCCGATCTTGAACGTCTTGCGATGCTTCCCCGTCGTGCTGGTGAGCGGGAGCGTAAAGCTCGCATCGATGTCGCCGTTCGCCGTCGCCGTGGTCACCGTGACGTTGGCACGCTCCGGGATGGAGACGGAGATGTCCCCGTTGTGCGACCCGAAGCTGTACGATCCGCCGTCCGTGACGGTTCCCTCGTAGACCACGTCGCCGTTGATGGTACCGGCATCGACGCTCGACGACTGGATCCCGGTCATCATGATGCCGCCGTTCGTGGTTTCGACCTTGATTTCGCCGCTGACATTCGTCAGCTCGATGTCGACCGTGATGTCCGCGTAGGTCCCGCTGAGATTGATGCCCATCGATTGCGGCACGGTGATGTCGAAGTCCATGACCGATGGCGCGCCTTCGCGACTGCTCGCCTTGACGACCACCGTGTTCCCCACCAGCGAGACTTCCACCCGACCGCGGCGGCCGGTCTCCGCGTGCACTTTCACGCGATTCTCGCTCCACCCGTGGACGGTGATCCCGCCCCCGAAATTGTTGACCGAAAGGCTGGCGCCGGCCGGCACGGCGATCGTCGTATCGGTTTGCCTCTGCGGTGCCAACGTGACCAGCATCGCGGCGGCCAGCATTGCAACCATGTCTGTCTCCTCCTAGGACCGGGCTGCGGCCATGTCGTTCACACGCCGCAGCAACTCCACCTTGCGCCGCATCGTGTCGGCGAGATGGAGGTTCAGGTACGCGTTGCCGGGGTCGTTCCGCAACGCGATGCGCGCGTCAGCGATCGCCCGATCGATAATCGCCAGATTCTTCCGGACGATGCGCACGGTCGTGGAATCGAGCCGCTTCTCGTTTTGCACGAGTGCCGCCTGCAGCTCGGCGATGGCGACATCGGTGGACCCCGTCCAATTGGCGTCCCTGGCGGTTGAAGATTGCGTTGTGATCACCGGCTCGGCGGCGGTGTTCGTCGACCGCTGCTGCACGGCGAGCCAGACACTGCCACCCGACAGCAGGATCAGCGCCACGCTCGCGGCGAGCAACTGCGGGACGGAGAAGCTGAACCGGCGGGAGCGGGCTGGTACGGGTTGGCTAACCCGGGCACTACGCCCCGGCATCAACCGAGCATGGATGTCGGGCCAGAGATCTGTCGCGGGCGGCGTGTTGGCGAGCGACTTCGCGCGCGCGACCACCTGGCGCAGCTCGCCCAGCGTGGCGTAGCAATGACCGCAAGTCGCGAGATGGTTCTCGAGCGCCGCGCGCTCGGTACCGTCGAGCTCGCCGTCGAGATATTCCGAGAGTCGGTTCGTCCACTGATCGTTCATCGTTCCAAGTGCCTCCGCAGCGCCATCCGCGCATGATGCAGCTGCGATTTCGACGTGCCCGGCACGACGCCGAGCATGCGCGCTATTTCTTCGTGGCGATACCCCTCCACGTCGTGCAACACGAACACCTGCCGTGCTCCATCGGGAAGGCTCGCCAGCGCCTCCTCGAAATCCATCGACAACTCCGGCGTCACCGGCTTGCTCGTGGCGCCTTGCAGCGGTGCCTCCTCCGTGATGAACCGGCCCCGCTCAATCCCGACACTCTTGCGCCGGGCTAGCACCACGTTCACCGCCAGCCGGTGCAACCAGGTCCCGAACGCCGACTCGCCGCGGAACGTCGACAGCTTCTGCCACGCGCGAATGAACACGTCCTGCGTGACATCGTCCGCCTCATCGGCGTCGAGCATGCGGCGCACCAGCGTATGGACCCGGGCAACGTGGGTCCGGTACAGCCGCTCGAATGCACTGGCGTCCCCGCTTGCCGCGAGAGCCGTGTCGGCCGCTATCGAATCAGCAGTCAGAGTGTCCTCGAGCACCTGTCGGGGCATGCACGGACTTGGATATGCAAGCAGGGCAAAAGGTTGTAGTTAGATTTGGGCCTCGACATGGCGCCTTCCATTGTAGCTGTTCTGACCATCGGCGGACTCTTGGGTCTGCGGCATGCCTTTGAGCCAGATCATCTTGCGGCGGTCTCTACCCTGTCGACAAGGCCGGGCGGGAGGCGTCTCTGGAGCGCGGCCCGTCTGGGGCTGATCTGGGGGTTGGGCCATACGGTGACGGTGGGGGTCGTCGCCCTGCTCATCATCGCGCTGGGCGTGCGGTTACCGGCGCGCTTCTGGCCCGCCGCGGAACTCCTGGTGGCAGGGCTGCTCATCCTGCTCGGGATGCTAGTGATGTGGCGCTACGTGCGCGGGCGCTGGCACATGCACGCTCACGCACACACCGCGGCTGCCCCGCATTTTCATTTACACAGTCACGCCGCTGATCTGAGCCATGGGCACGCGCACGCGACCGGCGATGCGCGGCGATCGCTCGGTTTCGGCATCGCGCACGGACTCGCGGGGAGTGGGGCGATCGCCGCCCTGCTCGTCGCCGCCGTACCCGATACGATGTCGCGGCTGGTCTACTTCGCCGCCTTCAGCGGCGGCACGATCGTCGGGATGCTCGGTGTGTCGCTGACATTGTCCGTACTCGTTCGATTTGCTGCCGAGCGGGGTGCGCGGTGGGCGACGGTCCTGCACGTAGGAGCAGCCGTAGGGAGCGTCGTGGCTGGCGTCGTGCTCGCGCAGCAGGTGATAGCCGCGCCGTAGCGATTATGTCGTTTGGGGCGGGGCGGCCGCGACGAGGGAGTGTAGAACCACCAACCGACCATCTCCCCCCGAGGGCTCCATGAACCGCGTTCCGGCTACGTTCGCTGTCCTCTTTGTGCTTCCCGTCTCCGTTTTTGGTCAGGACTCCACCGCTAAAGGGAACGCGACTCCATTCCGCAAAGGTCAGTGGGCCGCGCAATTCCAGGCGGGCACGGCGTTCGGTTCGCTGGGATTCATCAAGTTCCGATCACCGACCCGCGCACTCGTGCTCGATTTGCGTATCGACGGCTCGCATTCCGAAGCGATCCTGACCGACAGCAGCGGGGGAAAACGATTCGGGGGGTTAGAATCGGAGGCGTTCACGCAGGTGCGGTTCGGGTGGCGACGATATCGCGGGGACGGGACCGCGGCGAAGGTCGTCTCGCACTATTCGTTCGGCGCGCTCGCCGGCTTCGAGCACCACGTCGGGGCAGCGCGTGGCGGATCCTCGCAATCCAACGGATGGACGGCCGGAGTCTTCGGTGATGTGGGAGGAACGTATCTGCTTACTTCCAGATTCGGCATTGGTGCACTGGCCACCGCCGCCGTTTCCTACCGAACCGTTGTGTCGAAATCGTCGTTCGGCACGGCGTCCCGCAACTGGTCGATCGGAGGCTCGGCACTGAACGCGTCACTCGTGGCGACTGTCTACTTCTAGGCGCGATAGCTGCGGCCCCGCCATTCGATCAGTCGCCGGCCGCGCCAGGCAGATCGCAGCATGATGAAGCCGACGACGGCTGAGCCGAGCGGATAGAGGAAGGCGTACCAGACCGGCGCTCGCTCGCCGGCGTACACCGCGATCCAGGTGAGCAGGGATGCGGCCGTGGCAATGGCGGCCCAGTGCCAGCCAGTGGCGAGCCACAGGACCGGGGGTGCCAACCAGAAGAGCGCCGGGAGCCACATCAAATAGGGAAGCACCCTCCGTACGACGGCGATCGGCGGCGCGGTAAGCGGCGCGCCCGACGCGAGGTTCTTGGTCCACCCCGCGAGGATCTCGCGCAGCGAGCCGTACATCCGCGTGGTCATGAACTCCCGCGCCTGCGCGATGAAGATGTCTTTTCCCGCACGCACGTAGCTCTGCGCCAGCATCAGGTCGTCGGTAACGCTGTGTTTGACAGCCTCGTGCGTGCCCACGGCCTCATAGGCGGGGCGAGTCGTCAAGATGAATTGCCCGTTCGCGATCGCATTCCAATACGTGCGGGTGCGATTCACCGACGTGAGATATGCGAACCGGCTCTCGAGCGCGACGAAGACGTGCGGTTGGATCAATCGCTCCCAGAACGTTCGCATCTCCTGTCGTGGCAGCACGGTGAACAGATCGACGCCCTCAGTCTGTAAGCCGCGCACAGCGCGCGGCAGCAGCTCGGGCTCGTGCTTCGTGTCGGCGTCGGCGAACAGCAGCAGCTCGCCCCGGGCGACTCTGTAGCCCTGCACGATCGCCCACTGCTTTCCAAACCATCCTGCCGGCAGCTCGACACCACGCACGAGGCGCAGACGATTGCCCGTGGCCGGCTCCACGATTTCTGCCGTGCGGTCGGTCGACCGGTCGTCTACGACGATCACTTCGATGGGCGAATACCTTGTGGCGAGCACGGATCGTACGCACCGCTCGATGTTGCGGGCCTCATTGCGTGCCGGGATGATGACGGATACGAGCGGTCCCGTCGTGAGCGGCTCATAGTCGAGTAGCCGAGGTCCGCGGATCAGGTAGCGTGATAGGATGACGAGCAGCGCCAGACTCCACGGCGCCGCGATCAGCCAGCTCATCGCCGCTCTTCGAGCTTGCCGACGATGGTGGCGGTGGCGAGATGTCCCGTGACGTTCGTCATCGTGCGAAACATGTCGGGGAGGCGGTCGAGCGCGATCAAGATCGTGAGTCCAGCAATGGGCAGCCCGGTCGCCAGAAAGGCCGGGAGCAAGCTGATCACGCTCCCCGATGGCACGGCAGCGACGGTGAGCGACGCCAGGAAGACGGCAAGGCCGGCCGCAACCATCTCGCCGAGCCCGAACGGGATGCCGTACAGCCGCGCGATGAACACCACGGCGATGGTCTGAAATACGGCGCTGCCGCCGCGGTTGAGGCTCGCGCCGAGCGGTAACGCGAATCCGGAAACCGGACGCGGAAGCTGCAGGTCCTTATCGGCCGCGTCGATCATCGTCGGCAGTGCAGCCATGGACGACGTCGTCGAAAATCCCATCAGCATGGAAGCGAAGGCGGCCCGGAAGAAACGGCGGGGCGCGACCCGCGCGATGAACACCACACTCGGCAAGTAGACGACCGCGATGAACAGCAGGACGCCAGCGATCACGGCGCCGATAAACCAGAGACTGGCGAGCACAAGACGCCAGCCCACCTGCGCCACGAACGGCGCGACCAACGCGAAGATGCCCAGCGGGGCGAGGACCAGGACCCAATGCACGATGCGCACCAGCGCGTCGGTCACGGCATCGGCAATGCTGGTGAGGGGCGCTCGCTTTTCCGCCGGCAATGACGCCGCGGCGATTCCAAAGATCGTGACGAACACGATGATCGGCAGCAGGTTGCCGTCCGCGGCGGCCTTGAAGGGATTGGCGGGCACGAGCTGGACGATGAACTGCGCGCCGCTCGGGATGCCCTCGGCGGCACGTTGAATCACCGCGGTATCGGCGCCGGCGGCCGCCAGCACGGCGTCCTGCTGATCGACGGTCAGTGCGGCGTGCGGCAGCAGGAGCGCCGCAACCAGGAAGCCGAGTGCGATGCCGACGATCGCCGTTCCCCAGAAGAACGCGAGTGTTCTCGCGACGAGCCGGCCCAGCACCCGTAAATCGCCCAGCTTCGCGATACCGGCGAACAGCGCGGTCGCGATGAGCGGGATGACGACCATGGTGAGGAGATTGACGAACAGTGTGCCGATGGGACGCAGTCGCAGTACGACGTCCGCCAGCCACGTATGGTCGCGCTTCGCCAGCGCCGCGGCTGCGAGGCCCACGGCAAGGCCCGCGATCAGGCCGATTCCCATCCACAAGTGCCTTCTCATCGGATGGCGGCTATTATACCGCCATGACCGATACTCCACACGCACAGATGAAGGCCTCGAAATGGGCGCTCATCCTCGGAGCGTCGAGCGGCTTCGGCGAGGGCGCGGCCCGCGCGCTCGCGCAGGCGGGTTATGACATCGTCGGGGTGCACCTGGACCGGAAGGCCGGCCTCGAGCACGTGGCGGAGATCCGTCAGGACATCGAAAAGCTCGGCCGCAAGACGCAGTACTTCAACATCAACGCCGCCGACGAAGAGAAGCGCAACGAGGTGCTCGCCGAGCTGGCCAAGCAAAGGCTCAACATCGCTGTGCTGCTGCACTCCCTGGCGTTCGGGACACTCAAGCCCTACATCGGGGACGATATCTTGAACAAGGCCAACATCGACATGACGCTGGACGTCATGGCCCATTCGCTCGTGTACTGGGCGCAAGGCGTGGTGCGGCTTGGATTGATGGGCAAGGGCGGCCGGATCTTTTCGATGACCTCGTCGGGCTCGACGCGCGTCTTTGCCACCTACGGCGCGGTCTCCGCGGCGAAGGCGGCGCTCGAGTCCCACACCCGGCAGCTCGCGCTCGAGCTTGCGCCCCTGGGCATTACGGTCAACGCGCTGCGCGGTGGCGTGACCGACACGCCGGCGCTGCGCAAGATTCCCGGCAATGAGAAGCTGATCGAGATCGCCACCCAACGAAATCCGCACCACCGGCTCACGACGCCCGCCGACCTGGGCGGTGCGATCGTGGCGCTGTCCCAACCCGGCGCCGACTGGATCACGGGAAACGTGATCAACGTCGACGGGGGCGAGGAGGTGTCCGCGTAGCCACGCTGCAAGACGCACGTCGCAAGCTGCACGATTTCCGGCCGACTGAGATCCCTTTCGAACCAGGGATGATCGCCGCGGCAGTCGCCGTGATCCTGCACGACGGCGATGAGGGGCTGGAGACGCTGTTCATCCACCGTGCCGTACGCTCCGGCGATACCTGGTCGGGCCAGATCGCGTTCCCCGGCGGGCGCCGCGAGGGCACCGACACCGATCTGCGCGCGACTGCGATTCGCGAAACGTCAGAAGAAGTTGGTGTCGATCTCGCAGGCGCGGAGCCGCTTGGCGTACTCGACGACCTGCATCCACGTACGCCGACGCTTCCACCGGTTGTCGTGCGGCCATTTGTATTCGCGTTGACAGCACGTCCGCCTATTGTGCCCAGCCCAGAGGTCCAAGACGCCTTCTGGGTCTCCTTCCGGGCTCTCCAGGCCCCGGGGGTGCTCGCGGAGATCGCCATCGATCATCCTGGCATCCCCCGACGGGTATTTCCCGCATATACGCTCGGTAAACACACCATTTGGGGAATGAGCGAGCGCATTCTGACACCGTTAATTAGCTTGGTTTCTTAGGCGTACAAAATCCACATCTTCGCTTGACAATATTTGAGAATTAGCCTAGGCTAATGCACTGTCTGGTTGACAGTGCATTGACCTGGAGAGCTCCTTGAGCGTAATCCGTTCGCCGCAGCCGCCACCATCACTCACGCGGTCTGTGGAAGACTATCTCAAATCTGTTTTCCACCTCACGAGTCAAGGCGGGTTCGCCACAACCAGCGACATCGCCGAAATGCTCGACGTCGCTCCGCCGTCGGTGAGTGGCATGATGAAACGTCTTTCCGAAACGGGACTGATCGAACACGTGCCATATCGCGGCGTGCAGCTTACGCCGCAGGGCCGTCGCGCCGCGCTCCAGATGATTCGTCGCCACCGTATCCTCGAATCGTATCTCACCAGCAAGCTCGGCTACGACTGGGGCGACGTCCATGTCGAAGCGGAGCGCCTGGAGCATGCCGTCTCCGAGAAGTTGATCGAGCGGATGGCGGACGCCCTGGGTGAGCCGCGCTACGACCCCCACGGTGCACCGATTCCGACCGCCGCCGGAGAGATCGAGGAGGCAGAGCTGGTCACGCTCGCCGCGAGCGAGGTGGGGCGCAGCGTCGTGCTGCAAGAAGTCGGCGACGAGCATCCCGCTCGTCTCCATTACCTCGCCGAGCAGGGATTGACGCCAGGCGTGCGGCTCACGGTGATCGAGCGCCAGCCATTCAACGGTCCGACCATCGTCCGACTCGGTGACGGCACGACCCGGGTCGTCGGCCAGGAGCTTGCGTTGCTGCTGTTCTGCAGGCCCAGCGATGGCGAATAGCGTCCTCGACACCGGCTGGCGCCATCCGCGGCTAACGCCGAGCCTTGCCGAGGTTTACCGCACGGTTCCCGTCAAGCGGGGCGCCTGGTGGAAGAAGGCCCTCGCGTTCGCCGGGCCGGGTTATCTCGTCGCCGTCGGTTATATGGATCCGGGCAATTGGGCGACCGATCTGGCCGGGGGCGCGCGCTTCGGCTACACCCTGCTGACCGTCATCCTCTTGTCCAATCTGATAGCGATTCTGCTACAGGGCCTGGCGGCGAAGCTTGGGATCGTGACCGGCCGCGATCTCGCGCAGGCGTGCCGCGATCACTACGCGAAGCCGGTGTCGCTCTTCCTGTGGGGGATCTGCGAAATTGCGATCGCCGCGTGCGACCT